>ERZ1031114.11-NODE-11-length-122585-cov-173.559112_pt1 | contig 122585 bp, 110 predicted proteins | sample MGYA00518740_ERZ1031114 | MGnify/ENA primary metagenome ERZ1031114 (study PRJEB33719, sample SAMN04261276) | wastewater metagenome | biome: rural village; feature: human; material: feces | host: Homo sapiens | place: El Salvador | collected 2013-01-14 ... | reverse complement strand
TCCAGCTCATCCTCATCACCATCCAACTCAAAAACACCAGCAAAACCAACTAGCGCAAACACACCCTAGATAAGGCTTGCGGCCGTTGGCCGAGCAGTAGTAGTGTGGTTTGCTGTGTCAACAGGAGGAGTGTGACCAATGCGGCTGATTGAGACATGGCTGGCGGACCAGGAACGCGCGTTTGACTTGTTCGCGAAATTCCCGGCGGAGGAGATGGGATTCGAGAACCCAGCGGCCGGCATGAATCGTGAACAGTTCGCCGCATATGTGCGAGGGTTGCGTGATGAGTCGCTTGGCGTCGGCCTGCCGGACGGCTGGGTGCCAGCCACCAAATACATTCTCGTCAACGATGAGGGCGACTATGTGGGCATCTTCAACCTGCGTCACCGCCTCACCGACTTCCTGCGCAACGGTCCGGGCCACATCGGCTACGGTGTCGCCCGCGAATACCGCGGCCACGGCTACGCGACCGCCGGTCTCAAGCTCACGCTTGCCAAGGCCCGCGAGCTCGGCATCAAGGAGGCTTACCTGAGTGTCCACAAAACCAATCCGGCAAGTCTTGCGGTGCAGCAGCATTGCGGCGCACGTATCGACCATGAGGACAAGACGGAATACTACACACGCATCGCCACCTGCACGGAGAGCGATGGCCTCTATGCGCGAGGCGATTGACGGCGCCTCTCGCGTATAAATGGCCGATTATCAATCGGTTTTAATCGATTTCGCCTCGGTCGATAAAGTCGCCGTCGAGGAACCAATAATCGTGCGGATTTCCGCGTAGCGCCGTGAACGGCGTCAGTTCCACGCCCTGCGCCGCGGCTTTGCTCAGCAGATAGGCGCGGATAATCCACGGATACTCCAGCACGCCCGACTTGAGGGTGATGATTTGCTCCACTCTGCTGCCGCTGACGCCAAAATCCTTGCCGATTCGTTCTGCGGTCAGGCCCAGCCGGCTCATGTTCCCCTGAAATTCGCAGATAGTCGCTGCGCGTTGCTCACTGGAATACGCCGTCAGAGTAGTTGATCATTTCGAGTTCCGGGCCCATGTCTTCGGTTTGAGTCAGGCCGGTCTCATGGAAGCCGATATGACGGTAGAAACTTTGGGCGTTGGTGTTGAATCCGGCGACCCACAAGGCGAGCCGATCGTTGCCGATGGCGCGTTGGCCCGCCTCAACCAAAGCACGGCCAACGCCATGACGATGGCAAGATTCCAACACATATAGCGAAGCCAGTTCCGCAGCCTCGGACCGTTTGATTGGCGAGCGCGGCGTTTGCAGGAGCTCAGCAAAACCAATCACGTGGTTGTTCTCCAAAGCGACCAATACGACCTGATTGGGTTCTTTGGCGTGGCTGCGCGTCAGTTTGAGCGCGAATTCGGGAGTGATCGCATCCACGATTCCCTGCGGAATATGCCCCTGATTGAGTTCGCGCCACGTGTACGACTGAACTTGGGCCTTTTCCTCAAACCATTGCGGCTCAATCGGAACAATACGAATCGTCATACCGTTCATAGTAGAACACTTTGTTCGGGGAATGTCAATATGCTGTCATGCGATCACATGACAGCATATTGATTATCGAGGAAGAGATAATCGACCATTAGGGGGAATCAGCGGCACTGAAGACCCACATCACACGCTTGCCATCGACCCGCAGCTCATCATCGAGCACAACGCCATCGCCGACTACTTCAATGGCGAAGATTTCGTCAAGCCACTGTGACGGAAGATTGGGGCTGCCGTTCAACCGCAAATTTTCTGTAAGCAGCTCTACAACCCGCAAAACTCTAATACTGTTGCATTGGCGCCTTAATCATCCATAGTTAAGGCACCACGCAACATACGATTCGCTTACCCACGCAGCCATCCGACGATGGTTGGGATAGATTGTTCGGCGAAGCGGTCTATGGCGTCGGCGGTGACGTAGGCGTGGGCGGTGAGGCGCAGGTACAGTTCGCCGCCGACCTCGCTGGCCGCCTCGGATACCCGATGCTCCGCGTAATCGGCAAGATCGGACATGTACCGGCGCGCGACATCCCAGCCCCACAGGCGCTCGATATCACGCAAGGACTCGGGCGCGGCGATCGGACCGCATAAATCTTGGGTGCCTTGCTCGTCGAATCGCTCCGGGAACGGGTCGGCGAAACCCCACGAGTCGATCAGCGGCCACAAATCCTGACCATCCTGACCGCCTTTGGGCGGAATCACCAGCAATGCCGTGCCACGCGGCGCACACGGGAACTTATGGAAATTGCCGACCCACCAATCGGACTGCAGTCCGCCGACCGGATCGGCCAGTTGGGCGGGAGCGTGCGCGCCATCAACCAGAATGCGGATGCCGCGGCGATGGGATTCGGCGGCGATGCGCTGGGCTGGAAACAGCATAGCGGTGGCGGAAGCAATCTGGTCCAACACGATGAACGACGTACGTTCGCTCATCTGCGCGGTCACGGCGCCGACCACGCCATTCTCGTCGGCGTCAATGGTAACTGGCGCATCTCCCTCATCCATGCGAATGAGACGAATCGCCTTTCATCCCAATAATTTCGCTCTCATGGCTGATACCCGCGTGCCGTCATGTTCCGTACCTTGGAATCAGAAGTCGAGAGTCATGGTCCGAAACCGAATGGAGCGGACCGAAGCAGGGAGCATTGAAGATGGGATTTCTCAAGAACTTTTCCGAACCGTTTGCGTTCGCGCTGGCATTGTGGCCGTTTGTGTCCATGCTGCTGACGGTGCCGGTGCTGGCGTTGCTGTATCATCGCGACAATCGCATCCGACTGTCGTCGGCCATAGTGGCGTATGGCACGGTGCTGTACCTGCTCGGCCTGCTGTGCTTCACACTGTATCCGATGCCGGCCGATGCGGCGGCCTATTGCGCCGCGCACCATCTGACGCCACAGCTCAACCCACTGCAGTTCATCGGTGACATCCGTACCGATGGTCTCACCGCCGTACTGCAAATCGCGTTTAATATCGTGTTCTTCCTGCCGTTGGGCTTCATCATGGGCCGCATATGGCGTTGGCCGCTGCTGGCTACCGCAGTACTGTCGTTCGCCACGTCGCTGTCTCTGGAGACGATGCAGCTGACCGGCCTCATGGGCGTGTTCCCGTGCGCCTACCGTCTGTTCGACGTGGACGATCTCCTGTGGAACACGACCGGCGCGCTGATCGGATTCGCGTTGGCCATGCTTTCACTGCGCCTGATTCCGGCGCGGGTCGCCGATATGACGCCGACCACCACACCAGGCTTCATGAGGCGGCTGATCACGTTCATCATCGACATGACGCTGATCGCGTTCGCCGTGATGCCGACGCATCTGTTCGTCATGATCGTCCGCTCGAACCTGCCCTCGGGCTCCAATGGCTCATGGCAGTCGATGGAACCGTTCGACTGGACCGGTTCGATCCTCTTCCTGGCGGCGCTCATCCTCTTCGAGGGCGTGGTGCCATGGTTGCGCGGCGGCTGCACGTTCGGCGGCAGTTTCACGCACATGACAGTGGAAACCCGGCCGCGAGAAGACTGGCGGCGTGCGGCGTTCTATGTGGCGCGTATGGCGACGCTAATCATCGTGCTGCCATGGCATAGCGGCGGATTCAATCTGCTGGTGTTCATCGGCCTCGGCATTTTCTGGCTGGTCAAGCATCAGATGCCGTACGACCTCATATAAGACCGGCGCTCCGCCGTTTGGCGTTACAGGGCAACCTCCGACCATCGTTCGGGAGTCGGAATGCTGCGCAGCGGGCCGGCCAACGATATGGCCAATCCCGCTACGGAACAGGCCACGGCCACGCCCATCACCGCTGTGAAACCGAGATCCGGCTGTTGCAACAGCCAGCCGACCATCGCCGGGCATGCCGCGCCCAGTATGCCGACCGTGGTCTCGAATACGGCGGAAGCCCGCCCCTGCATGTTGTCGGGTGTCTTGCCGTAGAGAAAGCCCAGCAGACCAGCATTCAACGCGGGGAACGGCAGGCCGGCCAGAATCTGGCAGATCAGGATGGCCGCGTAGCTGTGCAGGAATAGCAGTGGCATCTGGCTGACCGCGAATAACGCAAGTGCGCCCGCAATCAGTCTCCCAGTGGGAACCATATCAACCAGTTTATTGGCCAACAGCGAGCCGACCAACGTGCTCACGCCCATTGCCGTGCCGAGCAGTCCGATCATGACCGCGCTGGTGCCACGGGCGGCCAACATGATCTGCGCGCCGGTGATACTGGCTACGCAGGCGATGTTCACCATTGCACCGAGTATGATCGCGGATAGGAAGACGCGCTTGGTCAGGGCCCATCGCCAGCCTTCGACCAAGTGCATCAGGAATGAGACGTTGGGGGAGTGCGTCATTTCGTGCTGAGTGGGCGTCGCGATTGCTTCGTCTGCGATAGGTGCTACGGATGAGGGGAATTCGGTGTTGCCCGCCAAATCGTTCCTGGCTGTTTCATGATCGACTTGGCTCGAAGGCAGTTGCCCGGCCGTGATTCCGGCGATGCCGTACAACACCGCCGAAACCATGAACGGGCACCAAGCGCTGACGGTGTAAAGGAATCCTCCGATAATGCCGTTCGACAGTTCCACGCATGATTCGCGGGTCTCGCGGATGGCCTGGGCTTTGGCGAATCGGTCCATGGGCACGATGGATTTGAGCATCGCGTCGTTGGACGGGCCGAGCAGCCCGTTCATAATGGCGAACAGAGCGATGCACAGCGCGAACATCGGCGTGTTCATCACGCGCGAGGCGAGCAATGCCATGGCCGTGGCGGACAGTCCAGTGCCGATGATGCCCAGCAGAATCATCATCCGTCTGCGATCGTGACGGTCGGCCAGCGTGCCGCCGAACGGCAGCAACAACAGTCCGATGGCCGATTCCAAGGCGACGATGATACCGGCGATGAATTCCGAGCCGGACAGTTGCAAGGCCAGAAGTGGTATGACGAATGCACGCAGACTGACGGCGAGCACGTCGGTGGTGTCGGCCGCAAACCACAGCCGATAATTGCGAGCCCGCCACAATGATGACGAGGAGGAAGGCGCATTGGCCTTATGGTCTGAAGATGGGTTTGAAGACGATGGGGGATTGGCGTTTGTTGACATGATGACTCGTTTCATGAATCAGCCGTATTCGGAGCTTCACATACATCGCGTATCACGCGCGTATGGTCTATTGATCACGGTCGGGAGCGCAAGCACGGCGGCGGCAACGCGACACGTGAAGACAAGTGAAACTCGAATATGACGAAATGTACAGGTTAGGGAAATGGCACAACAGAAGCGCCGTGGGCCCAAACGGCGACCACGGCTTAGCGCGACGAGTCAACGCGCATTAGCTGTCTGCGAACGATACCAAAACCTTGTACATAACAATGCCCCTTTGCAAAAACCAAACTTCAATTATTGTACCAGTTCGAGCACGGAACCAGGCACGTCACTGGGCACAACATAATCGGCCATCAATGGTTTCTCGGCTTCGAGGGGCTGATTTCGTTCGCTGGGGACATCTACTTGGCTTTCAAGGGGCTGTTCAAACGCCGAACCGCAAGTATAAACAGCTATGTGGCAACGACATGACGCCATTTCAGAGCCTTGTCTACTTGGGCATCAGCCCCTTGAAACGCAAGTAGACCTCCGGCGAACGCCGAATCAGCCCCTCGAAACCGAGTTAGGCATTCTTTTCGCGTTTGAGCTGCCGTTCGAGGGCGTAATAGGCCGCATAACAGCAGGCGACGAACGGAATCATGCAATACAGGGTCGAACGTTGCGTCTCATCGAGCACCACGAGCACCAGCGCGCCGATGCACATCACGATGGCCAGCCACGGCAGCACCGGGAAACCGGGCGCGCGATAGCCGAGCTCATCGGCGCTGTGCCCATCCCGCGCCCATTCGCGCCGGAAACGGATATGGCACACGCATACGGAGAACCACACCACCAGCGTCGCCAAACCTGACACGGCGACCAGCACCAGATACACGGTCGAAGCGGCGATCACGGAAGACAGCAACGCCAGCAGTGAGCCCGCCATGCTGAACAGCACGGCCCACACCGGCACACCACGGAAATTCGTCTTAGCAAAACGTTCGGGAATCAGCCGCTCCTTGGCCAGCGACCACACCATGCGCGAACACACGTACAGGCCGGAGTTCGCGGCGGAAAGCACAGCCGTGAGCACCACGAAGTTCATGATGTCGCCGGCGAACGGCATACCGATTGACTGAAACACCAGCACGAACGGGCTCGTGTCCACGCCGGCCTGATGCCAGGGGATCAAGGCCGCCATCACCAGAATCGAGCCGATGAAGAAAATCGCCAGGCGCAGCACCGTGGTGTGCACGGCCTTGGGAATCGCACGCGAGGGATCCTTGGTTTCGCCGGCCGCTACGCCCACCACTTCGGTGCCGGAGAACGCGAACACCACGGTCAGCAGAGTCGAGAAAATCGGCGCGATACCGCTTGGGAACCAGCCGTCGGCCACGAAGTTGCCCAGCAGCGGCGCGGAATCATGGCCGGCAATCGGTATGGCACCGAAGATCGCCAGCAGGCCGATCACAATGAACGCGATGATGGCGAACACCTTGATTGACGCGAACCAGAATTCCGCCTCGCCGTACAGCCGCACGGACATGATGTTGAGCGCGAACACCACCACAATGAACACGGCCGACCACACCCAGGACGGCGAATGCGGGAACCATCGCTGCATCAACAGCCCTGCGGCTGTGAATTCGGAGGCGAGCGCCACCGCCCAGTTCAGCCAATACAGGATGGCGATGGTGAACGCGGTGCCGGGGCCGATGAACCGCTTCGCATACATGTGGAAGCTGCCGGCGTACGGCATGGCCACGGACAGCTCGCCCAACGACACCATCACGCAGTAGACGAGCAGGGAGCCGGCCGCGTAAGCGAGGATCGCGCCCAACGGTCCCGCCTGATGAATCGCGTAGCCGGAGCTGACGAACAGACCGGTGCCGATCACGCCGCCTAGGGAGATCATCGTCAGGTGGCGCGACTCCATCTTCCGTTCAAGGCCGGTATCGTCCTTGGGTGTGCCGGCTGCCGCCATGCTCGGGTCTCCTTTGGTCGGGTGAACAGTTGTGTCTCGTGTCGGTTGTGCGGGCGGCGCGCGATGCCGCCTACCATATGATAGCGGTAACACGAACAGCGAGCGGAACATGAGGAGTTTGGAATGACGGAACTGTATATCGGATCGCATCTGTCGACGGCCGGCGGATGGAATGCACTGCTGGAACGTTCCCATGAGGAGGGCGGCACCGCGTTCGCGTTCTTCCCGCGCTCCCCGTACGGCAAGCGTTCGAAGGCGCTCGACCCGGCCGGCGCGGCGGCGTTCGGTGCGCGTTTGAAGGCTGAGGGCTATGGGCCGTTGGTCGTCCATGCGCCGTACGTCTACAATCTGGCCGGCAAGGATGAGGCCAAGCGCACATTCGCGATCGAGGCGTTGGCCGAGGATATCAAGCTGCTGACCGCCATCCGCGAGGCCGGACAGGAGGTGTATATCAATATTCATCCCGGCGCGCATGTGGGCCAAGGCTCCGAGATCGGCTGCCGGCTGATCAGCGAGGGACTGAATCAGGTGTTCGAGCGTACGGCCGGCGTCATGGTGTTGCTGGAGACCATGGCCGGCAAAGGCACGGAATGCGGCCGCAATTTCGATGAGCTCGCCACGATCATGAACGGCGTGGAGAACAAGGCGAACGTCGGCGTCACGTTCGACACCTGCCATGTGCTGGATGCCGGCTACGATTTGGTGAACGACTACGATGGCGTGATGCATCAGTTGGATGAGGCGATCGGATTGGCCAAGGTCAAGGCGATTCACGTGAACGATTCGCAGTTTGGCCTCGACTCGCACAAGGATCGTCACGCCAACATCGGGGAGGGCCAGCTCGGCATCCCGTTTTTCACGCGACTGGTCAACGACCCGATCATGGCCAAGCTCCCGATGATCCTCGAAACCAAGGAGCAGACGCCCGCCACACATCGCGACGAAATCGAGTTGTTGCGCGGATTGGTGCAAAAGTAGTCGTAGTCGACCAATGTCGAGCAGAAGAGACCTGTTTTTGACTGAGGGCCATACGAGGTTAGCTATCAGTGGGGCGTTGATTGATCCGTCTTCATATACAGCTGCATAGCCGGTTCCAGCTGCAAGAGCTCAAAACAGACGCATGGGTTCGGTGGAGTCCAATGGCTGAATAAGATGTTTGCCGTCGCTGTTCAGTGGCGCGACTTCGTGAAATTGCAGACGCCGGGAAAGCATAGTACCCGCTTCCCGCATGGAATCTAACAGTGCGGCTCCGTCAACGGAGCGGTCCAGCCATGAGACAACCATATTCCGAGGCGCCAGCAGGGGCATGCGATCATGCACCTTGACGAACTCGTCCGCGGCAGGGCAGGTGATGATGGTTGCGGTCAGCTGCCACGGCGATGCGGGAGACGGCCTCCACCATGAGTACAGGCCGGCCAAAGACAATAGTTCATCATGTGGTGCGTGAAAATAGAACGGCCTGCGACCTTTCCATTCGTAGTAGCCGGAAGCGGGGATGATGGCTCGCATGGATTTTGTGGATTCGGCGAACGCCGGCTTGACATGCGCAGACTCCACACGCGCATTATATGTGGGGTAGCTCAGCACTTTGCTGGCGCTCCATCGCGGCACCAGCGACCAATAGGCACCGGTCAGATGACGGCGGCCATCCTTGCCCTGTGCCACCACGCCAATGTTCTGCGTGGGTGCGATGTTGTAGGAAGGCTGTGGCAGAGTGTCAACGCGCACGTCATCCTCGTCTACCGCGAACTGTAAGGCCACGGCATCCCAATCCAAATCGAGCGCGAATCTCCTGCACATGCACCCAGTTTATGCCATCAATGGAATCAATCCCAGGCCGTATGACCGATATTCATGGCGATTTTCCTTTTTTGTTGGCCGCTCTGGTTCCGTAGCGATACGAACCAACGAGGAATAGCCCAAAATGTAGGACGGGTTCGGCAATCGGGACGGGGCGTGACCTAGAGTGGCGCATGACCGAACACCAACAAAGGGAGGACCATGTCGGTTTTGGACGAACTGGTGGCGGGAGCGCTGGAGGACCAGCAAACCCGCGAGCTCACCGTATCGCTTGAGGACGTGAAGAAGGCCGCGCTGGCGGCCCCGGCTCCGATTGACGCGACACGATGGCTTAAGCGCGCCGACGGCATCCCCGTGATCGCCGAAATCAAGCGCGCGTCCCCGTCCAAGGGCCACCTCTCCGACATCCCGGACCCGGCCGCGCTGGCCCGCGAGTACGAGAAGGGCGGCGCAAGCGCCATCTCCGTGCTCACCGAAGGCCGCAAATTCCTCGGCAGCCTTGACGATTTCGACAAGGTCCGCGCCGCCGTGCACATTCCAGTGCTGCGCAAGGACTTCATCGTCACCGACTACCAGATCTTCGAAGCCCGCGCCCACGGCGCCGACCTGGTGCTGCTCATCGTCGCCGCATTGGACGACGCCCAGCTCAAGCACCTGCTCGACCTGGCGCACGAGTTGAACATGACCGTGCTGGTCGAAACGCACACCCGCGAGGAAATCGAACGCGCCCGCAAGGCCGGTGCCAAGGTGATCGGCATCAATGCGCGCAACCTGAAGAACCTCAAGGTGGACGTGAACAAATACAACGAACTCGCGGCCGATCTGCCCGATGACGTCATCAAGGTGGCGGAATCCGGCGTATTCGGCGCGGTCGAGGTCGAAGACTACGCCCGCGCGGGAGCGGACGCGGTACTGGTCGGCGAGGGCGTGGCCACCGCCGACAATCATGAACTTGCAGTGAAACGACTAGTAAAGGCAGGAGCACAAGTGAAAGCATCCGAAACAACCCCGCTCAGCGAACATCAGGGACCGTATTGGGGACAGTTCGGCGGCCGCTATGTGCCCGAGGCCCTCATCACCGCCCTCGACGAGCTGGAGCGCGTGTACACGCAAGCCAAGGCCGACCCCGAATTCCACAAGGAATTCATGACGCTCCAGCAGCGTTACGTGGGCCGCCCGAGCCCGCTGACCGAAGCCCCGCGCTTCGCCGCACTCGTCAAGGAGAAGACCGGTCTCGACGCCCGTATCTTCCTCAAGCGCGAGGACTTGAACCACACCGGCGCGCACAAGATCAACAACGCGCTCGGACAGGCCCTGCTCGTCAAGCGCATGGGCAAGACCCGCGTGATCGCGGAGACCGGCGCCGGCCAGCACGGCGTGGCCACCGCCACCGTGTGCGCCATGCTTGGCCTCAAGTGCCGCATCTACATGGGCCAGATCGACGCCCGCCGCCAGGCCCTGAACGTGGCCCGCATGCGTATGCTCGGCGCCGAAGTGGTCGAGGTGACCCTCGGCGACAAGATTCTGAAGGACGCCATCAACGAGGCCCTGCGTGACTGGGTCACCAACGTCAAGGACACGCACTACCTGCTCGGCACCGTCGCAGGCCCGCACCCGTTCCCGGCTATGGTGCGCGACTTCCAGAAGATCATCGGCGAGGAAGCCAAGCAGCAGCTCCAGGACTGGTACGGCATCGACCATCCGGACGCGATCTGCGCCTGCGTGGGCGGCGGCTCCAACGCCATCGGCGTGATGAACGCCTTCCTGGACGACGAGCGCGTGAACCTCTACGGCTACGAAGCCGGCGGCAACGGCCCCGAATCCGGCAAGCACGCTATCCGCTTCGCCCCCGGCACCGGCCAGCTCGGCATGTTCCAGGGTGCCAAGAGCTATCTGCTGGAAACCGACGAAGGCCAGACGCTCGACACCTACTCGATCTCTGCAGGCCTTGACTACGCTTCCGTGGGGCCAGAGCACGCATGGCTCAAGGACATCGGCCGCGTGAACTACAGCTGGGCCACCGATGAGGAGGCCATGAACGCCTTCCGCGACCTAAGCCAGAGCGAGGGCATCATCCCCGCCATCGAAAGCTCGCACGCCGTGGCCGGCGCGTACAAGGCCGCCGCGGATCTGAAGGCCAAGGGCTATAACAAGGCCGTGATGATCGTGAACATCTCCGGCCGAGGCGACAAGGACATGGCCACCGCCGGCAAGTGGTTTGGCTACCTGACCGACGATCAGGCCGCCGCGCTTGATGTGACCGGTGCCCACGGCAACACCGTCGCCTGAACAAGAAGAGGAGATTGTTGATTATGACCAACGAAGCGAATACGCCGTCCGGCCAGCCGCTGGGCATCAGCCACAAGCCCAGCAAGTCGGGCGCAATGTTCACCAAGTTCAAGGCTGAGAACAAGCCCGCCTTCATCGGCTACCTGCCCTATGGCTTCCCGCACCCGGATGTCTCGCTTGATGCCTTCAAGACAATGGTCGAGCACGGTGTCGATGCCGTGGAGATCGGCCTGCCATACTCCGACCCGGTCATGGACGGCCAGGTCATCCAGGCTGCCGCCTCCATCGCCCTGAATAACGGCGAAACCATCAAGCGCGTGTTCGAGGCCGTCGAGACCGTGGCCAACGCCGGCGGCGTGCCGCTCATCATGAGCTACTGGAACCTCGTGTACCACTACGGCGTCAAGCGTTTCGCCCGTGACTTCGAGAACGCCGGCGGCGCCGGTCTCATCACCCCGGACCTCATCCCAGACGAGGCGGGGGAGTGGATCGAAGCCTCCGACCGTCACGGACTCGACCGCATCTTCCTGGTCTCCCCGGACTCGTCCACCGAGCGCCTCGAAACCGTGGCCCGCAACGCGCGTGGCTTCGTGTACGCGGCCGCCCGCATGGGCGTCACCGGCGAACGCGCCACCATCGACGCCTCGCCCGAACTCCTCGTGGAGCGCACCCGTCAGGCCGGTGCCGAGAACGTGTGCGTGGGCATCGGCGTATCCACCGCGGAACAGGGCGCCCGGGTCGGCGCCTACGCCGATGGCGTCATCGTCGGCTCCGCGCTCGTGCACACCATGCTCGCGGACGACGACAAGACCGCACGCGACCCGAAGGAAGGCCTGAAGCTGCTCGCCGCCAAGAGCGAGGAACTGGCCGAAGGCATCCACAACGCCCGGTAAACACCCGGTGCGCCTCACGCGGATTGTGCCGTGACACGGTAGGGTAGTCACAGAGCATCAAGCACAACCCGCGCGCGGACACACCATGAGCACCAGCAAGTAGAGGCACGATGAATCTGGCTTATATTCCCTCGCCGACCTTCTCCAAGTTCGAGATCGGCCCGTTCACTATCCACATGTATGCGATCTGCATCCTGATCGGCATCTGCGTGGCCGTATGGATCCTCACCACACGTTGGAAGCGGTACGGCGGCACCTTCGACCAGATTCTCGACACCACGCTCGTCACCGTGCCCTGCGCACTGGTGGGCGCGCGCCTCTACCACTGCATCACCACGCCGGCTGACTACTTCCCGCCCACCGGCAACTTGGTCAACATCCTCAAGGTGTGGGAAGGCGGCATGGCCATCTTCGGCGGCATCTCCGTCGGCACCTTGGTGGCGTTCCTGTGGTGCCGCCACAAGCACTATCCGTTCGCGATCTTCGCCGATGCCATCGCCCCCGCGCTGCCCGTGGCCCAGGCCATCGGCCGACTCGGCAACTGGTTCAACCAGGAACTCTACGGCTGGCCCACCACGTTGCCGTGGGGCCTGAAGCTCAACGACGCGGACGCCATCGGCAAATCCGAAATCTGCTATTCCGGCGCGCAATGCCCGGACTACAGGACCACGCTGTTCCACCCCACGTTCCTGTACGAGATGATCTGGAACCTCATCGGCGCCGCGCTCATCATCTACCTCGGCCACAAGCTCACCGACCGACTCAAGGCCGGCCAGCAGTTCGCCATGTACCTGATGTGGTACGGCCTGGGCCGCACCTGGATCGAAAACGTGCGCATCAACTACTCCACGGTGATTCTGGGCCTGAGGACCAACATGTGGACCGCGATCATCGTCTTCGTGCTCGGCTGCATCCTGTTCGTCGTGCTCTACCAGTACGGGCCGGACCCCAAGGCGCAGGCGCGCGGGCTTGCGGCGGTCACCGCCGACGAGCTCGAACGCCAGAGCATCGAAGAGGAACAGCTTCGCCAGAAAAAGCAAGCCAAGCGCACTAAGTGACACCACGATAAACAGCGCCGAAACAGCGCGAAACACGGGACCCCAAGTCCCATTGCACAGATAAGGTAGGAAACTATGAGCAATATCGCAATCGCACCCAGCATCCTGTCCGCTGACTTCTGCAACCTCGAACGTGATCTCAAGGCCATCGCCAACGCCGACCTGGTCCACGTCGATGTCATGGACCATCATTTCGTGCCGAACCTGACCCTGGGCGAGCCGATCGTCGGCCGCATCTGCCAGGTCACCGATCTGCCGGTCGACGTGCACCTCATGATCGAGGACCCAGACCGTTGGGCCCCCGAATACGCCAAGCTCGGTGCCGCCTCCGTCTCCTTCCACATGGGTGCCACTCACGCGCCCGTGCGTCTGGCCCGCCAGCTGCGCGACATGGGTTGCAAGGCCTGCTTCGCCGTGCGCCCGGCCGAACCGGTCGAGCCGCTCTTCGACATCCTCGACGAGTTCGACATGGTGCTCGTCATGACCGTGGAGCCAGGTTTCGGCGGCCAGAAGTTCCTCGACAACCAGATGGCCAAGGTTCGCCGCCTGCGCGACGAGATCACCCGCCGTGGCTTGAAGACCCGCATCCAAGTCGATGGCGGTGTGAGCCCCAAGACCGCGCACATCGTGGCCGAGGCCGGTGCCGACGTGCTGGTCGCCGGCTCCGCCGTGTACGGCGCCGAGAATCCCGCCCAGGCCATCGACGACATCCGCGCCAAGGCCGAGGCCGCGTTCAAGGCCTGAGCTCCAAGCCTGAACCGCAATCCACCTTTCATCCATAACCACAAGAGAAGAATCTGAATCACATGAAGACGTTTGAATCCCTGTTCGCCGAACTGTCCGAGAAGGCCCAGACCCGCCCCGAAGGCTCCCTGACCGTCGACGAGCTCGACAAGGGCACCCACTTCATCGGCAAGAAGATCATCGAAGAGGCCGGCGAGACCTGGATGGCCGCCGAATACGAGGGTGCGGACCGCACCGCCGAGGAGATGAGCCAGCTGCTCTACCACGTCCAGGTCATGATGATCAAGCACGGCCTGACGCTCGAAGACGTCTACAAGCACCTGTGAGAGGAACGCATATGCTGAGAATCGCAGTGCCCAACAAGGGCATGCTTTCCGAGCCCGCATGGAACATGCTGTCCGAGGCCGGCTACCGTCTGCGCACCAACCCTCGCCAGCTGGTCGTGCAAGATCCCGACAATGGCATCGAGTTGTTCTACCTGCGTCCGCTCGATATCGCCGTATACGTGGGCCGCGGCGCCATCGACGTCGGCATCACCGGCCAGGATCTACTCAAGAACTCCGGTACCGCCGCGCTCGAGCACATGCCGCTCGGCTTTGGTGCCTCGACCTTCCGTTTCGCCGCACCGAACGAATCCCCGATCACCACCCTGGAGGATGTTCAGGGCAAGCGCGTGGCCACCACATTCGATAAGCTCGTACACGACTATCTGGTCGAGCACGGCATCCAGGCCGAAACCATCCATCTGGACGGTGCGGTCGAATCCTCCGTGCAGCTGGGCGTGGCCGACCTCATCGCCGACGTGGTCTCCACCGGTACCACCCTGCGCAACGCCGGCCTGCGCGTGTTTGCCGAACCGCTCATGCACTCCGAAGCTTGCCTGATTCGTTCGCCGCGTCTGAACGAGCAGGACCCACGTCTGGCCGTGCTGACCCGCCGTCTGCAAGGCGTGCTCACTGCGCATCAGTATGTGCTGATGGACTATGACATTCCGATCAGCAAGGTCGCCGCCGCCGTGGCCGTGACCCCTGGCTTTGAAAGCCCGACGATCTCCCCGCTGCACGACAAACAGTGGAACGCCGTGCGAGTCATGGTTCCCAAGGCCAAGGTCAACCAGCTGATGGATGATTTGTACGAAGTCGGCGCACGCGGCATCATCGTTACCGCTCTGCAAGCCTCCCGCATGTAGACTGTTAGTCGATATGACCAACCAGAAAGTCAACGCCAGATACAGTCCGGAAGCACGTGACATCTATTTCACTGTGCCCAATTTGATCAGCGCGCTGCGAATCATCTCGATTCCTTTCATCAGCGTGCTGATCTCCAAGCACGAGATGATTGCGGCGCTAGCCCTGATCGCCATTTCCTCGGCTTCAGACGGACTTGACGGCATCATCGCGCGCAGATTCAACCAAGTGAGCAAGATCGGTCAGATTCTTGATCCGATCGCCGACCGACTGCTCATTTTCTGCTCGATTCTGGCTCTCAGCGTCGCCGGCATCATCCCATGGTGGATGCTGATTATCGTGGGACTGAGGGATCTGTGGATGGCGATTCAGGTGCTATGGCTTGCCCAGTACGGTTATGGTCCGCTGCCCGTGCATTTCGTGGGCAAGGCCGGTACCGCGCTGCTGATGATTTCCATCGTCGGTCTGATTTTCGCCGATTTGGGCACCAGTACGTTTTTCCACTTGCTCTACATCGCCGCGCTGGCCGCCGGCATCTGGGGCATCGCCATGTATTGGCTCGCCGGATATATCTATACCAAGCAGGGCGTCGGATTGCTACGCAAGGAACTGGGGGAGAAGTATGGCGCTTGAGGCCACGGCCCCGGTCTCATTCCCCGTACCCAAGGAGACTGAGCCGATACGACGCCGCGCCGTGTTCTCCCACTCAGTCCGAGGCGCGGAATCACATCATGCGCTTTCCCCGGATGACGCCGCCGCCATCCGCACCCCACGCCGCTGTAAAACCAACGACGATTCGCTTCAGCTCATCGATGATCTTGTCAATCGTCCGATGGATCCGATGTTCTCCGACTCACGACTGGTCCATGAGCAGCGTTCGACCTTCTCCATCTGGTTTAATCGCATCGTCGTATTCATCATCTGCGTCGGCGTTGGCTTTGCCTGCAGCCTATTCGTGCAACAGTTGCAATCCGATCCGCGTAAGCAGGTACGGAAAACTTTGGCCACGCAATTGGAGAATCGCAACTCGCAAATAGACGAACTCACCACGGACGTCAATAATTTGCGCTCCCAAGTTGACGAACAGTCCAAGAAAATCTCCGGCAGCGTGAAAAGCGATACGCTTATCCAAGACGAAATGGTCAATGGTGCCACGGTGGTCGAAGGCGAAGGAATCACCATGACGCTGGCCGATCCAATCGCGGCAAGCCAGTCGGATCAATCCTCCTCGACGAGAGTCGGCACCTCCACGAACATCCGAGTCATCACCGATCTGGATCTGCAGCAACTGGTCTCCCTGATGTTCCAAAACGGAGCCGAAGCCATTGCCATCAACGGTAATAGGCTCGGCGCGCAAACCTCGATACGCAAGGCCGGCGGGCATATTCTCATCGGCATGACCGCGATACAAAGCCCCTATACCATTGAAGCCATAGGCGATAAGAGCGTCTTGGCCGAAGCGATGGGGAAGGAGAAACTTGCAAGTCTTTACGATTCCTTCAAGGAAGCCGGTATCTACCCGCAGGTGAGCAAATCCAATTCGATTACACTTGAGGCAGCAGTCACTGGCGAAGTGAAGTACGCGGAAAGGAATGAATAATGGCAGCCGTTCTGGGACTGATCATCGGCGTCGTCATCGGCGTGTTCGTCAAGCCGGACATTCCGATCATCGTGCAGCCTTATCTGCCGATTATGGTGGTCGCTGCTCTTGACGCCCTGCTGGGTGCCGCGCGAGCCTATTTCGAGCGCAGCTTCTCCGACCGCGTGTTTGTGATCTCCTTCCTCGCCAACGTGGTGACGGCAACACTGCTCGTGTTCCTCGGCAACCAGCTCGGCGTCGGTTCGCAGCTGCAGACAGCCGTCATCGTCGTACTCGGCATCCGCATCTTCTCCAACGTGTCCGCGATCAGACGCTTCATCTTCCGAGGCTGACAAGGGTACTGACGTATGGCACGTAAAGCACAATCAGACAACATGCTGGAGAAAATGCGCGACCAGCATGTACAAGACAAGGTCAACGACCGGATGGAAACCGGGTCGTTTCCCACGGTGCGTAAGAAGCCCCGGAAGGATCTCAACCGTGCCAGCAACAAATCACGGTTACTATCCTCGATTCTCATCGCTCTGATGTGCGCGTTGTTGGGTTTCGCCTACATGAGCCAGATCAATAACACTAAATCCACGTACGAAACGATGGACGAGAGTGAACTGGTAAGGCTGCTGAACGAGTCGAATACGCAAATCTCCAATCTCGAGCAGCGTAAAACCCAGTTGAACAGCCAGCTCAACTCGCTGAAATCGGCGGCTAACGAGCAGGAGCAGGCGCGTAAGATCGCCAAGCAAAACGAGGAGACCAGCGGCTTGATTTCCGGCAGACTCCCGGCAAAGGGTCAAGGCGTGACCATCCGAATCGGACGAGGCTTGACGACTAAAGTGGACGCCTCAATCATGTTCAACCTTATCGAGGAACTTCGCAATGCCGGTGCCGAGGTAATCGCCATCAATAACGTGCGCGTCATCACCTCCACCTACATTCAGGACGCCGAGGAAGGTTTGATTGTGGATGGCACCACCATCAAGCCCACATACACAGTGAAGGCCATTGGCAATCCGCAGGAACTGTCCAACGCAGTCGATATCGCCGGCGGTGTGGGCGCTCAGCTCCAGGTGAAATACGGGTCCAACGTCAACGTACAGCCTTCTGACAGCATCATTATCGACGAAGTACGCGAAGCTACGCAAAACCAGTATGCAAAGACGGTAGAATAGGAGATTATGACCAACCCGATTCCTAGCGCAGGCGAAACCACCATTATCGGCCTGCCCGCGATTAATGTACTGCCCATTACCACCACCGGCGATCGACCGCTGACTCAAGAGGATCTGGACACCATCACCAGATTGTCCGAGGGAACGGCATTGCTGATTTCCGCCAGGGGAGCGGTCTCAGGTTCTCGTTACTTGCTTGACGAGGATGAAATCACCGTCGGTCGTGATCCGCGAGCTGATATTCTGCTCGACGACTCCACCGTATCCCGTCAGCATGCCGTGTTCCGCAGGGTCAACGGTCAGTTCTTTGTGGTTGACGCAGGAAGTCTGAACGGCACCTACGTGAACCGTCAGCGTGTTGATCAGGCGGCGCTGAAGAACGGCGACGAAATCATGATCGGTAAATTCCGCCTCGTGTTCTTCACGAAATCTGCCATTATTTCCCAATAGTCCACACCTAGCATGGGGTTAGACTGATTGCAGAATTGCAATCATGTGATTACACCAGTGTGAGTCATATGCGAGACACGCATAAGTTAGGGGAGTGCCATGGGACAGGCCGGGCTGCATCTTCATGTTTCGCTTGAGGACCGTCAGAATCTGAACGCTGACGCGATTCAGGGGGAGTTGTTCTCCAACGTCGATACTGAGGAGATCAAGCGCGGCTACCGTGGCACTGTGGCCTCCAAGGTGGCCGGCATCACGTACCGACAGCTCGATTATTGGGCACGCAAGCAGATTGTTGAGCCGTCCATCACGCCGTCTCATGGCTCCGGTTCACGACGACTATACTCGTTTAAGGATGTGGTGATTCTCGCTGTATCCAAGAAGTTGCTTGATGCCGGTGTGAATCTGCAGAACGTGACGGCGGCTATCGGATTCTTGACTCAACGCAGCACCGATCAGCTGGCCAATGTGACCATCATGTGCGATGGTCAAAACGTACATGAATGCACAACCAGCGAACAGATGCTCGAACTGTTGCAAAGCGGTAAGGCAGTGTTCGCCGTGTCGGTGGGTTCGTTGTGGCACCAGATTGAGACGGCCTTGGAACAGGAAGAATATGTTGATCTTGAGGCCAAGCCGCTGACGATTGCCACGGGCCGTCCGATTGATGAACTGACCGCCATGAGGATGCGCAAGAAGCTCGAGGCACAGCGCTTGCAACGCGCAACCGCCTGATACATGTATGGTTGTTGGCGACTTGCCGGCTTTGGTCGGCAGGTCGCTTTGTTGTATGTGTTGCTTTTGTTGCCTGCCATCTTATGTTTTTTATATGTTGCGGTGATTATTATGACTGATTGGAGGACCGGGTGAACGGGATTGTTGTCGGATTGTTGCCGGGCGTTCTGTGGATGGTCGCCGTCATCTTTGCTGTGTCCATCATCATTATAACGGTCAGCCGAGGCCATCTGTTCACGCCGAGACGCCGGCGACCGCCGGTCGATCCGGTCGACTGGTCGATGGTGAAAACGCATTTCATGTCGTTTGCGGCGGCGCTGATCCCGTTTCCCGTGTTGACGTTTACAGCGGATTTGATGGATGCGGATATACTCGCGTTCTATGATCGTGCGCAATTGCCCGGTGCAATCATCGTATACGCGCTGGTGCTGTTGGAACTTGTCGCCATGTATCTGCAGGCGCGCAACGCTTCGGAATCCGCGATGGATGGCCGTCTGGGCGTCGCCGCCCGCCGGGATGATGACGATGCCGGAATCGTGCCCGATAGAGCGAGGAGCGGGAATGAGGGAGACATGGACACACCGGGCGAAGACTGATTGGATGGCTGATGCGGGGGAGGGACATGCAACCGTCGTCCGGGTTGGGTGAAGGGAGACCATGACATATATCGGTATCGTCATTTAACTATGCCTCATAGTATTGGAATTAATCAGACAAGCTCACCATCACCGCCATAAAAGCCGGGTACTGAACTACCCGCGCATCAGCTCATCCGGCTGGGTGTGTGCAATCCTTACGCTCAGGGGAAGGGCCCCGATGACTGCACCAGCGACGGTGATGGCGAGCATTTCAAGCGCCAGTACCGGATCGAAAACCACCGAATCCAGATTCGTGAGATTCAACAGATCGCCGGAATCAACGGAATGCGCCAGCAGCAAACTGAAACCCGCCCCCAAGATGATGCCCGCGATGCCCGCTGCGACGACAAGTTGGACGACTTGGACGAGTGCAAGGGCGCTCAGTTGCCCGGCCGTGTATCCAAGGCATCGGAGCAGCGCCAACGAACGTTTGCGCTGCTTCATCCATATCACGCTCAGAAATAAGCCGAACACCAGGGAGCACACAAGCACAATGGGGAACATGAACCTGCCTATGCTCATAAGTGCGGCAAGAATGCCCGTGACATCCTGCTGCCCCGCGGCACCGGCCACCCCGAATCCCATGGCGGCGAGTTTCTTCTGGACCAAGGGGACATTATCGCCCGAATCGACTTGAACGTATGCGAATGTGTATGATTCCTGGACATTCCCGTCGAACAGGGCATCCATTGTGTTTTCGGAGACATAGGACGGATTCTCGCCATCCTTGTCGGGTACGGAGTTGTCGTAGATTCCCACCACCTTGAGTGGAATGGTTCTATACGATCCTTGATATTTACCGTTGATATGCGTGTACCCGAACATGACGGTCTTGCCGTACAGATGCCTGAGGCTGCCTCCGGGAACGGAATCGGGTAGGAGAATCTCGTCGTCCTGCAGGGAGACGGGCCTGTCTCCCTTGATCATTTTCGGAAGCCTCGGTTCGAAATACGTGGTGGCCCACAGCGATCCGGGGCTGACCGTTGGAGATGGCCAGTCGCCTTCGTCGGCCAAATCCAGATCGTGCTGCATCCATGGAACCACGGAAACGACATGCCCCAGTCCGGATACTTCGGAAAGTGATTCCCCGTCCAAGACGCGTGCGTCCGGACGAATCGTGCTGAGCTCGATGACGGATACGTTGGAGTGCTTCTCGACATTGCTTGCATGGGACCGAACCGCACTGACCACAAAACCCTGAAGGCAATAGCATACGGCGACAACGATCGCCAGCATGACAACCAACGCCCGCGATGTTCTGAACGTATGCGTTCGCTCAAACCACGCGAGTCGTAGAACCTTTCTCATCAGCTCACAACCACCTTCCCGGCCTCAAGACGCAGCGATTGGGACTCCAACCCATCCAGACGAGGATCGTGGCTGGCCAGCAAAATCGCCACACCCCTTTCCCTCAGCATGCGAATGGCCGATGCCACCTCATCGGCGGCCGCGTCATCGAGCGATGCCGTGGGCTCATCCAGCAAAAGCAGCCGAGGCCTGTTAATCAGCGCACGGCATATTCCGGCACGTTGAAGTTCGCCGCCGGAAATCCTGCCCGCCTTCACATTCGCCAGCCGCCGAATTCCAAACCGGGAAAGCAACTCAAGGCATTCTGCGCTGTTCCCTTTCCCTTGATCCGCAACAAGAAGGTTCTGTAACACCGTCAGATGACCAAACAAGTTCGCATCCTGAAAAACGATTCCGATGCAGGCGGCGCGAAGCCGATTGCGGGATTTCTCAGTGGTCGCCTTTTCTCCGCACACATGTACGCCGCCGCGATCCGGCACCGTAAGAAGACCCGCGATTCTGAGAACCGTTGTCTTTCCGGAACCGGAATCGCCTTGAATTCTAAGAACTTCCCCACACTCCAGCGAAAAGGATATCGGTCCGAGAACGAACCGGCGGTTTTTGTCCCTTGCATAACGTTTCGACACGTGGTCGAAGACGAGAACGCTGCTTTCGATGCCCCGCATCATAATGGCGCTGCCCCCGATCTATAGGCGTAATAGGTGAGTGTCAGGCTGCACACGCCAGTCCGTGAACCATCTATCGCGATCATTTGAGTCGAGTTCTTGCAACCGAAGAGTTTCTTGATCACCGGACGGGATATGCAGGAACTTTGCTCGGTGCCAGTCAGAATAGGCCTTTAGTCTCATGGCAAGCGGATTCCGTTCATCCTTGGCATAAGCGTATAGGGAATCCAGAGTGCGTTGAGTAGATACCTTGTCATGATTCTCGCCCACCATCTGAGACACCATGTAGGTGGCGTTGATTCGTGATTCCTCAGTGTTTCGAGTGTCTAACTCGGGCATATCGAAAAGCCCATCCGCAGTACTGAGGGCACGAAAAGAATCAAGGGTCTTGCGCGTTGCCCCACGTTGCTCCAAAGCTTGGTAATCCGCTTGGTAAAATTGCACCATTGCGACTGCCGCACAGCTCGATATAAGGAGCACGGCAGCAGTCGCAACGGTGACGATCAGTCTACGCTTGGTCCGAGTGAGCGCCGCTAAAGATCTGGAACGCTTCATGGTATGCTCCTTTGCTGTACCTTAATAAAATGCGTTCAGCCAATACGAACGATTACGATTGTCGGAACCACTGGACGGTGTTTACATCATCCGATATTACTACAACACAACAACGCAGCGGCATCACCCGTTGTCTAATTGAAAGTGCAACACCCGTTAGATTGGAGATTGTCCAGATAACCAGTCCGAAGGGATGTTGCACCTATGGGAGAAGCATGTTCGCGCCTGTCGGAAGAGGAACGCCAGGTCATCCGGATCGAGATCGGCAACGGCACCAGCATCCGCAGGATCGGTCTGATGCTCGGCCGCAACGCCTCGACGGTCGGCAGGGAGATCGAACGCGACACGTGGTTCCCGTCCAACGAGAACGATTCCTGACGGCCGTACCGGCCGAAACGGCTGAAGACGGGCCCGTGGACGGGCGGATGCTACATCGCCCCCGCCCGGCGCAAGGCCGGCCGCAGGCGCGCCAAACCGCGCAAGCGCCACCGCCTGTCATGCGAACGCCTGTGGGCGCGGGTGGCCGAATGGCTGCGTCGCGGCTGGTCGCCGCCGCCCGTCAGCGGCAGACCGCGCGTCCTGTTCCCCGACGACTCCGCCATGCGCGTGTGCCCGGAGACCGTCTGCCGTTGGATCTACGTCGACCGCCATCACCGTGAGCGCCGGGCGCGCCGCCTTCCACGCGGCAGCAGGAGGCGGCGCGGGCGTGGCGGCGGGAGGACGTCGCGTTTCCCGATTCCCGGACGGGCTCCCATCTCCGGACGCCCGCCGGAGGCCGGAGACCGCAGCGGTTTCGGCCATTGGGAGGCCGACGGCGTGATCGGCGCCGGATGCAACCCGCACACCGAGGTCGAGAGGAAGACCAGGTTCCTCATGGCCGGGATCGCGCCCGGCAGGACCGCCGGGGAAAGCGTCGGGGCGCGGCTGGCGATGTTCTCGCCGCTGCCGGCCGGCGCGCGCGGCGGCGTCACGCACGACAACGGCACCGGGTTCGCCCGCCACACGCGCCTGCGCGACGGGCCGGGCATGGACACGTGCTTCGCCGACCCGTACTCCAGCCGGCGGCGGGGAAGCAACGAGAACGGGAACGGCATGATCCGCCGGTATCCGCCCGAACGCAGCGAGATCCGGATGGACATGGCCGGGGAACTGCGGGAGATTGTCGACGAGGCCGACAACCGTCCCATGCGCGTGCCGGACTACCGGACGCCCGCCGAGGCATTCGCCGACGAACTGCTGGAATTGCAGGACCAACAGGGGGTGTTGCACCTCTAAATAGACATCGGGTGGTCGGGGCAGAGAGTCCGACGGACGACGGGAATCCCCTTCCGTAAGAAAGGGGAGGATGTCAATATATCGGAGGGACAGGGATATTCGGGCGCACGCCTCGACGGGCTGCGCCCGCCCGTCACCCTGAACCCGGGTGACGTGTTCCGCATCCCCGTCACCGTGGGCGCGCACGGACGGCATGAACACCCGTACATGCGGTTCGTCTACCGGTATGCGGACGGGACGCGCATCGTCGCCGTCATCTGGCGCGTGCCGGAATAAGGCATTCGACGTTATGATGGTTCGAGCAGCCTGATTCGCAATCCTCTGGTTTTCGGGACGCATGCTTTTCCCGGAAAGGAGCGGAAGAGAAATGGATTACAGCGAATTCGACGCCCTGCCGTCGAAAACCGATGAGATCTCCATCAGCGAAGAACCATCGCATGACGGCATTCGCGACATGCCCTCATTGGAAAAGGCGGGCGAGATTATTTCCGCACGAATCACGGAAATCGGCCGAACCCCGTCAGAAATCGCGGACAGAAGCGGCGTCTCCGAAAGCATCGTGACCGATATGGCGGAATGCGGGATCGTACCGCTGGAAGCGGCCCTGCGCGTGTTCGCCACACTCGGCGTCAAACCCGATAGGGTTCCGCCCGAATATCTGGAGGCATGATGCGAGGAGAACGACTGCATGTCTGGACCGACGGGGACCATGTGGGGGAATTCATGCGAACCTCCGGCGGACATGTTTCATTCCACTATGATTCCAAGGAAGGCGCGCCGATAAGCCTCAGTCTGCCCCGAACCGGGAAATCCTCCGGAAAAGCGGCGTCGGCCTTTCTCGAAAACCTGCTTCCCGACGATGAGAACGCCCGTCGTAGGATGGCGTCGCGACTCCATCTGGATTCGACGGACACGTTCAAACTTCTTGCGGATGCGGATACGGTAGGCGGACTCGTATTCTCGGACAAGCCCGAACTCCCGCACCATCCCATCGAGGCGAAACCCCTCGACGAGGAGGAAATCGGCAATCAGATAGGATACGTGCGTGCGAACGGATACAACTGGTTCGCACGGGATGATGAGGATGAGTTCTATGAGCGGGATACGCCGAAATGCCGTTTCTCCATCGCCGGAGGCCAGCCCAAGTTCACGCTCGCCCGACGTGCTGGTGTCTGGCTCTGGCCCAACGCATCCATCCCCTCCACCCATATCATCAAACCTGAAATGAGGGATTGTCCCGGCAGCCACAGGGTGGAGGATGCCGCCCTGACGCTCGGGACTCTTTGCGGATTGCCGGTATCCGAGCATGGCATTCTCACCGCGAATGGGGCGGAGGCTTTCATCACCCGACGTTTCGATCGCATCGTGGATGGAAACAACGTGAGACGAATCCATTGCGAGGATCTAGCGCAGGCCATGGGCATGGACCCCGAATCCAAGTATGAAATCGGCGCCGCAAGCTGCGTCCGTTTCCTGCACCATTTCGACCCAAGCGATGAAACCGGATATGAATGGGTTCGCCGGCTCGCCTTCAACGTCTCGTCGGGCGATTCGGACTCCCACGGCAAGAACTATTCGATTGTTCTTGCCGAAAACGGGTTCCGTTTCGCGCCAATGTACGACATGACAGTCACCAGAATATGGCCTCATGTGGATCAGGAGATGGCGATGCCGATCAACGGAGTCGAATTCGCGGAACTGCTCACCCCATTCGACTGGGAGGCCTTCGCGGAGGAGGCCGGTTTGGACGGGGAACGTGTGGCGCATATCGCCCGGACCATGGCGGGAGCCGTTCTCGACCATCTGGATGAGGCATCGGCCGGTTTGCCCGATTCGCTGAGGGAATCCATGCGTAAGGCGGTTTCGAAGGCAAACGAGAACATCCAGCCACTGCACAGAAGGATGTCGAAGCCAAAGGCGAATACGGCATCCTTCAGCGGGGGCGGCGTCTGGGTGAGCCCTCATATCCGAAGCGGATATGAGGTCAGTGGATACTGGCGCAGCCGCTGACCCCGTTTCCCTGATTAGGGGGACGCATACCCGGGGCATGGAACGATTCGACGATTCCATAGCCACCCTGGACGGCCCCCAGCTGCTCGCCCTGTTCGAGCGCGGGGACGAACACTCCGCCGGCCTGGACCTGCTGGTCATGTCGGACGGCACGTGGCGGCCGGACGGTTTCGATTCCGACGTGAAAGGCACTGCCGGCGACGTGCGCGACTATCTGGCCCAATGGGTGGAGGAGCAATCATGAATGTTGAACGCATCATCGTGGAGACCAATGACGAGACCTGCAACAATCCAGTCGAATACGATTGGGAGTTCGACCCGGACGGCGTGTCCCACATGACCGGCGAAGGGGACATTCCCTCCGGCGCCGACGATTCCACGGCCATCGTGGAGACGTTCGGACATATCGCCGAATCCATCGTGGATGGGGAGCGTATCGCGTCCGGCGGTGATGCGAAATGGTTGAGACCGTTGGCCGCTATGCTGGCGGCTAGCATCCCGTTCGTGTCCGGTTCGGTCGAATCGGGGTTGAGCGTGGATATCACTTGACTTCCTCCCCTCGGCTGAAGCCGGGGGATTCCTGTCGCATGTGAGACACGTTCCTCACTCATTGGAGGGGTCTTCCCGTACGCGTGGCAGGGGTTGGCGTTTCAACGGAACCTTCCCGTGAAACACGGGTTTCGCGGGAAGCGTGTCCCTCCACGCCCTCGGCATCGTCCATGCCGGTTGTGTGTATCGCGCGGCCGAGGATGTTCTTGGCCGCGTTGATGTCCGCATTGTCCTTGTTGCCGCAGGTGACGCAGTGGAAGACCGCTTGGCTCTCGCGGTTCTCCTTTGCGACATGGCCGCAACGGTTGCAGGTCTGGGACGTGTACGCCGGGTTGACCAGTATGAGCCGGGTCCCGGCGAGACGGGTCTTGTATTCGAGTTTGTCCTGGATGTCCGTCCAACGGTTGCCGAGGATACTGCGGTTCAATCCCGCTTTGGACGCCGAACCGTTACGCAGGTAGCGTCCCCTATGGTTGGGGTCCTGTTTCGGTTTCGGCTTGCGGGTCATCTGCCGGGTGTTCAACGCTTCCAAGGCGATGAGGTCGTAGTCTTCGACCAGTCGGGTCGTGATCTTCGCGACCCAATCGTCCTTGCGGTTGTTGACGCGACGGCGTATCGAACTCATGCGCTTCAATGTGAGTTTGCGTCGTTTCGACTGGAATTTCGCGGTTTTCCCACCACGTCGGCTGTTGGCCATGTCTTGTCGGGCGAGCTTGCGTTGCAGGCGCAGATACTCTCGCCTCTCCCGTTCGGACGGTTGCGGCATGTCCAGCATGGTTCCATTCGACAAGGCCAATGTGTGGACGCAACCACGGTCGATACCGGTCTGCTTGCCAGTGGCATTCCGTCGGATGGGCGACGGTTCGTTGGTGAACGCCAGAGTGCGTTCCGTCCAATTCACCGCCACGCTCGTATAATCCCTGACGGGTTGGCTGACGCGCACGTGGATGGAGAGCATCCAACGGCATCCCGTTTCGCCCGGCTTGCGGAATTCCTTTTTCACGCTTCCGGTGATTACGACCACGCCACGCTTGCGTGACACCTGATGGTAGACGGCGTTGCCGGTCTTGTTCTGGTTGCGCCAACATACGAAATACTGGGGGGCGCGTTTGCGGGATTTGAACCCCGGAACACGACCGCCATTAATCTTCTTGCGCTTCAACGCGGCATACCATTCCGAATTCTCCACGCGCATGGGGCTGGCGAGGACGGCGGAGGGGATGCATGCGAGCCAAGAACACCGGATTCGAGCCTCGCTGTCCTTGAACGGCTCCCCGACGGTCGCCCCACCCAAGGGAACGTCCACCCACATGCGCTCACGGGATTCCACGTCCTCCATGTAACGGCGGATTGTCCGATGCTCCCGATGCTGGTTGAAACGGGTGCGCCAACCATCGCACAGCCAGTCCATGATACGTTCGGGATTGCGCGTCCAACGATGGTTGCGGCATGAATCGTCGCCAAGGTACACGGATGCGCCCGCATGCTTGACTTTGATGATTCGTACCTTCTGGCTCATGCTATAAACCTTGCCACGGAAACAGTGATTAATCAAAGAAGTGGCGGCTCACCCCAGCCTTAAAAGACGGGGCTTGCGCCGCCAAACCGGTCACCGACCCGCCGTACGAGATCGGTTTCATGAACCTGGGCTTCGATTCGACGGGCATCGCATTCGACGTAATCCTGTGGAAGGACATTCTACGCGTCCTGAAGCCGGGAGGGCACGTGGCCGCGTTTGCCGCCAGCCGCACATATCATCGGCTCGCCTGCGCGATCGAGGACGCGGACTTCGAAATCCGCGACCAGATCGACTGGGTGTACGCAAGCGGCATGCCACACGGTTCGGATGCGAGACTGCTCGTGGACAGGGAATTGGGTGCGGAACGCACCCATGTGGCCGGTAAAGGTCATGCTGGCGCAGGATATTCGGACACCAACGGCTTCGGAGGTTCCAGCACCGCGAACGGCGGCAAGACGAAATCCGAATGGGATGGGCTCGCCACCGAACAGGGCGAACAATGGTCCGGCTGGTACAGCCAGCTGAAGCCCGCGCACGAACCCATCTGCCTCGCACGCAAGCCGTTGGACGGGACACTCGACCACAATCTGCTCGGACACGGGACGGGCGCACTACATATCGACGCATGCCGCATCCCATTCCGCAACACGGCAGATGAGAAGGAGTCGAAGAACAAGAACCGGCATGCCGACTTCAACTCCGGCCCGCGCGACAACCACATCTACGGCGCGGACAAAGCGGATCGCACCGACTACACGGCCGAAGCCCGTTTCACGCCGAACATGCTGTTCGACCAATCCACGGCCAAGGAACTCGACCGACAGTCCGGCGTCACCGTCAGTCGAAAAGGCAAACCACGCGCAAGCACGAAACCCGGTGACGGCTGGAGCATGACCCATACGGGTGCGGAATACGATGATGCCGGCGGCGCATCCCGCTTCTATCCCGTGTTCCGGTATTGTCCGAAGGCGGGACCGGGGGAGAGGCTGACCGTGGACGGGATCCTCCATCCGACGGTGAAACCGTTGGAACTGATGCGCTGGCTGGTGCGTCTGGTCACGCCGCCGGACGGGCTCGTGTTGGAGCCGTTCGCCGGCAGCGGCGCCACGTTGGAGGCGTGCCGGATCGAGGACGTGCGTTGCGTGGCGGCGGAGATGGATTCGGATTACGTGCGGCAGACCGGCCCGGTCCAGGGCCCGGCGCCATGCGTGGTGCAGCGTGTCCTTGCAGATCGGGTTGCCGCGTCCGGATCGGAAGACCGGCTGGTCGTCGGGGATGCCGGCCGAGTCCATGTATGATTCGAGGTCGGCGGCAAGGTCGGCGGGCAGGGGGATGAGCCGTTGGCCTTTGCGGGTCTTGGGGCGGGTGAGCCACATGCGGCCTCCGAGGTGTCTGGCCCGGTATCCGGCGGGGATGACGGTGTCCTTCTCGAATTCCTTGAGCTGCCATTCGACGAGCAGGCAGGGCAGTCCGTCCGATCGGATGAGTTCCTGTCGGGTGATGCCGAGCGTTTCGCCGAGTCTCATGCCGGTGATGAACAGGAGCCGCCAGATGAGCCGCCATTTCGTGTCGGGTTCCAGAGCGATGAGCCGTGCCGCCTGTCCGGTGGTGAGGATGGCGATTTCGACGGGTTCGGTTTCCGGGACTTCGGTGAGGGCGGCGGGGTTCCGGTCGATGAGCCCTTCGGCCATGGCGTCGCCCAGGGCGGTTTTGAGGATGCTGTGGGTCAGGCGTGCGGTCGCGGCCGAACGGGGGTCGGTCCCGGTGCGTCCGTCGCCGCGCAGGATGCGGTTCTCGACCATGCGGACGTGGCTGGGGCGCAGCCGGTCGAGCGGGACGGCGCCGATGACGGGCGTGATGTCCATGCGGATGCGGGTGCGGTAGCTTTTCGTGGTGTTCGGGGCGCGTCGGGGTTCGATGACCTCGTCCACCCAGTGGTCCATCCATTCGGCGACGGTGGCGTTCCCGCCGGGGGTCATGCCCATGTCCGGTCGCAGGGCCTTGTCCCTGGCCTTGCGCAGCGCCTCGCTTTTGGTCCGGCCCGTGGCGCTCACGCGTCGTCTCGACCCGTCGCCGGGGTCGGGGGTCGTTTCGACGAAGGCCCTGTATTTCCCGTTGGCGAGTCTGGTGATTCCGCCCGAGCCTTTCTCGCGTCTGTCTGCGGTCGTCGTCATGTCACCTTTCCATGGGTCCTTCGGTGTTCCCGTTCCTTCGGGCCCCGGTATGCGTTTCCGACCGGGATAGGTGCCAATCGTGTGCCTATTTCAGCCGAAAATAGCCGAATATGGCCGCATCTGGTGCGATGGCAGTTCGGATGGTGGAAGCCGGGAACCGTTGGAATAAAGCCGTTTCCCAATGATTCCAAGGATTTTGCCATCCATCCCCTATATCCATCATCCGATAATGTACGTTATGTCAGATTGGTTATTAGAAAAAACACTTCAATTGGCAGGGGTTGCTTCACCTAGCGCCACTGAGGGTGCTTCTACTCATGTAGTAAGCACCCTCAGTCAGCGTCGTTGGAAGCTCCCGCCGGTGGGAGCAATCAGTCAGTGCATCTCGAAGTATCGGTTCACGGCGTCTTCGAGCTGCTCAGGTTGCTCAATAATTTCGTAGGCACCGTGTTCTTCCATCTCACCAGCCGGAGCGTAGCCCCAGCGGCAGCCAATGGCGTCCAGATTGCAGGCGTGTGCGCCGTCGATGTCGGTGTAACGGTCGCCGATCATCACCGCCTTGTCGCCCGCGTCGCCGTCGAAGCCGATTTTGTCGAAGCAATACCGGATCACTTGATCCTTGTCCAGGCGCGAGTTGTCTTTGGATGCGCCATAGATGCCGTCCAACAGTTCGCTCAGATGGAAATGATCGCAGATCGGCACGCACTGGTATTCGGGCTTGCAGCTGGCCAACGCCAGGAAATACCCGTCGGCCCGCAAGGCGAGCAGCTGTTCGCGGATACCGGGGAACACGACGTTCACGAGTCGTCCGGGAACCTTGTTGCCGGGATTGTTGGGATCCTCGAACACAGCGCGGTCCGCGTAGTAGCTGCGATAGATATCTATGGAGCGGTCCAGATCCTGCTCGGGCACATGGTTGCGCTTCATGGACTCGATGATCGCCGGTCCGATGAAGCGGCGCAGCTCAGCGTCATCCGGAACCGGACGTCCAAGTTCTTCGAAGGTCTTGATGACGGAGGCGATGATGCCGCCATCGGACTTGGTCAGTGTGCCGTCAAGATCCAGAAGGACTACTTTCATCGGATGCTGTGTCATTGAGGTTCCACTCCCCTACTGAGTCGCTTGATGCGAATGGTTGCCATGCAACGCATGATGTGCAGTACATGCCGTGCGTCAGCAATGATTATGCCCAGTCATCCCGACTGGGCATCAAGTTCACGTGTTGTTCAGTAGGAGATCACTCATAGTCGGGAATCCAACCGTCACGGTGCATTTGCAGGCGCTTTTCGAGCAGGGTGGCCAGTTCCTCTTCGCTACGGCGTTCCAGCAGCATGTCCCAGTGGGTGCGGGTGGGTTTGCTGATTTCGTCGCCCTCACGGTCGGCGTCGCCCTCACGGTGGGCCACGGAACCACAACGGCACTCCCACTCGTCCGGGATTTCGGCACCCTCGGCAAACGGCAGGATGGTGCGGTGGCCCTTCGGGCATACATACGCCACATCGTTTCGTGCGGCGAAATCGACGTTGTCGTCGGACTCCAGCGATTTCGCTCCGATGCTCATGCCCCTGAGGCTACGTTCTGCCATATCGGCATCCTCCTTGAAAGATCTTTAACCCTACTAATTTACGCAACCGTTCGGACTTGGCCGCTATTCCAAACTTCCGACGTCGGCTGACAAACTCCCGTCAAACAGCCCCGTCAGTCCACGCCGGAGTATGCCACCACGCCACGATTGATCTGGTCGGCCGCTTCGCGGGCGAGGCCTGCCAGCCGCTCTCCCCCGTCGAACGGCAGCGGCTGGGCGACAGCGATCTGCTGCAGCACGTCAGCCAGTCGTTTGGCAGTGCGTACGAAGTCGCCGCCGGTCATGTCGGTGCCGTACAGGCACGATCCCAGCGAACCGCCATCCGCCCATTCATACATGATGTCGAGAATGCCGAAGTCCGGCCGCTGCATCTCGTCCAGACCATGATCCTCGCACAGGATATCGATGTCTTCACAGATGCCCTTGAGCTTGGACGAAGCGATGGCGATGGGCCCGGAGATGCCGCCCGGGTAGTGCCTCGGTTCACTGTCTCCCCCTCGTCTGGCCTCGTATACCAGTGAAGAGAGCACAGCGGCCAGTCCGTTGGCGTCGAGCTTGTCGAACGTGCCTGCGAGCAGCGCCTCGCACAGTTCCAGGTCATGTTCACTATAGATGCGGCGCAGCAGCGAGCCTTTCTCGGTCAACGTCATGTCAATGTGGCCGGCCGCATTGACATGACGTTCGAGGTAACCAAGCCCGGTGAGAATATCGCAGATGCGATCGAACTGACGTGCCACGGACCCGGTACGGGAGTCGTAGCGATCGGTGACGCGCTGCAGTTCGCGGGTCTCGCGGGCCCAGCGGTGGCCCCACTTGAGGTGCTGCTGGAGGTCCGGGCAATTACGGCATGGATGCTCGTGTTCCGCCTTGCGCAAATCGCGGATGCGCTGGTCGAGGTTCTGGAAGGCGCGTGAACGCTCCTGATCGGTCAGGAACACTTCGTGCTTCAGTTTGCGGCGGCCTTCCTTCTCGATATCGCTCAGCTCCATACGCAGGGTCATGAACTGTTTGAAGTCGCCGTGTTCGCATGCGAACGCCTGTTCGTATCCGGCCAGCGCGTTCTTCAGTGTGTTGATCTGCGATTCCAACTGCCAGGCCGATTCGTTGGCCTCCCACTGGGCAAACGACTGGTCCAGGGTAACGCGCGCGGTCTCGTAGTCGCTGGAGTTGAGCAGGTTCACGGCCATGTTGAACGTGGGCCGGAAGCTGGAGTGCAACGGGTAGACACGCTTGGATGACAACGCGGCGGCCGTGGCGGGCACAAAACCGTGATGGTCGACCACGATGGCGTGGCCGATGGTGTCGATGCCGCGCCGACCGGCACGACCGGTGAGCTGCGTGAATTCTCCGGGAGTCAGGCCCACGTGACCAGTGCCGTCGAACTTCTCGAGTTTCTCGACCACCACGCAACGGGCCGGCATATTGATGCCCAAGGCCAGCGTTTCCGTGGCGAACACCATCTTGACCAGACCTTCTTCGAACAATCGTTCGACTATCTGGCGGAACAGAGCGATCATGCCGGCGTGGTGCGAAGCGAAGCCTTCTTCCAACGCGAAGCGGAACTTGGAGAACTGCAGGGCTTTCAGGTCTTCCTGAGTGAGTTGCTCCTCCACCATCTCATCCACGATGCGGCGAATCCTGGTCACTTCCTCATCGGTGGTGAGCTTCAGTCCGGCGTTGATGCACTGTTCCACGGCCTGGTCACAACCGTTGCGAGAGAAGATGAAGTAGATTCCGGGCAACATTCTCAGGAAGTTAAGCTCATCCACCACGGCCCAGCGGCGCGGGGTGTGGCGTTCCGCTTTCGGGGCACGGTTCTTGACGCCTTTGCCACTACGTCCTCTGCCGAAGCCCTTGCGCTTATCGGGGCGTTCCTCGCCGCGCCGGCGTGCGGCCTTGCGGTCCAGCTGGTCGAGCCGGTTGATGAGTTCGGCGTTGAGCTTGGTGGTCTGCTCGCCGTTGCCGTCGCGGCGATAGAGATCCAGCACCTCGGGCTCGGTGTGTTCGTCCGCCTGCACGATGACGTGCTGTTCCAGCGGCACGGGGCGGTGTTCGCTGATCACCAGCTTGGTGTCGCCGCGCACCGAGGCGATCCAGTTGGAGAAATCCTCCACGTTGGACACGGTGGCGGACAGGCCGACGATCTTGACCGTCTTGGGCAGGTGGATGATGACTTCCTCCCACACGGGCCCGCGGAATCGGTCGGCCAGATAGTGCACTTCGTCAAGGATCACATAGCGCAGTGCGTTCAGCGTGGTTGAACGCTCGTAAAGCATGTTACGCAGCACTTCGGTGGTCATGACCACGATGTCAGCCTCGGAGTTGATCGAGGTATCGCCGGTGAGCAGGCCCACCTTGTCCGGGCCGTACACGTCGACCAGATCATGGTATTTCTGATTGCTCAGCGCCTTGATCGGTGTGGTGTAGAAGGCTTTGACGTTGCGTTCCTGGGCGAGGTAAATGGCAAAATCCGCCACTACGGTTTTGCCGGCGCCGGTTGGGGCCGCGACCAGTACATTACTGCCGGCTTCGAGCGCATCATTAGCTTCGGTCTGGAAGCCGTCCAGTTCGAAGGGCAGGGATTCGGCGAATCGCGCTGCTGCGGATGCCCGATGGCGTTGGACTTTTTGGAATGATGCGTACCGCTGCGAAGGGCTCAGCGTCTGGGAATCGGCATTGCCCTTATGGTGTTGGTGACGTGCCATTGCTGCTTTCCGTTAGTTGTTGAATCGCTTCCAGCGGGCCCATGCCTGGGTGTGGCGCTCGCGCTTGTCGGCCTTGCGACGAATCACGTCCGCATGGGCTTCGGCATAACGATTCTGTGCCACGCTGAGCGGCTGAGTAAACAGAGGCGGCTCGCTGGTGTCGGCAGAAGTGCCAGACTCCCCCATCGCGGCCACGCGTTCACCGAGTTGGCCACCGATGTCAGACATGTCTTTCAAGGCACGGATTCCATGAAGGGCTGTATAGATGAGTCCGGCAACAATCATGGCCAGCATGAACAGGGCCAGAATCAGCCATATCCACCAAGGCATGAAAGGCTCCTTACTTGTTCTCGCTGATGCTCAGTTCGCGTTCGGCACGTGCCACGATCATGGTGCGCAACGTTTCCGGGGCGACCGCTGTGATATGACGCGCGTGGGCAATGCAGAAGGCCACGAACCAGGAATCGGAGGAAACGGTCAGATGCACCTTTTCACCGGCACCGCATTGTTCGACGGTAGCGCCCGGCAATGTCTTGATGAATGCCAGATCGCGCTGATCGGTGATGAACACCGCGTCGGTACCGTTGTCGAAACTCCACTTGCGCAGTTCGCTCACCGGCATGTTCGGAATGTTGATCTGCTTGGTGGGCTTGACCAATTCCGCCTTTTCGATACGGGCCAATCGCAGCACCTGCCAGATGCGAGGCTTGCCGTTGGCCTTGTCGATGGTCTTGTCTTTGGAGACGTAGGCCTTCTTGTCCTTGGGGGCGGCGGAACCGACATCCGTGTAGACGGCGGCATAATACACGCCTTCGTCGATGAAGATCTTGGCGGGGGCCACCAGCTTGCGACGGGTACTACCGGTACCGTCGGAATACTCCATGTCCAACAACGAATCGGTGTTGATCGCACGCTTGACGATGGAGAAGCTTCGGGGCTCCAGCTCATAGCCGGTCAGGCTCAGCCACGGGGTCTGGCCCGGGCTGACATGGCGGTGCAAACGCTCATACAGGGATTCGGCCTGCCCACGCTGCTTGTCCGGCAGTAACGGCGAATGCGCCAAGTAGCTGACCGAGGCGGTGAGCATGCTGAGGTATTGCGGCGAAATGCCGGCAAGACGTTCTAGGCCCAACGAATTGGTGGCGGAAACAATACCCTCGGCATCCAGCAGCGGCCAGTCGATATCGAAGAACTGGCTGCCAGCCATCTCACCATCGTCGGAAACGGTGGTCAGGGTGTTGATGTCCTTATGAATGATGTTGACGAATTTTTTGAGCTCGTCGTCGTTCTTCGGTTTGCCGATAAAGCGCTCGGCCAGCTCGCTCATCGAGAATTCCTCACCCAGGTGAGCGGAGAGGAACAGCATCAGACGCAGGCGACGATCCACCTCGCTGCCCGTTTGGAAAGCGGATCCGTTCTTCTTGTTCTGGGCCTTGATCGACTCGGGATCACCCGGCTCACGAACATCGCGACTAATCGATGGGGAAACCACCGAGGCGCTTACAGGGCTGGCGGATTCGTCGGCCAGAGTGAATCGGCTGGCGGCGTGCAGGCGGCGATGATAGGCGTCCACAGCCTCCTGCGGGCTGACAATCGTGGCACCCGGATGCTCCAGCACAAACATGGCCAAATCGTCGGAATCGGTGTAGGCCACGTTCAGGTGTTCGCCGTCCACATCAACGGTGGCGGCAAAGCGACGCGAATCGATAACCTTGACCAGCGAATCGGGAATGTGCTGCGTGCCCAAGCCAGGCGCAATCGAATCCAAACCGAGCCCGGGAATAGGGGTCTGCGGCACACGCGGCGTGGTACGTGACGCCTGCTGCGCGTGCTGGGACTGCTCCTGCTCGGAGGAGATGGACATCGAACGAGCCAGATAGTTGGCGGCGGCAAGCACCGGCATATCTTCCGGCTCGAACATCAGACGGATGCGCGGTTCGTCGCCCAACTGCAGACGGTAGGACGCGAAGTCCTGGCCTTCCGACTTGGACGAATACTCAGGCTGCCGTGATTCGATGGCGATGCCCATAGCGGCGAGTTTGGCGCGATCACGCTGGAACTGCTTGGCGAACGCGGCCTTGGCGGCCTGATCTGCCAGCTCTCCATACGAGTCGGCGTAAGCTTTGACGCGCTGCGCAATTTGGCGGGATGTGAGCCATTGCGGGAACGCGGATGACAACACAGCCAGTACGTCCAGCTCGTGCTTGCCCCATTTGTCGGAAAAACGCCGACGTCCGCTTGTGCCCTCTGCCATTAGTCCTCACGTATAGTTATTGTTTCGTTATAAGTGCGTATGAGTTTCCCCACACTCACTCTATCTTAGAGGCTTTTTCCGCAGTTGAGCGCCATTTCACAAAAATAATATCTTTTTTATCGTTCGACCGTGTTGTAAATCACACCCAATCGTCCGGTTCGATGCCTTGCGGGCCAACGTATTCGCCGTTCGGCACATAGCTTGGCTCGCCCTTATCTTCCAGTTTGGCGTCAGCGAACATCATGACGTCACGTCCGAATGTCCAGTCGCCCTGAATGGAAACCGAGTTGGCTGCGGCCAAAGATGGCACGGCGTAGGGGAACCGTTCGTCGAAATCGTGGATGTTCTTGTAGTATCGCGGATCAAGTTCGACGTTCGGGAAGATGTAGTTGCCGTCTTCCATCTCATACGTGTCCGTCAGATGGAAGCGATCGGAACGCATAATGAACAAATCATTGGTGGTTTTCACCGGAAGGAAGCGCATACGATCCACTTGGACGCAGATAGAACCGTTGAACAGACCGATTGCGGCACCCATGGCGGTTTCCAGCTGAATCACCTGTTCGGAGTTCGGGTCCGTGGGATTCACTGTCTTTTTGTTACGAATCACCGGCAACGGCAACACACCATCGCATTCGGCGAGCTTGTCCTTCAAGGCGTCGATGCGGATCCAGATCGAATTGGTGTTGAAGTAAGGATGCTTGGCGATGTCTTGGGCCGCTTCCTTATCGTCCGGATGGACCTGGCTCATTTCACGCAGCATTAGGCGACCAGTGGCCTTGTCTCGCACGATATGGCCGCCCTTGCGATCGGCCTTGGTGCGGATGGCCACTTCAGCCATAAACGGGGCACCTGTGTTTTCGAAGTGCTGGGCCAACGTACGCGAGGGGCGCGCACCGAGATTGTCGGAATTGGAGATGAACAGATACTTGAAGCCGTGCTCCTCCAATACGTCAAGCAGACCAGACTCCCAGATGGTGGAGAACAGGTCGCCGTGGCCGGGCGGGCACCATTCCAGCTCCGGGTTCACAGGGTAGCTCACAGGTTCGCCGGTGGCGGCCACGAGCTTGGGTTCCTGATGCTGGATGATCTCCAGCGGCACGTCGTGCTGACTGAACTCGTCATGGTTCTCCAGCACCCTCATGGTATCCGCCGAAGTGCGGAAGGAATTCATGAAGGTCAGCGGCAGTTCCACGTTCAGACGGGTCCGGGCGGTGAGCACCTGACCGATGATGATGTCGATGAAACGCATCTGCCGGGCCTTATGCCTGCGCACCGGCAGCAGCGACTTTGCGTTGTTCAATCCCATGGAGGTGCCCAGACCGCCGTTGAGCTTGAGGAACGCGGTCTTGGCGAAGGCGTCCACGGCCTTGTCGTGGTTGATGGTCTCGTAGACGTCATGGAAACTGGGCACGTGTCCAAGCGGCTCGATGTCGTCCTCACGAATCCAGCTGGAGGCTTCTTCATGGCGCCATACGTCATACAAATGGCGGAACTGGTTGATGGCGGTTTCGCTCATGCCATGCTCGCGCATCTTGGCGGCCGAAAGCTCGAAAGTCTTATCCACTTCAGGGGTGTTTACGGTTTCTTCGGTGGTGTCCGAGGTGACGGCGTCGGTGTCGTCAGCGGCGGCGATATCCAGTTGGGCCTTATCGTTTATTTCGGTCAATTCGGGTCCCTTTCGTCAAATCAATAGGAACTAGTCTAGCCCCTGTTTGGGGCAAACGCATACGACGGGGGTGCGGAGGCGGTGAATTGTCGGTGATAATTCCAATAACACGCCAAGATGAAGTCCATGTTTAATCCATTACGAATGGCTTACAAAGGTAAGTCCGTCGTCATGTTGTCTCATGTTGTTTGAAAACGGAAAAGCCCCGGAAGACAACCACTCAAAAGTGGCGGAATTCCGGGGCTAATCGGTCGGGCCGGCGGGATTTGAACCCGCGACCCCTTGACCCCCAGTCAAGTGCGCTACCAAACTGCGCTACGGCCCGATGGTGCAGAAGCACCAAGTAGATAATCTACCAGATATATGAAATCTGGCAAATTACGCGCGTGTCACTTCCGCTTCTTCTTCTCGCGGATGTTCACGGAGATCTGAATCGGCGTGCCTTCGAAGCCGAATTCCTCGCGCAGGGAACGCTCGATGTAGCGGCGGTAGCCGTGCTCGAGGAAGCCGGTGGCGAAGATCACGAAACGCGGCGGGCGCGTGGATGCCTGCGTGGCGAAGAGGATTCGCGGCTGCTTGCCACCACGCAACGGGTGCGGGTGGGCGGCCTGAATTTTGCCGAGGAAGGCGTTGAGCTTGCCTGTAGGAATACGCTGATCCCAGGATTCCAAGGCCTTATCCATGGCTCGCGTCAGACGGTTGGTGTGCCAGCCGGTCTTGGCGGACAGGTTCACACGCTCGGCCCACATCACACGGTCGAATTCGGTGTTCCACAGGCGTTCGAGACGCTGCTTGTCGAACTCGTCCATCGCATCCCACTTGTTGAATACGAGCACGATTGCACGGCCCGCATCCACGGCGGTGGACATGACCTTCAAATCCTGATCGGATACCGGCTGCGATGCATCAAACAGGATCAGCGCCAATTCACAGCGTTCGATGGCGGCCTGCGTGCGCAGAGAGGAATAATATTCCGCGCCTGTGAGCTTGTGCTGGCGACGCTTGATGCCGGCGGTGTCGATGAACAGCCAGTCCTCGCCATCGATGTTGACGATTTCGTCGACGGGGTCGCGCGTAGTGCCGGCCAAATCGTTGACGACGGCACGTTCTTCGCGCGCCAGCTGATTGAGCAGAGACGACTTGCCCACGTTCGGACGGCCCACCAGAGCCACGCGGCGCAGGCCGGAAGGCGTGAGGTAGCCGGAAGTCTTCTCGGCCTGCTTGAGCTTGTCGAGCGAGACGTCCAGCAGGTCGCCCACTCCCCTGCCGTGCATGGCGGAAATCGAGTATGGTTCGCCGAGGCCGAGCTTCCAGAATTCGGCGGCAAGGTATTCGCTGGCCTGGTCGTCGATCTTGTTGACGGCCAGCACAACCGGCTTGCCGGCGGCACGCAGCATCTTGACGATGCGCTCATCGGTGGTGGTCATGCCCACTTGACCATCGACAACGAATACCACAGCATCGGCCAAGGTCACGGCAACCTGTGCCTGTGAGGCGATGGCGGATTCAATGCCTTCCACGTCGGCTTCCCAGCCGCCCGTGTCCACCAGCTTGAAGTCGGTGCCGGCCCATTCCGCGTCATAGCTCACACGGTCTCGCGTAACGCCCGGCGTGTCTTCCACAACGGCGGCACGGCGGCCGAGGATACGGTTGACCAAGGATGATTTGCCCACGTTCGGACGGCCTACAACAGCCAGCACGCCCACCGGCTTGGGGCCGGCCTTGCGCGCACCTTCCGTGAAACCACGGCCGGAAATCAGATCCTCATCGCCCTCGTCCAACTCATAGCCTTCGAGATTGGCGGCATACTGCTCGTATTCCTGGTTCTCGATGGCGTCCTCGACCAGACCGATGAGCAGATCGAGCGTGTGGGCGAAGTCCAGATCGGAATTGTCGATGGTGGTAACGCCATCGGCGGCGGTCAGGAAGCTGGTGACCTTGGAATCGGCCTTGTCGCGCGCGGCCACATCCTCAGCACCCACGCCCTTGACGGCTTGGCCGGTGCGACGGGCCTGACGGACCTCCTCACGGGCGGTCAGCAGCACGCGCACCTCGGCGTCCGGGGACACCACAGTGGTGATATCGCGGCCCTCGGCCACGATGCCCAAACCCCCGGAGAAGGAGTCGGCCGACGCCTCGCGGGCGATGTAGGCGCGCTGGGCGGCGATGAGCACGTTGCGCACCGGGATGACGTTCGACACCTTGGAGACATGGCTGGAGACTTCGGAGGAACGAATGGCCTCGGAGATGTCTTCGTCGTCGGCGAATACGCGGGGGTTGTCCGGGTCCACGGAGATATCGAAATGGTCGCCGGTGAAGAACTCGCCCACCGCTTCGGTGATGACACGCTCATCCACGGTTTCGGCGTCAAGATCGATGCCCTGCTTCAAGCACCACCAAGCGCAGGCACGATACATCGCGCCCGTGTCAAGGTAGGCGTATCCGAAATACTTGGCCAGCGCCTTGGACGTGGACGACTTGCCCACGCCGGCGGGGCCGTCGATGGCAACGCGAATCACAGGCCAACCTCCTTGGACAGCGAACGGACTTCCGTCTGGGACAGCACGCGGTAGGAACCGGGCTTCAGATCACCGAGTTTGATCGGGCCGATCTGGGTGCGCACCAAGCGCTTGACCGGGAAGCCGATCGAACCGAAGATGCGGCGCACGATGCGGTTCTTGCCGGAGTGCAGCACGACCTTGACCATCGTGTAATCACGGGAGGCGTCGATGATGGCGCAGTGGTCGAGTTTGATCCAACCGTCATCGAGCTGCACGCCGGTGGTCACGAGTCGGCGGCACACGGTACCGGAGATCTTGCCCTCCAGCGTGGCGACGTAGGTCTTCTCGACCTCGTACTTGGGGTGCATGACGTGCTGCGACAGCTCGCCGTCGTTCGTCATGAGGATAAGACCCTCGGAATCGTAGTCGAGACGGCCCATGTGGAAGATGCGCTCGTACTTGTCGCCCACGATGTCGCGCAACGTGTAGCGGCCCTTCGGGTCGTCCATGGCGGAGAGCACCTTGCGGGGCTTGTTCAGTGCCAGAGTGACGTGGTTCGGATTGACGCGTACGCGCGAACCGTCTACACGCACCTGCTGCTTATGGGGGTCGACGCGAGTTCCGAGCTCGGTGACCAGTTCACCGTCGACCTCGACACGGCCTTCGGTGATCATGTCCTCGCACTTGCGGCGGGAACCGAATCCCGCTTGGGCAAGCAGCTTCTGGAGTCGAATGGAATTGGAATCGTCTTGCGCTTTCGCAGCGCGGGAATATGCGTTTGGCATCGTTCTCCCAACGTGGCCGGACAGACTCTGTCATCGCAGAGACTGTCGATTTGTATACATACTTCAGAGTTGGCGGACTGGAATCCCAGCCAATTCCAACCTATATATCATACCGCAACGTAGGACTGCTGCTAGACTGGCAACCGTTTGTGCGGGTTCGCCCGTCTTCCAACAGATGAAAAGGAATGAACAATCATGGAAGAAACCAAGCAACAGCCGCTGGCCCTGCGCGTGTGCGCCGAATTGGCCGGCAGCTTCCTGCTGTGCTTTGCCATTTACGCCTTCTCCACATGGGGTTCGGCCGTGTATGGCATCAATATCGTGTTCTTCGCGTTGGCTACCGGCTTGGCATATGCCGCAGTCACCGCCATCTTCTCCCGCGTGTCCGGTGGCCAGCTGAATCCGGCCATCACCGTAGCCTCCGTGCTGGTTTCCAAGACGAAAATCCTGGATGGCATCCTCTATGTGATCGCTCAGGTCATCGGTGCCATCGCCGCCGGCTTCGCCGTGGTCAAGCTGCTGCCCACATCCGAGCAGGTAGCTGCCAAAGTGTGGCTGACTCCGGCCGTTAACGGTTTCGAGAACGGCTCCGTGTCTTACTCGCTGCTGACCCAGTATGGCATTACGTTCTCGATTACGCTGGCGATTGTCGTCGAGGTCGTTGCCTCTCTGATTGTCGTTGCCACCGCCATGTCTTCTCTGGGTGATCACGGCGAGTCCTCGGACCGTCATGTCATTGCCATGGGTCTTGCCTATGGTCTGGCCGCCGCCATCAGCTACCCGGTTACCGGTGCCGGTCTCAATCCCGCCCGTTCCACCGGTATCGCACTGGCCGCGATGAATGAGGGTCTTACGCAAAATCCGCTGCAACAGCTGTGGGTGTTCTGGATTAGCCCGGTCTTGGCCGCCGCTGTGGTGGCGTTGGTCATGATCATCGCGCAGATGATGACCACTCCCAAAGTGCCGGCTGCCGCCGATCTTCCACAGACGGATGCCGATGCGAACGCGGACACGCTCGACGATGGCGAATTCTTCGATCAGGCCGCCTCGTCTGATGGCGATTCAGCGGAAAAAGATGTTGCCGAAGAGTCCAAAGAAGCTGAAGTAGGTAATCAGCAGGCCGATTCCCAAGGCGATGCCGATGAAGGAGTCGAACGCCACTGAGCGCACTTTCCATGGGCTTTTGTCCTGAAGAATCAGGCGAACAAGCCCGGTGATGATGGCCGTCACGGCAAGTATGACCGTGGCGGCCATCGTATATCCGAAAGCAACCAGCAGTGTGATGACGGCGACGACGCCGAGTACGCACCATTCAAACCATGGCTTGCCCTCATGCGCTTCGGATACATAGGGATGGTTGTGCATGTTGCGATTCCTTCTGTCGAACGGTTACGTGACCACAATAGCAGGCGAATAGCAAAGGTGGGATTCCGCCTGGACCCGTTGACGGGTCCAGGCGGAATCCCACCTTTGTGCGTTTTGGCTGAGCTGCTCTCCTCAGAGAGTCCCGATCAGTGGAAGAAGTGGCGGGTGCCGGTGAGGTACATGGTCACGCCGGCCTTATTGGCCGCTTCGATGACCTCCTCATCGCGGATGGAGCCGCCAGGCTGCACGATTGCCTTGACGCCCGCGTCGATAAGCACCTGGGCACCATCGGCGAACGGGAAGAACGCATCGGATGCCGCGACCGCACCGGTGGCGCGATCGGCACCATCGGCCAGTGTGTTGGCGCGCTCGACGGCCAGATGGCAGGAGTCCACGCGGTTGACTTGGCCCATGCCGATGCCAACCGTGGCCTGGTCGTGGGCCAGCAGGATGGCGTTGGACTTCACGCAGCGGATTGCACGCCATGCGAACACGAGGTCCTTCAGCGTGTCGGCGTCGGCGGCCTCGCCGGCCACGAGCTTCCAGGCGTCCGGATCGTCGCCGACGGCGTTGATCAGATCAGTGTCCTGCACAAGCAGGCCGCCATCGATCTGGCGGATGGCCTCGTGGCCCTTCGGCGGCTCGGCCACCTTGAGGATGCGCAGGTTCTTCTTCTTGGTCTGCAGCAGTTCGAGCGCGGCCGGCTCATAGTCGGGGGCGACGATGACTTCGGTGAAAATCGGGCGCACGCTTTCGGCCATCTCAAGAGTGACCTTGGAGTTGCAGGCGATCACACCGCCGTAGGCGCTCATCGGGTCGCAGGCGTGAGCCTTCTTGTGGGCCTCGGCCACGGTCGCGCCAATGGCCAGACCGCACGGATTGTTGTGCTTGACTACGGCCACGGCAATGGCGGGAGCCATATCCCATACGGTGCGCCAGGCGGCGTCTGCGTCCACGTAGTTGTTGTAGCTCATCGGCTTGCCGCCGAGCTGCTCGGCGTGGGCGAAACCGGTCTGGTTGAGCGGGTCAATGTAGAGGGCGGCCTGCTGGTGGGAGTTCTCGCCGTAGCGAAGGGTGTGGGCGCGGTCCCAGGTGCGGGTGAATCGTGCCGGGAACTTGGCGGAATCGATTTCAGTGTCCTGATCGTCCTTGTCCACTTCGACGGCGTCCAGCGAAGCCGGCTTCGGCCAGTGCTTGGCGGTCCATTCGTTGATGGTGGCGTCATAGGCGGCGGTGTGGGCGAATGCCTTGGCGGCAAGCCACTTGCGCTCGTCGAGGGAGAAGCCGGTGCCGTCGGCCACACGCTCGGCGACCAAGGCGTAATCGGCCGGATCGGTGACGATGGCCACGGTGGCGTGGTTCTTGGCCGCGCCACGCACCATGGAGGGGCCGCCGATGTCGATCTTCTCGATGGTGTCGGCTTCGTTGGCACCGGAGCGAACGGTGTCGGCGAACGGGTACAGATTGACGACCACCAGATCAAACGGCTTGATGCCGAAGCCGTCAAGCTGCTTGGCGTGTTCGGGGTTGGTCATATCAGCTAGAATGCCGGCGTGAATGTACGGATGCAGCGTCTTGACGCGGCCGTCGAGGCATTCGGGGAATCCGGTGACATCGGACACCTCGGTTACCTTGACGCCCAGCTCGGCGAGCTTCCTGGCGGTCGAACCGGTGGAAACGACTTCGGTGCCGGCCTTCACGAACGCTTCCGCGAGTACTTCGATGCCTTCCTTATGAAAGACCGAGACCAGTGCCCGACGGATCGGTCGGTTCGTGTTTGTCATCCTGTTCCTCCTTGGATTCTTGTGGTTGTGACGCCAGGGACCGCGCCTGACGGACGGTGACGGTCTTCGGGGTCGCGGCGGTGGTGCGGAAATCATTGATCCTCCCAACCAACCAGCCTATCGAAAAAACGAGCGCTGTGCCAATCAGCGCGAGTAGCCATGCCGCGGTAAATCCCAATGCGGTCGAATGACCGACGACTCTGGTGGAGGCCATGACGTCGACGCCAATGTGAGCGAGACGATGATCGCCAAGCGATCCATTGGACAGAGCGAACAGCAATGTGGATGCCAGTGAGATCAGCATAGCGCTCAGGCAGAATGACCCGGCGGAGTAGATCAGCGAAACCAGTACTGGGCCGCGGGTGGACGCATTCCGTATATTCAACGGTCTGCAGGCGAATCCTTGCGGCAGGAATACAGCCAGCAGGCCCACGAGCGCAGCGATGGCGAGAGGCGCGTTCAAGGCAACGGTACGCCATAGTTCGCTGCTGACCGGTTCGGGCAGAATACCGAATACCGGTATTGCAGGAAGCTCTTTGGATTGGCCGAGCCATAACGTGAAACTGGCCAAATCACCGATGGCGAATCCGCCGCCGAAGAGCCAGGAAACAGCCCAGAGCATGACGTTGGGTAGCCAGATCAGCATGGCGACGGTGGTGAGAATTCGTGAACCGGTTTCCATCCCGGACAATCCGAACAACGATACGACAGCGGCATGGTTGCGTACCGCCCATACGATGACGGTAATCAATCCAATTGCCAGGTATATGCCCAGTATCGCGACGGCCAAGGCGACGCCGATTTTCAGGCAGTGGCGTATGTCCGCCGGCACCTGCTTGCGAGTCCAGTCCCTGAATGCTCGCATCTTGGCTGATTCCGGTACGGCTGCGCATAAGAAACCGATCGAGAATACGATGGCTGCTTTCAGCAACACAAGCCACTGGTCATCGACAAGACCTAGGTGTACGGATTGCCGGAATACCTCGTTCAACCCGAGCCAAACAACCAATCCGGCAACATACGCATGCGGCCCGTAAGCTTTGATTCGCATGGTGAGTGCATTGATCAGCCATATCAGCAGTATAGTCAACATCAATGGCGTGATGGTGAGGGTGAACGAATCGGTTCTAAAGCCCGATCCCTCACTCAGAAGCACAACGGCCTGTGTCAGCGAGGTTGTGCCGACGGTGAGATTGTCGGCGCCCTCTTCCATGGAGACGACCAATAACATCAGCGCTGTATAGCAGCCTAATGCAATGGCATAGATGGCCATGGATGCGAGGGCGACTATGGCTCCCCGCACCCATTGGCGAATCACGGCTTTCATCACGATTGGTCGGAACCGATCAGTCGATGTCGGCCTTGGCGAGTATGTCGCGCATGATTTCGGCGGCCTGGCCCGGGGTCTTGCCCACGGGGATACCCGCCGCTTCGAGCGCGTTCTTCTTGTCCTGGGCGGTGCCCTTGCCGCCGGAGACGATGGCGCCGGCGTGGCCCATCTGCTTGCCTTCGGGGGCGGTGAAACCGGCGATGTAGGCGACGACCGGCTTGGTCATGTGCTCCTTGGCCCATGCGGCGGCATCCTGTTCGGCGAATCCGCCGATCTCGCCGATCATCATGACGGCTTTGGTGTCGGGGTCGGCTTCGAATGCCTGCAGGGCTTCCAGCAGCGTCGTGCCGACGATCGGATCGCCGCCGGCGCCGAGACACGCGGTGAACCCGATGTCGGACAGCTCGCCCATGAGCTGGTAGGTGAGGGTGCCGGACTTGGAAACCAATCCAAGCGGACCGCGCCCGACGATGCCGTCGGGGATGATGCCCAGGTTGACGCCTGGGTTGCCGAGGGTGATGAGGCCGGGGCAATTCGGTCCGATGATGCGCACGCCCCTGATGAGCGCGAGTTCGACGAAATACGCGGAATCGGCCACTGGAATGCCTTCGGTGATGACCACGATGAGTTCGATGCCGGCTTCGACTGCTTCGACCACGGCGGACTTGGCGAACTTCGGTGGCACGAACACCACGCTGGCCTTGGCGCCGGTGGCTTCACGGGCGTCGGCGCAGGTGGCGAACACGGGGATATCGGCGTCGGCGCCACCTTGGGCACCGGGGAAGGTGACGTGCATCCCGGCCTTGCGCGGATTCACGCCGCCGACGATATTGGTGCCGGCCTTGAGCATGCGCGCCGTATGGGTCATGCCCTGATGGCCGGTCATGCCTTGGACAATGACCGGAGCGCCGTCTTCGATGAACAGCATCAGAGAACCTCCTTGGACTGAATCGCCTCACCGGCGAGCTGCGCGGCCTTGGCCGCCGCGTCTTCCATGGTTTCGGACACATGGATATTCGGTTTGTTCGCGGAGGCGAGGATATGCAGACCCTCGGCCGCCGCGTTGCCGTCGAAGCGCACGACGATGGGTTTGGAACCGCCGAGCTTGGCGACGGCTTCGAGAATGCCGTTGGCGACCTCCACGCAGGAAGTAATGCCGCCGTATACGTTGATGAATACGGATTCGACCTGCGGGTCGGACAGGACGATCTGCAGGCTCTCGGCCATGACCGCGGCGGAGGCGCCGCCGCCGATGTCCAGGAAGTTGGCGGGTTTGACATTGCTGCCCTGCTCCTCGCCGGCGCCGGAGACGGCGTCCAGGGAACTCATGACGAGTCCGGCACCGTTGCCGATCACGCCGACCTCGCCGTGCAGATGCACGTAATGCAGTCCGTGCTCACGGGCGCGCTGCTCGAAGGGGTCGGGGACGACGGAATCCCCGAACCGCTCCCAGCCACCATGCCGGAAGGCGGCGTTGTCGTCCAGGGAAATCTTGGCGTCCAAGGCGCTCAGCTGCTTGGTGGACTCGTCGTCCGGGTCGCCGATCTTGGCCAGAGGGTTGATCTCCACGAGTGTGGCGTCGTTGTCTTTGAAGACGCGCCACATCTTCAGCAGAATCTGCGCGGCCTGATCGACGTCGGCATGGTAGAAGCCGATGCTGCGGGCCATCTCGGTGGCCGCGGCCAGATCGAAATCGCCGAGCGCGTCGATGTGCAGGCGTTTGACGGATTCCGGATGCTCCTTGGCGATCTCCTCCACCTCGGTGCCGCCGTTGGCGGTTGCCAGCACATCGAAGTCGCGAGAGGTGCGATCCACGGAGATGGACACATAGTACTCATGCAGGATGTTCTTGGCTTCGGCCACGAGCACGCCGGAGACCTTGTGGCCGTGTATGGTCATCGGAAGAATGGACTCGGATTCGACAATGGCCTCGTCGCGGTTGTGGGCGATCTTGACGCCGCCAGCCTGACCGCGATGGCCGATCTTGACCTGCGCCTTGATCACGCATGGATAGCCGATTGCGTCCGCCGCTTCCGCGACTTCATGGGAGTTCTGGGCGAAGATGGCGCTCGGGGTGGGAATGTCCTGTTCCTCGAGCAGCTGACGCGCCTGATATTCGTAAAGATCCATCGATCCTTCCCTGACTATGTAATTGGTCCGTCATGTAACTGTACACAGTACATGACGGACCTTAAAAACCGAATGTATGTTGGGTGAGACGAACGCTCAGGCCGGCATCGCCATCAGCGAGCTGACGGGCTTGCCGCCAAGCTTGTCGATGCCGTCGAGGCCTTCGAGCCGCATCACGAAACCATAGCCCGCCACGGTGCCTCCCGCCTTGTCGATAAGATCAGTGGCGGCCTTGGCGGTGCCGCCCGTGGCGATGAGGTCATCGACGATAAGTACCCGCTCCCCCGCCTGCACGGCATCCGTCTCGATTTCGACGCGCGCCGAGCCGTATTCGAGATCATAGGATTCGCCGATGGTCTCGGGCGGCAGCTTGCCGGCCTTGCGTACGGCGATGAACCCCTTGCCCATGCGGGCGGCCAGAGCCGGGCCGAACAGGAATCCGCGCGACTCGAGGCCGGCGATGGAATCGAATTCGCTCGCGGGCACCGGCAGGGCCGCCTCAAGCGCCTCGAGCAGGATTCTCAGGCCCTTGGGATCGGCGAACACCGGAATGAAATCACGGAAGATGATGCCTTCCTTGGGGAACCCGGGTATGGAACGCACCAACGACACCAGATATTCGGCGTCCTGCCGTCCCACCTTGTCCAATGCGTCGATGGTGATGTCCGACTGTGCCATAATATTCACCCTCCTGTACTGATGTGCTGCGACGCCGCCAAATCGTACGGCCTACTTCGTGGCGGTCCCGTCTGCGGCGGCCGGGGAGTCGACGTCCTCGGCCGCATCGTTCTCTCCGGACGTGATGGACGCCTCGATCGGGGTCTGCCCGGACTCGTCGGCGGTCGGGGTCCCGGCATCCTGGTCGGGAAGCGGATCGCCGTTCTCGTCGACCTCGGCATCGGACACGTAGGCCGGGCGGATGTATTCGCGGGCGATGGCGTTGAAACCGAAACGCAGCTTGGATCCCTCGGAGTCGATGACGATCTCCTCGTACTGCTCATCGACCTCGACGACCTTGCCGATCACCTGGCCGATGGTGATGACCTCGGTGCCGGGCTGCAGGTTGCGACGGAAGTCCTGTTTCTCCTGCTGCTGCTGCTTGGCCTTCTTGGACTGCCACCACATCATGCCGCCGAAAACGACGATGATCATGATAAGCATAATGGACTGTTCCACGGAAAACTCCTTCAGATGAACGGCATTGACGAAATGTCGCCAAGTGTGCAAACAGGAAAAGTCTAGAAGGGCTTGCTGACATCATCCCTTGGCGTAATCCCCAGGTGTCGCCAGGCCTTCTCAGTGGCCACGCGGCCTTTCGGGGTGCGGATCAGGAAACCCTCACGCACGAGATACGGCTCGCATACGGTTTCCACGGTCTCCGACTCCTCGCCCACCATGGCCGCAAGGTTGTTCAGTCCCACGGGCCCTCCATTGAAATTACGCACGATGGCGTCGAGTACGGCGATGTCCAGGCGGTCAAGACCCTCCGAATCGATCTGGTATAAGGCCAAGGCCTCCTTGACGTCATCCGACCGCACCTCGATCAGGTCATGCACGATCGCCCAATCGCGCACACGGCGCAGCAGACGATTGGCGATGCGCGGCGTGCCGCGCGAACGCAACGCGAGTTCCCAAGCCGAGCCGTCGCCAAGATTCACGCCCAGCACATTGGCCGAACGTTCGATGAGCTTCTGCAGCTCGTCGTGCGGGTAGAAGTCAAGATGTGCGGTGAAACCGAAGCGTGCGCGCAACGGACTCGGCAACATGCCCTCGCGCGTGGTGGCGCCGATGACGGTGAACCGCGGCAGGGTCAACGGAATGGAGCTGGCGCCCGGACCCTTGCCGACCATCACGTCGACGCGGAAATCCTCCATCGCGATGTACAGCAACTCCTCGGCGGCGCGCGGCAGGCGGTGGATCTCGTCGATGAACAACACCTCACCGGTATCAAGCGAACTGAGAATCGAGGCGAGATCGCCGGCGTGTTGGACCGCAGGCCCGGAAGTGACGCGAATCGGCACTTCGAGCTCGTTGGCCACGATCATGGCCAACGTGGTCTTGCCCAAACCGGGTGGGCCGGCGAGCAGGATATGATCGGGCGGCACGTCCCGCTTGCGCGCGGCGTCGAGGAACAGCTGAAGCTGGGCTTTGAGCCGGGGCTGGCCGATGAATCCCCCGAGGACATGCGGGCGCAATTCCTCATCGCTGACCGGCTCGTTGCCGATCGGCTGCGAGGAGACCATGCGTAACGACTCCTCGTTGGCACCGGTGTTGGAGGCGCCGTAATCCGTCGTCTCGTTCATCAGCGCCCCCTATCCATACGGGCCAAGGCGAGCCGCAGCACACGCGGCGCATCGTCGGAGGCCAGCGGCATGGGAACATCGTTCTCTGCGCAGGCTTCGTTGACGGCCCGCTGAGCGTCCTGCTGACGCCAGCCAAGAGAGATCAGCCCCTCCACGACCTGCTCCACGCCGGCGTCGACGGTCGGCTGGTATGGAGCGTTGCCGGCCGACGCGTCATCGGACTGGTTCAGATCGACGGATCCCTTGAGCTCCAGGATGATCTTCTGCGCGCCCTTCCTGCCCAATCCCGGCGCCTTGGCCAGTGCGGCGGCGTCATTGTCGGCGATGGCGCGGGCCAGCTGGCTTGGGGTCATCGTGCCCAGCAGCGACTGCGCTACCTTCGGTCCTATGCCGGAGACCTTGATGAGCTGCAGGAACACTCTCTTGGAGTCCCGGTCGAGGAACCCGTACAGTGTGACAGAATCCTGCGAGAGGTTCAGATACGTGAAGACGCAGGCGTCCTGGCCGGCGTGCAGGCGGCCCAAGTCGGTGGCGGACATGCGCGTCTCATAGCCCACTCCCCCGACGTCGATCAATGCGGTGTCGGTTTCAACCGATTCCACCCGCCCGGTCAGCATGCCAATCATACAGGTACTCCTTGAACGTTTCGGATTCAGGATTCGAACATCTGTTCGAAAGTATACTACATACCTCGATCGCTGTTCTTGCGTCGGCGCGTGGAGTTTTGCGCGGCCTCGGCCCACTGGCGTTGCGCGGCGGTCAGATGCTGCTCACGCTCGCCGCCCTGCAGCGCCCCCGCCGGACGCAGGGCATGGCATATGGCCAAGGCCAGCGCGTCGGCGGCGTCGGCGGGCGTCGGCATCTTGGTAAGGTTCAGGACACGCGTCACCATGCGTTCCACCTGCACCTTCTGCGCCTGCCCGTTGCCGGTGATGGCCAGTTTCGCCTCGGTCGGGGTGTGAAGCGCCACGGGGATGCCGCGTTGCGCGGCGGCGAGCATGGCAAGGCCGGCCGCCTGCGCGGTACCGAGCACGGTGTTGCGGTTGGACTGGGCGAACACACGTTCGATGGACACGGCATCGGGTGCAAAGCGATCCATCTTCTCGGACAGGCCGTTATAGATGGCCAAAAGACGCAGATCCTGGGTGATGTCCGGCGAGGACCGCACCACGTCCACGTGAATAAACGAAAGCCGGCGGTGCTCGCCGGCTTCGATCACGCCGACCCCGCAGCGTGTAAGCCCGGGGTCGACGCCGAGGATGATCACGAGGACTACTCCTCGTCGAGCTGGGCCATCACCTCATCGGACGCGGTCCAGTTGGAGTAGATGTTCTGCACATCATCGAGATCATCGAGGTTGTCGATGAGCTTGGACACCTTGCGTGCATCCTCGAGGCTCAGCTCGACCTCGTTCTTTGGCTGCATGACCTGGTCGGCGGAATCGTAGTCGAAGCCGGCGTCCTGCAGGGCCTTGCGCACGGTGAACAGGTCGGACGGACCGGTCACGACGGTGAACACCTCGCCATCGTCGGTAACGTCCTCGGCACCGGCTTCGGCGGCGGTCTCGAACAGCTTGTCGAAGTCCACGCCTTCGGACGGCACCACGATCTGACCCTTGCGCTCGAAGTTGAAGGACACGGAGCCGGAGGTGGCCAGGGAGCCGTTGCCCTTGGTCAGGGTGGAACGCACTTCGGCGGCCGCACGGTTGCGGTTGTCGGTCAGGCACTCGATGATGAGGCCCACGCCAGCGGGAGCGTAGCCCTCGTAGACGATGTCCTCGTAGTTGGCGGCACCGTCTTCGTCACCGGCACCACGCTTGACGGCGCGGGCGATGTTGTCGGCCGGCATGGAGGCCTTCTTGGCCTTGTAGATGGCGTCGTACAGGGACGGGTTGCCGTCTGGGTCGCCACCGCCGAGGCGGGCGGCGATTTCGATGTTCTTGATGAGCTTGGCGAAGAGCTTGCCGCGCTTGGCGTCGATGGCGGCCTTCTTGTGCTTGGTGGTCGCCCACTTGGAATGACCTGACATAATGCTCCTAGCAGTAATAAATGGATGATGTCAAACGAAACGATTGTAGGCCGTTAATCAGACATACCCGTGATGTTTTCGATTGTCTTTTTGAATCATGCGCTGGTTGGACCAGATGCATGAGGGTATCGTGCCGGTATCAGACGAGCGGCAGATGGTAGTCGGAAGCCAGCTGTGCAAACGCTTTGGCATACGCATCCCGCTGATCGGACAGCAGAATCGGCATGGTGCGTGTTTGGGCGACGATGGGCATGAAGTTCGCGTCACCGTTCCAGCGCGGCACCACATGCTGATGCAGATGGGCCGCGACCCCCGCGCCCGCTACCTCGCCCTGATTGATGCCGATATTGTATCCGTCCGGATGGGAGACGGTCTCCATCACCTTCATGGCGAGGGTGGTGGCCTTCTCGAACTCGAACAATTCGGCGTCGTCAAGTTCGGTGATGAATCCGACGTGACGGTACGGGCAAATCATGAGATGCCCGACGTTATACGGGTAGAGGTTCATGATGGCGAACACGTGCGTGCCGCGCCAGGCGATGAGGCCGTCTTCGTCGGACTTCTTCGGTCCGGCGCAGAACGGACATTCCTTCGACTTGGGTTTGGTCGGACGATCCTCGCTGTTGCGCAGCACATAGGTCATGCGCTGCGGGGTCCACAGTCGTTCGACCGTGTCTTCCTGAGGCGGGAAGTCCGCCGGATCATCGACACGCACGTCAGTCATCATGTATTCCTTTACTCAGCTACAGCGGCGTTGAAGTCGTCGGCGGAGTTCACCTGGACGCGCTTGGCGATCACGGCGAGGATCTGCTCGCGAGCCTTGTCCACCGGTACGCCGTTGAGCTGGCTGCCGTCGCGGAAGCGGAAGCTCACCGCGTTGTTGTTCATGTCTTCCTCACCGACGATGAGGATGAACGGCACTTTGGACTTGGAGGCGTTGCGAATCTTCTTGCCGAAGCGGTCATCGGAGTAGTCGATCTCGCAACGGACCATCTCATCCTCGAGGGACTTGACGAAACCGGCCAGATGCGGGGCGAACTCGTCGGCAACCGGCACGCCGAGCACCTGCACGGGGGCCAGCCACGCCGGGAAGGCGCCAGCGTAGTGCTCGAGCAGCACGGCAAAGAAGCGTTCGATGGAGCCGAACAGGGCGCGGTGAATCATCACCGGACGCTGATGGGTGCCATCCTTCGCGATGTACTCAAGCTGGAAACGCTCGGGCAGGTTGAAGTCGAGCTGGATGGTCGAGACCTGCCAAGTACGGCCGATGGCGTCACGGGCCTGCACGGAGATCTTCGGGCCGTAGAAGGCGGCCCCGCCCGGATCGGCCACGAGGTCGAGGTGGGATGCCTCGGCGACCTCACGCAGGGTACGGGTGGCCTCCTCCCAGATCTCGTCGGAGCCGACGTACTTATCCGGATCCTTGGTGGAGAGCTCCAAGTAGAAGTCGGACAGACCGAAGTCCTTGAGCAGATTCAGCACGAAGGTCAGCAGGCTGGTCAGCTCGTCCTTCATCTGCTCGCGGGTGCAGTAGATGTGGGAATCGTCCTGAGTCAAGCCACGCACACGGGTCAGGCCATGGACCTCGCCGGACTTCTCGTAGCGGTACACGGTGCCGAACTCGAAGAGGCGCAGCGGCAGCTCACGGTAGGAGCGCTGGCGCGACTTGAAGATCAGGTTGTGCATCGGGCAGTTCATCGGCTTGAGGTAATAGTCGAAGCCGGGCTTGGTCACGTTGCCGTCCGCGTCGTACTCCTCGTCGAGGTGCATGGCCGGGTACATGCCGTCCTTGTACCAGTGCAGGTGACCGGAAGTCTCGTACAGACCGCCCTTGGTGATATGCGGGGTCTGCACGAAGCTGTAGTGGTGCTTGCGGTGCATCTCGCGGGAGTAGTCCTCCATCGCGTTGATCACGGCGGCACCCTTCGGGTGGAACACGGCCAGGCCGGGGCCGATCTCGTCCGGGAAGGAGAACAGGTCCATCTCGGCACCGAGCTTGCGGTGGTCGCGCTTGGCGGCTTCCTCCAGACGGGTCTGATAGGCCTTGAGATCGTCCTTGGTGGCCCATGCGGTGCCGTAGATGCGCTGCATGGTCGGGTTCTTCTCGCTGCCACGCCAGTAGGCAGCGGCTGAACGCTCAATCTTGAAAGCCTTGATGTAGCGGGTGTTCGGTAGGTGCGGGCCGCGGCACAGGTCCTTCCAGACCACATTGCCGTCACGGTCGACGTTGTCGTAGAAGCTGAGTTCCTTCTCGGAAATCTCGGTGGCGGCGGCCGGGTCGAGGTGTGCTTCCTTGTCTTCGATCAGCTCGATCTTGAAGGGCTGGTCGGCCTCTTCCTTCAGGGCCTCTTCCTCGGTCACGGACCGGCGGCGGAAGGACTGGGAGGACTTGATGATGCGCTGCATGCGCTTCTCGATGTCCTTGAGGTCTTCCGGGGTGAAGGGCTTGTCAACCTGGAAATCGTAGTAGAAGCCGTCCTTGATCACCGGGCCGACGCCGAGCTTGGCGTTCGGATAGACCTCCTGCACGGCCTGGGCCATGACGTGGGTGGCCGAGTGACGCATGATCGCGAGGCCGTCTTCGGAATCGAGCGTGATGGGCTCTACGGTGTCGCCGTCGGCAAGCGGCGTGTACAGGTCACGGTTTTCGCCGTTGATCTTGACCGCGATGATGTTCTTGTCTTCCGCGAACAGTTCTACGCCGGTGGTGGTTGCTTCCACCTCCTTCGCTTCGCCGTTGACTGTTATGGAGATGGTAGCTTGCGCCATGATTTGTCCTTTGCTATCGGGGTCCGCGGTACTAATGTGCAGGCCTGGACTGGTTAATCAACGTAGGACACGATAGGTTGGGCGTACGACAAATACCACCAGCATCTGAACTAATACGAAAAAACCTCGCCGAAGCGAGGTTTCGTTGTGGAGCGGACAACGGGACTCGAACCCGCGGTCTCAACCTTGGCAAGGTTGCGCTTTACCAACTAAGCTATGTCCGCAAAGGAATCCGCCGTGAGAAGCGGAATCCAGTGGGCGATGTAGGAATCGAACCTACGACCCCTTCGGTGTGAACGAAGTGCGCTAGCCGCTGCGCCAATCGCCCGAATACTCGGTTCTTCAGTTATATCCAGTCGAATTGCTTCGACTTTCGTGGGCGATACAAGATTCGAACTTGTGACCCCTTCCGTGTCAGGGAAGTGCGCTACCACTGCGCCAACCGCCCGGGTCATATTTCATCCCATTGAATTGCTTCGCTGGTCTGAGAGGTGGGTACGAGAGTCGAACTCGTCTATACGGCTTTGCAGGCCGCTGCCTAACCGCTTGGCTAACCCACCGTAAGGTCTGTCAACTCACGGACCTAGAGCGGACAACGGGACTCGAACCCGCGGTCTCAACCTTGGCAAGGTTGCGCTTTACCAACTAAGCTATGTCCGCGTGTGTTTCCTTGGCGAGGTCTCCCCGCCGAAGCACGAGTGTTTACTATACACACATGCGTGTAGTTCGTCCAGCTGCGGCGTGTCGTTTCTGGTGTGCCGTTCTTGACTCCTCGCTTATGGCTGAAGCAAACATATATGACATCAAGTCCACGTTACTCTAGAGGTATGAGTGAAGATGCGAATACCCCAAGTTCGGTGATGATCGCCGCTTTCGAGGGATGGAATGATGCTTGCCAGGCGGCTTCGAACGTCGTCCGTTATCTGGTCAAGCATTACGAATCCCGTGAGATTCGCCATATAGACTGCGACGCCTTCTATGACTATCAGGTGTCTCGTCCCATGCTGTGCCATGTATCCGGTCGTACTAATCTTATTTGGCCGCAGACTACGTTCTACGAGATTGTGCTTGATGAGGGGCATCGAATATTTGCCCAAATCGCGCCTGAGCCTAACTACCGCTGGAAGGAATACTGCAGCCAGAGTCTCGCCATCGCTGAAGAACTCGATGTGGATGGTGTGATTACTCTCGGCTCGATGTTCTCTGATTGCCCCCATACCAGGCCTCTGCCCATTTCCGTGAGCGACGGCAATTGCCAGTGTGAGGGAGACCGGGAATACAACGGTCCTGTGGGCATCCCCACCGTGCTGGATATTTTCGCTGCGGAACGTGGCATGTTCCATGCCTCCATGTGGGTTTCCATCCCCCAATATCTCGGCAGCGACGAATGCGCGGCGGGCACCATGCGCCTGCTTGATGCTTTGGGGCATCGCATCGGTTTCTCTTTTGATGTCAGCGAGTTGGAACGCAAGGCTGAACAATGGAAATCACAGGCATCGGTACTAGTGCGTTGCAACGAGCAGCTGCAGGATTATGTGACCCATCTTGAGCATGATTATGACCTGAAGCAGAAGGCCGATGCCGAGGCCTCGCTGGGCGCGCCCCAAGCGGAACAGCTCGTCAAAGAGGCCGAGGCGTTCCTACGCCAAATGGGTAGCTGACCTGAGAATACAATAATGCTCCCGCCGGCGAGAGCTGTCGGCATAGCCGACTGAGGGTGGTCACTGGGTATTCCAGACAGAACCACCTTCAGACTCGCAAAGCGAGCCAGCTCCTGCCAGCGGGAGCATTATTGACGATGCGGTGTTTCTTTAAGCCGCTGCGGCCACTGACGGGTCGATGGCCGGCAACACACCGGCGATCAGCAGGAGGGCAACCACCACTGCCAAGGCGATGCGGTAGATGGCGAACGCCTTGTAGGAGAACGTGGAAACGAACTTCAGGAATCCGATGATCACGATGTAGCCCAGAATAAAGCTGATGACCATGGCGATCAGTGTGGGACCCCAGCCGGGGAACATCGCATCGGTCTTGTAGTCCTTGACAGCCTTGACGGCCTCAAGCAGACCGGAACCGAATACGGCGGGAATGGCCATCAGGAAGCTCAGGCGCACGGCGGCCTCACGCGTATAGCCCAGTGCGCGACCGACGGTGATGGTGCCGCCGGAACGGGACACGCCCGGAATCAGCGCCATGGACTGGCCCAGACCGAAGAGGAACGCATCACGGTACGTCATATCGTCCATGGTCTTGTTCTGCCGGGCCTTGGCGTCCACCACCCACAGCAGCACGCCGAACACCAGCAGCACGGTCACCGTGATCCACAGGTTGCGCAACGAGGTTTCGATGACGTCCTGCAGCGTGAAGCCGAGGATGACGATCGGAATGGAACCGACGATGATGTTCCAGCCGAGTGTGGCGTATTCGTCGCCGCGCCCCATACGGGCTTTCCAATCCTTGCCGTTCTTGCCGAACAGGCAGCCGAACCAATGGGTGAGGATGTTGATGATGTCATGACGGAAGTAGAGGATCACCGCCAGTTCGGTGCCGATCTGGATGATGGCGGTAAACGCCGCACCGGGATCAGAGCCCAGCATCAGATCGCCGAAAATACGGATATGCGCGCTGGAGGATACCGGGAGATATTCGGTCAGCGCCTGAACGATGCCGAGAATGATCGCTTGGAAAAAATTCATAACCCCTCGTGATTTCTGAGTATTTGATGTGCTATGACGATGAACACCCTACCCAAGGGGGTGTAGAACAACGCTAAGAATCGGTAACATCCACGGCTTCTACAATGAAAGTGGATATAGTACGTAAGCGACGAAGGGAGCATTATGGCCACGTATCGCAAAAGCAGGGCATTCGCACCGGAAGGATTCTTCGAATGCGAGGGCCGAGGACTCGAATGGTTGGGAGCGGCTCATGCGCAGGGCGGCCCGCGCGTGGTGCAGGTATACGGCTGGGGCAAGGATTATCTGGATATCGAACGTGTGGGTAGCGCGTCCCCCACGCCTCAGGCGGCACGAGCGTTTGGGGCGGCTCTGGCCCATATGCATGATACTGGTGCCGAATATTTCGGGTCTGCGCCTGACGGATATAACGGCACATGCTACTTCGGACCATTGCAGAACCCAGTGAAAATGGATACCGGCGAGTGGACCGACCCGATCAGCTATTTCGCTGATGGACGGCTGCGCCCGATGGTCAACCTTGGTGTGAGGCGTGGCGAGCTGGATAAGCGCGATGTTGAGTTGACTGAGCGCGTGATTGAAGCGCTGCCGGATCTGATGGGCCGCGCCGCAGCCGACAAGCCGGCGCGCATCCACGGCGATCTGTGGAGCGGCAATGTGATGTGGACCGCCGATTCCGGGCAGTCCGAGGCCGTGCTCATCGATCCGGCGGCACATGGCGGTCATCGCGAGGAGGATCTGTCTATGCTGCACCTGTTCGGCATGAGCTATCTGAGCGAAATCACCGAGGGCTACCAGTCCGTACATCCGCTGAAGGCCGGATGGCAGGAGCGTATCACGCTCTGGCAGCTCTACCCCATCGCCGGCCATTGCGTCTTCTTCGGCGGCGGCTACGTCAACGAATACCGCTCCATGTGTCGTTCCCTGCTGAAGTGACAGACTTGGCTCCCCTCTCTGAGGGGAGCCAAGAACGCATCCACTCTCAGCTCAGTGCGTCCTTCAACTTGCTGAAGAAGCCTTTCTTTTGGCCAGCCTGTGGACGGGATGCCTGGGAGACGTGCGTGGCGCCTGAATCGTGCGAGGCGGCGAACTGTTCGATGAGGCCGCGCTCGGTTTCGTTGAGCTTGGTGGGAATCAGCACATTGACGTGGGCGATGAGGTTGCCACGCTCGTCCTTGTTGCGGATGTTCGTGACGCCCAGTCCCTTCAGCGTCACCGTATCCTCAGGCTGGCAGCCGGCCGGGATAGACACGGTCTTCTCACCGTCAAACGTGTTAATGGACAGATCGTGGCCGAGCACGGCCCAGCTCATCGGCACCTGAATCCAGCAGTGCAGGTCGTCGCCATCGCGAGTGAACTGCTTATCCGCTTTGATGCGAATGTCGATGTACAGGTCGCCGGCAGCGCCGCCGCCCTCACCCACTTCGCCCTGGTTGGCCAAGCGTAGACGCGCGTTGTCGTTGATGCCGGCGGGCACGGTGACGCCCACGGTACGTGTGGTGCGCACACGGCCGTGGCCCATGCAGCTGGGGCACGGGTTCTGGATGATGGTACCGTGGCCCTCGCAACGTTCGCAGGGGGCGGAGGTCATCATCTGGCCGAGCATGGTGCGCACGACCTTCTGCATGAATCCCTGGCCGTGGCAGTCGGGGCAGGTGACCGGCTGCGCGCCGCCCTGGGCACCGGAGCCACCGCACTCCTGACATAGGGAGAACGTATTGATCTTGACATGCGCGGTGCCGCCGAACACGGCGGTCTTCAGGTCGATGGACGCAGAGGCCAGGGCGTCGCGGCCGGGCTGGGTACGCGGCACCGGGCCCTGTGAGCCACCACCGAACGCGGAACCGAAGAACGTGGAGAACACGTCGCTCATATCGCCGAAGCCCGCCCCGGAGAAGCCGCCGGCACCGGCGTTCGGATCGTTCGGGTCGACGCCCGAATCATACATGCGGCGCTTGTCCGGATTGGACAGCACATCGTAGGCGTTGTTCACTTCCTTGAACTTGTCCTCGAATTCAGGGCCCGCGATGTCGGGGTGGTACTTACGGCTGAGCTTGCGGTATGCCTTCTTGATCTCGTCGTCACTGGCGCCGCGTTCCACACCCAGCGTCTCGTAATAATCTGCCACTTGATTGATCCTTTGTGTTCGTTTGGTCTGCGGGTCATTGTGCCACAGACGGCGGTCAGTCTTGGGTCCGGCCTTCGGAGAGGAAGGCGGTCAAATATCTGGCTACGGCCCTGACGGCGGCCATAGTGGCCGCATAGTCCATGTGGGTCGGCCCTATGGAGCCAACGAAGGCGATGGGTTCCATGTCGTTCGTCTGGCTCTCCGTCTCGGATTCGGTTTCGGGTTCGCCTACGGGATCGTTCCCCGCCGGTTCGCCCGCCTCACCGCTGCGCCCATAGCCACTGCTGACCACGGAAGCATGCAGTAGGCCGGGGGTGTGCATTTCGGAGCCGATGGCCACGCCCACGCCGGATGCATTCGTCTCCTCGCTCAGGTTGCTCATGAGCTTCATCAGCACGACCTGTTCTTCCAGCGCGTCGAAGAGCGGGGCCAGATCGGTCAGGGACCGGGAGTGGGCCAGGTGCGAGGTGCCGGACATGTACAGTTCGTTCGCACGTTCGTCCAATGCCATCGATTCGAAGGCGTCGGCCAGCGCGTCGGCCACGCCGCGCACCGACTCGTAGCCGGCGCTGGCGGCGATGGATCGCACGGTCTCCGCGGATTTCGATAGGGACAGTCCGACACATTGTTCGTTGACGGTGTTGGAGAGCCGGTTGATCTCGTCCACGGCGGGCATGGATGCGATGGTCAGGCCGTGCTGGGCCACGCGGCCGGTGTCGGTAATCACCACCGCGAGCAACGTGGTCATGGCAACGGGCACCATCTCCACATGCCGCAATGTGGCCTTGGCCAGCGATGGCGAGGTGACTACGGCCACTTGACCGGTGATTTCGGACAAGAGTCGTGCCGAACGCTGCAGCGCGTCCTTGAGGCTCACCGATCCGGACAGGAAACTGTTGATGCCGCGGCGTTGCGCCTCGCTGAGCGGCACCACGGTAGCAAGTCGGTCCACAAAGTATCGATAGCCCTTTTCGGTGGGCACACGACCGGCCGAAGTGTGCGGCTGAATCAGATAGCCTTCGTCCTCCAGAGCGGCCATGTCGTTACGAATGGTGGCCGAACTGACGCCGAGATCATGGTCGCGCGTCAGCGAAGTGGAGCCCACGGGCTCCTGAGAACGGATGTAATCCTCCACCACGGCGCGCAGCACCAGCATGCGTCTTGATTGCGTCATGCGCGCCTCCTCATATACATATACATATTCATATCAGTCACGGTTCACTCAGGGCGTACCCCGACGGTCGGTTCGCCACGCCGCGACACGCGGGAACCCAGAAATATTGCCTTTTTCTTGGCTCCGCCACGTGCAGGTGGCGCACTTCACCCTAGAACATTGTATTAGCACTCCTTAGGCTTGAGTGCTAATGCGTTCGTTTGCAGCGTAGCAATGTTCACTGTGAACGCTAACAGAACACAAACTACCTGAACACGCCAAAATTGCACCACAACGTCGCAAACCGACGGTAGCATGGTATTCGCAATGTGAGGGCGTCAAGCGCCCGGCACAAGCCGGATACGCGGCCCGACCAATTGGAAGGAAAGTAATCCATGACCGAATTCAAGGAGACCGAGCTCGACGAGCGCGCCATCAAGATGGCGAAGGTCCTTTCGGCTGACGCGGTTGAGAAGGCGGGCTCCGGCCACCCCGGCTCCCCCGTCTCCCTGGCGCCCGTCGCCTACACGCTGTACCAGCACTTCATCAAGCACGATCCGAATGATCCCAACTGGGAAGGCCGCGATCGCTTCATCCTTTCCGGCGGCCACGCCTCCCTCACCCAGTACGTCCAGCTGTACTTCTCCGGTTACGGCGTGACCTTGGACGACCTCAAGAGCTTCCGTGGCAGCGCGGCCACCCGCACCCCGGGTCACCCGGAGTACGGCCTGACCCCGGGCATCGAAATGACCACCGGCCCTCTGGGTCAGGGCTTCGCCTCCGCCATCGGCTTCGCCTACGGCGAGCGTTTCCAGCGCGGTCTGCTTGACCCGGAGACCCCGAAGGAAGATTCCCCGTTCTACCACAAGATCTGGGCCATCTGCGGCGAAGGCGACATCGAGGAGGGCATCTCCGGCGAGGCCGCTTCCCTGGCCGCCAACCAGAAGCTCGGCAACCTGACCGTGATCTTCGACGCCAACCGCATCCAGATCGAAGGCGACACCAACCTGGTGCTGGCCGAGGACGTGCTCAAGCGCTTCCAGGCCTACGGCTGGTACACCGACGAGTTCAGCTTCATCCAGCCCGACGGCTCCTACAAGGAGGACATCGAAGGCCTGGCCGACGTCATCGCCAAGGCCGAGAAGGCCGCTCCGGACCAGCCGAAGCTCATCAAGGTCCACTCCCTGATCGCCTGGCCGACCCCGGGCAAGACCAACGACCCGTCCTCCCACGGCTCCAAGCTGGGCGCCGAGGCCGTCGCCGGCCTCAAGAAGCTCCTCGGCTACGATCCGGAGGAGTCCTTCCACGTCGACGAAGAAGCCCTGGCCCACGCCCGCAAGGTCGCCGATCGCGGCCTGGAGGCCCACAAGGCCTGGGACGAGAAGTTCGACGCCTGGCGCAAGGCCAACCCGGACAAGGCCGCCCTGTACGACCGCCTGAAGGCCGGCGAGCTGCCGGAAGGCTTCGACAAGGCCCTGGACGACCTTGAGGCCACCTTCGAAGTCGGCAAGAACGTCGCCACCCGCGGCGCCTCCGGCTCCGTGCTCAACGCCATCGCCGCCGTCATGCCGGAACTCTGGGGCGGCTCCGCCGACCTCGGCGGCTCCAACAAGACCGACCTCAAGGGCGCCGCAACCTTCGCCCCGGCCGAGTGCGCCACCGTTCAGTGGCCGAACTGCAACGAGTTCGGCCGCCAGCTGCACTTCGGCGTGCGTGAGTTCGCCATGGGCTGCATCACCAACGGCATCCTGCTCGGTTCGCACACCCGTCCGTTCGGCGGTACCTTCTTCATGTTCTCCGACTACGAGCGTTCCGCCGTCCGTCTGGCCGCCCTCATGCAGATCCCGAACCTGTACATCTGGTCCCACGACTCCGTCGCCGTCGGCGAGGACGGCCCGACCCATCAGCCGGTCGAGCACCTGGCCTCCTTCCGCGCGATTCCTCAGCTTGAGGTCATCCGCCCGGCCGACGCCTTCGAGACCGCCGAGGCCTACCGCTACTTCTTCGAGAAGAAGAACACGCTGCCCGGCGCCATGATCCTTACCCGTCAGGGCGTCCCGGTGCTCGCCGAGACCGCCGCCAAGGCCAAGGAAGGCGTTCGCAAGGGCGCCTACGTGCTCGTGGACACCGAGGGCACCCCGGACGTCATCCTCATGGCTTCCGGCTCCGAGGTCCAGTGGGCCGTGGCCGCCGCCAAGACCCTGGCCGGCGAGGGCGTCAAGGCCCGCGTGGTGTCCGTGCCGTCCCTCGAATGGTTCGAGGAGCAGGACGCCGAGTACAAGGAGGCCGTGCTGCCGGCCGCCGTCAAGGCCCGCGTCTCCGTCGAGGCCGGCGTCGCCATGCCGTGGTACAAGTACCTCGGCTCCTACGGCAAGCCCGTCTCCATCGAGCAGTTCGGCCTGCAGGGCGATGGCGCTCAGAACATGATCGACCTTGGCATCACCGCCGAGCACGTCGTGGAAGCCGCCAAGGCCTCCATCGCCGAAGCCGAAGCCGCCAAGTGATCATGCGTCTCCCGCTGGCGAGTTGAGTCGTCAGTCTCCACAGCGGGAGACGATCGTATGACGGATGGGCCAGAACCGCCGGCGTGGCCGGTCATCGAAGGTCCGGGTCCGTCCGCCGTGCCGCAGACCCCGCAGATCGCAGGGGTCTGCCCTACAGATTTGTTCCAATAGGGAATATAAGGAGAATCAACATGACTGAAGCAACTCAGCGCACGTCCGACAACGGCGTTTCCATCTGGCTGGACGACCTGTCCCGCTCCCGCATCGAGTCCGGCTCCCTGCAGGACCTCATCGCCAACAAGAACGTGGTCGGCGTCACCACCAACCCGTCCATCTTCCAGAAGGCCCTGAGCCAGGTCGGCCCGTACGACGCTCAGCTCAAGGAGCTCGGCAAGGTTGACGTTGAGACCGCCGTCCGCGAGCTCACCACCACCGACGTGCGCAACGCCACCGACATCTTCCGCGAGATCGCTGAGGCTACCGACTTCGTCGACGGCCGTGTCTCCATCGAGGTCGATCCCCGTCTGGCCCACGACACCGAGAACACCGCCAAGCAGGCTGTGGAACTCTGGGAGAAGGTCAACCGTCCGAACGCCATGATCAAGATCCCGGCGACCCTCGAGGGCCTGCCGGCAATCACCGCCACCCTGGCCAAGGGCATCTCCGTGAACGTCACCCTGATCTTCTCGCTCGAGCGTTACGAGCAGGTCATCGACGCCTTCATCGAGGGCATCGCCCAGGCTGACGCCAACGGCCACGACCTGAAGCACATCGGCTCCGTCGCCTCCTTCTTCGTCTCCCGCGTGGACAGCGCCGTCGACAAGCTGCTGGAAGCCAACGGCTCCGACGAAGCCAAGGCCCTCGAGGGCAAGGCCGCCGTGGCCAACGCCCGTCTGGCCTACGAGCTCTTCGAGAAGAAGTTCGCCGAGGATCCGCGTTGGGCCGACCTGGCCGCCAAGGGTGCCAAGGTCCAGCGTCCGCTGTGGGCCTCCACCGGCACCAAGAACGCCGCCTACTCCGACTGCAAGTACGTTGACGAGCTGGTCGCCAAGCACATCGTCAACACCATGCCGGAGAAGACCCTGAACGCTCTTGCCGACCACGGCAACGGCGCTCCGTCCATCGAGGGCACCTTCGAGGAGTCCCACGCCGTCATCAACAAGCTGGCTGAGCTGGGCATCAACCTCAAGGACGTCACCGACAAGCTGGAGGCCGACGGTGTCGCCGCCTTCATCAAGTCCTGGGATTCCGTGCTGGCCGACGTCCAGTCCGGCATCGACCGCGTGAACGCCTGAGCCGCGACGCCGGCGCGTGATTGACGTGCCGGATTGACGGTTCGATAAGCCCCGACCCCAACCGGTCGGGGCTTATGCGTATCCTCTGCGAGGGTGCCCCCGGAAGGGAGACCCGTCATGCACGGGCCTGGGGCCAATCCGATGCCATAGTGCTACGGACACAAGGGAGAAAGGTGTTTTCCGCAATGAACAAGCTTGTCGCGCGCCAACGGTTGGTGATGACATTTACCTTCTTTTCGATGTTCTTCGGGGCAGGCAACCTGATCTTCCCTCCATTCGTTGGCGCGCAGGCCGGATCGGCGACCATGCCGGCAGCCGTCGGCTTCATCGTCTCCGCGGTCGGATTGCCGATTCTCGGCGTCCTCGCGGTCACCTTCGCAGGGGGATTCGATGGGCTCGCCCGACGGGTCTCCCCCGGATTCGCCCTGTTTCTTGGTGTGGCGATCATGCTTACCATCGGCCCCTGCTTTGCGATTCCGCGCACGGCCACCACGTCATTCGAGATGATGGTGTCGCCTTTCGTGCCGGCTTCCTACGGCTGGCTCGCGCAACTCATCTACTCGTGCGTGTTCTTCGCATTGGCCTTCCTGTTCGCCCAGCATCCCGAGAAACTCTCCAAGGTGCTTGGACGTTTCATGGGACCGCTGCTGCTGGTGCTGATCGCCATCCTGTTCGTCGCATGCCTGGTACACGGCATCGGCACGCCGGCCAAACCGATGGGCGACTACTTCGCCAATCAGGTGACGCGAGGCTTCCTCGACGGCTACCAGACCATGGATCTGCTCGCCGCGCTGTACTTCGGCATCGTGATCTCCGCGAACATCCGCGCCCAGCACATCGATGACGAGATCCAAGTGCAGAAGGAGACCGCATACGCCGGTCTTGGCACCGGCGTTCTGCTCATCGTGATCTATGGAGCGCTGAGCTATGTGGGAGCGGTATCCGGCGCCATCAGCGCCATCGACCCGGCAAAGGACACGGGCGCGACCGTGCTCACCAACCTCACCTCGTCCCTGTTCGGCACATTCGGCACCGCGTTCCTCGGTATCGTGTTCGTCATAGCCTGCCTCAACGTGTGCACCGGACTGATCTGCACCTGCGCCACCTATTTCCACGCCAGATTCCACTCCATCGCGGGACGAACGCCGAGCTACCGCACGTGGCAGGTCATCTTCACCGTGTTCAGCTTCATCGTCTCCAACGCCGGACTGAGCGCGATCATCAAGGTCTCCGTGCCGGTACTGTCCGCATTGTATCCGATCGCCATCGTACTGGTGCTGCTCGCGCTCACCCATACCATGCTCGGCACCCGGTTCCCGCGCGTCTATTTCTGGACCGTGCTGCTGGTGGCCGTCACCTCCTTCGCCACCTGCGTCTCCAGCTTGGTCGTCGTGTTCGGCGGCGACATCGCCTGGCTGGATGCCGCGCTGGCCGCACTGCCTTTGCAGCAGTACCAGCTCGGCTGGATCCTACCCGCCGTCATCGGCGTCATTGCCGGCATCGTCGACAAGCGGCGCGTCACGCCTGCCGGCCGCGACATCTAGACCAGATTCCGTCGAATCCTGCGGTAGGTGATGAGGAACAGCAGACCGGCCACCATGCCCGAGGTGGCGTCGGAGATGGGTTCGGCGATGAAGATGCCATCGACGCCGAGCCAATGCGGCAGCAGCAATGCGAGCGGTACAAGCAGGATGACCTTGCGGAAGACGGCCAGGAACACCGACTGTCCGGCCTGCCCCATGCCGACGAATGCGCATTGCGCGCCCAGCTGGATGCCGAAGATGCCCCAGCCGCATACGAAGATCGGCATCATGCGGGTCACGATGTCGATGACCGTCTGTTCCGTGGTGAACCATGATGCGAAGAATCCCGGGAATGCGGCAAGCACCGACACCAACGCCGTGGCGGAGGCGATCTGCGTGACGAAGGCCATGCGAATCGCCTGCCGGACGCGCCGCATATTACGGGCGCCGAAGTTGAACCCTATGATCGGCTGGATGCCCTGCTGAAAACCGCCGGTCAGTACACCCACGACCTGTATCAGCGACGTGATGATGGTGATAGAGGTGACGTAATCATCACCGCCGTACCGCTGCAGACCGACATTGAACACCACATTGATCAGACATTCCGTGATCTGCATGATGAAGGGCGCCAGACCAAGCGTCAACACGGGAATGATGATCCGGTCGATTCGGATGTTCGCCGGGCGCAGGCGAATGGCGCTGCGCCCCGAGGAAAGGAACAGCACGATCCATACCGTCGAAATCAGTTGCGCGATCACATTCGCGGCGGCCGCTCCCCTGACGCCCCATCCGAAAACGAAAATGAACACGGGATCGAGAACCATGGACGCACCGGTGCCGATGAGCACCGAGACCATGGCCACCGTGGTCTTGCCCTGCGCCGAGATGAAGCTGTTCAGCCCGAGCGTCAACTGCACGAAAACGGTGCCGATCAGGTAGACGGTGATGAAATCGGTCGCGTAGGCGATGGTCGCGTCGCTGGCGCCGAAGGCATAGAGAATCGGCCGTTTCACCGACTGCAGCACCGCGGTGAGGGTCAGGGCTATGACGACGAGGAACGCCGTGCTGGTACCGAGGATGCGCTCGGCCTTCTTGAAGTTGCCGCGACCGAGTTCAATGGAGGCGCGCGGCGCGCCGCCGGCGCCGATCAGCGAGGCGAAGGCGGTGACGGCCAACAGAATCGGGAAACAGATGCCGACTCCCGTCATCGCCGCATTGCCGACTTCGGGGATATGCCCTATGAACATCCGGTCGATGATCGTGTACGAGGCGTTCGCCGCCTGCGCCACGATGGCGGGGAACGACATGGTGAGGGCCAGACGAGGCACCGGCGTGACGCCCAGCCCTGAATCGAGTGCGTCTGTATGCGCCATGGGTCAGTTCTGCCGGTAGTAGCTGAAGAAGTCGGCGAGCTCCTCCATGGTTTCGTGCAGCATGCCTATGCGCGGCAGGTACACCACACGGAAGTGGTCGGGATGCCGCCAGTTGAACGCACCGCCATGGCTGATGAGGATGTGCTTGTCATGCAGCAGATCGAGCGCGAACTGCTCATCCGAGTGAATGTTGAACCGCTTGACGTCGATCTTCGGGAAGATGTAGAACGCGGCCTTGGGCTTGACGGCACTGATGCCGGGGATGGCGTTGAGCATGTCGTAGACGAGATCGCGCTGGTCATACACGCGACCGCCGGGAACGAGATAGTCCTTGACGCTCTGGTGTCCGCCGAGCGCGGTCTGCACCACGGACTGGGCGGGCACGTTCGAGCACATGCGCATGTTGGCGAGCATGTTGAGGCCTTCGATGTAATCCTTGGCGATGCGCTTGTTGCCGGACAGAATCATCCAGCCGATGCGGTAGCCGGCGATCATGTGCGATTTCGACAGGCCGGAGAAGGTCACGCAGAACAGGTCCGGGGCCATCGAGGCGATGGAGACGTGCTGCAGGCCGTCCATGACGAGACGGTCGTAGATCTCGTCGGAGAAGATGATGAGCTGGTGTTCGCGTGCGATGTCGACGATCTGCTGGAGCACTTCCCGCGGATACAACGCGCCGGTGGGGTTGTTCGGGTTGATGATGACGATCGCCTTGGTGTTGCTGGTGATCTTGGAGCGGATGTCGTCGATGTCCGGATACCATTCGGACTGTTCGTCGCACAGGTAGTGCACGGCGGTGCCGCCGGCTAGGTTCACGCAGGCGGTCCACAGCGGGTAGTCCGGGGAGGGCACGAGCACTTCGTCGCCGGTGTCGAGCAGCGCGGACATGGACAGGTTGATGAGCTCGCTGACGCCGTTGCCGGTGTAGATGTCGTCGATGGTGACGTTCGGGATGTTCTTCAGCTGCGCGTACTGCATGATGGCCTTGCGTGCGGAGAACAGGCCCTTGGACGGCGAGTAGCCTTCAGTGTCGGTGAGCTGGTGGGCCATGTCGTAGACGACTTCGTCCGGCGTGCGGAAGCCGAAGGGTGCCGGATTGCCGATGTTCAATTTCAGGATGTGGGTGCCGTTGGCCTCCATGCGCATCGCCTCGTCGGCGACCGGGCCGCGCACGTCGTAGAGCACGTTGTCAAGCTTGTGTGATTTGCCGAAGGTGCGGCGGCGGCCCATGGGAATCTCGCTGTCCGTATGGGGCTTGGCGGCATCCGTGGCAAGCGTTGTGGCGGCGTGTTCGCCGTCCGTGACGCTGTTGGAGGCGTCCGAGTTCAATTGCGTGGTGGATTCCTCGCCGCGCAGCCAGTTCGCGTCGACGTTCAGTTCGCTGGCCAGGAATTCGAGCACGTCCTCGCGGGGCATGGTCTTGCCGGCCACGTATTGGCTGATGTGGCTCTTGCCCATCTTTACGCCACGATGTTCGGCGGCGTGCACCAAATCGACCTGCTTCAGTCCCCTGCTGTTCATCGCATTGCGCAGACGTTCCGCAAACACCGATACGCTCATATCCTTATGCCTCCAACCGGGAGTTCAATTTATCTTTTGAACAACGGTTCAAAGCATACTCCCGGTTCAACACAAGTTCAATTTTGGCGTGTTCTCGAGTCTCGACCGGTTCAGCCCAACTGCGCTTCAATCCATTGGGCGACGCCGTCCTCGTTGTTGGACGGGCAGATCTCGTCGGCGATGGACAACACCTTGGGGTTCGCGTTGGCCACGGCCACACCCCGGCCGGATTCGCTCATCATGTTGATATCGATGAGGTCGTCGCCGAAGGCGGCGGTCTGTTCGAGCGGCACGTCCAGTCGCTCGCACAGCAGGTGCAGCGCGTGCTCCTTGTTGGCCTGCGGGTTCATGAGCATCCACATCACGCCTTCGCTGATGGAGATGTCGAAGTCCGGTGGAATCAGCGCACGCAGCTCGTTCCACTGTTCAGGCTCGGGGAAGATGGTGATCTTGTCCGCCACGCCTTCGGGCACGTCGTGGAAGTTCGTGTATTGGAAGGCCTGTGTTTTCCAATACACGCGCACATCGAAGTTGGTGTAGCGCACGTCGTTCATCACGATGCCGAGCTTCAGGCCGGGCATGCGATCGAGCAGGAACAGACAGACTTCGCAGGCACGCCGTGAGGAGAAGCCAATCTTGATCAAATGGTTCTCATCGGCCGGCGTGGCACCTGAGGTGAGCAGGTCGAAGTCGGAGTGGGCCGGGTCGAAATCGATGAGGGCGCCGTTCAGATAGATTACGGCGTCCACCGGCAGTTTTTCGGCGAACTGGAGGCCGGTACTCACCGGCCGCGCGGTGGCGATGGCGAATTTCAGTCCGGCATCGTGCGCGCGGTTGATGGTGTCGATGCTGCGCTGGGTGATGAACCGGTCCTCGAATACCTCGGCGTCGTGCAGCAACGTGCCGTCGAGGTCGGCGACCAACAGTCGGGGTTGTTTCGGTGTGATGGCGTCGAGAATCACAGCAGCCCCTCGCAGTGGTCACGCACGAGTTCGGCGGAATGGTGCAGTTTGGCCTGCTCGTCCTCGCTCAGATCGAGTTCGACGATCTCGTTGGCACCATTGGCCCGCAGTTCAGTGGGGACGCCGAGAAACACGTCATGTTCGCCGTATTCGCCGTCCAGCAGGGTGGAGACGGGCACGATACGGCGTTCGTCCCACAGGATGGTCTGCACGATGCCGGCCACGGTGGAGGCGATGCCGAAGTTGGTGCCGCCCTTGGCCGCGACGATCTCATCGCCACGGGTGCGGGTCTTCTCTTCGATTTCGGTGGTGGACACGGAGGCGAAACGGTCTTGGTTGTCGGCTAGGAAACGGGCGAATGGCTTGCCGCCGAGCGAGACGGTGGACCATGCGGTGAACTGGGAGTCGCCGTGCTCGCCCATCACGAAGCCGCCCACGTTGCGCGGGTCAAGGCCGGTCTCTTCGCCGATGATGGTCTTGAGACGCGAGGTGTCGAGCGCAGTGCCGGTACCGAGCACCTGGGTGCGAGGCAGACCGGAACGTTTCCAGGCATACCAGGCCATCACGTCGACCGGGTTGGAGACCATGACGATCACGCCGTCGAAGCCGGAGGCCATGACGTTGTCGACCACTTCGCCCACAAGACCCACGGTGAAGCCGAGTTCGGCCATGCGGTTGGAGTTGGCCGGCGGCTTGCGGCCCACGGTGATGACGACGATGTCCGCGTCCTTGCAGTCGGCGTAGTCGCCGGCGCGCACCTTGACGTGGCGGTCCTGGAATTCGCTGCCATCATCGAGGTCGCGGGCCTCCCCCAGGGCTTTGGCGGCGGAACGGTCGATGAGCACAAGCTCATTGCACAGGCCGTGCGTGACGATGCCGAAGGCGGCGGTGGCACCGACCTGGCCGGTGCCGACGATAACGACTTTGTTGCGGTTCATAGTGACCATGGTGATGTCCTTTCGTAATACTCGATAGAACGCATACGACCCATGACCGACGGTAACGGTCATGGGTCGCGAGCGACAAGTCTATATGGCGTGCAAGCCGATCAGCCGAGGTTGAACTTGGTCATCATGTCGAGGCCGATGATCAAGGCCACCCACACCAGAGCGATGATAACGGTCCAACGGTTCAGGTTCTTTTCGGCGACACCGGAAGTACCGGCGTTCTGGGTCAGACCGCCGCCGAACATGTCGGACAAACCGCCGCCCTTGCCCTTGTGCATAAGGATGAGCAGGGTCAGCACGAAGCTGAGCAGCACGACGATGACTTGCAGCGTGATCTTAAGAGCGGTCACAGGGTACCTCCGGATTGATTGGACTGTTGACCAGCATAGCGCACACACGGGAAAACCGTGGTATTAGTTCCGTGATTTCATGGATTTAAGTGCCAATCGAGCGATTTTGGCGAGTTCCTCAACGTCCAAGGCCGCCCCTCCGATCAGGAAGCCGTCAACGTCGGGCTGGGAAATGAGTTCCGCCGCATTTTTCGAGGTGACCGATCCGCCGTACAGGATACGTACGCTATCGGATACCTTCGTGCCAAAGGTGGTCTTCAAATCGTTGCGGATGGCGTTTGCGGCATCCTGGGCGGATTGCGGAGTGGCCACCATGCCGGTGCCAATGGCCCAGACAGGTTCGTAGGCCACGATGAGTTCGGCGGCTTGTTCTTCGTTGAGATCGCGGGTGACGTCTCGTACCTGGCCCACGGCGAAATCGAGTTCAATGCCTTGACGTCGTTCCTCGAAGCTTTCGCCGACGCACAAAATAGGCTGCATGCCGGCGGCGAACACGGCACGTACCTGATCGACGATATTGGCGTCATCTTCAGGATGGTATTTGCGGCGTTCGGAGTGGCCGACGATGACGTATGAGCAGCCGAGATGGGCGATCATGTCCGCGGACACATCGCCGGTGAAGGCACCTTGGGTGGTCACGGAAACGGATTGTGCGCCGTAGGCGACATGGAGCTTGTCGGCTTCGACCAGCACCTGTACGCTGCGCAATGACGTGAACGAGGGGAAAAGCGCGACTTCGCAGCGTTTGAAGTCGAAGTGAGCGTCACGCAACAGCCATACCAGCTTCTGCACGAAGTAAGTGGCTTCAAGATGGTCGAAATTCATCTTCCAGTTGCCGGCCACCAACGGAATGCGTTTGGACGCCATATGTTTCCCTTCTAAAAAATACGTAGCTCCCCTCAAGGAGGGGAGCTAGAAAATGGATTACTCAAGCACCTTCAGGCCAGGGAGCTCCTTGCCTTCGAGGAACTCGAGGGAAGCGCCACCACCGGTGGAGATGTGGGAGAAGCCGTCCTCCGGGAAGCCGAGGTTGCGCACGGCGGAGGCGGAGTCGCCGCCACCGACGATGGTGAACGCACCGGCTGCGGTGGCGTCGACCAGACCCTGGGCCACGGCCTTGGTGCCGGCGGCGAACTCAGGAACCTCGAACACGCCCATCGGGCCGTTCCACACGACGGTCTTGGAGTCGACGATCTTGTCGTGGAAGAGCTTCTGGGACTCCGGGCCGATGTCCAGACCCATCTTGTCGGCCGGGATGGCGTCGGCGGCAACGACTTCCGGAGCAACCGGGGTGTCACCGGCCGGGAAGCCGGCGTTCACGACGACGTCGGTCGGCAGCACGAGCTCAACGCCGTTCTTCTCGGCGGTCTCGATGTAGCCCTTGACCTTCTCAAGCTGGTCCTCTTCAAGCAGGGAGGTGCCGACCTCGTAGCCCTTGGCCTTGAGGAAGGTGAACACCATGCCGCCGCCTATGACCAGACGGTTGGCCTTGTCGAGCAGGTTCTCGATGACGCCGAGCTTGTCGGAGACCTTGGAACCGCCGAGCACCACGGTGAACGGACGCTCCGGGTTCTCGGTGGCCTTGGACAGGGCCTTGACTTCCTTCTCGACCAGCAGGCCTGCGGCGGCCGGCAGATCGGCGGCAACGTCGTAGTTGGAGCCCTGGGCGCGGTGGACCACGCCGAAGCCATCGGAAACGAAGGCCTCGCCGAGGGCGGCGATCTTCTTGGCGTAAGCGGCGCGTTCGTCGGCGTCCTTGGAGGTCTCCTCCGGGTTGAAACGAACGTTCTCAAGCAGCACAACGTCGCCATCGTTCATGGCGGCGACCTTGGCCTGAGCGTCCTCGCCGTAGGTGTCCTTGGCCAGCGGCACGTTGGTGCCGAGCAGCTCGCCGAGGCGGGCGGCAACCGGGGCCAGGCTCAGCTCCGGAACGACCTTGCCCTTCGGGCGGCCAAGGTGGGCCATGAGGATGACCTTGGCGCCTTCTTCGCGCAGGGTCTTGATGGTCGGCAGAGCAGCCTTGATTCGACCGTCATCGGTGATGGTGGTGCCGTCCAGCGGAACATTAAAATCAGCGCGAACCAGAACGCGCTTGCCCTTGAGATCTCCAAGGTCCTTGAGTGTCTTCATGAATATCCTTTCCTTGACGAATCGCACGTCAAAGTGGCCAATTTTGCCACTTTGCATATTACAGGCATTCCGGAACAAAACACCGCATTCGTCTACTGACTGAATGCGGTGTTTTGTTCTGTCGTTGTCGCGTTCTGCCGAATAGGCACGGCAAATCGGATTGTCGGGTTACTTGCCTTCGGCTGCTCGAGCCTTCTCCGTCTTCTCGGCAAGCTGAAGCAGTCGGCGAATTCGTCCGGCAATCGCATCCTTGGTGATCTGCGGTTCGGCGATCTTGCCGAGCTCCTCGAGGCTCTTGTCCACGTGATCGATGCGCAGCTGGCCGGCCTGACGGAGGTTGTCCGGAATGTTATCGCCGAGTACTTCGAAAGCATGCTGCACTTTTTCGCTGGCTTCGGCGGCGGCCTTGGCGGAACGTCGCATATTGGCGTCATCGAAGTTGGCCAGACGATTGGCCTTGCCGCGGGCCTCGCCATCGGAGCGCTTGCCGGTCCATTCGCGGGCCGAACGGGTGGCGCCCATGAGCTTGAGCATGCGTTCGATGGCGTCGGGATCCTTGAGGGTCACGCGCTCGGAGCTGCGCAGCGTGCGATGCTTGGCCTGGATGCCGAGACGACGGGCCACGCCACACAGGGCCATGGCGGCCTCTTCCGTAGGGCAAGCGATTTCCAGGAAGCTGGCTTTACCGGGATCGGATAGGAAGCCACGGGCCATGAAGGCGCCGCGCCATGCCGCTTTGATTTGGGCGATGGATCCGTTGACCACTTCAGACGGCAGTCCACGGACCTGCTGCTTGCGGCGGTCGACCAGTCCGGTCTGCAAAGCCAAGGCCACTACGTTGCGGGTGACGAGCACCACGTAGGTCTCGACAGGGCCGTTCGGGGTCTGACGGGTGAGGTGGTTGATCTCGGCTTCGTGCCCGAACGTGTTCCTCAACGTGTTCTTCAGCCATTCTGCAACGTCAAGCGAGGTGAATACGGCTTGGATAACGTATGTATTCTGCACCGGTCGAAGACCGCCGCCAAAACGGATCATGGCCGCAGCTTGGGCCTTGATCGCGGCTGGCGAATCGCCTTCAAAGGCCGCCAACTCGCTTTTGACATCGTCCAGAAGAGCCAAGATCTACCTCCTACAGTCCCGTTCTTCTCAATGCTTCAGGCGCTTCGTGCCGTTATTTGCTGTCACACGGTCGGAAGCCATCGGCTTTCTGTGATACCTAATCTGGTGGACAAGCGAACCCGTTTGATACGTATTATGGGCTTTGCTTTCTCGCAGTGTGGTCACCGAACGCTTGCCCGATGACCGCTCGACGCCTGCTTACGATGAGTGACGCTTGTGCTGTTCTCTCGCGGAAACGGTTACGTTGAGCCCATGTGCGCGTAAGCGGCGAGCCAGTTCCTCGCTCACCGCCACCGACCGGTGCTGGCCACCGGTGCAGCCGACGGCGATGGTTACGTAGTGCTTGTCTTCCTGGGCGTATCCTTCCAACGCAATCTCGATAGCTTTCTCATAAGCGTCGAGAAATTCCTTGGCACCCTTGCTGGAAAGCACGTAGTCGGCGACCGGCTTGTCGTGCCCGGTAAGCTCGCGCAGGTTGGGCACCCAGAATGGGTTGGGCAGAAAACGCACATCGGCCACGAAATCGGCGTCGATGGGCATGCCGTATTTGAAGCCGAAGCTGAAGATGTGTACCGCCACGGTGGTGGGGCCGGAACCGAGCATCGTCTCGTAGAGTTTGGTGGACAGCTGGTGGATGCTCAGGGAGCTGGTGTCAATGACCCAGTCGGCTCGCTCCTTGAGGTCTTCCAGCAGGTGACGTTCCTCAAGGATGCCGTCGATCAGTCGGTTGCCGTGCTGCAGCGGGTGCGGGCGGCGCACGGATTCATAGCGCTTGATGAGCACTTCGTTGCTGGCGTCGAGGAACAGAATATGGGTTTTGACGCCGAGATCATCCAGATGGCCGAGCACGGCGGCCAGCTCGTCGAAATAGCTGGAGCGCACGTCGATGACGGCGGCAAGCTTGTGGACGCCCGACCCCGATCCGGAACCGGAGGTGGTCATCATGTCGACAAGCGGGATAAGCAGTTTGGGAGGCAGGTTGTCGACCACATACCATCCCATGTCTTCCACGCAGTCAGCGGCATGAGAGCGGCCTGCGCCGGACATACCGGTGATGAGCAGCACTTCGAAGGCATCAAGCGGGGTCGGCTGGTTGTCCGGAGTCGATGTGGATGTCGCGGAATTCGCCGGCGCATTCGTGGCGGCCGCCTCTCCGGTATCGAGGATTGTTGTCTGTTGACTCATTACAGTGCCTCCTCAAGAGCTTTGCGCATCGCGATCTCCAGCTGGTCGTCTTCGGTGGTGGTGTCCTGCAGACGCTGGTCGGCATCGCTGGGCGGGTCGTCATCCCAGATACCGGTCATCAGCAATACCTGTACGAGAGCTTGGTACAGCAGCATTTCTTCACCGCCGATGGCGTGACCGCCATGAGCGCGCCAGACTTCCATGAGCTTGGTGGGGCGTGGATCGTAGACCACGTCCAGCAGCAGTCCGGAGAATGGCTCGGTTCCGGCATTGGTGAGGGCATCCGCGACGTTGTCGGCCGCATGTCCGGGAATCGTGTTGATGACATAGGTGGCGTTGCGGGCTGCCTCGAGCAGGGCCTGATCGTCGCCTAATTCGATTTCGCTATACGGGTTATGCACGTTGACGAACTTCTCGGCCACTGGTTTAAGCCCGTTGTTTTTTCCGGGGTGGCGGGCGGCGACGATGATATAGCCGATTTCGGGCATCATGCAGCATGCGGCCAACGCCGAAGTGGCGGTGTTGCCATTGCCGATGATCAGCGCGGCGCCGCTTCTCGATGCGGTGTGGTGTTCGCCGAGTTCGCGATTGGCATGGTCGAAGGCGAGTTGGATGCCGATGACATCGGTGTTGTATAGCTTGATGTCTGGCTTGCCGTTCGGCCAAGCGGGATCATCGGTAGCCACGCTCCAGTCGAATACCGCGGTATTCGCCACCTTCAGTTCCCTGGCCCACAGATTTTCCGGAACACCGTACGGTTGGATGGCCTTTTTCAACGGCATGGTCAGGCTCAGGCCAGCCCACGTCGAGTCGAGGCCTTTGAGGAAAGCGTCGAGGTCATCCTCTCCCACTTCGTGCTTGTCGTACAGCCAATCGTCGAGTTTCAGCGAACGGTAGGCCGCGTTGTGGAGCACGGGTGACAATGAGTGCGCGACGGGTTTGCCGAGTACAGCGCAACGATGATTGGCCATATCCCCTCCTTGATGTCTGTTCCCATGCTAGCCGACACTTTGCTTCGAATATGTCAACCACAGGCCCCGCAACCGAAAATTCACTCTGGGCTGCTGGACCGGGCCGGCTCACTGCTCGTGCAGCGCGTTGTACAGCGCTTCGGCTTTGGCGTGGCCGATGCCTTTGACCTTCTCGAAGTCCTCGACACTGGCTTCGCGCATGGCTTTGACCGAGCCGAAGTGGTTGAGCAGCCGCTTCTGGTAGCTTTTGCCGATGCCTGGAATCTCGTCGAGCGCGCTGCGCAGGGCGCCTTTGCGCCGCTGTTGGCGGTGGTAGGTGATGGCGAAGCGGTGGGATTCGTCGCGTACACGCTGCAGCAGATACATGCCTTCGGACTGGCGTTTGAGGATGATCGGATAGTCGTCGTCCGGCACCCACACCTCTTCCAAGCGTTTGGCCAGTCCGCAGACGGCCACGTCGTTCACGCCACAGTCCTCGAGCGCCTTGGCGGCGGCCATGACCTGCGGCTTGCCGCCGTCGACCACCACCAGGTTCGGCTTGTAGGCAAAGTGATGCCGGTTTGTGTTCTGCTGGACGATGTCGGGCGAAGTTTCCCGTGTATCGTTCTGCACTCCGACCGGCACCGCGTGCCCCTTGCCACTGATGTCGGAACCGTCCTCACCATTGTCGTTACCGTTCGCAGCGATTGTCTCCGCCGCCACGGCAGTGGTCATCTTGCCGGCGGCCGAGGCCGCGCGCTGTTCCGCGTCGATGCTTTCGCCGGAGTCGCCGGCGATGTTGCCGTGCCTGAAGCGGCGGGTGAGCGTCTCGTAAAGCGCGGACAGATCATCCACCGCGCCTTTGCCGTCCTTGCCTCGGACGGCGAAGCGTCGGTATTCGGATTTCTTGGCGATCGCGTCTTCGAACACCACCATGGAGGCCACTTGGAAGGCACCGCCCACAGTGTTCGAAATGTCGTAGCATTCGATGCGCAGCGGGGCTTCCGCGAGTCCCAATGCCTTGGCCACATCGTTCATGGCCTGGGTGCGTGCACCCATGTCGGAGATGCGGCTCATCTTGCTGCGTTGCAGTGCTTGGCTGGCGTTCTCGTTGGCGCGGTCCATAAGCTGCTTCTTGTCGCCTCGCGAGGCCACGCGGATGGTCACCGCGCCCCCGCGCAGATTGGTCAGCCAGCCTTCGAGTTCCTCGCGGCGGGCCGGTTCGACGGGCACGATGATTTCGCGCGGTACCGGTGCGATGGGTGCCAGCAGGTCCGCGCGTCCGGTGGTCTCCTGACGGGTGTTGCGTTCTCGGGTGGCCTGGGCGCGTGCCACAGCGTCCGTGGCCGTGATGGTCTGTGTGGAGCCGATGGCCTCGCGATTGGTGGAGATGGTCGCGGCCGACTGGGGGTGATTGTCCCCGGCGGCGTCCGAATACACCTGTACCAGAAGGTCGGCCATCAAGTCGGCGTCATCGATGTCCTCAACTCGTTCGACGCTCCAATTGCGTTCGCCGCGAATCGAGCCGGCGCGCACATAAAAGGCGTGCACTGAGGCTTCGAGCTCGTCGCTGGCGAAGCCGAACACGTCCGCGTCCACATCCTGGTCGAAGACGACGGCGTTCTGTTGCACCACGGTTTCCAGCATTTGGATCTGGTCGCGCAGTCGGGCGGCTTTCTCGAATTCGAGTTCGGCGCTGGCCTCTTTCATGTCACGGGTCAACTGGGCGATGTAGGGCCGTCCGAGTCGTCCGGTCATCACGCCGACCAGCTGTTCGCACAGCCGCCGGTGTTCGTCCGCTTCGATACAGTTCACGCAGGGTGCGGAGCATTTGCCGATGGAGGCGAACAGGCATGGCCGTCCGGTCAGTTGCGCCTTGTGGAATACGTTGGTGGTGCAGGTGCGTACCGGGAACGTGCGCAGCAACCGGTCAAGGCTGTGCCGCAATTCCCATACTTTGGCATAGGGGCCGAAATACCGGGTATCCCGACGTTTGCGCGACCGAGTGACCCACACGCGCGGAATTCGCTCCCCCGTGCTGACCGCGAGATACGGATAGGTCTTGTCATCGCGGAACTGCACGTTGAACCGTGGGTCGAATTCCTTGATCCACGTGTATTCCAACGTCAGTGATTCCAGTTCGGTGGCGACGACTGTCCACTCCAGACTGCGTGCGGTCAGCACCATGGTCTGCGTGCGCGGATGCAGCAGATACAGCGGCTGGAAATAATTGGTGAGCCTGTTGCGCAGGTTCTTCGCCTTGCCCACATAAATGACGCGCCCTTCCCCGTCGCGCCATTTGTACACACCGGGTTTGGTGGGAATATCCGAGGTCTTGGGTCGGAACAGGTCGCGAGAATCCCCCAGCAAAGGTGCCCCATTCGCATTCACCTTCGCCGTCGTTTCCCCGGCACCCACAGCTACGCTTTCCGGCATTAACGCCGCCGCGGTCTTCCGCCACTCATCCGGACTATGCCGCTCAATATCGTTCGTCATAATCCTCCTCGCTATTAAGCAAAACCAATCATCAGGGATTGGGTGGGTTGGGGTGTGTGTTGCTGGACCGTAAAGACTTGGCCCGAGCGGCCCGGAGCATGTCCAGCGACATACCACCCCACCCACCCGAGGTCAGCTGCAATGGAAGGCTAAAGCATGGGCTTCAGGAACTTGCCGGTCCATGAGGATTCGCATTCGGCAACCTGTTCGGGCGTGCCCTGCGTGACGATGGTGCCGCCGCCGTCGCCGCCCTCCGGACCGAGATCGATCAGCCAGTCGGCCTCCTTGATCACATCCAGATTATGTTCGATGACGATGACCGTATTGCCCTTGTCCACCAGGGACTGCAGCACCTTGAGCAGCTTGTTCACGTCTTCGAAGTGCAGGCCGGTGGTCGGCTCGTCGAGGATGTACACGGTTTTGCCGTCGGATCGGCGCTGCAGCTCGGTGGCAAGCTTGACGCGCTGCGATTCGCCGCCGGACAGGGTGGGTGCGGGCTGGCCGAGTCGGATGTAGCCGAGGCCGACGTCCACGAGGGTCTTCAGGTATCGGGAGATGCCGGTGTACGCCTTGAAGAAGTCGGCGGCCTCCTCGATGGGCATGTTGAGGATGTCGGCCACGGTCTTGCCGTTGTACGTGACTTCGAGAGTCTCGCGGTTGTATCGTTTGCCGTGGCAGACCTCGCAGTCCACGTAGACGTCGGGCAGGAAGTTCATTTCGATCTTCAGCGTGCCGTCGCCGTGGCAGGCCTCGCATCGGCCGCCTTTGACGTTGAAACTGAAGCGGCCGGGGCCGTAGCCGCGCACCTGGGCTTCGGGAGTCTTGGCGAAAAGGGTGCGGATCTTGTCCCACACACCGGTGTAGGTGGCGGGGTTGGATCGCGGCGTGCGGCCGATCGGGTTCTGGTCGACGTGGATCACCTTGCGCACCTGGTCCACGCCTTCCACGCGCCTGTGGCGGCCGGGTACGATGCGTGCACCGTTGAGCTTGTCGGCGAGCACCGGGTAGAGGATCGTGTTGACCAGCGAGGATTTGCCGGAGCCGGAGACGCCGGTGACCACGGTGAGCACGCCGAGCGGGAAGCTCACGTCGATGTTCTTGAGGTTGTTCTCGCGGGCACCCACGACTTTGAGCACCTGGGTCTTGTGGATCTTGCGGCGCTTGGCGGGCACGGCAATCTCTCGCCGGTGGGCGATGTAGTCGCCGGTGATGGAGCGCTTGGCTTCTATGAGGTGCTTGGCGGGGCCGGAGTAGATGACTTCGCCGCCGTGTTCGCCGGCTCCGGGGCCGATGTCGACCACCCAGTCGGCACGGCGTATCGTGTCCTCGTCGTGTTCGACGACAATCAGCGTGTTGCCGAGATCGCGCAGGTGGTGCAGGGTTTCGATGAGGCGTTCGTTGTCACGCTGGTGCAGGCCGATAGACGGCTCGTCGAGCACGTACATGACGCCGACCAGACCGGAGCCGATCTGCGTGGCGAGTCGGATGCGCTGCGCCTCGCCGCCGGACAGGGTGGCGGCCGCGCGCGAGAGGGTCAGGTAGTCGAGGCCGACGTCGTTCAGGAAGCCGAGTCGGGCCTTGATCTCCTTGAGCACTTCGCCGGCGATCAGCTGTGCCGAGCCTTCGAGTTTCAGGCCGTTGATCCAGGCGAGTTCGCGTACGACGGGCATGTCACACACGTCGAAGATGGATTTGCCGTCCACGGTGACAGCGAGCACTTCGGGCTTCAGACGGCGTCCGTGGCAGACCTGGCAGGGCACTTCGCGCATGTACGACTCGTAGTATTCGCGCATGGACTGCGAATCGGTTTCGTCGTGGCGGCGCATGAGCGTGCGGATCACGCCTTCGAAGCCGGTGGAGTATTCGCGCAGGCGTCCCCAGCGATTGCGGTAGGAGACGTTGACCTTGAAGTCGTGGCCGTAGAGGATGTCGTGCTTGACGTCGTCCGGCAGGTCCTTCCAAGGGGTCTTCATGGAGAAGCCCATTTCCTTGGCCAAGCCTTCGAGGATGTGGCCGTAGTACTGGGAGGTCATCTTGGTGCCGCTCCACGGTTCGATGACGCCGTCGGCCAGTGACTTGTCCGGGTCGGAGATGATGAGGTCCGGGTCGATTTCCAGTTTGAAGCCGAGACCGGTGCAGGCGGGGCAGGCACCGTAGGGGGCGTTGAAGGAGAAGGTGCGCGGCTCGACCTCATCGAGTTCGAGCGTGTGCCCGTTCGGGCAGCTGCGGTGTTCGGAGAACGGCTGGCGGCGGGCCGGGCTGCCTTCCTCCTCGTCCACGAAGTCGATGACGATGCTGCCGTTGGCGAGCTTGAGGGCGGTTTCCACCGAATCAGTCAAACGTTGGCGGATACCGTCCTTGACCACGAGTCGGTCGACCACGACCTCGATGGTGTGCTTCTTCTGCTTGGTGAGTTTGATGTCGTCGGACAGCTGTGTCATCTCGCCGTCGATGAGCGCGCGGGCGTAGCCGTCGGAGCGCAGCAGCTCGATCATGTCCACGAACTCGCCCTTGCGGCCCTTGACCACGGGCGAGAGAATCTGGAATCGAGTGCGCTCCGGGTAGCCGAGCAGCGTGTCGACGATCTGCTGCGGGGTCTGGGAGGCGACGGGCTCGCCGCATTCGGGGCAGTGCGGGATGCCGGTGCGGGCGAAGAGGAGTCGCAGGTAATCGTAGATTTCGGTGATGGTGCCGACGGTCGAACGCGGGTTGCGGTTGGTGGTCTTCTGATCGATGGAGACGGCCGGGCTCAGGCCCTCGATGAAGTCAACATCGGGCTTGTCCATCTGACCCAGGAACTGGCGGGCGTAGGCGGACAGGGATTCGACGTAGCGTCGCTGGCCTTCGGCGAACAGGGTGTCAAACGCGAGCGAGGATTTGCCGGAACCGGACAGGCCGGTGAACACGACCATACGGTTGCGTGGAATCGCCAGGTCGACATTCTTGAGGTTGTGTTCGCGCGCACCCTGAATCGTGATCTTGAGATCGTTCGGGATGTGCGAGATATCAGCTACCAGCGAACCATCGTGTTCGATCAGCGGCGCCTTTTTGATTTCCCGGCTCAGGAAGGAGTCGCTGGTCATCACCTTTTCGACGATGACCTCACCGTTCTTGCCCTTGCTGGTTTTCGCGCCCTTTGCGCTTGTTGCGCGCCTTGCGCCAGTCCGCGTTGCCGCCACAGCCACACCCCACCTTCCATCTCACCGTTCCCGCGCGCACGGTTATGCGCGCGCCAAATCTGTCCCAAGGATACCCGAACACACGACCAAATTCGAACGCTTGTTCGATGGCGTGTCAGGCCGGAAAACCGAACCATGGTATGCAAAATTCCGGACCATCAGTGGACCGAAACGCAAGAGCCGGCCCACGCGACATCAACCGTGCGCCCAGCCCCAGTCAAGCTCTATCCCGAAGACCTCTCCTCCTCTGATTTGCCCCGGTTCACATGTCAATCGTTTGACGTCCGCATCGGGGCAAAACCCGCTGTCCCGGTTCGTGATTTTGGCCTGTTTTCGAGAACCAGGACATTCCAGTTTCCACGAACCACATAAAACGCGAACGGAAACGGCGGAATAAAGCCAATCTCAGAATCGCCATGTTGTCCCGATTCTCGCATCAAACGATTGACGCCCATACCGGGGCAACACAACATGTCCCGGTTCGCGAAAAACATCCGAAATCACAAACCGGGACAACGGATTCTGCCCCGGTACGTCCGTCAAACGATTGATGTTCGAACCGGGACAAAATCTTCAATGGACTCCACGGGGATGCCAAGCTTGCGTAATTCGTCAACTGCATCACGCATGGGAATGCGTTCCTGTTCGATACGCCGATAAGCGATGGTTTTGTCAGCACACAGTCGTTCATAAAGACGTCGCTCCGCCGATTGAAGGCCGGGCGTCGGCTTAGGCTCCCGCATAGCAATCTTCGCGCTGCGTTCAGTACGATCGGTACCAAAATCGTCGTGGCCCGGATCGAGATAACGGAACCGCAGTTCGGTCGGCCGTTTTGACAGACCCAACGTTTCGACACCGAGCAGTCGGCAAATGGCCTTACGACGATTGGTTTTTGACTCATTCAGCCATTTGCCGCTGAATCCTGTCAGTGGAATCTGTGCGACGGTGCGCTTCGCGATATTCCGCCGCCAGCGTACGACCAACCACACGCATGGCTATTGATTCGTCAGGAACGACGACTTTGGAGATCAACTCGACAGAGGTGCCTATGGTGCGATGCTTGGTTATGATTTCGCAACCATTCTTGCTTGCCCATTGCCGTATCTCATTGTTGTTGTCATGCACTGCAATCGCATTGGTTTCCAAAAATGCTTGGTCCGGCAATCCCACCGGCACGGGGAATGGCCATGCCGGTTCGATGTCGTACATATGTGAACGCATATGTTTCTTCACGCATGTGGTGATCGCAGCGATGTCTTTCATGCCGGCCATAGTTCCCATCACCTGCTTTCGAACATCGTCGAGTCGAACCGAATCGTCTTAATACCGGCGACGCCGGGATTGCTCATTCGGCAACCCTGTCATCCTTCAATATATCCGACGATGATTCATCATCCATGTCATTCTGGTGCAGCACGGCCTCGCGCAGGGAGGTGAGGCCGGTGTCGGGGTCCTTGTAGGTCACGTAGGCCTTGGTGGAGACCTCGAGGATTTCGCCGGTCTTGCTTTCCGGGGCGGAGACGATGACCTGGAATCCGAGGCGCGGCAGCACCGTGAGGGCGCGCTGCGTGTAACGGCCGTCGGCCTTGATGAGCGCCTCGTCGAGGAACAGCGTGGTGTACGAGGGCTCGCTGGTCAGGCCGCCGCCGAGCAGGTAGATGAGCGCCGCGCCGTATACGAATGAGGTAAGCTCCTGCAAGGCGCCGCCCGAGCGACCACCGGTGGAGGTGATGCGTTCGTCCGGACCGTCGGCATGATGCACGATGGCGTAGAAGGACGAGCGGCAGCGCGGGTCGAGATTGCGGGCGCCGTAGCTTTTCACGCCGTTCGCGTCCTTGACCTGCGCGAGTTCGGCGCGCAGCAGCCCGACCATCGGCGCACAGGCCGCGAAGGCCTTGCGCGAGGCGTCGGAATCGTTGACGTCGGCGGATTTCCAATCGTTCAGGGTGCCGATGACGCGGATGAGCTGCGTCCAGAAGGCGCGCTCGGGACGGCGCACGTCCGCGTGCAGGGACAGGCTGCCGTGCTTGGGACCGAACTGTTGGCCTTTGAGCATGGCGTTGATGCGGTCAAGCTGGTCGTGGATGTCGCTGGCATCCGTGTCGATGGTGCGTTTGATGGTCAGGAAGCTCCTGAGCAGCTGTTCGAGGCAGCGCCGGTATTCGGCGTCGGTGGCGGCGACCGCGGCCAGCTGGGTGAGGCTGGCGAGTTCGTCGAGATAGTACCGGTAGTCCTCCACGCTGGCGGTCAGCGAGTCGTCGTCGGCCGCGTAGAGCGCGATGTAGGTGCTCATTTTCGATTCGACGCCGGTGCGTGCGGCGTCGGCCTGGCCGTTCAGCAGGTTGATGCGGGAGGCCATGTCCTTGCCGATGCCGGCGATGGTGCGTTCGGGGAAACTCTCCCCTGGCGCCCGCGTTCCGGCCACGCCCGCGCCGATGATCATGTGCGCGCGCATGGCGGCGTCCGCCAATCCGGCGAATCGGTTGTCGTAGGATTCGGTGAGCACCGCCGTGACTTCGTCCGGCAGTGGGCCGGCGGTGGCGTTATCGTCATCGCCGCTGTCGGCGATGACACCGGCGGCGTCCGTCGTGCCGGTGTCGGCATGGTCGCGCAGCCAGATGAGCGCCGCTTCGACGGCGCTGCCGGCGCGGGCCGCGGCCTGGTCGGATTCGATGCGCTGGCGTTCCACACGGTCGAGTTCGGCGTTCAGTTCGTCGCGCTGTTTGGCGAGTTCGGCGAGTTTGGGATCGTTTTTGATGGATGCGATGGCGTCCTGCGTGTCCGTGATGGTCCGTTGCGCGCCGGCGATGTCGATGCGTTCCCAGGACGTGTAGGCGAGCTGGTTGGCCAGTTCGAGTTCGCGGTGGAGGTTATCGGACTGTGTTTTGGCGGCCGTGTAGTCGGTGTCGGCTTGGCTGAGCGCGTTGCGGGCGGCGTCGACCTGCGCTGCGAGCGCGTTGAGGTAGGTTTCGTTGACGAATCCGATGACCTGGGCGCGGTCTTTGGTGCCGTGCTGGCCGCGTGCGCCGGATTTGATCTGACCGTCGGCCTGCACCTGACGGTTGGTGCGGTCGGTGTCGTCGATGGCGGTGACGCATAGGGCGTCGAATCGTTCGGCCTGGGTCTGCGAGCGCAGCCAGTCGGCGAAGGGCGAGTCGTCGCGGTAGCGCAGTTTGCCGGACAGCCAGTCGCCGTCCTGTTCTCCGGTGAGTATGTTCGCGTGCGCGCCGGTGTCGTCGTAGTGGCGTGCGGTGTCCACGAACTGCCAGGTGCGTCGGGGCATGGTGCGCGGGTCGATGGTGCTGACTTTGGCGGCGAAGCCCTGTTCGTGGCGCTTGTCGACGAGGATGGTCTGGGCGATGGGCGCGTAGGCGACGTTCATGGCGAGACGCCAGTCTTCCTCGTGTTCGTTCACGTCCATAAGTTCGGCCACGTACGGCAGTTCGGCGGGGGTGAGTCCGGTGGCGCGGCAGAGCATGGCGCGGGTTTCGTCCATCTGCTGGGAGATGCGGGTGCGCTGGGAGCGTTGCCGGTCGAAGTCGCGTTGCAGTCGTTCGAGGTCGCCGCGTGCGCCGGCCCGCGCGTTGATGGCGGCGGTGAGGGCTTCCTCGCATTCGCCGTCTCGTTTGTTGTATTCGCGTTTGAAGTTCACGGCGTTGATGCGGCGCTCGTTCCAGGCCTGTTCGTTGCCGGGCAGCGTCTCGCCGATGGATGCGAACGTTTGTTCGATTCGTGTTCGGTTGGCTTGCACGTCTTCGAGGGTGCGGCGGGCCTGGTCGAGTTCGAGTTCGAGTCGGGTCAGGTTGCCGCCGTCCAGACCCTGCATCTGGCCTCGGATCATGTCGAGGCGGGTGCGCAGGTCTTCGGTTCGGCGGCGCAGCAGCTTGGCTTCCGCCTCGCTGTTCTGTTGTTCGGCGCGGTCGGCGGGCAGTTGGACGGCGACTTCGCCACGCATGCGGGCCAATGCCCAGTCGCGCAGCACGGCCGGCACCGTGCCGTCGACGGCCGGCTTGACCGGTTCGAAGGCGCGGGCCTTGCCGCGTGCGGCGGCGTATTCGCCGTAGGCCTGTTGGATGCCGCGCAGCGTGTCCATGCGGCGGGTTTTCTCGTCCATGGCGTGGAAGTTCCCGTCGTAACGTTCGTAGTCCTCGACCGTGGTGCGGGCCAGGCCCAGGGCTTCGGGCACGCCGAGCACGCCTTGTTTGAAGATGTCGTCGAGCCGGGAAGGCGCGTCGGCGGACTGGATCTTGTGCAGCAGTCGGCAGGCGGCCTCGCTCAGGCCCATTGCGCTCCAGATATGTGTGTGGAACGCTTCGGCGCTGGGGAATGTGAGGCAGTCGGGGTAGGTGGCTTTGAGCTGGGCCGGCGTGAACGGGGCGTCACGGTATTGGTCCATGCGCCTGGGGTCCACGGGCTTGCCCCAGACCACGTACTGGCGGCGCACGTCACCGCGGCCGTCGCCGGGCATCAGGTAGAGGAATTTGGCGCAGGAGAGCACCTGGCCGGTGGTCTGGTTGCGATAGGTGTCCACGATGGCGCCCCACACGGGTTGCGGTGCGCCGTTCTCGTCGCGGCCGCGCAGGTAGAGCGGCTCGTCGCCGGTTTCGGTGCTGCCCACGCCGACCATGCCGCGCAGGTAGGTGTAGTCGCTGCGTTCGGAGCGGCCGGAGTTCGAGGCCTTGTTGAACGGCGTGCCGGTTGGGTACAGCAGGGAGATCTGCGCGTCGACCAGCGTGGATTTGCCGGATTCGCTGGCGCCGGCGAGCAGGGTCACCGGCAGCTTGTGGTCCGTGGAGGGGCGGAATTCGTGGTAGCCCTCATAGGAGCCCCAGTTGATGAGTCGGCGGGATTCCAGCATCCACCGGTCCGCGATCATCTGCACGTCTGTCGCCTGCATCATTCGGCTCCCTTCTCGTCGTCATCGTCATCTTCCGTGTCGCCGTCGCCGTGTTCCACGACGTCGAGCCAGGTGTCGGCCAGTTCGCGGTCGAGCACCACGGGCACGAGCGGCGTGATCTGGTACATGGCTTCGTCGTCCAGGCGCACCAAATACCCGTAGGTGATCATCGCGGAGACGATGGCGCCGATCTGCTTTGCCACGCCTTCCTCGTCGTTGCGGGCGGCCAGATAGCCGGCGCCGGTGGCGAGCGCGGCGCGGATCTCCTCAAAGCTGACGAGCCAGTCGGCGGGGTCGGCGTGCACGTTCTCGTATTCGAGGACGCGGATGCGCAGGAAGGCGAGCAGCGCGGCCTCCTCGCGTTTGAGGCTGACGCGGGTTTTGAGCGAGCGCAGGGTCACGTCGTCGCCGGCCACGGGCGTGGCGTACATGATGCGGTAGCGTTCGTTGATCACCAAGTCGAGCAGGTCGTTGTTCAGGGAGCGTACGACGGCGTCGCGGTTATCGAGCACGGTGTCGTAGGTGGGCCCGCTGATATAGCGGTCGCGTTTGAGGGCGATGGCGGCCATGCGTGCCTCGGCCGGCATGTCGCCGGTGTCGCCTTCGAACAGGGCGTACGGGTTGGCGTTGTCCATGTGCTCCTCGTGTTCCTCGGCCACGGTCATCCTTCCTCCACAATGATGTTCAGCTCGTCCATGTCGGCCAGCACCGGTCTAGTGATCCAGTTCCGGGGCTCGCCGTCGATCGATACGCAATGCCAGGTCGCGGTATCGCCGCGCTGCGCCGGGGCCGGCTCGGTGGCGATGTCGCTGTCGATGCCGACGCCGTCAGTGGACGGCTCGTCGGCGATGGCGCTGCCGCTTGCGGCTCCCAGCCCGCCCAGGAAGCCGACGATCTCGCTTTCGCGGCGTTCGCTTTCGGGCAGCCGGTTGAAGCTGGCGGCGATGTCCACAAGGGTTGCGCCGGACCTGTCATCGGACCTGTCAACGGTCACCGGGTTGCGCCGGATGAGGCTGACCATGCGCAGGAGTCGGGGGCCGCCGCTGTTGACCATGTCCCGCAGATCGGCCACCGGAGTCGCCTGCGGGGCTTCGGTGGCGAGGTCGCTCAGGCCGGGTGCGGTGGCGCGGGTCATGGATTTGGCCGGGCGCATCGGCAATGGCGCGAACAGCGCGTCCGCGGTGGCCGTGTCGCACGGGCGCGAGGCGTCTCCCATATGGGTTTTCGCATCTGCGTTGAGGCGCGCGTACAGTCGGTTCAAGCGGGTGAGCATCGTACGGTAGCGAGTGTCGGTTTGCTGGCGCACGAGCCGGCTGATCGCCTCGTCGGAGACGCGCATCTGACGGCGCACGGCTTCGATGCCGTCGTAGATGCGGGCCAGTTCGTCGCGTATCTGGCCGAGCAGCAGGCCGGATTCGCCGGCCAGATACGGGGTTTTGGCGATGGCACGCAGGGCTTCGTCGATTTGCTGGCGGCCCTCGTCGGTGATGATCACCTGGAAGGCGTCCTCGAAGCGGCGGCCGCTGTCCGATTCGCTGAACGAGCGGCGGTATTCGTCGTGGTAGCGGGTCAGGTTCTCGTCCACGCTGATGTCGCCGGTCTGCATGCGCCGGCGCAAGGCGTCGCCGTTGTCCCGCTCGTCGAGCACGAGTTCGCGCAGGTCGATGGGTACGCCGCGCAGCGTGTTGTGGATCACGGCGATCACGTCCTCCACTTGGGCTTCGCTCAGCGTGGCGTGCTGCTTGCCCTGTTGGATGCGTTTGATCTCGTGCTTGCGTTCCTTGATTTCACGGTTGAGGAGTTTGATGCGCTCGCCGGGGTCGGCGGTCAGCTGCATGCGCGCGTGTTCGATTTCCATGATGATGCTGTTGGCCTGCGCGCCGGACAGGGCGCGTGATTCGTCTTCGAGCCTGCTCAGCGCCTCGATGGCGCGGTGGGCACGGGCCGTCAAACGGTAGAGGAATCGGTGTGAGGCCGCATCATGCGAGTTGGCGAGCCAGGCGTAGTCGCCTTCGCCTTCACGGGTCAGATCGGCGAGGATCTGATGAGCGGCCTCGGCGAAGGTCTGGTCCTCGCGCGGAGCATATTCGCCGGCGTCGGCCAGAGCGTTCAGACTTTGCGCGAACCGCTCCTCCACGGTCTCGCGCGGCAGCTCGCCGGTGAGCGGGTCGAACGTGGAACGCAGCAGCGACACGTACAGCATCGCGTTCTGGCGCAACAGCAACCGCAGGACGCCCGTCTCATACACCGGTCGCAGCCGTTCCAGCTCCCGCATCACATCGGCCACAGCATGCCTCCCTCTGTCGTGACCGCACCATACTAGCCGATGGCCGCGAACCACACCTCGCCCGCGCCACGCGTGCTCTCTCCGCCCAGCACCAATATGTCACTTTTATTGCACATGTCATCATGTGCAATAAAAGTGACATTGAGGCTGCGCACTCATGGTGAACGTTCACTCCAGCCGTCGCCCCTATTCGCCGCGCAGGGCCTCGGTCGGGGTGAGACGGGCGGCGCGGGAGGCCGGGTAGAGGCCGGCGAGGATGCCGACCAGGATGGCGGCGGCCCAGGCGAGCGGCAGGGAGGTCCAGTCGAGGGCGATCGGCTGGCCGGCACTGGCGGCGACGCCGATGGCAGCGCCGGCACCGAGCGCGATGCCGGCGAATCCGCCGAGTGTGGACAGGAGGGCCGCTTCGGTGACGAATTGCATGCGGATGTTGCCGGGCGTGGCGCCGAGCGCGCGTCTCAGGCCGATTTCGCCGCGACGTTCCATCACGGTGACAATCATCATGTTGGCGATGCTCATGCCGCCCACGGCCAGCGCGATCACGCCGATCATCAGGCCGAGCGTGGTCAGTGAATCGTTGGTGGTGTTGCGCGCTTTGGATAGGTCGGCGGACGCGGTAACGGACACGTTGCCGCCGGCCGGGTTGGCGGCGTGGGCGAGCGTGCGGCGGGTGCCTTCGGCGTCGCCGGGCGTGGTGCGCACGTAGATGGCGCTGATCCGTCCGATGGTGTCGGCCTGGTCGGGGTACCGGCCGAGCGCCCATTGCTCGCCGATGATGACGGCGGCGTTCATGTTTTCAGCCTGCGGCGTGGGGTTCAGGATGCCGATGACGCCGTACCATGCGTTGTCGATGAGGATGCGGTCGCCGGGCTCGTTGACGCCGAGCCGGTAGGCGGCGTCCGAGCCGAGCACGGCGACGGGCAGGTGCTCGTTGTTCGCGTCGATGCCATGACCTTGGGCGAGGCTTGCTCCGACGGCGTCGAGTGCGCCGGGCCGCATGATGGCGAGGGCCAGCGCGTTGCCGTTGGTTTTGGGGCACAGCCCGTTCTTGAAGATCTGCACCTTCTCTGGCGCGGTGTCGAAGACACCGACCCGTTCGACCTGCGGCTGACGGGCGATGGTTGTGGGCGCGTAATCCGGCAGCGGAACCTTCTGCTGGGCGGCGTCCACGCCGGGGGCGACCACCGACAGATTCGCGCCAAGCGCGTCGAGTTGGGCGAGGAGCGCTGCCTGGTTCGATGCGGCGATGCCGGACAACGCCACATATGCGGCCACGCCAAGCGCGATGCCCAGCGATGCCAGCACCGTGCGGGACGCCCGCCCGGCGGCCCCAACCCAAGCCGCATGCATCAAATCCGCAATTCGCGTGCGTATTGGTTTACTCATAGGAGTACGTTCACTCATATCTCTCCCCCAGTCAGCCTTTGGCTGACAGCCCCTCGTCAGAGGGGGCTTGATTCGGCTTGTCGAGTTCGGTGACTAGGCCGTCTTGGATGTGCAGACGCCTGGGGAAATGTGCGGCGATGGTCTGGTCGTGGGTGACCATGACCAGGCTTGCGCCGGAATCGGCCGCCGTGAGCAGCAGGTCGACGATGGTGTGGCCGGTTTCGCAGTCCAGCGCGCCGGTCGGCTCGTCGGCGAAGATGATGTCCGGCCGTTTGGCCAGGGCGCGGGCGATGGCCACACGCTGCTGTTCGCCGCCCGACAACTGGGCCGGCCGGTGATGCAGGCGGTTCCCCAATCCGACCTGTTCCAACGCCTCGGCGGCCCGTTGCCGACGTTCGCCGCGCGGCAGGGTTGTGTATTGCAGGCCTGTCATCACGTTCTCCAAGGCGGATACGGTGGCGATCAGATGGAACTGCTGGAACACGAAGCCGATGCGCGCGGCCCGCAGGACGCTGCGCTGCCGCTCACCCATCGCATTCACATCCCCGCCGTCGTATCGCAATATTCCCGAGGTCGGCATGTCCAGCGTGCCCAGTAACGACAGCAGCGTGCTTTTGCCCGAGCCGGACGGCCCGACGATGGCCACGAGCTCGCTGCGATCGATGGCCAGTGACGTATCATGCAATATCTCCAGCACGCTCCCGTCCTTGCCTGGAAACGCCTTCGTCACATGCTCCAACGTCAGCAATGCCCCATGCTCTGGGCCAGCGGGGGCAAACTCGATGTCGTTCATGAGACCACCACCTTGTCTCCCGCCTTGAGGCCGTCGGACTTGGTGATTTGCACTTGCGCGTCGGACACCAGCCCGATTGACACCGGCACACGCACCAACTTGCCGCCGCGTACCGCTTCGACCGCATACGCGCTGCCGGCGCTGGCGATCAGTGCGGTCACCGGCACGATCAGCGCCTCCCCGGTCGAGGCATCGGCGTTCGGGATGATGACTTGCACGGCCGTCGGCCCGAAATCCGCCACCTGCGACTGGTCCGGGAAGTCGATGCGCGCCGATGGCTGTGTGGCTTGCCCGTTGTCGCCGGTCTTCTGCCCGCCCTGATCGACCGAGGCGAGCGTCGTTTCGACGGTGGTGTTGTCCGGCAGCACGACCTGCGCCTTGTCTCCGGCTTTGAACATCGCCGCCTGCGTGGCGGTCAACGTGGCCTGCGCATGCAGGGTGACGCCCGTATAGCTTGCCGGGCTGACCTGTGATTGGCCGAGTTTCGCGTTCACCGCCGTGATGCGGATTGGTGCGGCCGCGGCCAGGGCCACCGTATTCGGGTCGAATGTGCCGGTGACCGCGTCGCCGGTCAGGCCGAGCGAGCGCTGCCATTGCCGGATCGCCTCGCGGGTCAGCCAGTTGAAATGCGGTCCGACCTCGCCGCCGTAGAATCCGAGTTCCTGCAGGTTCTGCTCCAGTTGCGTGACGTCCGGGCCGTCGGAGACGCCATCGCCGATCGTCCGCCAGAACGGGCGGTCGCCATGGAACAGCGGCACGGGCGCGCCGTCCATCTCGTACACCTGTTCGCCGGTGTTGATCTGTTTGCCGGCCACCGGCAGTTGGGTGATTGTGCCGGAAGCGGCCGCGAAATCGGAGGCGTCATCGTATTGCAGACTCGCGCCGAGCCGGGTCTCGGCGTTGAACACGCCCTTGGTCACCTCCTGCGTGCGCAGCGTGGACACATCCACCTGCTGCGATCGGCCAGTCTGCCCGGTCGCGGTGACGTGCCCGGCCAACGTCCACGGCCTCACCGCCACGCACACCGCGGCCAGTCCGATCACGGCGATCGCCGCGATAATCATCGTCACGATTCTGCGGTGTTTCCCGAATCTGCGCGCTTCCGTCCGTGTCATGATTGCTCCTTTGTCCGTTATCGGATGGCCGTCTCATTGCTGGGGCGCGGCTTCAGTGGACGCGCTGCCGGAGGTGAATTCGGAGAGGACTTTGTTGTAGTCATAGCCGAATTCCTCGGTGGTGCCAGCGAAGGCATAGGAGATGTTCGCGCCATCGGTCGGGCATCCCTTGAGGAATCGGCGCAGTTCGGATTCGCTTACGGTGCCGGGAATCGTGATTGAGGTGGGCGTATCGGCGTCCGGGTCCTTGACCCAGTCGAAGCCCTTCTTACGCGCGGCCTGGGCGTAGGCGAGCGCCGCCTGCTTGTCTTCCCCGGAATACTGGTGTTGCGGCCCCATGTCCGGAATGGGCTGGGTGAAGTCAGGGTTCTTGGCCTCGCAGTCGGCGTATTCCCGCTGTTTGGATTCGTAGGGTGAGCCGGCGAGCGCCTTGGCGTCCTTGAACACCACCCAGGTGCTGTCGTCTTCCATCGACGTGTAGGCAGCGTTCGGGTAGAGTTGCGGGCCGTCGTCGGATGCGCTGAGGCTGTTGCCTTGGGAGGCGACCGGCTTGCCGTCGGTGCCGATCATGCGCAGTGCGACCGCGTTTTTGGTCGGGGCTTGTTTGCCCGAGCCGGAGCCGGACGACACGCCAGCAGCCGTACGCGCGTCGAATCCTTTGCCGGTCAGGCAGGCGGCGAATCGCTTCGCCGTGGCGTCGGTGGTGGTCGTCGCATCGGACCGATCGTCGGCACCTGAGCCTGTTCCGACTGCCGCCAGCGGTGACGAGCAGGCGCCCAGCATCGAAGCCAGCGAGAGTGCGGACGTAAGCATTGCGATTCGCCGTACCAGGCGCGTATGAGTAGTGGACATTACCGTCTCCATTCCGTGAGTCGATTGTGACGACTTCCATCCAATCGCCCTCACCGTGGAGCGTCGGTAAGCGGACGGATTACTTTCGCCTTACCGTAGAATCGGGAAAATGTTGGGTGATGCCATTGGTTCGGGAAGGCTCGGAAGGGGACATGATGCGGATTCTGATCGTCGAGGACGACCGCGAACTGGCCGCCGCGTTGGACGACGCGCTGCGCTACGAGGGGTACGCGACCAGTCTGGCAACCACCGGCGTCGAAGCGTTGAAGATCCTTGCCGGCACGAACGTGGACATCATGCTGCTCGACCGTGATCTGCCGGTATTGTCCGGTGACGCGGTGATGGCCACCGTCGCCGCGAACCGCATTCCCGTGGCCGTAATCATGCTGACGGCCGCCGCCGAGGTCAGCGACCGCGTGAGCGGGCTGGACCTAGGGGCCGACGATTACCTGACCAAACCGTTCGCCTATCCCGAACTGCTGGCCCGTATCCGCGCCCTGCAACGGCGCAGCGGGACCAGCAACGCGACCGCAGCCGTGCTCACGCGCGGCGACATCACCCTCGATTCCACACGCCGGCTCGTGTTCCGCGATCACGGGCGCACGCTCGTCAAACTCACACCCAAGGAGTACGGCATATTGCTGGAGCTCATGCGTGCGGAAGGCGGATACGTGACCGCGCACGAACTCTACGATGCGGTTTGGGATGAGCCGACCGCCGCCGACCCGACCGACGTGATCAAAACCACCATCTATTCGCTACGGCGCAAACTCGCCGATCGCGAGGCCATCGTCTCGACACGCGGGGAAGGATACCGGCTGCAATGAAGGCGACGAACACGGCGAAAGCATCAGGTCGTATACAGGCGCTTGCCGGCAAACTGCGGCCCAAATCATTCCGCGCCAAACTGACGTTGGCCATCAGTCTCGTGTTCCTCATCGCCATGGGATCGGCGACCCTCGTGCAGACCATTGTGGTCAACAGCATGTTCACGTACGCCACGACGGTCACCGCCAAAAACCCTGAGATGCAGGTCGAAAGCCAGCACAGCGGTTCCGGCACCGGCAAACGCCCGGATTCCGACCCGCGAATGTTTTCCCGGGGAAGCGGCACAGGTCTGAACGATATCACTGGAACATCCAGCGTCGGCGGCGATATGGGCGACGGTGACTATCAGGTGGAATGGGGCAAGGACGGGTCGTATACCATCAACACCCCGTATGGCGTCTCCGTGTGGAACCAGGACAACATCGCCACCGGATTGCGCATCAGCGCGGCCATCATCTTCGTGTTCTTCGGGATCACCAGTATTCTGATCATCTGGCTGGTCACCTCGCGCATGTCCCGGCAACTGACCTCCATCAGCGCGCAGGCGGCGGCATTGGACCCGGCCAAACTTGATACGCGCATCGACGTGAATGGGCCGCCATCTCGCCGTAGGCCCCAGTTCCGGCGTGCGGGCAGACGCGGGACCGAGGATTGGGATCATAGCACGGACAGCCGCACGGACGGTCGAGCTGCCGGCCAATCCTCCGAAGTCACGCAGCTCGGTGACGCCATCAACGGCATGCTCGACCGGATTCAGGCCGCATCCGAAGCGGAGCGGCGGTTCGTGTCCAATGCCTCGCACGAGCTGCGCACGCCGATTGCCGCGGTGGAGACCAATCTGGACGCGCCGTTGGCCCAGGGGCGGTTCCCCGAGGATGTGCGACCGTCGGTACAGCGCGCACTGGATGCCAATCGGCGCGGCGCGCAACTGGTGCAGGCGCTGCTGACCTTGTCCCGTATTCAAAGCGGGACCATCGGCGGCAAGCAGGCGGGCGATGTGACACAGATGAGTCCCGCATCAACGGCACGCACATCCACAGATTTGTACGGATGCGTCGGCAACTCCCTTGCGGATATCGACGATGCCGCCACCAAGCGTCGCATCACCATAACCGTGAACAAGGCCGGCGGCGACGCGGACATGTTTCTCATCGCCGCCGACCCGGCGTTGCTGGAACTGGCGGTCGGCAACCTGCTGCGCAATGCCGTCGTGCACAACACGGATGATGGGTCGATCGACGTGACCGTCGTATCGGATGAGGATGGAAGCGGACCCCGTCTGACCGTCACGAACACCACGGATGAGATGCTGCCGGACGATCTGAACGAGCTGACCCAACCGTTCCATCGCGGCGAAAACTCGCGTATCAGCGCCGTGCCCGGCGTGGGGCTCGGCCTGTCCATCGCCAGTGCGGCATGCGAGGCGATGGGAGCCAGGCTGGAACTCGGCCAACCGGCCGAAGGCGAGTTCCGGGCGAGCATTCGGTTTTGATGGAACACTCAGGCTCCCCTTCAAAGAGGGGGCTCTATTGTTTCGCACGCAAAAATCACAGACAGACTATTGCCTTGCGGGAAATCATCGTTAGATTGGCGAGAGGAATATTGTCAATGCATACGAAACGGAAAACATCGTGGCCGCACCGAACACGCCCGCCGAAACCTCTGACCAGCTCAACAAGCCCGCCAAATCCGGCAAACTGGAGGTCTCCGACCTCATCACCATCGGCGTGTTTGCGGCCCTGTACTTCGTGATGGTGTGCATCGCCACACTGGTGAGCACCCTGTTCACCAGCGGCTTCGGCTCCATCTTCCTGCCCGCCGGACGCTCGATCCGCGCGCGAGACTCTTCCTTCTGCTGGTGGCGAACCTCATGCTGTTCTTCCATGTAGAGCTCGCCACGCAGATCGTCATGGTCGTGCTGTTCCTGCTGTCCCTGCCGGCGGCCGCCCGATGACGAACCGCGTTGAACTTCGGCGTGACCTATGACGTACTCACCGCGCTGGGAATGCTCGACCCCGATGCCCTGGGACTGCCGTGGCTGCATGTGGTCTCCGCGCTGGTCGTGGGCGTCACGATGATGCTGCCCTGTTTCATCACCGACTCGCATGGCTCAACGGCGTGGCCGACCGGTACGTGGTATTCGACGGCGGGCATATCGTGTAGGATTACGAGGCCGATGAATTTCTGTCCCTCTCCCCCGGCTGCGTGGCCGCCATGGGATTGCGGGCGTTTGACTTGGAACCGTATCGGCACCGGATTGCGGCCCTGGCTTCAAGCCCGGCCGCCGAATCCGGCTCCACGGACAATGCCTCGCTCGCCATCGAATGGTTCGCCGAGGACGACACCAGCCTCGACACCTACGAATACACCATCGACCATGTCATCGAGCACGGGCTCGAAAGCTCCCCCACCTTCGTGTTCCGCACCGCTGATCCGACCGCCGAAGACAGCCCGTTCCGCTGGCTGCTGGCCATCAACCCTCTGCCTTCGCGCAAGGCGTTCGCCGAGGGCGGGCTGCTCAGCCACCTGCATTTCCAGTACGCCAACGATCTGCACACGCTCGTCGCCACGGATGAGGCCACCGGCGCCGAGACCTTGCGTAATCCGCGTTGGTACGCCGCCATGTGCTCCAACGAGGGAACCACCGAGGACCGTTGCGCCATCATCCGTGCGTTGCACCACTTGCAGTAGATCTGGCAACATACGGCAGTATGACGGCTCCCCGCTAGTGAAACAGCATCGCTTCAGTAGCCGTGCGAGTGCAGATACTCATCATCGAAGCCGGAATAATGGCCGATCTCGTGCAACACGGTTTTGCGGATCTGTTGGCGCAGCTCGGTCTGTGTCGAGCATACGCGTTCATGCGGTCCCTTGAACAGGGTGATGGCGTCCCGGCATCACGCCGCTGCAGCCCGTGGTTCGCTTCGTGATGGGTATGCCCTCATACAGTCCGAGCAGCTCACCGCACGGATTGCTCATTGTGACCAGTTCGCGCTCATTGGGTTCGTCCGCAACGACGATGCCGACATTCTCCAGCACCCGAGCAAACCGTTCAGGCAAATCATCCAACACCTGTTCAATGGCCCGTTCAAACTCATCGTCACTGATGTGCATACTCAATCCTTCACCTGTTGCTTGGCCCCCACGATAACAGACATATTCCAGGTTCCGGCTTCTTGCGGGTGCCATAACGTTGCGCGGAACGCTTCCAATCATTCATTAGGTCGATTCTTCATTCATTAGGTCATGAGGCTGCGATTGTCGGTGTTGGAATGGCACCATTCCAGTGGTGACTGTCAGAGCTCACCGACCTAATGAATGAAGAATCGACCTAATGAATGCGTCCGGTCATATCTCATTGTGAAAATGACCCGGTATTGCGGTATTCCGCAATTGCACTTCCAACGATTCTGAAATATTCATCCAGATTCTGCGTGGTAGCGAACGTTCTTCTTGTGGCGGGAAAAGTCTTATAGCCCGCGAAGGAGAGGTTGTTCCTTTTCTCGATATCTCCTTCCCATCGGTTTCGGTCATAGTGGTACCGTCCGTCGTATTCCAAAATCACATGATCATTCGGATACACCATGTCCACAACCACCTCTTTGTTCTGCAACGGGAGGTATATCGGAGCATTCACCTCCAATTCGGGTAATCCACGTTTTACCGATTCAAGGCGAAGGATGCTTTCCTGCGGCGAATCAGTGTTCTCTCTGCACAACGAGAGCGCTTTGCGAAATAATCTGATACCGGGGAACCTACCTATATCGGCGAGGAACAACGATATCTTGTCTTTCGTTGTCTGTTTCAAATGCTCATTACGGCAGGTGGCCCAATCCAAGGCAATGACCATACTTTCCACATCGACGAACTGTGCGATCTGACACAGCGCCTGTTCCACTGAAACCACGGCGATAAGATCATCAATCATCGTCTGGTCAATGCCATGACCCCAATAATGGCATTGCGTTTCGGTGAGATTCGACAATCTTTCAGCCCCGGACACCGTAACGTGCAGTTTGTTGGGGTCATAGTTGGGCTTGTAATTCAGCGTGGCCGTCATGCCAGCAAGCTGTAGCCTGGTGCCATGGCTGAAGCAAAGCTCCTGTGAAGTGCGCATCGATCTGGCACGGCATTGTTCCAGTGTTTTCTGGGCGAGGTCTCGCGCCTCATCAAGTGTGAAGAACGTGTTGTATGCATAGGACTCCATGCCATCCCCCCAATGGTTGTATCCGTGAACCGCGTTATTCACGGATACAACTCACGATGGCATAACCAACTTCTGCGCGCAACCAGCTCGGCCGAATCGGTGGATATGTGTATAACCTGCCAGCTCAGCTGTTGCGGTTGATCTCGATGTCGGTGACGGTGAGGTTGGCCTCGTTGATCAGGTTGAAGAGGATGACTTCGGCCAGCGGACCGGGCTGCATGAAGGTGTGCTGCTTGGCTTCGGACACGTAATCGTGGCTATCACGGTAGAAGGCGGTGTCGATGCCGCCCGGATAGACGGCGACCACCTTGACGCTGGTGCCCTTGTATGCGGCCTGCAGACTCTTGGTATAGCCCTTCTCGCCCCACTTGGTGGCGCAGTACACGCTTTCGTTCGCGTTGCCGCGCGTGGCGGCGGTGCTCATGATCTGGGCGATTTTCACGTCGCGCTCTCCACAGGCCTTGAGGGTTTCCACCGTCCACAGAATCATGCCTTTGAGCCCCTTGAGACATTTGTCAATGTCAGCGGCTTCATAGGCGGTGGGCACCTTGAACGAAGGCTGGCCGGCGTTGTTGATGAGCAGGTCGATGTGGCCGAGCGCGGCGATGCTCGCCACGGATTCCTTGACAAATGCTTCGTCGGTGATGTCGCCTACGAAGGCGCGGTAGGATTCGGCTGGCCACTGCGCGCTCAGCTCGGCCTGACGTTCGGCGTTGAAGTCGATGCCGGCCACCAGCCAGCCCTTGGCGATGAGTTGGCTGGCGAGCTCGTAGCCCAAACCCAGCGCGCTGCCGGTGACGATGGCGATCTTCTGGCCTGTTGTGGTTGGCATGGTTGATTCCTTTGCATGCTTGCGAGACTCCCCTCAGCGAGGGGAGCCTAGGGTTAACCCGTTCTTTGCTGACAGCTCCCGGTAGGGGGCCACGGTAGGGCTATTCTTCGGCTACGAGTTCGAGGTACGAATCATTCCAGAGGTCTTCGTCGCCGTCGGGCATGAGGAGCACGCGCTCGGGGTTGAGCGCCTCGACGGCGCCCTCATCGTGGGTGACGAGCACGATGGCGCCCTCATACTTGGCAATGGCCTTCAGAATCTCCTCACGGGAGGCGGGATCGAGATTGTTGGTGGGCTCGTCGAGCAGCAGCACATTGGCCCGCGAGGTGACCAGCGTGGCCAAGGCCAGACGGGTCTTCTCACCGCCGGAAAGCACGTGAGCCGGTTTCATCGCGTCATCGCCGGAGAACAGGAACGAGCCGAGAATGGAACGGGCCTGCGTGTTGTCGAGCTCGGGCGCCACATGCTGCAGGTTCTCCAACACGGTGACGTTCAGATCCAAGGTGTCGTGCTCCTGCGCGAAGTAGCCGATCTTGCAGCCGTGACCGTATTCCACGGAACCGGTGTCCGGCTCCTCGATGTGGGCCAGCAGGCGCAGCGTGGTGGTCTTGCCGGCACCGTTGTAGCCGAGGATCACCACACGCGAGCCCTTGTCGATGGCCAGGTTCACGCCGGCGAACACGATGTTGGAACCGTAGGCCTTGGAGATGTCCTTGGCCATGATCGGCGTGCGGCCGCAGGGCGCGGGCTCGGGGAAACGGATGTCCGCCACCTTCTCGGCCTTCTGCGCCTCGGAGGTGTTTTCCAGCAGCTTTTCGGCACGACGCATCATGTTCTGCGCGGCCACGGCCTTGGAGGCCTTGGCGTGCAGTCGGATGCCCTGCTTCATGAGACGGTCGGCCTTCTTCTCGGCCACTTCGCGTTCGCGGCGGCGGCGCTCCTCGTCCACCACGCGCTGGTGCAGGTAGGCCTTCCAGCCGAGCGAATACATGTCGATCTGGCCGAGCTGCGCGTCCAGATGCCAGACCTTGTTCACCACTTCGTCCAGCAGTTCGGTGGAGTGGGAGATGACCAGGAAGCCGCCCTCGTACTTCTTCAAGTAGCCGCGCAGCCATTCGATGGAATCGGCATCCAAGTGGTTGGTCGGCTCGTCGAGGATCAGGGTGTCGGCATTGGAGAACAGGATGCGCGCCAGCTCGATGCGGCGGCGCTGGCCACCGGAGAGCGTGCCGAGCTGCTGCTCCATGACCTCCTGCGGCAGGCCGAGCGAGGCGGCCATGGAAATCGCCTCGGACTGGGCCGCGTATCCGCCGGCCTTGTCGAAGTCCTGCATGGCCTTGTCGTACCGGGTCATGGCCTTGCTCATCACGTCCGGATCCGGGTCGGTCATATCCTTTTCGGCCTTGCGAATGCGGTTGATGATGGTGGCGATGTCACGCGCGCTCATCATGCGGTCGAGCGCGGTCTGCGTGGGATCGGAGGCGTGCGTGTCTTGCGGCAGGTAGCCGAGCTTGCCGGAGACGCGCACCTTGCCGGCGGTGGGCAGCATGTCGCCGGTGATCACGCGGGTCAGCGTTGTCTTGCCGGCGCCGTTGCGGCCCACCAGACCGATCTTGTCTCCCTTGGCCACATGGAAGTTAGTGGGGTGAAGCAGCGTGCGCGCGCCGATCTGAATTTCAAGTCCCTGCACCTCAATAGCCATGAATAACCTACTTGCCTGTTACGAATACTGTCTCTTACCAAAGTCCGACTGTCCATCATAGCGAACACCATGCCGACCGGACTCAGCCGACGCTCATGCGTCCATACGCTTATATGCCCGTAGGCTCATGAATACCTGCAATGTGCGCAATAAGACAGTTGAATCGTGATTTCCGTCGTACACTATCCATATCCGGGCACGCTTGCGGCGCAATGCGTGTGCAGTATAGGAAGGATTTCCCGCATGGAACCAAATTATCTCGTGTTATTGGGAATCGTGATCGTGATTGTGGGTTTCGCCCTCAGACTTGATGCGATTCTGATCATTATCGTGGCGGCTTTGGTGACTGCGCTGGTCGGCGGCATTGGCGTCGACGGCTTCCTGACCACGTTGGGTACGTCGTTCGTCTCGAACCGCAGCATGGCGATTTTCATCATCGTGTTGCTGGTCACCGGTACATTGGAGCGCAACGGTCTGAAAACCGCAGCCGCGCAGCTGATCGGCAAAGTGAAGAATGCGACGCCCGGTATGGTGATCGCCCTGTATGGTGTGATGCGTCTCGTGTTCGCCGCGTTCAACGTGAGTTTTGGTGGCGTGGCCGGGTTCGTGCGTCCGGTCATCATGCCGATGGCGGTAGGTGCGATTGAAGCGTCCGGTCACGAGCCGAACGACGAGTATGTGGAAGAGCTCAAGGGCATGGCTTCCGGCATGGAGAACGTCGCATGGTTCTTTGGCCAGGTGCTGTTCGTGGGTACGGCCGGTGCGCTGCTCGTGCAGTCCACGTTGAAGCCGCTGGGTTATGACGTCGAACTGTTGCGCATGGCCATTATCGAGATTCCTGTCGCGGTGATTGCCGTGGCGGTCACAGCCGTCTATTACATCATCAAGGACACACGACTGCGCAAGAAGTACTACGGTGCCGAAGCCGCCGCTCAGGCCGCCACCGCTACCACCACCGGCAAGGAGGCCTGATATGTCGTTCTTCATGGACCCCAGCGTGACCGTCGGCACGAAAATCCTCGAGTTCTTCTATATTTTCATGGGTTTCATGTCCGTGTATGCGGGCGTACGCAACCTACTCGATAAAACCAACAAGGCCCGCTACGGCACTTTCGTGTTCTGGACGGCGCTCGGTATCGTCATCGCATTCGGCCGTTGGATTCCGGCCATTGCGGACGGCGTGCTCATTATCATCATGGTCATTCCCGCCATCTTCCGCCAAGTGCGTAAGGGATCGGCGTCCGATTCGAGCGCTCCCAGCACCGCCGAAGTGGCCACGAACTTCCAGCGCATCGGCATGCGCATCTTCATTCCCGCCCTGTGCCTGGGCGTGTTCGCCATTATCGGCGCCCTGATTCCCAGCGTCAGCGCCCTGACCGGCTGCTGCATCGGTGTGATGATTGCCGCCGTGATTCTGTTCGCGTTCTCGCATGACAACAAGCCGGTCGTATTCCTCAACGATTCGGAACGCCTGTTGTCTGCCATGGGTGCGCTCTGCATGCTGCCGATGCTGCTGGCCAGTCTCGGCGCGATTTTCACAGCCGCAGGTGTCGGCGACGTGATCGCCACGCTGGTCGGCGGCATTATTCCGAAGGGCAACGTCACGCTGGGCATCATCGTATTCGGTGTGGGCATGATGCTGTTCACGATGATCATGGGCAATGCCTTCGCCGCGATTACCGTAATGACCGTGGGCATTGGCGCGCCATTCGTGCTCGCCTACGGTGCGGACCCGGCGGTGATTGGCATTCTGGCGCTGACCTGTGGCTACTGCGGCACGCTGTGCACGCCGATGGCCGCCAACTTCAACATCGTGCCCGTCGCGATGCTCGATATGAAGGACCGCATGGGCGTGATTAAGAAGCAGGTGCTGCCCGCATTGGTGATGATTGTGGTGCAGATCGTCTATATGCTGATCGCGCAATAACCTCGTTGTCCAGATACCACAACAATCCGTGAAATAAGGAGCTAATAATGAGCAAGATTCTGGTGACCGGATTCGATCCGTTCGGCGGCGAGCCGGTTAACCCCGCATTCGAGGCAGTCAAGCTATTGCCGGATGAAATCGCCGGTGCGACAGTGGTGAAACTGGAGATTCCGACGGTGTTCACGCGCAGTGCGACCGTGGTTGAGGAAGCCATGGTGCGCGAGCAGCCTGACTATGTGCTGTGCATTGGTCAGGCTGGTGGCCGTTCGGCTCTGACCGTGGAGAAAGTGGCCATTAATTTGGCCGAGGCGCGTATTCCCGATAATGATGGCGAGCAGCCGTTCGATACGCCGTTACGGGAGGATGGCGTCACCGCGTATTTCGCCACGTTGCCGGTCAAGGCCATGGTCAAGAACATCAATGACCACGGGATTCCCGCATTCATGTCGTATACGGCAGGCACGTATGTGTGCAACAGCATCATGTATAACGTGTTGTATCTGATTGACCGCAAATTCCCCGGCGTCAAGGGCGGCTTCATTCATGTGCCATATGCGACCGCGCAGGGCGTGGGCAAGCCGAACGGCACGCCGACCATGGAAATCGCGACCATGGCGCGCGGCATCGAAGCCGCTATCGAGGCCGCTGTGAGCACCGGAACCGACGCCACCGACATCATGGGTGAAACCCACTGATACGCATATTGTTATGCCCCTGCTGACAGCAGTTGTCAGCAGGGGCATAACTATGCTGTTGAACGTTACAGTTCGTGCAGCTGGGCGGCGATCTGGATGGATTCGACGCTGGCCTCGGCCTTGTTGCGCGTCTCCTGCCATTCGGTGGCGGGCACGGAGTCGAGCACAATGCCGGCACCGGCCTGCACGCTCGCCTCATGGTCGCGCAGGAACGCGGTGCGGATGGCGATGGCCATGTCCATGTTGCCAGAGAGATCGAAGTAGCCGACGGTACCACCGTAGATGCCGCGGTCGGCCGGTTCCAACTCGTCGATGATTTCGACTGCGCGCGGCTTTGGCGCGCCGGAAAGCGTGCCGGCCGGGAACGCGGACTTGAACACATCGAATGCGGTCAGCGAGGGGTCGACCTTGCCGGTGACCGTCGAGCAGATGTGCATGATGTGGCTGAAACGCTTGATGTCCATGAGCTGCACGACTTCCACGGACTGCGGCACGCACACCTTGCTCAGGTCGTTGCGGGACAGGTCGACGAGCATGATGTGCTCGCTGCGTTCCTTCGGATCGTCAAGCAATTCCTTGGCGAATTTTTCGTCTTCCTCAGGGGTGGCGCCGCGAGGGCGGGATCCGGCAATCGGGAAGGTCATCGCGTGGCCATTGTCCACCTTGATGAGGGTTTCCGGGCTGGAGCCGATCACGTTGAAGTCGCGGCCCTGAGCGTCGGTCAACGCCATGAAATACATGTACGGGCTCGGGTTCAGCGTGCGCAACACACGGTACACGTCGAACGGGTCGGCAGGCGAATCGATGTCGAGGCGCTGGGAGATGACCACCTGGAACACGTCGCCGTCGACGATGTGCTGCTTGGCGCGTTCGACGGCCTGCTCGTAGTGGCTCTTCTCGGTGCGGAAGCGCAGCTCGGGTTGGGCGACCGTTTCGTCCAGGATGTTGACGCGGGACTCGTCCGGAGCCGGGGTGGCGGCATCGCGCTGCATCTGGTCGAGTCGAGCGACGGCCTCGTTGTAGGCGGCGTCGGCGCGAGTGGATTTATCATCCACATTCACCGCATTGGCGATGAGCCATACCGAACCGGATACGTGGTCGACCACGGCGATGTCGGTGGCCAGCGCAAGCACGGTCTCAGGCTGTCCGGTCTCGTCCGGAGCTTCGGCGCGCAGGGTCGGTTCCCAGTGGCGGATGGCATCCCAGCCGACCGTGCCGATCAGACCGCTGGTCAGGTTCGGCAGGCCTTCCACATGCGGGGCCTTCAGAGTCTTCAACGTGGCGTGAGCGACTTCGACCACGTCACCGGTGACGGGCACGCCGACCGGGACCTTGCCCAGCCAGTCGGCCTGACCGTTGTTGGAGCGCAGTTGGGCCATCGAGTTGACGCCGATGAAGCTGTAACGGCTCCACGTGCCGCCGTATTCCGCCGATTCGAGAATGAAGGTGCCGGATCGGCCGCCGGCGAGACGCTCGTAGAAGCCGACCGGGGTGAGCGAGTCGGCGAGCAGACGGCGCACGATCGGAATCACACGGTAGCCGGCGTCGGCCAGTTCGTGGAACTGTTCGCGACTGGGCCAGGTGGCGCCCCACTTCAGGTGTTTGACGCTGCATTCGCTCATATTCGCTCCTTTACCTACAAACTCGATGTCTTGCTTCATGGTACGCGGTCGCTCGGCTTCCCTCAGTCAGGAAAGCCCGTTCTACTGCTCGGCCGGGCGATGGCCTTCGACCACGGGCAGGGGGCCGCCTTCGAGGAAGCAGCTGCGCTTGCCGGTGTGGCATGCGGCGCCGACTTGGTCGACTTCGACGAGCAGTGCGTCGCCGTCGCAATCCAGGGACACGCCCTTGACGTATTGCACATGGCCGGAGGTATCACCCTTGCGCCAGTATTCCTGACGGGACCGGGACCAGAAGGTCACGCGGCCGGTGGTCAGCGTGCGGCGTAATGCCTCGTCGTTCATGTAGCCGACCATCAGCACCTCGTGTGTGTCGTACTGCTGGATGACGGCGGCGACCAGACCCTTGACGTCACGCTTCAGGCGCGCGGCAATACGGGGATCGAGTTCAGTGGAATTGTCGTATGTAGTGTCTGTCATACCTATCTTCTTTTTGTGGGCCACCCCCAGTCAGCTTCGCTGACAGCTCCCGGATTATGTGCGACGTGCGCATAGCGCATTGCCACGAACAATTCACTGGATTGTTCGTCCAGCGGGAGCAAGGTGTATTCGTTTAGCGAACGGTGTAGCCGTGCTTCTTGAGTTCCGCCTTGACATCGGCGATGGTCAGGATGCCGTAATGGAATACGGATGCGGCCAGCACCGCGTCGGCACCTGCTTCGATGGCGGGCGGGAAGTCCTCGACCTTGCCGGCACCGCCGGAGGCGATGATCGGAATCTTGACTTCCTTGCGCACGGCGCGAATCATCTCGAGATCAAAGCCTTCCTTGGTACCGTCGGCGTCCATCGAGTTAAGCAGAATCTCGCCGGCGCCAAGCTGCTCGGCGCGCTTGACCCACCAGATGGCATCAATGCCGGTGGATTTGCGGCCGCCCATCGTGGTGACCTCGAAGCCGGATTGCGTGTGTTGCTCGCCCTTTTCGCGGCGGGCGTCCACGGAGAGCACCAGCACCTGGTTGCCGAAACGGTCGGCCACGCGGCTGATAAGCGACGGGTCATTGATGGCCGCCGTGTTGACACCGACCTTGTCTGCACCGCAGCGCAGCAGCGAGTCGACGTCCTCGGGCGTGCGTACGCCGCCGCCCACGGTCATCGGAATGAACACCTGTTCGGCGGTGCGGGAGACCACGTCAATCATCGTGTTGCGGTGGGAGCTGGATGCGGTCACATCCAGGAAGGTGATCTCGTCGGCGCCCTGACGATAGTATTCGGCCGCCAGCTCCACCGGGTCGCCCGCATCCTTGAGGTTTTCGAAATGCACACCCTTCACCACGCGACCGGCGTCAACGTCCAGGCACGGGATGACTCGTACCGCCAACGACATGCTTCACTCCCCTGTTCGGCTTTGCATTACAGTCCTTCAGACTACCTACCGCCCGTTACATGCGCCGCACCCGTTTCTGGAATATGAGAATCCGAGCTGACGCGCCCGCTGCGCGATCTCAAGGCCGCCGGCGCCAAGGTGACGCTTGCCGCCACTACCTTGGACCCGTGTGAGACGGTGCAGCACGACCGCTACGAAGGCGAGACGCTGACGCCGGATGCGCTGCTGAGCGACGTGCAGACCGCTGATTATGACCTACTGGTGGTGCCCGGTGGTACCTGCAATGTGGATCGTATCCGCGTCAATGAGGATGCGATCGCGCTGGCGCAGGAGTTCGCGCACGAAGGCAAGCCGATCGCCGCGATCTGTCATGGCGCGTGGCTGCTGGTCAACGCGGGTCTGGTGGCTGGCAAGACCGCCGCGCCCTGCCGTTATATCGCCGCCGATATCGAGAACGCGGGCGGCCATTACGTCGACGAGCAGCTGCACGTGGACGACGCCAACGGCTTCAAGCTCATCACGTCCCGCAAGCCCGCTGATTTGGACTACTTCGTGGACGCAATCAAGGATGCGCTGAAGTGACGGAATCGGCCGCAGGCCGATTCCGTCACCGAAACTACCGCTCCTTGGCGGCCAACTGCCCGCAGGCTCCGTCAATATCCTGGCCGCGGGTGTCACGCAGTGTGGCGGTGATGCCCGCGCGGTGCAGGATCTCCAGGAACCGCTGTTCGTCTTCCGGCTTGGAGGCGGTCCACTTCGAGCCCTCGATGGGGTTGAGCGGAATCGGGTTGACGTGGGCCCAGTTGTCGCCGTAATGGTTAAGCCTCTTGGCCAGCAACTGCGCATGCTCGGCCTGGTCGTTGATGCCGCGCATCAGCGCGTATTCGATACTGACGCGGCGCTTGGAGGCCAGCCAATAATCGTGCGCGGCATCCAACACCTGCGTGGTGTTGAAACGCTTGTTCATCGGCACCAGCTCGTCACGCAGTTCGTCGCTGGGGGCATGCAGGGAAACGGCCAGACGCACGGGAATGCCTTCGGCAGTGAGCTTCTTGATGCCGGGGACCACGCCCACCGTGGATACGGTGATGTTGCGCGCGGAAATGCCGAAGCCTTCGGGAGGCATGGCGGAAATCTGTCGTACGGCGGACAGCACGGAGTTGTAGTTGCCCATCGGCTCGCCCATGCCCATGAACACGATGTTGCTCAGTCGGCCCGCTCCCCCGGCCACTTCGCCGTCGCGCATCATTTTGGCGGCCACACGCACCTGTTCGATTATTTCACCGGTGGACATGTTACGGGTCAGGCCAAGCTTGCCGGTGGCGCAGAACGGGCAGCCCATGCCGCAGCCGACCTGCGAGGAGATGCACAGCGTGGTGCGGGTCGGGTATCGCATAAGCACCGATTCGATGAGGGAGCCGTCGAACAGCTTCCACAAGGTCTTGATGGTGGTGCCTTCGTCCGCCACTTGGCGGGTCACCTCGGTGATGAGCTGCGGGAAGAACACGGCGGCGGCCTCGCTGCGCTTGGCTGCCGGAAAATCAGTGAATTCAGCGGCATTCACATCGAAATGGCCAAAGTAATGGTTGGCGAGCTGCTTGACTCGGAACTTCGGCAATCCGAGTTCGGCCGCTTTCTCGATGCGCTGCTCGGGCGTCATATCCACAAAGTGCAGCGGCGGCTTACCACGGCGGGCATGGTCCTTGGATAGCACGTCACGGAAGGCACCTGATGTGCCGCCGGGAGTAATGCCGGTTTCCGGAGTGTCAGGATGCTGTGTGGTCATGATGGGTTCGCTTCGCTCTCAATATCAGAAAATGGTCAAACATGCAATAGAAATATCAGAATCCACCATACGGCGTGCCGCATACGAAGCAGATGGCCCATGTCTTAGCCCATGGCGAACGCATATTGAACGATGATTTCCCCCATATATGACATGTGGCACCGTGCGATATACACACGATGCCACATTGTTTCATGCACGAGGCATGCGAATCACAGTCCGGTGACCCACAGCAAGGCGCAGGTGAATGGTGCACTCATCAAAATGGAATCCACACGATCCATCACACCGCCGTGCCCCTTGAGCAGATGGCCCATGTCTTTGATACCGATATCGCGCTTGAGCATGGAAGCACACAAATCCCCGAACGTGCCCACGGCACCGATGAGAATACCCGCCACGATCGGCATCCACCAACGAGTGGCCCATTTCGAGGCATCATACGTGCATGCGAATACGGCGAACGCGCCAGCCATAGCGAAGAGCATCGAGCCGATAAGGCCCTCAACGGACTTCTTCGGCGAGATACGCGGGCTGAGCTTGTGTTTGCCGAGCCAGGCACCGGCAAACAAACCGCCCGTATCGGATAGGGCAGGAAGGAACACCAGCATGATGGCGTGTGCAATCGGATGCCCATTAAAAGTCAGTGAGATGATGATGCAGCTGGCCAACAACGGAATGTACAACACGGTAAGCACGGACACAGCCACATGGCTGAGCCGGGAATGGTGCTGCTCACCGCCCTCGTGGTTGAACGATGACTCGAGGCGGGCGCTGGCGTCCGTGCTGGAGAGTTTGTCGGCGACCGCCAGTGGGAGGCGGTTGCCGACGTTGATCTTCGCGCTGGACGCGACGGCGACCAGGATGATCGACACGATGATGCTCAGGGACATCGTGATGAGATGGTACGGGGAATAATACGTGGCGATGAGGGTGAAGGACGAGCACAGCCACAGCATGATCACCGGGATATGCAGGCCCACGGTGGCGAAGTCCACCCTGAGCTCCCACAACGCCAGGATCATGAACACGACCACCAGCAACACGAACAGATCGACGCTCAGCAGCAGACACCCGACGATCAGGATGACCAGCGCCGCACCGGTGGCGATGGCCTGCGGCATGTTGCGGCCGGTCCTCTTGTTGATCTGGTCGAGCGCCTCCTCGGCCTCCTCGTGGAGTTGTTCGTTGCGTTCCATAATGCTCCCGTACCCGGTCCGAATCAGACCTCCATGATCTCCTTCTGCTTGCTTTCCAGCAAGGCGTCGATCTCATCGGTGACGGACTTGGTAACCTTGTCGAGATCCTTCAGCAGACGATCGCCTTCGTCCTCGCCCATCTCGCCGTCCTTGACGGCCTTGTCGAGGGCTTCCTTGGTCTTGCGGCGAATATTGCGCACGGCCACCTTGCCGTCCTCGGCCTTGCCCTTGGCGAGCTTGACGTATTCCTTGCGGCGTTCCTCGGTGAGTTCCGGCATGGTCAGACGGATGACGTTGCCGTCACGGTTCGGGCTGACGCCGAGGTCGGAATTGCGCAGGGCCTTTTCGACGGCGCCGGCCTGGGAGGCGTCGAACGGAGTGACGGACAGGGTGCGGGGCTCGGGCACGCCGATGGAGGCCACGGCCTTGATCGGGGTCGGGGCGCCGTAGTAGTCCACGGTGATGCCGTTGAGCAGGGCCGGGTTGGCGCGGCCGGTTCGGATGCCGGAGAAGTTCTCCTTGGTGTTTTCCACGGTCTTGGCCATCTGTTCCCTGGCCTGATCGATGAGGGACATGTTCACTCCTTGTATGTGATGATTGTCGATGTTATTCGTCAGCGAACGCCCGATCCGGGACGTCCATATGCTATTCGGCCACGCGCGATTCGGCGGTGGAGACCAGCGTGCCGATCTCGTCCCCGACCAGCGCGCGGGTCACGTTGCCCGCCCCTTCGAGGCCAAAGACGCGGATGCGCTTCTTGTTGTCGCGGGCCATGGACAACGCCGAGGCGTCCATGACCGCCAGATTGTCCACGAGGGCGCGATTGTAGCTCAGGGTTTCGAAACGCTTGGCGTTCGCGTCCTTGTTCGGATCGGCGGTGTAGACGCCGTCGACGCCGTTCTTGCCCATCAGCACCTCGTCGCAATGGATTTCGAGGGAGCGCTGGATGGAGACCGTATCGGTGGAGAAATACGGCATGCCGGCGCCCGCGCCGAAGATCACCACACGGCCCTTTTCGAGGTGGCGGATGGCCTTGAGCGGAATATACGGCTCGGCGACCTGTCCCATTGTGATGGCGGTCTGCACGCGGGTGGCCTGCCCCTCCTGCTCCAGGAAATCCTGCAGGGCGAGGCAGTTCATCACCGTGCCGAGCATGCCCATGTAATCGCCGCGGGAGCGGTCGATGCCGGCCTGCTGGAGTTCGGCGCCGCGGAAGAAGTTGCCGCCGCCGACAACGATGGCCACCTGCACGCCCTGCCGCACGGCCGGGACGATCTCCTCGGCGATGCGGCGGATCACATGGGTGTCGATGCCAACCTTGCCACCACCGAACGCCTCACCGGACAGTTTGAGCAGAACCCTGCGCGGCTTGTCGCTATCAGTCATATCATGCCTTCCTCAGAACCGAACATGTGAAATTATCCGTAGACCAGCGTATCGGTTTACAACGACACTCTTGGCAACGACACCCTCGGAACACGCCATCGACGATCCGCGGGCCCTTACGACGAAACGCCATCCGTTTGACGTGCAGACGGATGGCGTTTCGCGGAATCCTACGCTAATCGCGCGAAGTGGGCCTCGGGCTCACTCCTCTTCGCCCTTGCCGACCTCGACGCGGGCGAACGCGGTGGCGGCGCCACCGACTTCCTTGAACAGGTCGCCGACGGTCTTGGACGGATCCTTGACGAACGGCTGTTCGAGCAGCACGACTTCCTTGAAGAACGCGTTGAGACGGCCTTCGACGATCTTCGGAACGATCTTCTCGGGCTTGCCCTCGGCCAGGGATTTCTCGGTGGCCACGCGACGCTCGGACTCGACCACATCGGCCGGAACGTCCTCGCGGGTCAGCCACTTGGCGCCCATGGCGGAGATCTGCAGGGCGGCTTCGTGGGCCACGGCGGCACCGGCCTTGTCGGTGGCGATCATGGCCACGATGCTCGGCGGCATCTCGGCGGACTTCTTGTGGGCGTAGACCTCGACGTGCTCGCCGGAGATCTTGGCGAACTGGCCGACCTTGACGTGCTCGCCGAACAGGGCCGCGGCCTCTTCGACGGCGAGTTTGACGGTGGAGTCCCCGGCCTTGGCCTCGAGCAGTTCGTCGGCGGAGTTGGCTTCGGCGTCCACGGCGTAGCCGAGAACTTCCTCGCTGAACTCGACGAACTTCGGGGTCTTGGCCACGAAGTCGGTTTCGGAATTCAGTTCGACGGCGTAGCCGGTCTCGCCATTGGCGGTCTCGACGACCTTGGAGGCGATGGTGCCTTCCTGGGCCTTGCGGCCTTCACGCTTGCCGGCTGCGGCGATACCCTTGGCGCGGATGATCTCCTTGGCGCGGGCGACGTCGCCTTCGGCTTCGGTCAGAGCCTTCTTGACGTCGAGCATGCCGGCGCCGGTGTCTTCACGAACCTGCTTGATCAGTGCGGCGGTAATTGCTGCCATTGATTATTCTCCTTGAGAAATTTTGCTTACCCATGAACGATGGGAAGCGCTTATTCAGGCACTTCCCATCGTAGAGCATCACTCGGCCTTGGGGGCCTCGGCGGTTTCGCCCTCGGCGGCAGCCGGAGCGGCGGCTTCAGCGGAAGCCTCGGCAGGAGCCTCGTTGGTCAGGAGTTCCTTCTCCCAAGCGGCCATCGGCTGCTCGGCGGCCTCGCCCTCGGTCTTGTTGGCGCCGGAGCGCTCCAGCAGACCTTCGGCGACGGCGTCAGCCATCAGGCTGGTCAGCAGTTCGATGCCGCGGATGGCGTCATCGTTGGCCGGGATCGGGTACTCAACGGTGTCCGGATCGGCGTTGGTGTCGACGATGGCGACAACCGGGATACCCAGCTTGTGAGCTTCCTCAACAGCCAGGGTTTCCTTGGTGATGTCAACGACGAACATCGCGGACGGGGTGCGGTTCATGTTGCGGATACCGCCCAGCTGCTTGTTGAGCTTGTCCTTCTCGCGCTCAAGCAGGAGGAGCTCCTTCTTGGTCAGGCCGGAGCCGTGCACGTCGGTGAAGTCCATTTCCTCAAGTTCCTTGAGGCGGTTGACGCGCTTGGAGACGGTCTGGAAGTTGGTCAGCATGCCGCCGAGCCAACGCTCGGAGACGTAGGGCATGTTCACGCGGGTGGCCTGGTTGGCGATAGCTTCCTGAGCTTGCTTCTTGGTGCCGACGAAGAGCACGGTGCCGTTGTGGGCCACGGTGGTCTTGATGAAGTCGTACGCCTTGTCGATCATGTCGAGCGACTTGAACAGGTTGATGATGTGGATGCCGTTGCGCTGGGTGAGGATGAACTGCTTCATCTTCGGGTTCCAACGACGGGTCTGGTGGCCGAAGTGCAGGCCAGCCTTCAGCATATCGCTCATAGTGATCTGAGCCATGGTATTACTACCTTTCATTGTCGGTTCTTGCCTGGCCATGCGCACCTGCGTGCAGCTGCTCCCCCGGTTTCACGAGTTGTGCAGCCGACCGACACAAGCCGTCGCGAGCATGACGCGAATTTGTTGTGTGCCGGTTGACAATATTGGGTGGCTCTGTACGCCAGCGACTGCGTCCGTTGCCGGGTGGCACACAAGTTCCGAGAATAGCACGGAGCCGGTACTAAAAGGCTCCCCTCTCTGAGGGGAGCTGTCGCCGTAGGCGACTGAGGGGAGTTTCGGGCGGTACCTGCAGAACCACCCTCAGTCTCACTATGTTCGACGGCTCCCGCCAGCGGGAGCCGATTATGGACTACTTCGCCTGACGATTGCGCATGTAGCGCAGGGCTTCGCGGCGTTCTTCCTTTTCCAGGCGATCCAAATACACGTGGCCGTCGAGGTGGTCGCATTCGTGCTGAAGCATACGGCCCATCAGCCCGGAGCCCTCGAGCACGACCTCGTTGCCGTCCAGGTCGATGCCACGCACGCGCGCGTAGTCGGCACGACGGGTCTTGTACCACAAGCCGGGCACAGACAGACAACCTTCATCGCCGTACTGCTCGCCGGACTTCTCCTCGAGTACGGGGTTCAGAACGTAGCCGACCTTGCCGTCGATGTTGTAGGAGAAGGCCCTCAGGCTCACGCCGATCTGGTTGGCGGACAGGCCCGCTCGGCCCGGATCGTCCACGGTTTCCAACAGGTCGTCAACCAGGCGGCGCACGGCCGGGGTGATCTCCTTGATCTCATCGCAGGGGGTGCGCAGGACTGGGTCGGGCACGACCCTAATCTCACGGATGGCCACTTTCGTTACTCCTCGTTCTTCTCGTCAGCCGGCTGGTCCGGCTTGCTGCCGGTGTCAGCGGCATTGTCGGCATTGTCGGCGGAATCGCCGGTCTCGCCCTCTTCGGGTTCGGCCTTCGACTTCTTGATCTTCTCCGACACGCTAGCAATCGAATCAGACACGCTGGTTTTCATCTGTTCCGAGGCCTGTTTGACCTGTTCGGACGCCTGCTTGACCGATTCGGAGGATTTCTTGACGGTCTCCAGCGTGCTGTCGATGATCTTGGCAGTGGCGGGCAACGGCTTGTTGGATGGCTTGGGCGCGTACAGATCCTCTTCGATGACGGTGGCGTAGCGCTGCAACACCTTGGGACGCACCACTTTCATGCTCGGGGTGAGCGTGCCGTGCTCCTGACTGAATTCCTCATCCAGCACCGCGAATTTGCGCACGGACTCAGCGCGGGAGACATTGGCGTTGGCCTGGTCGATGTACTGCTGGATAAAGGCGCGCACCGCGTCGTTGTCGCTGGCCTCGGCGAGTGTCATGTCGGCATTGAGGCCCTGACCTTCCAGCCAGGAATGCAGCATTTCGGGGTCGAGCTCGATAAGTGCGGATACGAACGGCTTGCCGTCGCCGACTACTACTGCATGAGCCACGATCGGGCAGGTGTCGATGACATCCTCCATCGGGGCGGGGCTGATGTTCTTGCCGCCGGCGGTGATGATGATGTCCTTCTTGCGTCCGGTGATGAAGGTGAAGCCGCGGTCGTCGATACGACCCAGATCGCCGGTTTTGATCCAGCCGTCGGCAGTCATCGTCTGTGCGGTGAGTTCGGGCTGCTTGTAGTAGCCAAGGAACACGTTCGGGCCGGTCAGCTCAATTTCATCGTCTTCGCCAAGACGCACGCCCATGCCAGGCCCAGGCTTGCCGACCGAACCGACCTCGTTGTCGTCCTCCCAATTGACGAGCATCGGAGCGGCGGTTTCGGTCATGCCATAACCCTGGATGAAGGTGATGTCATCCATGCCGTTGAAGAAGTGGGCCAAATCCACGTTGAGCGGCGCACCACCGCAGGCCAGCCATTTGAGGTTCGGTCCGAGAGCGGAACGAATGGATTTGCCCACCGTGGCCATGTAGAACGAGTGGCGCATGCGCTCGATGAACGAATGGCCGCGGCCGGCCTGCTCATCCTTGCTCCACTTGACGAAGTGCTTGACCGACTGGGCGAAGATATGCCCCTGGATGCCGGCACCAGCCTTCTGCGAGGCCGCGTTATACACCTTCTCGAACACACGCGGCACGCCGAGCAGGTATGTGGGCCTGAAGCTGCGGATATCGGCGAGCAGTCGCTTGGCGTCGGGAATGTATCCGACCACGCCGCAGCCACCGATGCACACGTACTGGATGTAGCGGGCGAAGCAGTGCGCCAGTGGCAGGAACAGCAGCAGACGGTTGTCGTCGTACAGCATGCCACGCAGAATCTCGTAGCCGTTAAGCACGATGTGCGTGTAATTGCGGTTGGAGAGCATCGCGCCCTTGGGCTTGCCGGTGGAACCGGAGGTGTAGACCACGGTAAGCAGATCATCGGCTTTGATACGAGCGATAGCCGCATCCAACGTCTCATCGGATACGCCATGCCCGAAGTCAGCGACAGCGTCAAGGCCATCGGCCTTGAAATTGAACACGTATTTCATACCCGGATGATTGACACGGATCTGCTCAAGCGTCTGTGCGCGCTGGAAGTCGCCGGCAAAGGCGATGGCGGGATCGACTTCCTCGACGATGCCCGCGGTCTGACGGGCGGAATCGGTCTCATAGACGGGCACAACCACAGCGCCGATTGCCGCGCAAGCGAAATCAGCCACACCCCACTCATAGCAGGTAGGCGAGTAAATCAGCACCATGGTGCCGGCTTTGACGCCAAGTCCCAACAGGCCCTTGGCCACCTCGCGTACGCGGGACAGCATTTCAGTAGCTGTGGCGCTGCGCCATTGATGGGTGTTGTCATCCTGCCATTCCGCGATGACGTCATCCGGCGTGCGAGCTGCTCGTTTGGCCAGCAGCGAGTAGACGGTGTCGTCATCGGTGGTGACATATCTGGGTTCTTCTACATGTTCACGCATGATAACTACTATAGGCGAACCAGCCTATGACACGGCAGAACCGCCTTCCGCTACCAGCGTAGGAATCGGTGTGCGGGCGGGGCCGTCTGGTCAGCCCAGATCGGCATAGATGCACATCCATCGGGAACCGATGTACTTCAGTTTGAGGTTGACTCGCAGATTTTCCTGGCCGATGGTCATGAATACCGCCATTTCCAGCGTGTCCTTGCCGGTGATCATGCCGTCGATCAATGTGGGGACAGTGGGCAGATAGCAGAATTTCGCTTTGAGCTCCGGATGAGTGACCATGTGGGTGCCGAGCAGGTATTGCATGGTTTGCAGCCGGTCCAGGCATGGTTTTGTCATGGCTCTGTTGAGATGTGCGACACTGAGTTTGCCACGTATCGCGTCCGCCGATGTGCAGGCGATGCGGCATGCGGCCATGGCCATGGAATGACATTCCTTCGCATTCAGCCCGCCTATGAATGTGGGTTGGATATGATACCGCACCGGGCGATCCGACAGCTCCACAACGATGAATCCGTCATAACTCGGCAACGGCCCGTACTGATATGTGCCGTGGAAAAATCCCGAATACTCCATGATGACCCCTTCAAGCCCCCTTGCAACTCACCATCATCGGCGAGCGTTTGTACTACAACATCACGAAAGGCGCGCCAAGTCAAACGACTTGAGCGCGCCTTAGGGCAAGCTAAGCCTCCTGCATGGAGGGCAAACCCCCATTTTCAGGGGGGTAATCGGGATTATCGTGCGGAATACGGGTTGACCACCATGCCGCAACGCTGGAAGTTCTTCACGTCGACGTAGCCGGTGGAGGCCATCGCACGCTTGAGGGCGCCGATGAAGTTGGTCTTGCCGTCCGCCTGGTGGCTCGGTCCGAACAGCACCTGTTCGAGCGGGCCGACCGTGCCGACCGTGGTGCGGTAGCCGCGCGGCAACGTCTGGTGGCGGGCTTCGGAACCCCAGTGGGTGCCCTTGCCGGGGGCCTCGGCGGCGCGGGCCAGCGGCGCGCCGAGCATGACCGCGTCGGCGCCGAGGGCCAGGGCCTTGACGAAGCTGCCGGAGTCGCCCATGCCGCCGTCGGCGATGACCTGCACGTAGCGGCCGCCGGATTCGTCCATGTAGTCGCGGCGGGCCTCGGCCACGTCGGCGATGGCGGTGGCCATCGGGGCCTGCACGCCGATGGTCTGGCGAGTGGCGGAGACCGCGCCGCCGCCGAAGCCGACGAGCACGCCGGCCGCGCCGGTGCGCATCAGGTGCAGGGCGGCGGTGTAGTTGGATGCGCCGCCGACGATGACGGGCACGTCAAGGTCGTAGATGAACTTCTTGAGGTTCAGCGGTTCCTGGCCGGAAGAGACGTGCTCGGCGGAGACCACAGTGCCGCGGATCACGAACAGGTCCACGCCCGCGTCCACCACGGTGGAGTAGAACTGCTGGGTGCGCTGCGGGGAGAGCGCGCCGGCCACGGTGACGCCGGCGGCGCGAATCTCGTGCAGACGTTGCGTGATGAGCTCCGGCTTGACCGGCTCGGCATAGATCTGCTGGATACGCTCGGTGGCCTGATCGGCCGGCAGCCCGGCGATTTCGTCCAACAGCGGGGTCGGGTCCTCGTAACGGGTCCACAGACCTTCCAAATCGAGCACGCCGAGCGCGCCCATCTTGCCCATGGCGATGGCGGTGGCCGGGCTGGTCACCGAATCCATGGGGGCGCCGATCACCGGCACATCGAACTCATAGGCGTCGATCTGCCAAGAGGTGGAGACGTCCTCGGGGTCGCGGGTGCGACGGGAGGGGACGATCGCCACATCGTCGAGTGCGTAGCCGAGACGGCCCTTTTTGCCCAAACCGATTTCAATTTCCTGAGACATGGTTTCCAGCCTATTGCCCGGGTGGGACGCTAACAAGGCCGTTTCCCACGGACCGGACGATTGCTTCAAGTCGTTACAAACATGCGCTATGACTAAATCATCTTCACACCATCTATCAGGAGGAAGCATGGCCAAAATCAAGGTCGAAGGCACTGTCGTCGAACTCGACGGCGACGAAATGACCCGCGTGATCTGGAAAGACATCAAGGATCGTCTGATCCTGCCGTACCTCGACGTGAACCTCGACTACTACGATCTGGGCATCGAGCACCGCGACGAGACCGATGACCAGGTGACCATCGACGCCGCCCACGCCATCCAGAAGCACCATGTCGGCGTCAAGTGCGCCACCATCACCCCCGATGAGGCCCGAGTCAAGGAATTCGGTCTCAAGAAGATGTGGAAGTCCCCCAACGGCACCATCCGCAACATCCTGGGCGGCACGATCTTCCGCGAGCCGATTGTGATGAGCAACGTGCCTCGTCTGGTGCCCGGCTGGACCAAGCCGATCGTCGTGGCCCGTCACGCATTCGGCGACCAGTACAAGGCCACCGATTTCAAGGTTCCGGGAGCCGGCCAGCTGACCGTCACCTTCACTCCGGACGATGGCTCCGAGCCGATTCAGCACGTGGTCTACAACTACGGCGAAGACGGCGGCGTGGCCCAGGTGCAGTACAACGTCAACGATTCGATCCGCGGTTTCGCTCGCGCCTGCTTCAACTACGGCCTGATGCGTCATTACCCGGTGTACCTGTCCACCAAGAACACGATTTTGAAGGCCTACGACGGCCAGTTCAAGGACATCTTTGCCGAGGTGTTCGAGACCGAATACAAGGACAAGTACGCCGAGGCCGGCCTGACTTACGAGCACCGCCTGATCGACGACATGGTGGCCAGCTCCCTGAAGTGGCACGGCGGTTACATCTGGGCCTGCAAGAACTACGATGGCGATGTGCAGTCCGACTCCGTGGCCCAGGGCTTCGGTTCGCTGGGCCTCATGACCTCCGTGCTCATGACCCCGGACGGCCAGACCGTCGAGGCCGAAGCGGCGCACGGCACCGTGACCCGTCACTACCGCCGCTGGAAGAAGGGCGAGAAGACCTCCACCAACCCGATCGCCTCCATCTTCGCGTGGACCGGCGGCCTCAAGCACCGCGCCGATCTGGACGGCACGCCCGAAGTCCGTCACTTCGCCGAGACGCTGGAAAAGGTCATCGTCGACACCGTTGAAGGTGGTCAGATGACCAAGGATCTGGCCATGCTCATCGGCCCGGACGAACCGTGGCTCGACACCGACGGCTTCATGAACGCGCTGGACGAGAACCTGGCCAAGGCTCTGGCCGAGTAAATCATCGAACACATCGTGCGGACCTACATGGGTCATGTCATGTCGCCAACTGTCATGATTGTCGTGCTTCATCTGGAATGTTCCTCAGCACGACAATCATGACAGTTGTTCGATACACGCGCGCAATACCCCTAATTGTTCCCGGATATGTGGCGATTTGTCCACTGGTCCGGGACTTTTTCGTATACGGCCTACTAGAATCGTGATTCAGTTTGTTTTCACGCCCGCTTGAGGAGGTTTCGCCGCTTATGGTGTTCGCACGCCGCTCAACCACCCTGCTCGCCGCCATTGTCGCATCCTGCGCGATGGTGCTGTCACTGACCGCGTGCACCTCAGACAATAAGACCGTTGTAGATGGTCAAACCACGGTGACGTCCAATTCTGCCGGCGGCGTGGCCGTGTTCACGCCTTCGGACGGCATTACGCTGAATCAGCAGACGCCACTGAACAAATGGGCGAAGCTGGTGCCCGACCTAACCAAGGCCCTGGTTGACGCCGGTTTCAAGAAAGGCGATATCGATCATACGACGTCCGACTCGTTGGACAAGCAAAGCCGCGCCATCCAAGACTTTGTGGTCGATCATCTTTCGAATAACACCACGGGCGATTCCGGCATTGCCATCGCGCCCGACAACATGACATTGCTCGTGGCTCCAGTAGTCGAGGCCGACGCTTCCACTCGCCAATACGGCGATTACGTCAGCCAGAACCTGAGCACCAACGATGCCACGGATGAGGGAGCTACTTCTGACGGTGATTCTTCCGAAGACAGCTCTTCCAAAGATGACTCGTCCAACACTGAGAGCGACGGCACTGCATCGGACAAGCAGGCGCAGGCCGTGGACCGGCTGGTCTCATCGCTCAAGCTGGCCAAGGAATCCGGCATGCATGTGGTATTGCTCGGCAACAGCATCGAGGGATATAAGCCGGACGCCTTCGTCAAGTTCTCCGACGCCCAGACCATCGGCAAGCTACAGGCGGAAAAGATGGTGTCCAAACTCAAGTTGGATAAGGCCAGTAAAGACAACCCCAAATACATTGAGGTGCTGCTGCCATACACCGCCGTGGACGAAAAAGGCAACGCCAACGATTCCACGTTCGCCCAAGAGGCGTTCCGTGGTATCTGGCAGGTACTGGGCTCCTACTATCAGAAGGGCGTTGTGGAAAGCCCTTCAGGCACCTTGGACGGCAAATCCACGGAAAACGATTGGCAAGCCGTGGCCTACGATGCCGCCAAGGAAGGCTCCACTGCGAAAGTGCTTGACAAGCGTCTGGCAAAAACCGACGGGCAGTCCACACTCACCCGTATTGACGGGATCATCACGATGAACGACTATATCGCCTCCGAGGTCGTCAAGGAATTGAACGATCTGGGATACACCGGCTCTGCCGCCGATATCAATCCGCAGATCACCATCTCGGGCATTGTCGGCAATATCACCGGCAAGAAGGATCTCAGCCGCGACGCCGTGCCGGACCCGATCAAATCCCCTGAAAACGACAACGCAAACGACTCATCCAGTTCCGATGACGATGCGGATAAGGACACCTCCGCTTCCGACAAGGACCGTGACTCGCAATGGCCTCTGGTGACCGGATACGGCGCGTACGTCTCGAACATCCCATCCATCGTCAATGGCAAGCAATGGATGACCGGCATGGAAGACAGACAGACCATCGCCACGGATATCGCTCAGGCCTGCGCCAGGCTCAACAAGAACGAAGCGCTGAATTCCATGCCTTCAATCAGGAACTCCGAGGTAGGCGGCGTGAAGAAGATCCCGACCATCAACGAACCGTTGCTGGCTGTCAGCGCCAGCAATCTCAAGTCCGCGCTGATCGCCCCCGGATATATCTCCTTGGCCGATGCCGGTCTGTGATTCATACTCGTCACGCCGCTAGCCGCCTGCGATGCCTCTTCCGTACGGCCCTGTTCCGGCCGACAAACATTGCTGAATCATGACGGCTTCAGTACGATTTTTCGACTCCCCGCATATTGCTGTGGGTCAAGATAGTCGGCTGTTCCTCGCTTGAGGCCCCAATGCAGGCAACGGTCTTCGCAATGGTCCGAGTTGCCCTCAACGATGCCTACGGGCTGTCTGCGGGAGATCGTATCCCCCACCGAGAGCTCGGTAACAGCCGGTTCGAATGTTGACGTGACACCTCCACGATGCCGTACACTCACCACATCTTTGCCAGCTACTTTGCCAGCAAAACTCACGGTCCCTGCCTGTGGTGACAGAATTACGGTACCTTGCTCCGCAACAAGATCCACGCCACGATGACCTGGTGCCCACGGGTTGATCGGCCGCTCGAACTGTTGTTCGACCTGTGGATCGTCGACCGGCCAGTCGAACCGGGATTCGCACCGATTGCCATTGCGCCACGCCAAATCAGACATATCGGTGAAATCCTCCACCGTGTATGCCGCATCTCCGGTCACCGCAGTATCCGCATGCGCAACATGCTGAGGCGTGGATGCCAGTCCTACTCCCAAGGCAAGCAGCAGGCCGATAACGGCGGCCAACGCGATTATGGCATCCATACGCCGTTGCCGTTCCTGAGCCCGCTGACGCGCCTGCTGACGCCGCCTGCTGGCACGTCGGGCTTCGTCGCGACGCCAATCAAACAACAGTGGTGCATTCATGAGATTCCTCCCCATAGTGTGAGTGTGATGTGATTCCGGCTTCTTTGCCGGTGATACCCACCTTGAGGGGTCCGAAACAGGATGTCCAGCCAGAACGACCTATGTGGTTCCAGCTTCCGAAGTTATCCACAATGAGATTTCGCGTGACAGTATCGCCGCATCGTCATGTTGTATGAGTGGGTATTCGATGAGTCCGATTCTGCGGAATTCAGCGCGACATGCCCTACACGCATGTAATTTGCTTTTTCGTGGCAGGCATGTAAGATGTATGACTTGTGCGCGAGAGAAATCTCAAACACAGCAGACATTCCTGCGTAGCTCAGTTGGCAGAGCATCCGACTGTTAATCGGACGGTCACTGGTTCAAGCCCAGTCGCAGGAGCTCACCTGAACGGGTAACTCCGGACGGGATGAAAATTGAATATTCCTGCGTAGCTCAGTTGGCAGAGCATCCGACTGTTAATCGGACGGTCACTGG
>ERZ1031114.3-NODE-3-length-218596-cov-219.115264_pt1 | contig 218596 bp, 206 predicted proteins | sample MGYA00518740_ERZ1031114 | MGnify/ENA primary metagenome ERZ1031114 (study PRJEB33719, sample SAMN04261276) | wastewater metagenome | biome: rural village; feature: human; material: feces | host: Homo sapiens | place: El Salvador | collected 2013-01-14 ... | reverse complement strand
AAGTTGTATATATATATGTGAGGACATGAAATTCTGAATTATGTAGCTCAAAATGTCATATCCTCTTACTTACGTCGGAATGCAGCCGAATACTTGATATTCGATGCTTTGTTAAACCAGCTTTGACAGGGTGGCTTCTCTTTTTGATGTCAATTTTGATTTAGCAGAGCCAGAGTATCCGGCAGTCGGTGGACGCGGCGTTTTTCCGCTGGTGTTCCGGCGACAGCAAGTGCAGGATGGCAATGATTTTCTATGGGATTTGTGTGGGTGGACTTATGTTCCGCCCACACAAATCCTAATTGCAAGTGATGGGACTTACGTCTGACCTTGATGGCTCCAGGTTATAAGGGGTCTTTAGCATTCCATACTGAGCATGACAATTGAACTGTTTTCTCATGGATGCGTCAGCCCATGCCGAATAGTAAGTCCAATGTCTACTTGTATGGAAACGATCGTAAACCTGTCCCCATCCGCGGTCGGTATCCCATAGAAGCGCTCTTCTAGGCATAATGGACAAGGACCATACGCCGCTGCGATTCATCCAATATCCATCGGAAAACAGGTCCGTGCTCCAGGAGCTATACAAACCCGCTTCCATGGTGGTAGTGGTAGCGGCATCTTCTTCAGCGTTAGCCTTGAGGTAGGCTTCCACGTCTTCTCTGGTGCGACCATATTTCTTGTATTGCGGATCATTGAGATATGCTTCAATCTCCGCTTCGGAAGGATAATGTGACTGCGCATATTGCGGCGTCTTAGCCGCATTGGTGGAGGTCGTCTCCGTCGCGGAGGCCACCATTACCGAGGAGAAGGAGACCGTGACGGCGAGCAAGAGGGAGGCCGTCGATTTGACCAGTCGATTATTACGCATTGCGATTCTTCTTCTTGGATAGGGAAATTTTTATGGAATATATGATTTCCATGAGTATGAGAATTCCCAACAGGATGGAAACCAAAGGGATATATGAGATATAGAAATCTCTCATATCCATATCTGCTTTTGCTGAATAAGCGACATCGCAATATGTCAGCATTACAAAAACGGCAGAGACGATCGAGATAAGTATCGGCAGGACGAAGAAGCGTGCAGGAATCCACTGAAATCGGTGCCGATCAAGATAATGCAGATAATAGATATTGCATCCAATCATCGAACAATAAAGAAGAAGCGTCCACATCGGAGCCAACTCAATGGTGTTTGATATAGCCATTTCTCTCCTTTGAGTCCGTCTTCCTACACGATTAAGGCATATCGGGGTCAGGCAAATAATTTTCTCAATATGCAGTCAGTCTGTGAATAGCTTCAGGGTCAGCCCCAGAAGATGATTCTCAGACTTAAGGCCACGATATAAAGTATCGAATCCGATGCAGTCGAACTCAAGATACCCTGGACGGTTTGTCATCTCAAGATGACAAAAACAAGCAACGGCTCTTTCAGCATATTCACTTACACTGTTCCTTGGTTTCAATCTCCCCACAAGGCGCACGCGGGGTGCGCCTTTTCGCGATCGAGGGAGATCAATATGCCGAAAATCAGGCATTCCCATGGAAACCATCCGCAGAAGCCTCCGCGAAGCAAGTGGGGAACCGTGCTGGCCCGTTATGACAGAACCGGCATGCTAATCGCATGGCAGGTTCGATATCCGAATCCATTAGAACCCGGCAAACGCGTCCAACGCCAGTTCAAGCCGGATCAGGAGCTCGAAGCCCGTAGATGGCTGGAAGCCGAAAAGTATCTTGTCAGCCTCCATCGTAACGGCATCGCCGAATGGGTTCATCCAACGGAACGAAGCCGACGAAAAGCCGTCGAGGAAAAGAGCCGGACACAACGCAATATGTTGTTCCGTGACTATGTGATGCGATGGGCCGAGGAATACCGGCTGCCCGACGGCAATGGTATCGCCGGTGGCACGCGTCGCAATCTTTACCTGGACATTGGCCATTTTTTGCCAAGTCTTGGGGACCTGCCGCTTAACGAGATCACTCCGTCCATTATCAAGGCTTGGTATGATGCGCCTCACCCGGAAGGACGGTGGGCGTTCCGACGCTCATGCATGCGGCTGAAGGCGGTACTGGAATCAGCCACCCGAGGCGGATTGGACGGTTCGGAGCCATTGCTGTCCTTCAATCCCTTCATATTCCATATTCCGCCAGCGCCACAGCCCGCCCGCATCAATGTACCGCCGGTGACTCCTTCCGAATTAATCCTGCTGGCTGACGCCATGCCCGATTACACCAGACTGTCCGTATTCCTCTCGACTTTAGTGGGTGGTCTGCGATGTGGTGAACTCTGTGGGCTTCAGGTGCAAGACATCGATCTGAACAGGCAGATACTTCACGTCCGGCACTCCGTGAATCGCGGTGACGCTGACAGAGGGGATCTCCAATTCGGTAAGACGAAAACGGAATCCAGTATCAGGAACGTACACATCCCGGATACGCTGATTCCTCTTATTCGACAGCACCTTTCTGATTACTGCGATCTGACCCGACCGGATTCGCCGGTGTTCGTGCCCAAACGTGCAAGAATCATGTCCCAGACAACGCTGGACGGCCAGTTCGCCAAGGCCCGGCTGAAAGCAGGACGCCCTGATCTGACATTCCAGGCATTACGAGCCAGCCATGCAACATTACTCATGATTCAGGGTGGAACGTTGCGGGAAGTCATGAATCAATTGGGACACGTCAGTGAGAAGGTGGCTATCCGGTACTACCAGCTCACCGTCGCCTCGCATCAGAGTCAAGTGGTTGACGAGCTTGCCGAATCATTTATGAGCGGCATTCAGCGGCGTGAGTCCTAGACCAAAGTGATGTACCATCGCGATACGTGGCACATCTTCGTATAGGAAATGCCGTGAGGGATCTGAATCTGGTCCCTCACGGCATTTCGGTATCTGGTTGGTCGAAGTCTCACAATCGCAGCATCAGACGGATTGGAAGCGCAGATAGTCCGTTAACTCCCGCACCGTATCTTGCAGCCGACGAAGTTCGGAGTCTCGGCTGACCGTGCTCCATTGCGCCGCATACGCCTCCATCCAGATCTCCAATGCTTCAGCAAGGTTCGCCTCATCGTTATGTTGAGACGTGGTGTTCGGTTGCAAAGTGTCAGTGATCCCGGTCTCGGGCGCAAGCTGGAGACCAACTCGGTTCAGCAGTCGTTGTCCCTCGATGGCTATGCGGAATGCAGCGGCGTTTCCTGCGTTTCGCGGTCCTGCGGTCGCGGTGATCGCGGAGATTCGACGGGCGCTGGCCTGCAGAAGGTGATCTGCGGTTTCGCCGAGCACGATGTGGTGCTCCAGATAGCGGAGCAGCATTCGTCGGGATTCCGCAAGTGACGGTGTCTTGCTTTCGTCCCGGAGGGTGCGGATCGCATCGTCCGGTCGTTCGTTTTCCGGCAGCAGTCCCGGGATGGTTTGCAGGACCCCGGTGTTGACTCCGCCTTGTCCGTCATCAAGTTCCAGCCAAGTGATCAGGTGGTTCCATTCGAAACTGGCCGCATGGCTTGCGCGAGCAAGGATATCAAGCAGCTCTCCGCTGGCGTCGTGGTATTCGAGTCGGGAGATGCGGCGGAGCATGTCGGCCTCATCCGGGATTCGCCTCGGGTTCCATGATTCCTGTGCGCCGATGATCATGCCGGGGATTGCCATGCGCGGGTCGTTGACGTGGCCGAAGTCGCCCCAGTCGGTGATGAGCATGCCTTGCGCATGGTATTGCGCGCCGTAGCGGGCCATGCGGGTGATGTTGTTCCAGGCGTCGTCGATGCGCGGCAGGAGCGCGTTCCAGCACCATACGGCCGGGCAGACAATCTGTGTGGCGCCGGATTGGGCGACGGTGCGGATCTTCTCGTCCGTGACCTGCGGGTCGTACTGCCAGTTGAGCAGGGTGACGGTTTCGGGGAGCCGGTCGAGGATCTCGGGGTGTTCGAGGGCGATGTCGCCCCACATCATCGGCCGCCTGCCCCGGGCTTCGAGGTGGCGGCACAGGCGGGTGACGTAGTCGGCGTACATGGCCGCGACGCCGATGTGGTCGGCGAGGGGCTTGGACCGGCCCTTGCCGAGGTCGAAGGTCTCGTCGGCGCAGATGTTGAATTTGTCGGAGCGGAACAGCTGCAGGTAGTCGTCGATAAGCCGGCATGACAGGTCGAAGGCGCGGTCGTCGCTGATGTTCAATGTGTGGTGGTGCATGCGGTCGATGAATCCGAACGGCTCGTCGGCGGTTTCGGGGAACTCGCCGAGGTCGCGCAGGGATTGCGTGCGCAGGGCCATGTAGAGGTGTCCGAACGTGGAGACCGACGGGACCAGCTCGATGCCGCGTTCGGCGCAGTAGTCGTCGAATTCGAGGATGTCGCGCGGGGTGAGCGGGCTGGAACCGTGCCAGGTCTCGCTCATCGAGTCGAACGCGAAGGTGTGTTCGATGTAGAGCTGGAGCTGGTTGTATTTGTACAGGCAGAGCTTGTCGGCCCAGTGTTTGAGCCAGTCGAGGGTGGGGACGCGCCCGCGGGTGGCGTCGAGGTAGTAGCCGCGCGTTTCGAAGGTGGGTCGGTCCTCGATGTGCAGGCAGGGCAGGGCGGCGCCGCATTGGCGGATGAGTTGACGCAAAGTCTGCACGCCGTTGCGCACACCCTCGAAGTCCGCTCCCGCTACGGTCACGCCGTCCGGGGTGACATCGAGCGTATATGCACCGGACGGGTGTGCATGGGGCTCGTCAAAGGTCGTCAAGGTGATGAATCCCGGCCAGCGGTCGCCGGTGGCGATATCCCATTCCAATCCGGTGGCTGCGCGGATGTCGTCGATGAGCTGCACGGCAAGTATGTGCCGATCGTCACCGACTGCGCGCGCTTCGTTGATTCGTCCGCACATTGGCAGCAATGCGATGTTCGCTTTATGCTGCATGGTTTGCGGCGCGGGGATGATGGCCTATCCTTGCAGGGGTGTTTGGCCATTCATGGGAAGTTCCTTTCTTGGGATGTCGCTAAGGATTGTTTTGAGGTTCGTTTAGCCCTGAGATGGCAATGCGGTGTCGGGGCCATCTCGCGAATATAATCCTGGCACCGCATATGCTGTCGATCGAGCCCTATGTCCGCTCCATTTACAACGACAATATGGGATCATTCTTTTCTGGTAAGGATACTTTCAAGGCTGCATCTGACAAGTGGCAAAAGGTGCTGAAAGATTACGCTGCAGACCAAGGATTTATTGTGCGAAACTAGAAATCGCGCAAGCAGGTGTTTGTTCGATTCTGGAATTATTTCACGTCGCATACGGTGAAGGCGAAGCTGGTGAGGGTGCCGGTGGATTTGCCGTTGGCGAGGAGCTGATTGATGTCGGGCAGGTCCTTGTTGTCGCTGGTCTGGTTGAGGGCGTATCGGGTGCCGTCGGGCGCGGTGAAGCGCATGACGGGATCGCCTTTGCCGTTGTGCGTGCAGCTGACGGTGCCGTGGTCGACGGTGAGGGGCCATGTGTGGCCGAGCTGGTCGGCGCTGATGTCCTGGGGGTTGCTGGTCGCGGTGATTGTCTTGCTGCCGTTGGTAGGGTAGTTTTCGGGGTGTTCGATGCCGTCCATGCAGGCGGTCAGCCCCAGGGTCATGATGGCGGCGAGGCTTGTGGCGGTGATGGTTCGGATGGCGTGTGTCGTGTTGGTCATGCTGGTTTCCTTTGTCGTGTTCGGTGGTGGTCGGGGTGCTTGTTCGTCTGCCGTCAATGCTGGTCGGGGTGTTCCTCGATGAGGGCCATGTAGCCGTCCTCCAATGTGGGGTCCATGGGGTGCGCGTCGGCGGGCGGGTTGTCGGTGATGACGCGGTAGCGTACGCCGCGTGCGGTGGTGACGGCGTCGGCGACGATCATGCCGTCCGGTGGCGGGGTGTTGGATGGCTGGGTGAGCCAGACATGGCCCGCGGCGTGTCCGGTGAGGTGTTCGGTCGGCCCGTCATAGCGGATGCGGCCTTGGCGCAGGACGAACACGTATGGGCAGGTCTGGGCGATGTCGTCGAGGATGTGGGTGGACAGGATCACGGTGCGGTCGCCGCCGAGGCTGGCGAGCAGCGTGCGGAAGCGCATGCGTTCCTCGGGGTCGAGTCCGGCGGTGGGTTCGTCCACGATGATGAGCCGGGGGTCGCCCATGAGGGCCTGGGCGATGCCGACGCGGCGGCGCATGCCTCCGGAGAAGCCGCCGATGCGCCGGTCGGCCACGTCCGTGAGCCCGACCCGGTCGATGAGCTCGTGCGCCTGGCGCATGCGTTCCCGGGTGTCGTCGATGCCTTTGAGGACGCCCACGTAGTCGAGGAATTCGAGCGGGGTGAGCTGCGGGTAGGGTTCGATGTCCTGCGGCAGGTAGCCGAGCGTGCGTTTGAGCGCGCGGCGGGTCCTCGCGTCCTTCAGATCGTGGCCGTCCATGAGCACCTGGCCCGATGTGGGGCGGATGATGCCGGCGAGGATGCGCATGAGCGTGGTTTTGCCTGCGCCGTTCGGCCCGATCAGGCCGACCATGCCGTGCGGCAGGTCGCAGGTCACGTCGTCCAGTGCGCGGGGCTTCCTCGGGAAGTCCTTGGTCAGGTGGTTGATGGAGATGAACATGACGTCTTCTTTCCGTGTGGTGTTTTTTTCGGTGGGGTTCCGCCGGTGCCGTTCAGCGCGTTGTGCGCGGGCGTGCCGAGCACCATCCGCCCAACGCCATGAGCAGGACGGCGATGACGAGCTGCGCGATCAGGGATATGGCCGCGTTGGCGGGCGTGCCGGTGACCGCGAGGATGCCTCCCGTGGCCGGGTAGACGGGGCCGAGCCCGAACCATCCGGCGCCGACGGCGTCGCCGATCACGTTGAGGATGGTGCCGTTGATGGTCGGCACGGGCAGCATCGGCGAGGAGAACACGAGCGCGAACCATGCGAGCACGCCGGCGATGCGCGCGACGATCATGGGCAGGATCGCGCCGAGCAGCGAGGACAGGCTCATCGCGGTCAGCACGGCCGGCCCGGTGATCGCGAGTCCGGCGGCCAATGCCTGCGGTATGGCCCGCCACGAGCCGTGCAGGGTCTGGATGACGCCGGCGCAGGCCAGCAGCAGGAGCGACGGGGTGATGAGGATCAGGAACGCGCCGAGCGTGCGTGCCGCTGTCAGCAGGGGCGCGGGTGTGGGTGTGGAGTCCTCCAGTTGGCCGATGCCGAGTCGGTCGTGGCGTGTGTGGAAGTCGGTGAACGCGGCCATGTAGGCGATCGGCATGAACATGGCCATCGTCTTGGCCATGAATGCCAGATCGCCCGCGCCGTGGTCGTGCGGGCCGGCAGGGGAGATCACGCCCAGCAGAAGCGCGAACAGGGCCAATGGGACGGCCGCGGCCCATAGGGAGCGTTGCCGCCACACGATGATCATGTGGACGCGGATCAATCGCGGGAAGCCGATGTGCATGTTCATATGCTCCTCCTCGCAAGCGTCACGTTGCGTTCCTCGTCGCCCAGCAGATGCCACGCGATCCCGACGGCGATCACGGCGACGGTGAGCGGGATGCCGCGTTGCGCGACCGGGTCGAGCACGTACGGATCCCACAGGAGGGCGAGGAACATCCATACCGCGACCACCGCCATGACCGTGGCCCGCGTGGACGCGGACCACGCGGCGGCCGCGAACCCGGCCGCCCCCACGACCAGCACCGCGCCGGTCGGCGCGATCAGGCTTATCCACCCCGTGTCCTGCGGCCACAGGCCCAGTACGTGCAACGGCGCGAACATGAGCACGGCGCCGGCAAGACCGGACACGGCCGCGAGTGCGAACCGCGTGGCCTGCACGCGCCTCCAACCCACGGGCGTGGACTCGCTCGCCTCGACCAGCGGGTCGCCGGTCAACGCGACCGCCACGCACACGCCCGCGCCGATCACCATCAGCTGGGCGAGCCAGTTCACCACCGTCAGCGTCTGCGTGCGCGACCACACGCCGGATACCATGATGCCGGCGGCCGCCACCGTGATCCCGCAGGCCACGGGCATTGTCAGCAATCCCATGCCGATGCGTCTGGCCTGCGCGCGAATCATTCCCGCCATGCCGTCCCTCCTTGAAGTGCGAAGCTCGACGGCCGTTCCTTATCGTCCGTCACCTGATAGGTAGCGGACGGCAGCCGCATGGTTCACGCGACACGCCGAACGGCCGCCGGAGGCCCGTCGGCTTCAATCCGGTCAGACGGCCGCGGCCGCCATGCGCGCCTCGGACAATCGTCCGGAGAACGCCACCGCCGCCGCGCACGCCATCAGACCCGTGACGGCCAGCAGCGGCTGCCCGAATGGCCGGGTCATATCGATCCAGCCCGCGGCCGGCAGGCCCGTCAGCCCGAGCAGGTCCGTACGGATCACGGCGACCAGCAGCAGGCCGACGCCGAAACCGACGCCCGTGGAGAAACGGATCGCGAGCATCGCGCCCACGCCGGCGACCAGCAGCAGGGGCGACAGCCATCCGACCAGCAGCACGCCGAACGTCCCATACCCCTGCGCGCCCATCACGGCGGTCACCATCAGGCCGAACACGACGTCGCAGGCGAGTATGAACACCAGCCGGACCAGCGTGACCGCCCCCGTACCCAACGGGGTGGCCGACGAGATCATGTCCGCGCGGGAATCCCCGAGCGCCATCGTCACGCTCAGCAGCACGCCGGCCAGCACCATCGAGCAGAACGCATGGGACACGACCGTCGCACCCCAGCCGACCGCGAAGAACCGCGCCCCCAATCCGGCGAACGCCATCAACGCCAGCGTGGCCGGCACCACCTGCCACGGCACCACCCGCGACTGCCGGCCCAGCAGCAGCATGAACAACCGCAGGCTGCGCGCCCACGACCATGCCGGTCCGTCCAACGGGGAACGCGACGCGCGGATGCGCGCCATCACCGCCGCAGCGGGAGGCGCGTCTTCCGAACGGGATCGTTCCACGGCGTCCAATGCCGCAAGCAGACGCCCGTCGGGCGTCCCGCCCGTCAAGCGGTCGGTCGTTTCGTCGATATGATCGGTCATCGGGATTCACCGTTCCTTTCCATCCGCATCGTTTTGGCGGTCGAGTTGCGCGCGCAGCAGACGGCGCGCACGCGAGATACGGGATTTGACCGTGCCTTCCGGCACGTCCGACAAATCGGCGATCTGCCGGTACGACAGGCCGTGCAGCCACGCCAACGTGGCCGTCTCCACCAGTTCGACGGGCAGCCGGCGCAGCAACGCCGTCAGATCATCCACGCCCGCTTCGGACAGCACGGCCGTCTCCGGACTCGGGCCATCGTCACGCGGTTCGGGCGCATCGTCCAACGCGGTCACATTCGGGCGTACGCGCCGCACGCGCATGTAGATCTGCCGTTTCGCGATGCCCAGCAGCCAGGACAGCACCTTCGCATCACCACGGAACGCCCTCGCCGACCGCCAGCAGCCCAGCCACACGTCGGCGCACACCTCCTCGGCCGTGCCGGCATCCGGCACGCGCACGCGCACGAACGCCCGCACCGCCGCAGCGTACCGCCCATACAGGGTCTCGAAGGCACGCTCGTCCCCGGAGGCGACCCGCGCGAGCAGATCCCCGTCACGCGTCGCCGCCCCACCGGGCGAGGTCATGTCATCCTGCGTATGCGGCTCCTTCCACAGCACATCGTAGACGGATGTTCATCGGTATATGTAGCGGGGAACGCGCCGGCGGTTCATGGCACGTGCATCGACATGCCCGGAGGGGCGTCAGATCAGGTCGTAGGGCATGCGCCTGAACGCCATCCAGAACGTCAGGAGCGCAAGGGCGATCACGGGCTGCCAAGGTATGCCGGCAAGCGCCAAACAGGCGAACACCACGAACCGTGCCATATAGAACAGGATCCGACGTACGCCCGAGCGCGGAACCGTCTCACAGGTCATATGCGTGTAGCCGCCTCCCAACGTGCGCCCATCCCGCAGCCAGGGCACCAACACCTCGAAGACGAACAGCATGAGCAGGAACATCAGCCCCGAGAACCCTAACCCGCCCAACACGCGGTCGGCAGCCGCACCGGGCCGGACGCCTGAGACCAATGCGTGGATGACATTCGCCGCGACGGCCAACGGCAGTGCCGCCGACATCACGAGGCCCATGTCCACGAGGAACGCGACCAGACGCCGGACCAGGCCGGGATGGGTCACCGTCGCCGCATCCGACTCACGCATGGGCAGGAGCCGGTCGAATGCCAGCGCGCACCCGTACCCGGCCAGCGCGCCCGACGTGTTCCACACCAGATCATCCACGTCGAACAGGCGATACGCGCACGGGAACACGCCCAACGTTCCCGTCAACTGCATCGTCTCCACCAGCAGCGAGACCAGGAACCCGGCGACGGTGGCCGTGGGAAGCCCGCGATGGAACACACGCCTGACGATGAACCCGAGCGGCAGAAAGAACACGACGTTCATCACGATCTGCAACACAGCATCCAACCCGTCGGTACGTATGTCGGCGACGAACCGGAACAGGTCCAACTGCGGCTTCAGATGGTGGACGGCGCAGAACGCGACGGGATCGGCCGGCAACGGGTACAAAGTGAAGCACAACAAGCCGATTGCATACAGCACCGTGCCATACGCGGACAGGATCGCCGGCAATCCAAGCCGGTTATCGCGGTGATACAGCATCGCCAGCACCGGAACGGTCAACGCTACGGACACCACCGGCCACAACGCCAACGCAAACAGGAACGGAACCGTAAACGCCGATAAATAAAGCATATCATTCCTGCCCTTGAGGTAGGGGGCTGCGGACGTTTTCTTGGAGACCGAACGGAAAGATTTTCGTATGTCCGGTCTTGAGGAACGAGAGCGTGCGGTGGGGTTGTATTTCACCACGCCGATGACGACGGCCCAGGTGGTGGAGCACCTGGGTTATCCGACCAGGCAGTGTCTGGAGCGTTGGCCGGCGATGGATTCCCGGTATGCCGGCCATATGGCCAAACCCATCATCCCCCTGGAGACGCGACTGAAGGCGATCGAACCGGTGCCGGGTAGCATGCAGAAGCGGGCCGCCAAACAGTTCGGCGCGGGCGTCGGCGCGGTGCATGGCTGGGTCAGGGCGTACCGCAAGGGCGGCATGGCCGCGTTGCAGCCCAAAAACAGGAACTCCGCGCAGGGCAATAAGCCCGCGGACTCCCGTCGCCGGCCGTCCGCAGCCGATGATGATGATGCGGAGGCTTTGCGCCGCAGGGTCGAGGAACTGGAGCTGGGGAACGCGTTGATGCGGGAGGTGGTGGAGGCCGTAAGGAAAAGACCCCGGCGCCGACCTGCGGCGCCTGTCGAACAGGGGGAAGACCCTGTTGGTCGACCGGTTGAGGCCGGCGTATTCGCCCGGCTCGATGACATGCTTGCCCGGCATCGCGCCGAGCGGCCACCTACTGCCACCACGCCGGGCTGAGCGTTGACGAATACGCCGGACTCGGGGCGGAGGTGGCCGGGGCGTTCGCCGATTCCAAGGGCAGGTACGGGTACCGCAGGATCAAGGCGGTGCTCAAGACCGGCGTATCGGAGAAGGTGGTCCGCAGGATCATGGCGGAGGAAGGGCTCGTGGCGCACGTGCCCAAGCGACGCAGGTATAGTTCCTACGAGGGCGAGACGACGCCGGCTCCCGCCAATCTCGTCGACCGGGACTTCACGGCCGAGCGTCCGAACGAGAAGTGGCTGACGGACATCACCGAGATCAAGGCCAGGGACGGGAAGGTGTACCTCTCGCCGATGATCGACTGCTTCGATGGCAAGATCGTCGCATACACCGCCGGCTTCAGCCCCAACGCGGAGCTGGCCAACCGGATGCTGGAGAAAGCGGCCTCGACGCTGCCGGGGAACGCGCGTCCCCTGGTGCATTCCGACCGTGGATGCCATTACCGGTGGCCCGGATGGCTCGGGCTCATGGAACGCTTCGGGCTGACGCGCTCCATGAGCGCGAAGGGCTGTTCGCCGGACAACGCGGCCGCGGAGGGATTCTTCGGCAGGATGAAGACCGAGGCGGTCTACCCCGAGAAGTGGGAGGAACACACCCGCAACGAGGTGCTCGCCTTGGTCGATGAGTACATACGCTGGTACAACCACGAGCGCATCAAACAGTCGCTTGGTTGGATGAGCCCGGTACAACACCGTCAAAGCCAAGGAATGGCCGCGTGATTATCTCCAAGAAAATGTCCGCAGCCCCTTATCCAACCTTCTGCAGGGCGTGCCCCAAGCCACCGGCAAATTCCGCGTAGCCCTCCTGCCCACCATCGACGGAACGCCCATCAACGGCGAATACGGCGGTAGCGGACTGGCCATCGCCAAGAAGATTCCCGACGGCAAACTCGACGCCGCCAAGAAGTTCGTCGAATACGTCACCACCAACGACGAAGGCATCGACGCCCGCGTATCCAACGGCAGCTTCCCCGCCACCACCAAGACCCTCAACCAGAAGGACTTCCTCGCCAAGACCACGCTCAGGAACACCGACGGCAGCGACAACGAGTTCTTCGGAGGACAGAAATACAACGAGGTCTTCTCCCAGGCCGCCAAGGATGTCACCGGCAAGTGGGAGTTCCTGCCCTTCGAACTCTACGCCCGCTCCATCTACGGCGACAGCATGGGATTGTTCTTCTCCGGCAAGACCGACCTGAAGACGGCCGCTGCCAAGTGGCAGATAGCGCTAAGAAATTATGCTGCTGACCAAGGATTTAGTATCGTCTCAAGATAAATAGATTACAAAGATGACTCCTGTAAGAAATTAGCTATGGTTCATATAGTATTATAAAGGAGTATATAAATTATACTCGTAATTAGATGAATACTTCGCGTTAAGCATATTTCATAAATGTGTGGAATATTGACATGGGCCTATGTTTGAATTGATGTCACTATTTCAGTTGTGTAAAGACACTCAATTTAATCCAATTGATTGCAATTTGGGTGCGGTTTGAAAGATGGAGCTTCGATAGAATTCGACTAACATAGCGTTTGACTGATTTGGTTTCCAGAAATAGTTTTTTTGCTATGTCGTCATTACTGAGTCCTTGTGCAATTAAGGCACATATGTCACGCTCTCTAGTAGTAAGACTCTTGAATGATTCAATAAATATATTTTGCTGGTCTTGAAAAATGAATTTGCTTTGTTGATATTCTACTAGTTTCTTTGTTATTCGTGGAGTAAGAATTTTACCATTTTCAAAAACAGCTTTTATCGATTCCATTAATTGTGATTTACTTATGTCTTTCAGTAGGAAGCCGCTGGCTCCGGCGTCGAGTCCGCCGAAGGCGTAGTCGTCTTCGTCGTAGGTGGTGAGGATGAGGATTCTGATGGCGGGCCAGTGTCTGGCGATGTGTCGGGTTGCTTCGATGCCGTCCATGCCGGGCATGCGCACGTCCATGAGGATCACGTCGGGCAACGGCCGGTGATCGGCGTCCAACTGGTTGAGTGTGTCGATGGCGGTTTGCCCGTTCTCCGCCGAGGCGATGACGGTGATGTCGGTCACGTCGTCGAGCATGAGCTGGAAGCCGAGTCGTGCCAGTCTCTGGTCGTCCACGAGCATCACACGGATCATGGTCGGACCTTCCTTTCAGTCGGTTGTTTCCCGGTCGGGGGAATGACCGCTTTGACCTGCCATTCGGTGCCATTGACCGGCCCATAGGCGAACGTGCCGCCAACGTCCCGTACGCGCCGTGACAGTCTGTCCAGTCCGGTGCCGTCATCGGGTGCGATAGCTTGCGCCGCACCGGTGGCTCCGTCGTTGCGGACGATGACGGTGACTCCGTTGGGCTGGTGGTTCCATGAGACGTTGAGATGCGTGACGTGTCTGCAGTGGCGGATGGCGTTGGTTATGGCCTCGCGGGTCACGTCGAAGCAGAGGTCCGCCTGGGGTTCGTCGTCGTTGCGGACGCCGGTTTCGGTGAATATGGTGATGATGTCGAGCGTGCGGGCGTGTGCGAGGATCGGACGGATGTCATCCCATGAACGCATGCTCCGGGAGCCTGGTTCGGCGGGATCCTCGTCTTCGTCGGTCGTGTCGGTTTCGGTTAGTGCGCGCACGGCCTTGCGCGTGTCCTCCAGGCTTTCCCGTGCGATCTCGTTGATGCCCTTCAGAGCCTCCTCCACGCGCGAGTCGCCGGTCTTACCGGTCAATCCTTCGGATAGGGCGATGATCGCGGTCAACCCGTGCCCCACGCTGTCGTGCAATTGTCCGGCGATGCGCGAACGACGCACGGCGGCGTCACGCTGCTTGGCGGCGGTCTGCGCGCGCCGGTGTTCCAGGCCGGCGGCGGCCGTGGCGTTCCTGGCTTGGACCATGCCGCGGCGTGCCAGGGCGATCGCGCCGGCGAGGGCGAGCAGGAGGATGCGGCCGGGCCATTCGCCGAGGAACCGGCTGGCGGGCCATGACATGAACGTCGCCAAAGTCACGGTCAACGTCGTCACGAGGGACCCGATGTACATGCGGCGTTCCCCGGCCGTACGCATGAACGCGTAGAACGCCGCGACCAGTTGGACCAGCAGGATCGAGTCCGCATGCCAGAAGGACAGGACCAGGGTCAGGATGAGCTGCGATGCCAACGTGGCGGACGGGGCCCGGTAACGGAACACCAATGCCAGGCATGACAGGAGCTGGAACAGCAGCAGCATTATGAATCCGCCGGTCTGCTTGGCGAGCGTGTACATCGGATCCAATGGGGCGCCGATCATGCGCTCCCACGTGAGCATCGCCATCTCGACCGCGAGCACGCATAATGGCATGGCTATGGCAGTGACCCTGCCGACGTTCACCGTTTGCCGCTCCATACGATCCACTGTGCCACCTCGCAGGGTCATCGGCGTGTTCACTGGGCGAGGCAGTCCGCGCCGGGCATCAGGCAGCCGAGCATCGTGACCGAACCGGTGAACAGCACAGTGAACACGATGATGATGGCCAGCCATACGAACGGCGAGAGCAGCGCCCCGATCCATGCGGCGACACGGCCGTCATGCTCCCATCCGTGCCCGTCGCGGCCGGTGATCCACGCGATCAGCACGCCGGGCAGGGACAGGAACAGGCCAAGCAACAGGAACCCGACGATCGAATCGTTCGGCGCGGTCGCGGCTGGCAATGGTCGGGGCGGATTCGGCCGGCCGGGCTCCGGGACGGGCGATGGCGCCGGCAGGGGCTTGCCGGGTGACGGTTCGTGATGTGCGGGAATGTCCATGAGTGCCGATCCTTTTGAATGTCATTGGAGCTTGTTGATGTTGATGGCGCCGTTGTCGCCGGGCAATGCGCTGATGGAGACCTTGACGGTGCCGTCGTCGGCCGTGTAGTCGTATACGCCGGCCTGTTCCTCCTCGGTGGCGTTGCGGGTGAAGCCCGCGTCCTTGATCTTTCGCGCGTAATCCTTCGCTTCGGCGATGGTCCATGACACGTCGATCAGGTAGCCGTTGTCGGTCTCGTCCCTGATGCGGGTCGTCACCCGGTCGGGTTCGGGCACCCGGCCGGCATACTGGCCGTCAGGCCAGGAGCCTTGGACGGAGCCACACGCCGCCAGCCCGAACAAGGCCGTCAAAATCAGCAAGAACGCGAGCAGCATGGATGCCGGGGCGCGCCTCGGCATTGCCGTGTATCGGACAGGCATGATCATCCTCCTTTTCCGAATCTGATGCCGTCAACGGCTTCTGATCGCGTCGGCCACGCTGCGGCGCAACGCGGGCCGGATCTGCATGTACTGGATGAGGAACAACGCCAGCCAGCAGGCCGCTCCCGCGCCGATCACACCAGCCCACGGGATCCCGGCCACTGGAACGCCGACGAGCGTGATAGAGCGTGTTGCGAGCACGAGCGAGCTGACGGCGACCGGGATGAGCGCGAGGACGACCGCGCCGGCGGCCAGGTGCAGGCTCTGCCACAGGATCATGCGCGTCACCCGGCGCGGCGACATGCCGATGCTGCGCAGCAGCGCCTGATCGGCGACCATGCCACGGTTCGACAACGCGATGACGGCCAGACTCGTGGCCAGGGACACGATGCACAGCATCGCGATCATCAGCAGCGAGTCCGCGTAGTTCAGGCTCGTCGGATGGCCGCCCAGGGCCAGTATCCGCCCGTAGGACCGCGCGCAGGTCAGCAGGGTCGTGGACAATCCCAAGGCCAGTGCGAGCGGGGCGATGGTGTTCATACTGGACACGGCCTTCGCCTTGGCGGCACGGGCCGCGAGCACGCCGGTCGCCGACCCGCACAGGCGGCACACGGCGCGTCCCGCATCCAGCAGGATTGGGACCAGCACGCCAGTGAGGACGTACATGCCGAACGACGTGATGATCCCGGCCCATAATGCGCCGTTGAACGTCTGGCCGGCCTCCTGCCCGAACGCGTGGGCGCGCGGCATGCCCATGCCGGAGAACGCCAATGCCAATGCCGCCGCCATGACGACCAGTCCCAGCGCGCAACGCGCCCAATACCGCCATCCATGCCGCCCGATCGGCGCGTCCCTGCCACGGATCGCCTCGATGGGACGAACCTTCGCCGCACGCATCGAGGGCACGAACGCGCCCAGCATGCACGTGGCCACGCCCAGCAGCAGCGAGCCGAGCCATGCCGTCGCGGACGGCGCGAATGCGGGAGGGACGAACGAGCCGAGCCCGCCGGCGAAGCTCTCCGCGGCCATCGCGTTGAACTCGGGAACCGCGAGCAGACTGGCCGGCATCGCGAGCAGTGAGCCGAGCAGCGAGCCGGTGAGGCTAGCCACGCCCACGAGCATCCACGTGCCCGCGCGCACCTGGCTCGGACTGGCGCCCATGAGACGCCATTGCGCGAACGTGCCGCGGATGCGGTCAACCGTGGCCGAACCGACCACCGTCAGCGAGAAGAACGCAAGCAACGCCACCACGACATAGATCGTGGCCGACACCATGCCGAACTCGGCCGGGTCCAGACCCGCCAGCCGGGCGGCCGATGCGAACGACGGCGACGAGGTCCACACGAACTGGTTCATGCACACGCCCACCAGCGTGGTCACCACCGCGACCACCATGATCGTGGGCACCCAACCCGCGAGATTATCGCGGAACACGCGAAGCACATACCTACCCACGACGGGCCTCCTGACCGTGCTGCGGCATGGCCGGCTCGAACGTGCGGCGCATGCCCTCGACGATCTGCCCAGCGGTCAGTCTGCCCGCGATGTGGGTGATTCCGCCGTCACGCAGGAAGACCACGCGGTCGGCCAGGGCGGCGGCGTCCGTGTCATGCGTGACCATGACCACGTTGGAACCCGAATCCGCCAGCTCGCGCAGCACCTGCAGCACGAGCTCGCTGTTCGCGGTGTCGAGCGCGCCGGTGGGCTCGTCGGCGAACACCACCGCCGGGCGCAAGAGCAGGGCCCGGCACAGGGCCACGCGCTGCTGCTCGCCGCCGGACAGGGCGCTCACCACGGTCCTCGCCCTCCGGCGCAGGCCGAACCGGGACAACAGCTGCGTGACCCGAATGTAGTCGGCCTTGCGATGGGCGAGCGAGAGCGGCAGCATCACGTTCTCCTCGACCGTCAGATACGGCACGAGGTTGTACTGCTGGAACACGAAACCGATATGCCCGCGGATGAACCGCGAACGACGCTCCTCGTCCAACGCGTAGATGTCGGTGCCGCCGATGACGACCCGACCCGAGTCGGGCCTGTCCAAACCGGACAACACGTACAACAAAGAGGTCTTACCCGCACCCGAAGGCCCGACGATCGCTGTCAACCCGGCACCGGGAATATCCAACGAGACATCATTGAGAATCACACTCGGACTGGAACCATCAGCGGAAACCACACGCTTGACCAACCCACGCGCCTGAACCGATAAATATGTATTTACCCCAATGAAGTCATTTGGTTGTTTTTTCATGGACGAGAATCCTTCCTACGAGAGTGCTACTGCCGACAGTATCCATAAAGACAAGTCAATCGTCTATGCCGGAGAGACGATTGATATCAAAAGATGTCAATCTGTGTCGAAGAGAGAGTCGAGTAACCATATAGTTGATAAACAGCCACCAGTCAAAGAATCATCAGAATTGTGATGTCCTTCATCTAACAGTTGCAAAAACACCGAATTATGTGCGGACGGAACAATAGCCGAATATGAATTCAACCATTGTTCCGTATATAAGAGAGGCGCCTTTATATCATTCTTGCCGGCAGTAATCCAAATGTCAGGAGCCTGATTAGAAAAATCAGCTGGAAGACGCCGCAATTGCGCCAAAGGTGAAAACGAGTCATAGCAAGAAGATGATGAGGGATATCCGAATTCATCCCAATCGCTAATTGTAAGTGGATTGTCGGGGTTTGTGAGAATCAATTCCGGTGTTAAAAAAGGGTGCGATAATTGAACAATTTTGAAATAATCCGGGCGGCGCAATGCGTCAGAAAGAACAACCAAAGCGCCGGCGCTTGAACCCGCTGCTCCAATGCGTTTGGCGTCACATAAGTTATTTGCAATCAATCCTTTAGTGCAATCGAGAAAATCATTGATAGATATGAACTTATTGTTTTTTATCGCTTGCCTATGCCATTCCTCTCCATACTCGCCCCCACCTCGAATATGGCAGAAGGCAACAGTTATGCCGGACTGTATGACATATGAAATCAAACGGTCATAGGCTCCCTCAAGTGCGATTCCATAACATCCGTATGCCATCAATAGAATAGGAGACTGCTCGAGAATACTGTCAAGTCTATAAAAAAGTGTAATGGGAATATTTGTTTGATCTCTACTCCGGATAATAATTTTGCGACAGTGAATATTAGGTGTGGACGATACAGCCTCTAAGAATCCTTCCCTATTTCCTGTTACAATTTGCGTTTGATGGATTGGAGATGATATGCAGAAAACAGGGAATCTATCCCGAAATCCAAGAAAACTAATAACTCCACAAGGAGGAGCTTTCCATATCCCATTTTGTCCGAGAGAAGGAATCCAGATGGCGGAGTCGCCCGATAGGCGTCCTATCACATAAACAATCCCATTACGCTTTTGCAATGATTTAGGAATAAATCCATGGGGGGACTGAATCATTTGCCTATCATGTATATCGGTAAAAAAGTTAATAATTAGAAGTTGGCTATTGACGATAGCATATAGAAGAGTATTTGTAATCTCCATCGAATCAATGGCAAGTGATGAAGTAATTTCCTTAAAGCGTGTGTCTCTTTCGCCGAAATCATCGAAAAACAGCAGACGAGAATTGTCTCCGTGCGTCATTCTTATAACAATAACCGCATCATTACTGCAAACGAAAGATAATATATCATATCCACTATTTGTGCCGCATACTTCAATGATGCCGCACTTGTTTGCCATCATTAGTTTATACGGGCGATTTGATTTGCTTTTATTGATCCAATAGATAGAATGATATGTCGTTCTTATCTGAGATACAACATTGTTGCACCTCAGAAGAATATTGGCGGATTGCTTTTTCAATTCATATAATGAAATAGTGTAAAAATCAGTTTTTGGCATCTGTGTTAATAATGCCGCTATTGTTTTCTCTGAATTGATGTAAAAACCAGATATGCTTCCAATCGGTTTTTTACATAAATGAATATATCGCGACGGATCATCCTTGAAATGAATTACTAGTTCATTATTAATTTGCATTAATTCGATCGGTTGATTACTGGAATAATGAAAATTATTTGTATCCTCTATTAAGTGTTCACAAAGTTGTTGCGCCTTGCTGCGATACTTGTCAGAGAATTCTTCATACAATTTGATGGGTTGATTGAGTGTTGTACACTTCATAGGTGCTCCATTGCAAAAGTGTCTGGCATCAATTTTGCGAATTGGTGCCAGACACTTATCTTGTCAGCAGTTGCTGTAGGTCAAGGTACTCGGCAGGCCCGGGCAGGGGCCATTGAAGCTAAACGTGCTGATACGTGCTGCATCATCCGTTTCGCCGTCAGCAGTCAAGATTTGAAAATCAAGAACGTTGTTTCCCATTGTGCACCTCCTTTCTAATATCTAAGGAATCGTTCCATGACAGGAACGGTATGTCTGACCATTTCCCCTGGAGTGCGGCAAGAGATCCGAGGACTCCAGCGGATCCGGTCAGAAAATCACACGACAGTTTTAGTCCTTGATTTCCTCGGACGTAAGAACCGCCCGAAAATGTCATCTGGAGATGACGCATGAAACGGTTTTTCGCTGCGGACTCTCTCCGGCAGAGGGTTTTCACAGTCTGCGAAGGTGACGTGTGGCCCAGACGATGAGCCGTACGCGGTTGGTTTGGCCGGTTTTCCTGAGGATATTGCCGATGTGGGTTTTGACGGTGGACACGCTGACGCCCAAGCTCGCGGCGATCCGTTCGTTGGAATCGCCTTGGACGACGCGGGCAAGGATGTCACGTTCCCGGCTGGTGAAATCGGGGAGATCGTTGTCCTCGAATGCCTCTGCCGTCGTTGACGTTCGGGCGGAAGCGGCGGCGAGGCGCTGGTTGAGGCGGTTCATGGTGGTGGTGTCCATGACGGTGTTGCCCGAGACGGTGGCGCGTATGGCGTCGATGAACCGTTCGGCGTTGCTGTTTTTGAGGAGGAATCCGCTGGCTCCGGCATCGAGCATGGCAATCGCGTAGGCATCAGTGTCGTATGAAGTCAGCCCGATGATGCGCGTTTCCGGCATATCGTGAATGATGACGCGCGTGGTCTGGATGCCGTCGAGTCCGGGCATGCGCACGTCCATGAGGATCACGTCCGGTTTGGCCTGATGAGCCGTGCGTATCGCGGTTTCGCCGTCCGTGGCCGTGGCGATGACGCTCATGTCGGGTTGTGCGTCGACGATGCGCGCGAATCCGTCGAGGATCAATGTCTGGTTGTCGACCAGCATCACGCGTATGAGTCGTGTCCCGTCCGCATTCGTCATCGTCAGCATTGCCGTCCTCCTTGCCCGTGTCCGTCAGCAGTCTCGTTCGATGCCGTCGCCAACGATTCCCGTTGATGGGGCAGTGGCCAGACGGCATCGACCGAACAGAGCCCATTCGTCATGCTGACGCTGGCGTGGCCATCGTACTGCTCGCACCTCCACCGAATGCCGTCAAGACCATGCCCATGCCGCTGTCGTTCGGTGACGTCGGTGCGTGGGGGAGACGTATACGGGTTTTCGCAGTGCAGTCGGATATCGTCGCCAGTGATGGTCAGGGACAGGTTGACGCAGCGGGGTTGCGCGTAGCGCAGCGCGTTGGTCAGGCATTCCTCGGCCACCCGGTATACGGCGTGGGACAGTCCCGTCGGCAGGTACGGCGATTGCGTATACTCCTGGTGCAGGTCGATGACCAGTCCGTGCCTTCGGTATCCGGCGATGAGTTCGTCGAACTGGTCGAGCGTGGGCTCCGGTGAATGGTCTTCTTTCGTGTTGTCGGATAGCAGGGCCCGCAGATCGGCGACGGCCTCGCGCGAGGCTTGGGAGATGTCCGCGAACGCCGTGCGCGCTGTGGGGTCAGCGGTGGTCGTTCTGCCGCTTTCGGCTTGGACGGTGATGACGGTGAGCGTGTGGGCGAGGATGTCGTGCATCTCGTGGTTGATGCGCATGTGTTCCTCCAAGACGGCCAGTCGCGCACGCATGTCGCTGTCATGTTCGGCCATGATCCGGCGTTCTTCCTCCGCCTTAAGCCTCATGTCCTTGGCGCGGTTGAGCCGGCCCGCCTGCCATGCTGCCAGCATCGGACTGCCTGCGAACAACCCGGCCACGGGCATCGTCCAATCCCTCGAGCGGATGATCACCAGATGCAAGCCGAACGCGGCGACGGGCAGCAGACACGATGCCAAGCCAGCCAGTCGACAATGCTTCACCCGACTGGCCCCGCACAGGAACGCGGATATTACTGCCATGAGCTGGCCGATCAACGTGAACGAACCATAGACCGTCGTGTAGGCGAAGGGAGCAATGGCAGTCAATACGGCGAACACGGCGAACCGCCGTCTCATGAACACGATGGAGGCGACGGCCACGCTCGCCCATACCCAATCTCCCATGCCCGCCGCGCCGAACAGTAAGCACATCAGCACGCCGAACAGGGCGATCGTATCCTCCGTATGAACCTTCATACCAACGACGTTACCCGTGCCGGTTGGCCGGTACCATGATTCGCAATGATGGTTTCCTATTCCTCATTCCACGGGAGTTCATACCTAGGTACCAGGTCGTTCGTACCTCGGTGCCGGTCGAGCGTGAATTGATTCATGCGGATGATATCCCGTACGATTCGGCCCCCGTAGGCTGACTCCTGAAAGGATGTTTCGGCTATCGATCACCGGAACGATTGGAACACAACAGGAAGGTGCCGACATGACGGACACATGGGGGGCAAACAGCGGCTTGGACGCATATCCGGCTGCCGTGGAGGCGCTTGACGTGCGCAAGACGTATGGTTCCGGCGTGGCCGAGACGGTTGCGGTGGCGGGTATCACGGCCCGGTTCGAGAAGGGCAGGTTCACGGCGATCGTGGGCCCGTCGGGGTCGGGCAAGACCACGTTGCTGCACTTGCTGGCTGGGTTGGATGCGCCGACTTCCGGCCGGGTGATTATCGATGGCACGGACATCTCGACGCTTTCGGATGATGCGCTGTCCGATCTGCGGCGTGACCGTATCGGGTTCATCTTCCAGGATTTCAATCTGCTGCCGTATCTGACGGCAGAGCAGAACATCGAACTGCCGTTCACGCTGCGCGGCAGGCAGCCCGACCGGCAGGCCATACGCGGGATCGCGCGCGAGCTGGGCATCGAGAACCGTCTTGATCACAAGCCGCAGGAGATGAGCGGCGGGCAACGCCAGCGCGTGGCGGTCGCCCGCGCGCTGGCCAGCAGCCCCGCGGTGGTGTTCGCCGACGAGCCGACCGGAGCCCTGGACGTGAAGTCGTCGCGCCAGTTGCTGGGAATCCTGCGGGATATGGCGACGCGTCACGGGCAGACGATCGTGATGGTCACGCATGACCCGAACGCCGCCGCCTACACGGATCGGGCGCTCGTGGTGCGCGACGGGCTGATCGCCGCCGATATCGCGCATCCGGCGGCCGCGGATGTGGTGCGCGTGCTCGAACAGGGCGCCGAACCCGCGAATGCGGAAGCGGGTGCGCGATGATCCGGGTGGCGTGGGCGCAGATCAGGCATTCCCCGTCCCGACTGCTCGCCGTCCTGTTGGCGGTGGTCCTGTCGGCAATGATGCTGGCTGGAACGGTCGTGTTCCAGGCTACGTCGACCGCGAGCATGGCCACCGTCACGGCCGCGCCGCTGCGGCCTGTGGATGTCATCATCGATCCCGGTGACGCCGATGTGAAATCGTTGAAGCCCTCGTGGGCCGAGGATGTGCTCGCCAAGGCGAACGTCGGCGGCAAGGTGAGGGCCACGGCCCCGTATTATGCGGCCACGGTCACCGCATACGGTTCCGCCGCGCGCGGCACGGCGAATGTGTATTCCGTATCCCGCGACCCGTCCCTGCGATGGTTCGGATTGGAGTCCGGCGACTGGCCGGCATCCGCCGACCAGGTCGTCGTCTCGCGTGATACGGCCGATGGCCTTGGCGTGAACGTCGGTGGCACGGTCACGTTGAAATCGTCCGACGGGACGAAGCGTGTGGTGACGGTCAGCGGCATCAACGATGTGCGGTTCAAGCCGATGACCGGCACCGACTACGCGATCTACGCCGATCCGTCGTACTTCGGTGAAGCGACGCCGGGCGAACTGTTCGTCAAACTCGATGATCCCTCCGATATCGATGCAGTCACGGAGCGGCTCGCCGCGACGGCCCGGGCGGATGGCGTCACGGCCGTCGAGGGCAGTGAGATGATCCGGCAGGCGTCGGCGATGATGGCCGGCGGCTCCACGCAGCTGACCGTGATCATGGCGGTGTTCGCCGTCATCGCCCTGTTGTGCGCGATGATGGTGATCTCCAGCACGTACAGGACGCTGATCGCACAGCGTACGAGGGATATCGCCATGCTGCGCCTGATCGGGGCCAAACGTGCGAACATCCGTTCGCTGGTGCTGTCCGAAGCGTTGATCACCGCATTGGCCGGCACGATCATCGGCGCACTGGTCGGCGCGGGCGGCGGCTACGCGGCCATGGTGGCGATGGGTCAGGCGTTCGGCGGATTCGCCGCCAACCCGTTCCTGCTGGCGGGAGCGCTGCTCCTGTCCGTTGCGGCGACGGTGCTGACCGCGTGGACGACCGTGCGCCATGCCACGCGCATCCCTCCGATCCAGGCATTGGACGGGGCCGCGCAGACCAGTGGTGACGATACGGACACCGGCGGCAGGGCGCATCATGGTCGTATCCTGCGCATGGGATTCGGCGCGCCGTGCATGATTGCAGGCATCGCGTTGCTGTGGGCCGGCTCCACCGGCTTCCATATGCCCATCGCACTGGTCGGCGGCCTCGCCCTGGCGCTCGGACTCGTGCTCGCACTGCCCGTGTTCGTCGCGATGCTCATGCCCGCCATCGGCATGATCCTGTCCGCGTGTGGCTTGCCGGGCAAACTGGCGGCATCTAGTCTGACGGCGAACGCGCGTCGCGCGGGCGGCACCATCACCGCGGTCGCGTTCGGCATCAGCCTGATCGCCGCGCTCTCCTCGGCCGCGGCCACCGGCACCGCCACCATCGATGCCGACCTTGACTACCGTTATCCGGTCAGCGCCGCCCTCTACACGCCGGACAACAGCCCGCTCTCCGACAAGGTATTGCAACGCGCCAGTGAGATTACCGACGCGCGGGCCTCCTACCCGGTCCGCACCATCGCCATCGACCATGCGCCAGAAGGGGCGAAGACCACACCCAAAGTGCTCGACGTGATCCCCGACAAGGCCGCCGGAACCTTCACCGCCGACGACGGCTGGCATGCCGGGATAAGCGGCGGCACGCCCGTCGCGCTCGTTCACCCGCGCTACATGAGCACCATCGGCATCAAGGAAGGCGACCAACTCACCATCACGATCGCCGGCACGCCGCTCACTGTCAGGGCGCATGCCTCGCAGCTCACCGAATCACCGGAGCTTGCGGTCATCATCACCGACAGCCAACTCGGCTCTCTGCCGAACGCGGCCGCAATCCAGCCGAAATTGAAGACCAGCATGGTCTGGTTCAAGGCCAGACCCGGCATCGACCGGGCCAAGCTCGCCGGCCAGGTCAACCATCTGGCCGCGGCCGACCCGAACGCCACCGTCGGCGGCGGCATCGCAGAAAGCAACGACATCCTCAACGTGCTCAACATGCTGCTCATGCTCTCCTACGCGATGCTCGCCATCACCGTCACCATCAGCCTGACCGGGCTCGCCAACCAGCTCGCATTGTCCGTCATCGAACGAACCAACGAGATCAGCATGCTGCGCGCCCTCGGCACCAGACGCGGCGCGATCCGTATGAGCATCGCCATCGAGGCACTGGCCCTGACCGTCATCGGCACTGTAATCGGCCTGCTCGTCGGACTGCCGCTTGGGCTAGCCGGCGTCAAGGCCCAGATCGGCGGCATGACCGGCCAATTCACCACCCGACTGCCGTGGGACCAGATCAGTGTGCTCATCCCCATCATCCTCATCGCGGGACTGCTCGCCTCGACCATCCCCGCACGCAACGCCACCCGAATACAAGCCGCACAAGGCCTCACCAGCTGAGTCGGCTATCAAAATTTCCCCGGGTAATAATCCGAGGAAGGTTAATAATAACCACAATAGAAAGGAATAATATTCACTGTTGTATCTTCACTTATCGATTTCAATGTGTTTGGAGCGGATTGTCAGCTGAAGATGACACATATCTTCGTGTTCTTACCATTGACATTGCTTGCTGTGATGCGTGGGACTTGAGCCAGCTGACGGCGATTTGCGTGCGGTCATGCAGTTGCAAGGTGAAGAGGATTCGACTGATGGTTCGTCGTATCGTCGCGGGCTCCAGTACCAGTTTGCGGGCGATTTCCTCGTTGGTCATGCCTTCCGCGATCAGTGTGCATATCTCGCGTTGGCGCGGCGGCAGGGCTGCGAACGAATCCCGCAGCTTCTGTTGTTCGCGGCCTGCTGTGGGTCTGGGCATGCCGTGTTCGAGAATCTGCCGGGTGATGCGTGGCGTGACCACGGCGTCTCCGTTCGCCACCGCATGAATCGCATCCTTGACGGCTGCAGCACTGGCGTCTTTGAGCAGGAATCCGCTGGCTCCCGCATCCAGTCCACCGTATGCGTAGTCGTCCTCGTCGTACGTGGTGAGGATCAGCACGTGAATGGCGGGCCATCGGCGGGTGATTTCACGGGTGGCGGTGATGCCGTCCATCACGGGCATGCGCACGTCCATGAGCACCACGTCCGGCAGCGGGCCTCCTGCCGATTCCAGTCGCTCGATTTCAGCGATAGCCTGTCGGCCATCGCCCGCCTGGGAGACGATCGTGATGCCGCTCACCTTGCCAAGCATGAGCTTGTAACCAAGCCTCGCGTATTGCAGGTCATCGACCAGCATGATGTTCGTCATCCACGTCACCCCTTTCCCTTGTCGGACGTACGTACGTCAGCATCGCGGTCACCCGCCAGACACCGGTTTCCGCCCCGTCCGGCCCGTAGCGGAGGGATCCTCCGGCTCGGGCGATGGCGTCCGCGATCCGCGCCAGACCGGTGCCTCCGGCATCATCGGATGACTTGGGAAGGTTCGTCGATCCGTCGTTGGTGATGGTCGCGATCATGCTCCCATCCGTTGCGTGATCCCATGAGACATTCAGGTGCGCGAGACCGGGCGCATGGCGCACCGCGTTGGTGACGGCCTCGCGGGTCACCCGGAAGCACAGGTCCGCCTGCTCCGGGTTATCACTGCGTCGGCCGGTCTCGGTGAATGTGACGATCACGCCGGAGACCCGCAGGTGCGCGAGCACCGGCCGGATGTCATCCCATGCGTAATGCTTCTCCGATTCTCCAATCGCGGAGTGATTCATCTCGTATGGTCGAGTGCCGCTGGTGGCCGTCGGGGTGCCGGACAGGTCCGCGTCGGTGGCGGTCAGGGCCCGTAAGGCGTGCCGGGTGTCCTGCAGACCGCTTTTGGCGATGTCGCGGATCGCGTCGATGGCCTGCATGATCTCCGGTTCCATGTCCAGGCCGTCCAGCTGTTCGGCCAGTCCTTGGGCCAGAGTGATGATGGTGGTCAGGTCATGGCCGACGCTGTCGTGCATCTCGCCGACGATGCCACTGCGTTGTACGACCGCATCCCGTTGCCGGGCGAGCAAGTCCGCGCGCAGACGCTCATCGTGTTCGCGTTGGATCGCGAGGACGGACAGGCGGCGGTTGCGGACCGCATAGCCCAATACGCCGATGACCACCATAGGGAGCATGCCGGGTAGCACGTCAAGCCAGATCGACCATCCGGCCTGCCGCCAAGCGTCCCCGGCGAACGCCTGACTGCCCAGCACCATGCAGGAGACAAGCCCGAAGCACAGGACCCGCAAATCACCGGCGACGGTCATGATCAACGCCCAATAGGCGATCATCGGCATAATCGGAGCCCATTCACCCACGCCGGCAAGATCCAGCAGCAACGCGGGGACAAGCACTCCGCCCATCACCCATTCGGGTCTCTCGTACCGCCAGGCCAGCGCGATGCCACCGGCAAGGACGGCCGCCGCCAGCGGCATGAGCACGATTGGTGTGTGCATGGCCCAATACGAGTGATCCGACGGGACGGCGTCACGCTTGGTGGCCCACAGCATGCGCAGCATGAACAGCGTGGACGCGGCGGGAAGCCCGTAGACCAGCATGCCGCCCGGTTTCCTCAATTCCAACGGAGCATCGCCCATATCTCGTATCCTCGGCTCAGATCGGCATATATGTGCATGCGTATCCGTTTGACGCTTATTCTCCTGCCGCATGCGCGATGACGACCGTCGGCGGTGTGCGTATGCCACGTTGCGCGGTGAGCCACGAGCCGAGCATCGCCATGACGGCAAGAACGATAACGACCACGAGCCACGGAATCCACGGCATGCCGAATACCAGCACATCGAACGACAGCCAGATGCCGATGGAGAACGAGACGGATACGAGCAGGCTGGGGACGAACGCGATCAGGGACGAGGTGATGACCGTCATAAGCCCGTCCAATGCGGCAATGGCGTTGAGCTGACCCTGGGTCCCACCGCTGACGGCCACCAGCGCGAGGTCGAGCTCCCGTCCCCTCTGGGCGATCAGATAACCCGAACACACCGCCGTCAGCACCAGGACCAGCGACGTGCCGATCAATGCCAGGATACGGGCGAAACCGGGCACTTCCACCGTCGGCGTTCCGGCGGGGAGCAGCCGCGTCCACGCGGTGATGGTCGCGGTGAGCGACTCGTATGACATGAGCAGCGTCAAACCGGCGGCCAGGGGAATGATGGTGGACGAGGACGCGCACACCCTGGCCCGGGTCTGCTGGCATGCGATGCGCCATGCCGGCCAGGGAAGACATGCCACCGCCGTCCACATGCGCACCGTCGCCGATAGCACGGCCGGGCCGGCAAGGCAGACGGACACGGTGAACAGCAGCATCGCGATCATGTTGCCGTACGCCAGCGGCGACATGGACGAAAACGTGACCTGCACCGACATCCGCGCCATCGACGTCTTCCGCACATTCAGCAGACCGGCCGCCAATGAGACCAGCGCCCCGGCGAACATGATCCAGGCAAGGACGAGCCGGGGTGCGCCGACCGTTTTAGGAGGATCCGACGCCTCGCGCAACGCCTCGACCGGCGATATGCCGCCAATCGCACGCACCGTCAACAGCGAGCCGACCAAGGCCATCGCGAAACCGAAGACGACGCCGCAACCCCACGCCAGCAGCATGCCCGTCACATCCTGAGGCAGGAACGGCAACCCGTCCGCCTCCAACTGCCGGGTCGCGAACGGGTAGAGCCCCCGTGCCAACGCCGGCGAGACGACAAGCGAGACGACCGTGGCGACGACATCTAACAGAAGCACCTGCATGCATACGCGCAACGTCAACTGTCCGGGAGTGGCGCCCTGCAACGCGATCAAGGCGAGGGGGCGGCGGCGCTGGCGGATGGCCGAGGAGACCACCAAAAGCACCATGAGCATGCCCACGATGACCATCGGCACCAGAGGAGGACCGCTCAACTCCATATAGAATATCACCGCCCTGTCGTGCAGCCCCGGAACCGTCATAGCCATTCTCGCGTTCGACAGCATGACCATCACCATGCCCGACACGCACTGCACCACGGACAGCAGCAACAACACCGCACCCCACACGACGGGCGCATCCCTGAAATCACGCAGCAGCCCACGCATCAGATCGCCTCCCGCCCATCAAGACCGGACGAATCGGAACCGACCTCGGCCAACACACCATCACGCATCCGCACGACGCGATCGCACCGGGCCGCGACCTCGGGACTGTGCGTGACCATGACCACCGCATGACCGGGACGATCCGCGAAAGCCCGCAACTCATCGACCACGCGCCCGCCCGACTCGGTATCCAACGCGCCGGTCGGCTCGTCGGCGAACACGATCTCGGGATCCGCGACCAGCACGCGGGCCAACGCCACACGCTGCTGCTCGCCGCCCGACAGCAACGTCACATTCTGCCTGCGCAACCCGAGAATCCCTAGACGGTCAAGCAGCCCGGCCGCGCGATCCCACGGAAATCTCACGCCTCGCAGCGTGAACGGAAGCCTGAGATTGTCCTCCACGCTCATCGAGGGCACCAGATTATACGACTGGAACACAAACCCCAGATGGTCACGCCGGAACCGCGCCGACCGCGCACGGCTCATACGGGTCACCTCCTGTCCCAGCACCCGTACCGAACCGTCGGAAACGGACTCCAACCCTGCCAGACAATACATGAGCGTGGACTTGCCCGAACCGGACGGCCCCACGATCCCCGTCATCTGCCCCCAACCGGCCATGAAATCCACATGCCTCAGCACCGGCACCGTCTCGCCCCTACGCGGCTCGAAACTCTTCGACAGCCCCACGGCCGCAACCGGAGCCAACGCCATCGCATCGCTCCCCGTTCCCCTCAAATGCCGAACCATCATCCACCTTCCTCACCTGCGTATCGGACTTTCGATACCCACTCTCCAGCAAACGGACAATGAGCAGCAAGAAGACGCCCGAAAATGTCATCTAGAGATGACACCCTCAATAGGGGGAATAATGCCAAAGATGATGGCGTGTACACCCATAAAGAATGTCTCTTTTATTGTTTTTAAGAACGGTGCAAGTCGTTTTTGGCAAGCATATAGTGTAAGGGGACAGTTTTGAGAAGGTGGTCATGTTTTCCTTCTCCAATGACATGTCCATTATTCAAGACATATATCATTTCGGCATTGCACACGGTGGTGAGTTGGTGGGTGACGATAATGAAGGTACGGTCTTCGGCTTGATTCTCGTTCTCGAAGCCGTTTGAAGCACGTATGGTGCGGATGCCGGCGAGATCACGATTGAGCGTGGAGGTAAGGTCGCCGAGCGTGTATTGGCTGTCATAGCTTGCTCGTTCGATGAATTTAGCGGACAGCAGCATGAGCGTGAATACGGTAAGGAGCAGGGTGATCGCTGTGCCGAATAGGCTTGGGTCAAGCATTGCCATAAACGCAGCGGAACCGATGACGGTGATGAAGCCTGATGCAAGGGCTGATGTGCACTGCATGAATGCATTACGCAGTTGTGAGGTGTCGTTGCTGACACGGCTGAGCAGGTCGCCGGAGTCACGTTGATCGTATTCGCGTATGGGCAGACGTAGCAGGTGTTTGCTTAGTGCGAGACGAGCATCCCTTACGATATCCTCCCCCGTGCTCTGAAGTTGGTAGTTCTGTAGGGCTGATATTGCTCCTGAGGCGGTGACGAGTAGCAGCATTCCGGCAATGACGGGCCACTGGGGAACCTGGAATACACCATTCTGGAAGAAGTTGGTCATGTACTTAGGCAGGAGCAGCGTCATAGCGGCTCCTATGGCTCCAAGGCATAGGATGAGTGCCAGCCGTCCTCGGTATTTTCGGAGGGGAGAAATCAGATTGTACATGGAGGCAGGTTTCATGTACATGGTGTCGTCCTGGTCGTTGACGGTCATTGCGTATCTTTCCGTTCGGAACTGGTTCTGGTGATGGTGTACCGTCTGACGGCATCAGGTTCGCCGATGGGTGTGCCGTTGGCTTCGACCCAGGCGTGTGCGCGGAAGGGACGATCGGTGAATCCGGTGCACCATGTGACGGATCGGTGAGAGATGCGGCATGCCGCCGCTGTGGAGAGCGACCGAAGCAGACAACCCTGCTGGCTTCGGCATCTGCGGCTTACCGCGCATACGGCATTGCGGTAACGTTCCGCCATGCCGGTGTCGGCCGGCGGATATCGTTCGGACCACATTTCAAGCCGGCGGCAGAACTCTCCGATTTGCTGTCGTTCCATCCGTCTTCCGATAATGATGGCAATCAGTGCTATCAGGCGGTCATGAAAGTTGACGTGTGTGACCGCTTCCGGCTGTAAAGGGATGCTCATAGACGCACGTGCTTCCCCATATCGGCGAGGAAACGATCCGCGTCCCGGGCGATGATCTGTCTGTCGGCCTGATATTCTTCGGCGATTTTATTCGTGCAATCCTCGACGGTTTTGCCGCACATCAGACCGTCAAGGATAATCCGGCCTATTTCGTTGACCTGCAGATATTCACCGGTGTCGTTGACGAAGACGATCGCCCCGCCCTCCTTGGGATACAGGGATATCTGATTCCTCAGACTGATGCTTGTCTGTGTGTCATCGGCTTGCATATCTCAGCCACCTTTCCACTGCTGCTACTCGTTGCATTTCAAACAGGAATGTGATGTCAGGCATCGGCATGGAAGCTCGACGCCGTATGGCTGGCATATCGATCAGTCCCTCCTCGTCCAGCACTCCGCCGGCGATTGAGTCGAGCAGCGCGTCCTTCGAGCGTTGCCATGCCAGATACAGTGAATATGAGTGATCGCCTTTGACGGGACGCCGGAATATCGTTTCGGGGATTATGCCCTTGAGCGCCCGGTATAACACGGCTTTGTGTAGATTTCCCTCGGTGCGTGCACTGATTGGGGCGCATAGCGCATAGTCCGCGATTCCGTGGTCCAGATAGGGGGAGCGGAACGTTATGTCGTTGGAGGCGAACGTCCGATTAACCTGATTGAGCATTCGTGCCTGCATTGACAGAGAGTAGAGCGCCTGATGACGGCTTCGGTCGGGGTTCAATGGCCGAATGTCGGCGTGTTTCAATTGTGATTCAACGGCGCCATATAGGATATTCCTGGCTTTCGCGGTCAGGAATTCGGGAATGCGTATGGCATCATGCCATCCACAAGGCGAAGAGCGATGGTCATGACCTTGTTCCGCGTCCAGGAACGATGACCGTAATTCCTCATGCAGATCGGTGCCATCGGTGAGATCGAGAATTGCCTGATAGGGTGGGACCCGGTAATCGGCGCTGTATTGTCTTCGGATGTCCTGTAGCCGTAGCGGGTGTTCCCGCAGGCAGCTCCATGATGAGGATGGCATGGATGCGAACAGCTCGTCTCCTCCGAAACCCGTGACATGGATACGGCTTGCGTCTGCTTCCATTTCGGAGATTCGGCTGAGATAGCCTTCGATATCGCTCCAGTAGACCGGTTCTTCAGGTATCTCTCTGTTGGGATATTCGGCTGCGGGTTCGAATGATCTGTTTCCATCCACGACCCGGCCGATTTTGATGAGTGGCATCCGAACGTCCTCGGAGATTCGCTCGGCCCATCGGGAATCCTGATTCATTGGATCGTCGGGTGTTTCATGATACAGGGGCATACGAACCCCCTCGCTGGCGAAGACGTATGTGATGGCGGCGGAATCCACTCCTCCGGACACATCGGCGGATAGTGGTGCCTCATTGCGCCACTCATCCGCGATCGTCAGGAAACGGCTTCTTAGTGATGCCAAGATCTCGTTGCTCGGAACATGTTTTGCGGGTGAAGGTTCCGCTCTCGTATATCGCGGCCTATTGGATTTGTCGAGGTGCAGTATGGTTGCGGCGGGTATGGAATGTATGTTCCTCCATGGGGATTTGTCCCCTCGAAGGCTGTCAGGGAGCGAAGGCAGCAAATCCATGACAATGCGTTCCAGGTCAAGATCGGCGTTCGTGATGCTTGCAAGTCGGGAGGCGCTGTCCGACAGGAGCACTTCATCTTCGGAGACGGTCCAGAACACGCGATCGCCACTCAGCAGAGGAACTTGGACGCATGTTCCCTCGTCATTGATGCTGATGGAGGCGGGAAGCTTCGAACAGTTCGTCGGCTTCCCGCCGCGGACAATCACGGTACGGTTTGGGTTCTTATGCGTAAACGGCATCACGTTTCCCTATCCTGATACAGCTAGGGATCATCAATATATGCAGGGTTTCGGTCAGTTCGATCCCCAAGGGAACGGGGCCTTGGCGCCGCCAACATCGACATAGTTGCCGAACCATACGCCATTGGTTGCTTCCTTGAATGATGCGATGACCTCAACGGCCGGGGGTACATAATCCTTCATCTTCGTTCTCCTCATGCTCTGTATATGGGACCGGATTGCATGCCGGTGCATGCCATTCCAGTTAACCTGATTTGGATGGTACATCCAAGAATGTGTTTGGTGTTTGTCATCTTCGGATGACAAACACCAAACACATGGACCTTAGGGAAGCGGGTGATCCGCTGGCGTTTTTCAGTCTTCCTTCCAAAGCTGGCCGCGGGAGCCCTCTTTTACCACAGTGCCTTTATCCAGTACCACAACGTCATCGGTAATCGGCCTCAGCCTGCTGTCCGGTTCGGATGCGATGAGCACCGCAACGCCACGATTCGCCTGCTTCCGTATCTGCTCGCAGATCCAATTCGTGCCCGATTGATCGAGTGTCTGGAGCGGTTCGTCTACGATCAGGGCTTTGGGGTTGGGAAGCAGAGCTATGGCGAATCGCATTTTGAGGACATCGATCGGAGCGAGAGCGTGGAGCTTGACGGTGAGAAGATTCTGCAGTTCGGTCATGTGAATGATCCCGTCAAGAAGCGGATCAGGCGTTCCGGCCCAGAGCGCCTTCCAACGAAGATAGGTTCCGGCCGAGTAATACGGGGACAGTGAAATGGCTTCGGGCATTGCACTCACAACGTTTTTTGGTATACGGGATGTGCCATAGGGTTTGCCACAGGTGGATATGCATCCGGAATCCGGGATATCCAGTCCCAACAGCATCCGGAGAACAGTTGTTTTGCCAGCGTCATGCGCTCCCATCAGAACGGTGACTCGACCTGCATAGGCGGCAAATGAGATCCCATGCAATTCGCGACCGGCATGATTGAATGAGATGTTCTCAAATGCGATGATGGGTGAAGCCGAATCGGGCAGCTGGCACATCGTTTTCCTTTCTTCGATTGACCCGGCCGCAATACAGTTAACCAGTTCGCTCTATTCTCCAGTAAAAGGATTGTGGTGTTTGTCATCTGAAGATGACAAACACCACAATCCTTGAGATGAATATCGTGATTTTTATGCTGGTTTGCCGCCTGTTATTTGGTCCAGCCCCGATTGATACCAGGCTATGGCGATTTGGACTCGGTCCCGCATGTGCATTCTGGCCAATATGCGGCTTACCGTGCGCCGTACCGATGTCGTTTCGATGAATAGGCGCTCCGCGATTTCCTGATTGGACAAACCTGCCGCCACGAGTTCCGCGACTTCACGTTCCCGCTTGGAAAGTCCGTCGAATAGGCTTCGTAGCAGCTTGATGCGGGTGTTGTCCGATATGGGCCGAACCTCGCGATTGAGTACTTCACCGGTGATTCTCGGTGTCAATACTGCATCTCCGTTATGCACGGCGTGTACGGCGTCACGTAGCTGTTTGGGGGTCGCATCCTTGAGCAGGAATCCGGATGCCCCTCGCGCCAATCCGTCGAAGGCGTAATCGTCCTCATCGTATGTGGTCAGGATCAGTATCTGGATTTGGGGGAATTGTTCCTTGATGATGCCCGTCGCCTCTATGCCGTCCATGACGGGCATGCGCACGTCCATCAGAATCACGTCAGGCAGTTGCTGCGGTGATTGCCGTAGGAATTCGATTGCTTGGGCGCCGTCCGCGGCCTGTGAGCTGACGATGATGTTCGGATCGTTGTTCAGCATCATCATGAAGCCGGTGCGCGCCCCTCGCATGTCATCGACCAGCATGACCTTGATGATGTCGTCTCTTGCATCCTTCATGGTTCTTCCGTTTCTTTCAGGGGATTAGTGCCTTGACCGCCCAGCCATTGCCGTATGGCCCATAGGACAGGGTGCCGCCCATTTTCGCAAGGCGTTGGGAGAGTCGTTGCAGTCCGGTTCCACCTGTCGGCTTCCCGCTTTGACCGGATGCCTCGCCGGTGGTGCCGTGTCCGGAGACGTGTCCATCGTTGCGGATCGTGATTGCTGTTCCGCCATCACGGTAATGATTCCAGGAGACGGCAATGCGGGTCAGTCCCGCGCCGTGCCGAAGGGCATTGGTCAGTGCCTCGCGAGTGACGGCGAAGCATAAATCCGAACGGCGGGGATCCTCGACGCGTCTTCCCGTTTCGGTGAACACGACGATGATTCCGGTCGCGCGTATGTGTTCCAGTACGGGTCTGATATCGTCCCAATCCCGTAAGCGCAGGACGTCATCCTGATTCACTGGGTCAAGACCGACCTGTTCCAAAGACGGCTGCGATTCCTCTTCATTGAAGACCTTCAGTATGCGGCGCGTATCGCCCAGACTGTCTTTTGCAATCGATGTGATCTCCGCTAAGACATCGGCCAGTTGCGAGTCGGAATAGCCGCCGTTCCTTATGCAGTCCTCGCCTCCTTGCGATAACGCTATGATCGAGGTCAATCCATGACCGACGCTGTCATGCAGTTCGTTGGCCATGCGAAGGCGCCGTTCCGTACGATTCTTCTCCTCCGCCAGTATTGCGGTCTTTCGCCGTGCTTCGGACAGTAGCCTATTCGCCGTTCGACGGTCCCGTGCTATGGACAACAGTGAGGATGCGATGCCGGCCAAAGCGACGGAATATAGTAACGCCAAATACTGAGGCTGCAGAGAGGCGGGATGCATGTATTGCACTGCGATCATGCAGATCATGGCCAGATCGCACATGGCCTGAGCATACAGGGGAAGCCGGATGCACAGATAAAGCACCAGGATAACCGCGACCTGCGTGTATGAGTGCAGGCCAACGCCGAACAGGACGCTCAGGGAGAGCTCAATGAATTCCAAGGCCAGCAACGCCACGGGGCTTCTGGACCTTAACGTCACGTTTATGGCTCCTAAAACCAGCAGTATGAGGAAGTACCATATTCCCGCTCCCTCGTTGAGGAACCGGATAAACGAATATCCTGTGCCGATTGCCATCCGCTCTTCCACATAATCGCGGATCAGCACGCCCATCGTGCCGACGATGCAGATCAGAGTCGTCGTGAAACGAAGCAGGCGTTCCCCTTTGAGCTGCCGAAACCATAGGATCAATCGATCGCGCGGGGTGACGGCCAGCGTTTGTCCCTCATCTGATGATTTACCCCGACGTGAGCCCATAATGAGGCGGTTCCTCGCAACCTGCACCTTACGCCTTCTTCGTTGTCCGAGAATACAGCTCTCCCATTATCTACGATTCACGGCTCACCCGTCCATGACTTGGCTCCTGTTTGACATCTACGGATGACAGTGACCTATCGCAGACTTCCGCTCTGATTTCGGAGAGAATGATTCAGGCGAGGCTGCTCGACATACTCTCCGCAATCGGCGCGGGAACACGGCCCCTGGCCATGCGCCGTGCGAATGACCGTATTGCCTGGCCGCTCGCATGCTCGCGGCGGTGCGCCGGGCGGACCGCAAGACCCGACGCAACGAACTGCCCGACCGCACCTGCATCAGCGACCGGCTCGGAGACCAAACCATCGACGTCATCGAGACCAACGAAACCAAAGGCCTCAACGGCAGCTGGACACGCAGCACCCGCAAAAATGCTCGCAAACTCCTCACCCCGGACGAACTCGGACGCATCCCCTCGGCCGATGCATCTACCTACTCAGAGGCATACCGCCATTTTCAGCCAGAGGCGGTAATTGATGATACATAGTTCCAAAAAATCCTGAGGTATTGTCATCCCGGAATGACAGTTGACAATTTGGAGCTTGTAAGTCCACCTTCAATTTGAGAAGCTGACAATGCAAATGGAACTTGAGAATTGCGAATGAGACTCTTGTCGATGTCTTATAGCAATAAAATGGCAACATTATAATACTGAGATTTTATAAGGAGCCCTATGATAAAAGAGTTTACGAATGCAGCACGATCACCTCCATTAAGTGCGACCAATAGCAGGCTACAAAATAATGCTGATGTATTACTCAAGGAAACTAATGCAATTTACTAATGAAGTTACATAGTGTTTGTTAACATTATTCAAAGGAGACAATGATGTCTAAGCATGAAAATGATATCCGCCTCACGTCTTGCGATAAGGGAAAGCGTCAAATGGCAAGTGCGGCAGTTGCTCTTGCGGCAGTGTTCGTCACTCCTTTTGTTGTTCCACTTGTTGCTTCTCTAATGGTAGTGCTAGGAATTGGAAGCGCAGCAGCCACCGCAATTGTCGCTGTAGCTTGGCTTGGATCTGCTGCGGTGGGAATGATCTTCTCCGCGGCGGCGCCACTCACTTCTGCCATTCAATCCATGATTGGCATCTTGGGAACATCAGGTGCCGCAGCATGGTGATTTATTAATTAGATATTATGGCCTTGCAGGAAAGGAATAATGTGGGATTCCTGAAGTTGCTCTTTATTAAGACGTGTTGTATCCTAATGATTTCCTTAATGGCGTTTCTGGGTGGTGGACTTTTGGCCAGACTACGTCCGTACCCTTTGAGCAAGGCCATAATTCCAAACGTGTATCTTAATGAACTGCTGTGGAATAATACTAAAGTATGGCTAACACTATTATTAGGGGATTTCTTTTTTTCTATTCCTACAACTATCGTATTGGTTATTAACTATGGCATCTTTGGTTGGAGTGCGGCTCAGTATTTGTTCCAAGGCTTTGGTAATAAATTATTAACAGCGGTTATTCCGCATCTTTTCTTTGAATGCTTTTCCTTGATTACTGCTGCAGGCATTGCACTAACTATTACACATTATGAATTATGTTTCTTACAAAACAGTCAGAAACGAAATGTTGATACAGGTAATGTCGTTTTATTGACCCTGTCAATGGCTTTTATTTCATGGATTTCGCTTGTCCTTGCTGCAATTATAGAAACATACGTATCTCATATTTAAGGAGCATCATGATTCGCCTTTCGGTCTGGTTTGAGTCCTTGAAGTGGCGTATTTCCAACGGGCGTCGCCATACTTTGAACTGGTGGTATCTGGTATTGGCCGGCGTGCTGATCGTGTGGCTTGGTGTGGCAGAGGCCGTGGCGTTGCCTGCGTATGGCAGGTACGCGCATGAGGTGTTCTCGAATTTGCTGGCCGGGGTGCCGTCCACGCCGCCCGCGGTCGTGCAGGTGACGGTGTTCCAATGGTCGTGTTCGGCGGTCTGGCTGGTGTTGGCGTATCGGCAGTGGGCTCGCCGCCAGTTCAAATGGATGATTGTGTTGATGGTGTGCAGCCTGCTGTATATGCCATTTGTGGTTTATCTGATGCATGAGGTGGTGGATCAGCGCAGAGGAGTCGTTCGGTTGGAGGAAAAGCCTCCGGAACCGAGTATTGTCGCTGACGATGAAATGATCGGAGATGAGCTAGGACAGATAGATTCCAGTATCGCGGCATCAGTAAACGCCGGCGATCCGGTATCTCATCGCGGCAAGACTCGCCATGGACGCCACTGTTGAGGTTCGCGGCCTGGTCAAGCGGTATGCGTCCGGGCCGACGATAGGCCCGATCGATTTCGAGGCGCAGCCGGGTCAGGTGGTGGGGGTTGCCGGGTCGAATGGTGCGGGAAAGTCCACCACGCTGCGCATGACGCTTGGCCTGTCCGCTCCCAGCCGGGGACATGCGCTGGTCATGGGCCGCCCGTACGGGCAGTTGGAGCGACCGGGTCTGCAGGTGGGCGTGTTTCTGGGCGGCCGGTTGGGCGATGAGTCGATGACGGGCCGTGAGTATCTGACGTTCATGGCCGGCATGATGGAATTGCCCAACGTGCGCCGCCGCGTGCGCCGCGTGCTGCGCGACTGCGGTTTGGAGCGTTGGCCGAAGACACGGATCAAGGGGTATTCCACGGGTATGCGGCAACGGCTGGGCGTGGCCGGCGCGATCATCGCCGACGCGCCGGTTCTCGTGTTGGACGAGCCGTTCAACGGATTGGACATCGCCGGCAGACTCTGGCTGCACGACTCGATGCGCCAATGGTCCGCCGCCGGCAAGACCGTCATCCTCGCGGCCCATGAGATCGACGAACTGCAACGCATCGCCACCCACGTACTGATCATCATGCACGGCAGACAGATGGCCTATGGGCCGCTCGAACAGGTCATCGCCGACAACGGCGGCAAGTCCGGGACCATGTTCCGGTTCGCGCCCGATGTGGATGAGACTCGAAAGGCCATGGTCATCGGCGAATTGGCCATAACCGGAGCCGATCTTCACCTCTCGGATGACGGGTCCTATCTGGCACGACAGACGGACGAGGCCGCCGTGTTCGCCATTGCGGCGAGGCATGACGCCACACTGGTCCGTCTGGACCATGCCGAGCCGACATTACGTGACGTGATGACCGGCATGATCCGGCAAACCCCGGAAAAGGAACGCGCATCATGAACAGGACGGGACGATGCCTACGACGTTTGATGCTGCTCATGCGCTACGCGGTCTGCCGGCCGGCACCGCTGACTGCTTGGCTTGGTCTGCCGGTGGCGTTCATCGCGTTCTCCGCACTGACCAGCGCCTCCGTGCGGCTCATGTTCTCCGCCGATTCCAAGCTCGACGGCCTGGCCACGCTTGCGGGCATGGGGCCGAGCATCGCCGGAGCCGTCATGCCCATGACCGAGCCCGTGGCGATCGTCGCCGCGCTGCTCACCATCCGCATCCTGACCAACACGGCCACCGCCGTGCCGTTGTTTCTGGTCGAGCCGAAACGGACGCGACTGTTCCTGGCCCTGTGCGCCGACATCGCCATCATCGGCACCACCGTGACGGCAGCCGGCGCGCTTGCCGCGACCGGGGTCTCCCGTCTCATCCTCAATCCCGTCGTGCCCGAACAGGCATGGCCCGCGCCGCTGTCCACGGCATTGCTGCTGTGCCTGCCCGTGGCGTTGATACTCGCCGGACGAATGTTGGTCGCCGCCGCGTTATGCGTGACCCTCGACTCGGCGGGCAAAGGCGCGGCCGCCTACATAGCCCTGTATTATCTCCTGCCCATCGTCGTGACCAATCTGCAGGCACCCCAAACGTTGCACGAATGGCTGCCCTCCATAGCCGGCACCGCCATACTGGAACCCAAACCAGGCATCAGCCCGATGCTCAGCGGCGCGATTGCCCTCGCGTATGCCATGACCGCAATCGGCATCGCCTGCATCGCCCAAAAGCAGAGAGATATCAGATGATCAATCTTTGTGGAATTTGTCGAGAAGCTATTGTAAGCAGCCGCGGTGGCTGCTTCCCGTCAGTGGGAATAACGTAGCATCGTCGATGCACAGTGACGTGCTCGGTAAACATATTGATGTCATTGATACAGGAACTTCAATAATGTCATGATTGGAATCATTACATCCAGAGCTTCCTGTGGCTCGTAATCGATAGCGCAGGAGCCGGCCCCCATGATGCACAGGGAATCCGGCTCCTACTTCCATTTCCTCCTCAGAGGCTAGCTTATCTCATAATATATCGTTCACCAGCGACCAGTGATATCTGATTCGTTTCGGGAAGAGTCAACTTGTGCGAAGATCCACGGTCCGAAAATCCAAGGAGGCGACCATCAGGCTGAAATCCAGCGGACCGTTCCCTGCGTTCTGACGCTTTCATCGCTCCATGCGACCGGATCACTCATTGGCTTTCACCTCCGTTATGTCTCTTCTTCTGCGGGACGAGTTCAGCGATTCCCGGTCGAACGGCGGTAGCACGGTGTAAGTGTTCACCTTGGAGAACCCTGTCTCCGTTCCTGACGAACCGGGCAAGCACACTGTTGCGCTCTTCGTTGCCGCGTGGAAGCTGCACGAAGGATTTGTCAATCGGCACGAATGACCGTTTCGAGCGGGCAAGGAGTGCCTCTACGGTCTCACGCCAGTCAATCTGATTATCATCCATATGCCTTTCGCATGAACATCATTGCCATTGCCCGCAATGCTACCATGCAAGCCGAAGAGAGCGAATGTTTCATTATCGCAGATGACATACACTACAGCGGGTTTGCGATGCGGGGAATTGTGCGGACTGCAGGTTGGGGATATCGATCTTAAGTCGAGAACGCTGCGTGTCAGGCATTCCGTCAATCGAGGGCGAACAGATCGTGGTCACGTGCGAATCGCCGATACCAAGACGCGTTCCAGCATACGCAGTGTGCTCATTCCGGACGGGCTCATCCCCGTGATTGGTGATCATCTGCGTCAGCACTGTGACTGGACTGATCCCGATGCCATGGTGTTCCCGCCAAGACGGGTGAAGATTATGAGTCAAACAACGCTGGAAGGTCAGTTCCGCAAAGCCAGAGAAAAAGCGGGAAGACCTGATCTAACCTTTAAATCGTTGCGTGCCAGCCATGCGACACTGCTGATGCTCAGGGGCGGCACGTTGCGTGAAGTTATGGACGAGCTGGGGCACTCCAGCGAGAAGGTCGCCATCAAGCACTACCAGCGCATCGTCGATCAGCACCGGAGTCAAGTTGTCAACCAACTCGTAGATGAATTCATACATAGCCAGTATGAGTCAACTATAGATGACAAAAAACTAGTAAACAGAATGAGAAGAAAACCAAAGTGCAATAATACAGACACTCGATAGAGGTGAGGTGAGAAGAATGAGTTCTGATTGGGTCGATGCGAATGACTTCTATGAATGGTTGGAACATGAAAAACTTTCTTCATTGACTTTTGGTGTATGTGGTTCAGGAGATACATTTTATGAGGATTTCTGTACCGCAGTCGATAATTTCGACTCAAGGCTAGAGAATACCGGAGCCATACGAGGAGCCGACCCCGTAAAAGTTGAGTTGTACCCAGAAGCTGAAGACGAGCAGAGATTGGGTAATTTTGTTTTGTCGATTTTAAACACAAAAAAAGGACATGATGAAAATCAAAATGTTTAAAGGCAATAAATCTGTCATATTATTTATATTTGGAACATTTATTTCAAATATAGGTAATGGAATGTTCTCGCTAATCGTGGGGCAGATGCTATATGCTGCTACAGGATCTGTCGGAGCTTTTGGCCTGATACTGATTATTCAGAATTTATCATCGCTTTTGTTGAATATAATAGCGGGATATGTCGCTGATTTGATTGATGCAAAGAAAGTCTCTGTTTACATTAATCTAATTCAAGGTGTGATTCTTTTAGGAGGTGTATTTTCATGTTTAATGTTCGCAAAAAATATTGTAATAATACTTATGGTAATAAATACTATATTAAGTATTTGCAGCCCCTTTTTCAGAGCTGCTAACTTTAAGTTGATCCCTGAAGTTGAACGCCATAATATAACTCTGCTTTCATTTAATGGAATTCGGAGTTCGGCAAACCAAAGTGGACAGCTAATTGGTGTTGCGCTTGCGGCACCTTTGCTTTTGACAAACAATCCAGTTTATGCTTTAGGAATTAATTCTGGCTGTTTTCTCATAACTAGTTTTATGATGAACAGAATTATTTTAGTGAGAAGTTCTGATTCTATCAATACAACAAACGATAAAAATGTGTTGAGATCGATGTATCTTGCGTGGTTTTCCATGATAAAAAATATTTTGGAAAACAAAAAACTTACATTACTGATCGTTTTCTCTATTTTTGATTATATATCGGTTAGCTTTGTAAATCTTATCGAACCAAAGTTTGCAACTGAAGTATTGGCGAATAGTGCTTACATATCGATATTGGATGGAGGCTTTGCCCTGGGGGCGATCTCTTCATTTCTATTAGTGGAGAGAGTATTAAACCGATGGTCCTTCAGCGGGGTCGCTCCGCTGTTGATGCTCCTTCAAGCAATATGTTATTGCATCCTAGGTTCTTTCCCATCCCCATTTTTTTCGTCTTTAGTAATGTTTCTAATCGGTTTGATTAATGGATCAAGTATTGCTGTTTTTCAGACGGAATTGCAAAAGACTGCAGAAAACACGGTGCATGGGAAACTATCAAGTTTGCGAGATATTTTTGTTGCATTTTCAACTTTAGTATTTATACCTATATTTACACATATAGTTGATAACAGCATATTCGTTGGCATTGATGTATTTGTTGGTGTATTGGCCATTATGTCATTGCTTTTATATTTTTCTCGTTTTGCCGGTGCTAATAAGGATTGAAGATCATGTTTTTTGGGATTGCATTCTCTATCCCCTTCAACGTTAACCCGTGGCAACTCATATTGGTCATGATTCTCGGCTACTTCACACTTGTTGGCCTCGGGCTCGCGGGTGGAGGAGTTCTTTTGGTTACAAAGAAAGGCGACCCGGTGACATGGTTGTTGACAACTTTTACGACATTATTTTCCGGAGTACTTTATCCGGTCGAAATTCTTCCACAGTGGCTTCAATCGATTAGTTGGTATGTGCCAACCACGCGGATATTGAGTTCTCTCCGGGGGGCATTAACCGGCTATACCAGTATGTTTATGCTTGATGTGGTTTACCTTATAGTTGCAAGCATAGTTAGTATGAGTATAGGATTGCTAGTATTTAGATGGGGTCTAAACAGAGCTATATGGGATGGTTCCGCGACAAGTTATTAAATAATCATACATTTGGGATATTGAAGTTTGACAATATGGCATAGAAAAGCGTTTCTTGTCAAATATCATATGAACTTTGGGATTGACATACTCTATTAGAATATTGTACCAGATTAAGGTCATTATTTCAAAAAAATAACTCTATTCTAATAGAATGTTTCCTTCTTTCGTCGCGCCAAAAGAAACATCAATTGTAATCCGTAATAATTTGATGAATACATGATAGTTCTTCCAATCGTAAGATACTCCGACTGGAAGAACTATCATGACGGGAAGCAGGTCCGACGTCCGGGTCAGATCACGGACGATTCGTAAGGAATCTCATCCGTAGTCTCGGCGACATCCTCATCGGTATCCGCGATATCGCTGGACTGCGCCGATTCTGAGTGACGGCCGCCAGCACTGTTCCCGTGTCTGAACCGGCGGGCGGCGACCAGTCCCACGCCGACGGCGAGCAGGGTGATTGCCGCTGCGATCACGCCCTGGATGGCGGCGCCGGTATGGGCGAGCCCGGTCCGGTAGCCGTTCCAGTCGTCGGTGTTGCTGACCACTTCGGTGTCGGGGCAGACGAGCCTGCCGTCGATCGTGACCGCGTCATCGGGTGCGGACGTCTCGTCCTTGCCGTCGAACGGATCCGGGTCGGAGACGACGCATTCGACCAGCGGCGTGCCGGTGACCGTGGCGCGGTCGGTGTGATGATCGGTCACGCCCTTGAGGATGCCCTTGACCTCGACGCTCTCGCCGGGCTTGAGGACACGGCTGTCCCAATCGGCGGGATATTCGAGATCGGTCACCCGGCCGTCACCGGCGACCAGCTGGTCCTTGAGGTTCAGGTCCTTGGTTCGGTACCATGCGCCCTGCTTGGTGTCGGGGTCGGTGGTGCTGGTGTTGGTGATGGTGAACACGATGCGCGTGTCGCCCTGCATGGCCAGCGCGTCCTTGACCTGGTCGCGGTCGCCGGCCGGCCAGCCGGAGGCCTCGTCCCATTTCTCGATCTTCAGGCTCGGGGTCATGTCGGGCGTGTGCGTCTCGACCTGGTTGGATGGACGTTTGGTGCCGTTGAGGGTTTCGTCGAACCGGTTGGCGATGTGTTCGCCGGTCTTGACGCGCTTGCACTGGATGAACGCGGTCCATGCCTGCTCGCTTTCGTCGTTGCCGCTGACGAGGTCGAGCATGCGCTGGGTCGCGGTAACGGTGACCACGCCCTTGTCATCCTGCGTAAGGGTGAACAGTTCGCCGCCATACACACTGGCGTCGAAGCCGCTGCCGGCGATCTTCACGCCCTTGCGGGCGATCACCCTGCCCTGCTCGGTCAGGTCGCGCATGGCGTACACGGCCCATTGGCCGGTGTACTGGTCATGCTCGGTGTCGAGCGGGTCGGTGATGCTCCAGTCGGTGACCTTCTGGTAGGCGCGGTGCGCGGGTAGCACGGAGCTGTCGAGGCGGTAGAGGAACAGGCCGTTGAGGTACACGCTCCGCTTGTCGATGGATTCGCCGTCCACCTTCACGACCACGTCCTTGGACGGGTTGACGGGTTTGAGGGGGTTGGCGACCTCGTTGGTGTCCTTGCGGGTGTCGTTGACGACCTGCGTGGCCTTGTTCTTCACGATATGTCCGTCGGTGACCTTGATGACGGTCATCGGCAGGCTCACCTCGTAGCTCGTGCCCAGCATCGACTGGTCGATGGCCGGCTCCTTCAACGGGTCGTGGTCCTTCTTTTCGGCGTATTCCTTGAGGTTCTTGGGCTGGGGGTCGCCCTTGATGGTCTCGCCGGTGGCCGGCACTTTCGTGTCCGCGGTCTTGGCGTACACGTAGGCGACGCCGTCGATCGCCGCGATGTTGAACTTCGCGGTCACGTCCTTGCCGGTCGCGGTGTCGGTGACCTCGATGCGCTTGGCGTCGAGGGAGAGGTATTCGTCGTCCCAGTCGTCGGTCATGCCGAGTCTCCAGACCTTGTAGGCCTGGTTGGTCTGCTTGGCGTCGATGGTCACGCGGTAGTAGATCCGGTCACCCAGCAGCGCGGTCTTGCCGTCGATGCTGATGGACGGGTCGGCCTGGGTGTCCTTCTTCACCGGCGTGAAGTCGGGCGGCTCGTTCCATACCTTGTTGCTCGGGGTGATCATGTTGTTCAGGGTCAGGGCCCACTGGTTGCCGATTTTGGTGTCCGTGGGCGCGTCCTTGGCGACCGTGCCCTCGAAGCGGACGATGATGCGCGGGTTCGCGCCGTTGCGCCAGTTGGTCTTCACGTACCCGTCGGAGAACACGAGGCGCACCGCGTGCTGCGCGTCGTTCCACTGGGTCTCGTACTCGGTCTTCGGGATGAACCTGCCGGTGGACAGGTCGGTGACCTCCAGGGTCTGCTTGTCCACTTCAAGATGCTCGTCATAGGTGTCGGTGACCGCCACCTCGCTGACCGAGTACGCGAGATTGCCGGGCAGGTGGGGCTGGGTCTCCAGACGGTATTCCAAGCGTTGGCCCGGGTAGACGACCCTGCCGTCCACGGACGCCTGGTCGCCTCCCTGCGAGGATTCGCCGACCACGTCCTTGACGACGGGCGGTATGTAGCCGCAGATCTTCGGCTCGTTCGTGGGGATGGTGTGCGTGTTGACGGTCTGGGAGCCCTTGTTCGTCAGCGCCTTGCCGTCCGGCGCGGTGCAGAACGACAGTTCGTCGCTCGTCTGCTTGCCGAAGTCGTCGCGCACCTGGCCCGCGCCCTTGCCGTTGGCGTAGGCCGCCTTGCCGGGAATGAGCAGCGTGACCTGCTTCGCGGTCTTCAATCCCTTCAATCCCTCGCGATAGGCCCGGCCTGCGGTGGCGGTCACCGTGGTGCCTTCCATCGTGATCGTCCACTGGTCGGTGACGTCCCTGCCGTGGTTGGCGATGTCGGTGACGCTGGACTCGCGATCGGTGCCGGCATCGGCCTCGTACACCTTGATCTTCGACTTGTCGTCGGCGTCGAACAGGTAGTCGGCGGCCGACCAGTCGTCCGTGAGCGTCAGGGTTTCCGGGGCCTGGATGAGGTTCTTGGCGATGGTGCCGTTGACCACCGAGGCGACCCGGTCCCCGTCCAGAAGCGTCATATCGTCGGCGCCGGTCCGGTTGGTCTCCTTCGGGTCGATGACCGCCTCCCACTGGCCCTTCGCGTTCAGGCGGATCCAGCTCTTGTCGGGATTCGGCCGCCACGTATCGAACTGTTTCTTTCCGGCGTCGGCCTCGGGCTCGTGGTTCCACTTGCCCCACGCATGGTCCTTGACCTGCTGGAAGTCGGAGGGCTTCGACACGGTCACGTCGAAGCTGAACTCGTAGACATGGTCCATGGGCATCTCGCCCTTGTCCGCCGAACGCGCGGCCGACACCGTGTTCGACGCCTTGTCCCAATTGATTTCGAACTCGCCGGAAACGTCGCGGTTGCCGTCGATCCTGTCGATGAGCCTGTAGTTGTCCACGGAGTATTCGACGCCGTTGGGTTCGATCACGTCGCGGAAACGCATCTCGTAGCCGCCGCGGCCGGTGCCGTACGTGATGGTGGTGCGGTTCGTCATCCGGTCGGCGCTCACGCCGTCCTCGATCTTCTTGACCGGGGGTTCGGGCGGCACCGAGCTCACCTTCCAGGATTCGGCCGGATCGCGGTCCGCGGTGTCCACGGCCGCCTGCATGCGGCCCTGCTTGGGTACCTGGATGTCGATCCAGTACGTGCCCTCGGCCCAGTGTTCCATGCCGAAATCCTTCGGCGAGGCGAGATCGTCGATCTGGGTATCCCCATTGCTCGGGAAGCTGATCGGCTTGCTCACGCTCTTCGCGGGCAGGTAGGGGCCGTTCTCGTAATGGATGATCGCGGTGCCGTTCAACGTCTCCCTGATCGCGGAACCGCCGTTGTCGGCGTGGATGACGTCGCCGATCGGGTCGGTGGAGCCGACCTGCATGTCGGTCTTCTGCTTGTGGCTGGTGGTCACGTTCAGCTTGTAATCGACCGGCGGCTGGTTCTGCGCCAGCACGATCACGCGGAACGAGGCGTTCGGGTTGGAGTCGATCGACTCCTGTGCCAGCGAGTCAACGCTGCGCGTGCCGAGCTTGTCCTTCCACGTGGTCGAGGTCGAGTACTTCTGGCCCTGATACGTGTAGTCGCCCTTCGCCTCGGCCTTCCACTGCGTCTCCCAACGGTTCTTCGCGTTCGAGCTCACATAGCTGCCGTTGAACGAACCATCCGCCAAGCGCACGTAGCCCACCGCCACCAGACGGCAGTCCGCGTTCCCCTCACCCGTATAGGAGCGTTGGCACTCATCGATCGCGTCGCTCAAAGTCTTGTTCATGTTCACGAACTGGTTCTGCCCGTTCGCCAGATCGGACGACAGACGCACCTTCGCGTCACTCAACGCCGTCTTCATGCCATCCAGCGTGGCCGGCCACGAATCCTTGTAGATCCAATGCACATCGGCCGTCTGCGTCGGACCACCGCCCGAACCGCCACCGTCCTCACCGGAACCACCGCCACCGTTATCGGCCAACGCTACCGGAACCAGACAGGCCAGCAACGCCGCGGCGGCGGTGATCGACGCCACCGCACCGGCGCCCTTCTTCCCGAACCTCATACGAAATCCTTTCCCACATACGACAGAAGCGCCCCTCTCCGGGAAAGGGAGGAGACGGGGACTCCAGAACCCGCCTCCTCCCGGGTCCCTGGAAGAAAAGCACGCCCGCAAGCCCGACGGCCGGCCGCCGGACCCCGAACGCACCATCAGCATCACCCCGCGTCGGGTTCCTCTGCGGCGGACAAACGTTGCCTCGGTCGAACCACCTCATCGTGGATCGGGGCTGTTGTGTCGCTCCGGTTATGATCTGATTACGAAACGCGGTGGTATGCACACAGGTTACGCTGTATAATAGTCATGTATTTCAATTAAAAATTGATTATTGTGAGTTTTAGAGAATGGCAATGTGATGATTCGTTTGAAAAGACTTGTTCTGGATGACATGAGGAACATATCGCATGGCGTCTTGGATTTCGATGATCTGCCCACCGGCGGCAGCGTCACGGGTATTTACGGGCAGAACGGGTCGGGCAAGACCACCGTCATCGACGCCATCGGGATACTGCGCGCGCTGTTGTCCGGGAATATGCTGCCGGATACCGCCGGTGATGTCGTCAGCGCCAGCGCCGGTTCGGCGACCGTGACGGCGACGTTCCTCATTGGAGATAAGCAGAAGCCGAGCTATCTTGAGTACAGGGTGTCCATGCGCAAGGCGAATCCGGATTCGACGCGGGCGCGCGTCGTCGCCGAATCGGTGCGTATCGGCGACGATCCCTCGCGTTTGGGCCGTGAGGTGCTGGGGCATCGTATGGAGGATTCCGAGGCGGACGGGTTCGTGTCGACCCCGGTCTACGTGTGGCGTTCCATCGAGGCGGTCAGTTCGGTGAAGACCGTGGTCTCGCGCACCGCGGACCGCGCGTACATGGAAGGGCGTTCGTTCCTGTTCTCCCGGTGCGCCACGCTCGACGACCGGCCGGACGCCGAGTTCCTGATCGACTGGGCGGTGGCCCGTGTGCGGGAGACGAATGGCGTGTCCTCCAGGTCGTTGACGTATATCAACGAGCGTTTCGGCGAGTTCGTCCGCCTGCGCGAGACGCTGTGCGGTTACGCGACCAACGACATCTTCGTGTCCACCACCCGTCGTGGCTCCTACGCCGCGTTCGCGATCATCCCGATCATGGAGGAGAACCCGGAAGGCCGCAACACGGAATTCCCGTTCGACCTGCTGCAGCCCAATCCACTGACCCCCGGCCAGGCGAAGCGGCTCGGACAGACCGTGGAGTCCTTCGACCGCATCCTGCCCACCATCGTGCCCGGCCTGCACGTCCTGCTGAAGACCGGCACCGCGCCTTCCGGCAAGGACGGCGAGGACCGGGTCACCGCGGAACTGTTCTCGCGCCGCGGCGACGTCATGGTGCCCTTCCGCTGCGAGAGCGAGGGCATCATACGCATCACCGCGCTGCTCGGCTACCTCAAGCACGCGTACAACGACGAGAACGCGCTGGTCGCCGTGGACGAGTTCGACTCCGGCGTGTTCGAACTGCTGCTCGGCGACATGCTGGACCAGTTGGCGGACGGGTGCGCGGGGCAATTGGTGTTCACCGCCCACAACCTGCGTGCGTTGGAGGTGTTGCCGAACAGCTGCATTCGCACGACGGTGACCGATCCCGACAACCGGTTCGCGACCATCCCCCGTAAGTCCTCCACGAACAACCAGCGCAAACGGTACCTGACAGCCAGCGAGCTCGGATGGAACGGCCCCGACATCTATGATTCGCCCATACCGCGCATGTTCGGCAACAGCCTCTACGCCGACGGCCACCCCGACGAGGACGACGACATCGACGACGATCTGGCAGCACTCAATGCCGCCGGGACGGAGGCGGACCGTGGCTAAACGCAAGATCGTCCTGCTGGTCGTGGAGGGCACGAGCGACGCCAGCCTGCTCGTGCCGGCGTTCTCGGCGTTGATCGAGAACCGCCTGTTCCAAGGTCAGGAATTCCATTGCGACGTGCTGACCGCGCCGAACCACCGCGAGGAATTCCATCGGCGCAACGGGTTCTACCCCGCGGACAAACCCTCGCAAACGGTGCGCGAACTCGTTGAGTATTATCTCAAGGACCATGATCGCACATGGGGCCAGCTCGGCCATGTCATCCAGATCTGCGATCTGGACGGTGCGTTCGCGCCTGACGACAGCGTGCGGGAGAACCCGTCAGCGGAAGAAACCCTGTATTCGACGACCGACATCGTCACCACGAACCGCGACGCTCTGATCGCGGACCGGACGACCAAGCGAAACGGCGTGGGCTCCCTGCTCAAACTCGACGGATTCAGGAAGAAGCAGGGCGGTCGCACCGTCTTGATTCCATACCGTCTGTTCTATGTCAGCCGCAACCTCGAACACGCGTTCCGCGGCAGGACCGACAACCTGGACGCGCAGCACAAGCAGAGCGGCGCCATCAAACTGGCCGACCGCTTCACACGGGACCCGAACCTGTTCTCGACGACTCTCCAATCCCTGCGACGCATACACGGCAACCCGGCCACTTGGGAGGAATCCTGGCGATACGCCATGCAGGACTTCCACTCACTCGAACGCGGCAGCAACCTCGCCTTCGTGGAACCATACCTGGCAGGCGAACTGCAATAGGTCATCCGTAGCTGGATAGCCTGGAGTCGCATTAGCAATCCTAGGACCATCCGGCTGCGGACACGAATTATGGTTAAAAATATGGACTTAGAGTATTTGTAACATAACGCAGAGGTCGTCTATAACATTGTATTTCGCATCTATTTCAGTTTCGACAAATGCGGGCATGATGTAGATAATGAGGACTATATGGAACGCGGATTCGCAGTCGATAAGACATTGTCGATGAATTGCAGATGATTACGTACAAGGAAGTATACAATATGATAATACATGAAAAACATATCTCCGCACCTTATAAAAGTCCGCTATATCGCAATAATGAATATCATATTTCGGTTGGTAATCAGGGAATCGACCTAGATAGTATATATAATGACAACAAGGTTGAAAACGCTGAATTTTTACGATGGCTTGGATATGAGTCTTTCTGGCTTATTATTGGAATAATATTATCCTCTATTTCGGCCATAGCCCGTCATTATAAGGAATTATCTTTAAATGAGTTGGCAGAAAAATCTTCTTGGGATAAGACGGAATCTATACTAAAAGCTTTCCCCTGTTTTGCAGAAGATGCAGGCCTGTCTATTATCCTCGCTTTATTGGCGATAGTTGCGGGTCTTTCCGTGGGTATCGCAGTTGAGGATCTTTCAAAAAATCATATGTTTAGATTCAGATCTATGGGTAGAACGCTCATACGATTCAGTAATCTTTCCGTCTGCTTTCTCGGCCTGTCATCCGCTAGTCTGATTCTCCGGTATGGGAAAGGACTTGGTGTTCTTCTTATTTTTGGTTTATTGTTTTGTTTCACTATGCTTTACGGCATAGGCGATATATCTGTGAATTATCGTACTCGATTGAAGGAATTATCCAATAGATTGCACGAAGCGGAAAAAGAGCTATGCAATGTCGCCAATAGGAAAAGAAAGCGCTATGTGTTTCGCAGTGTAGGAAGATGGAATAGGACTCTTAATAGTATCGGATTGTCGTTTGTGATTCTGGTCTATGTTTGCTCATCCGTGCATCAGCATAAGTTATTGTTGGCCAATTTGGTGATTTCTTTTACATTGGTTGTTTTTTACTGGTTGTCAGTTTACGTTCTAGGAAGCATCCTTTATGATTCAATAAAGGTGTTTGAAGGATTGACGAAAGAAATTCGTCCACTAAAAATACTTTATCGTATTGCATTGTCAGTTTTCTCATTTACCGCATCAATGTATTTGAGTATGATTTTTATTCTTACGTCTCATCAATGCCTGTTTTATGTAAGCTGTGTTTTATTGTTTATCCTATTGCTTTATATCTGCTACTTTTCTTTATCGTCAAAAAATAGGCGGTTCCTGTTTATTGAAACAAGAACCGCAAAACTAAAGAAAAACGTCAGTTTAACTCGGCGACTTATTGGCCTAATGCAATCTGAGGAACAATTGGTTTAATTGGGTTAATTTTCTATATTTATCAAAGTGATTATCGTCCGGGTCATGTATATTTTTTTAACGTTTTAATGACGCAGATAGCGAAAGCGCCAATGATAGCGATGGCGGCGAGGATTGCCAGTCGCGTTTCACGGCGTTCCCTGGCCGCCATGTCGGCCTGCCGGTTGGCCAGGGCCTCGGCTTCGGCGGCGACGCCGCTGGCGGCGATGGCCGCGATGTGCGCGCTCATCTGGTCTTCGAGCGTGGAATCCTCGCTCGTGCCATCGAAGGGCGCTTCGTCTTCGTTGTGGTTGTCGTTCATGGTTCTGCTCCGTTCCTGATTGTTGGATTGTTTGTTTTCCTGATTGTTGGCTTGCTTGATTGCTTGCATGTCCGATTGCCTGCATGCAATCAAGTTTGATTGTTTGATTATCTGCATGCGGGCTTGTCTGCTTGTCAGCTTTCGGCTTGTTCGGCGAGGATGGACATGCGGGCGGCGATGAGCGCGTGACGTGCGATCGCCAGATAGAGCTGGTGGCCCTCGCCGTCGCCCCAGAACCGGTCGAACCGTTCGGTCGGCATCATGCTGGCGGGGTCGAACCCGTTCCACACGCCGCCGCAGAACACCTTCGCCGCCGCGTTCACCTCCTCGTCGGACGGCATGCCCGGATGCCCCTCCGCGGCGTCCGCGGCCGCGCGCATCTGCGCGCCGAGCACGCGGGCCTGCAATGGCGAGAGCGTGTACGCCAGTCCCGCCGTGGAGCCCGCGGGGAATCCCGTGTTCACGCCGAGGGTGATGACGTGCGCCTCCTCGCCGATGCTGATCCGGTCGCCGAGCACGGAGACCTCCATCGAATAGTCCATAGTGTCTCCTTTCCGCAGACGCATCGGCTTTCGGGATCGCGTCTGCATGTTTGACTGCCTGAATGTTTGGTTGTTGGCTTGTTTGCCTGCTGGATTGTCGGATTGCCTGATTGTTTGATTGTCTGACGGGTTACGGCTCGTCGTCGCTGTCGAGTCGGTCGAGCTCGCGTTCGATGGCGTCGCGCAGGAGCTGCTGCATGGGCAGGTCGTGCGCGGCGGCCGTGGTCTTGAGCCGGGTCTTGAGCGACACGGGTATGCGCAGTGAGAGCATGACCAACGGTTCGCCCGTGGCCTTGGAGGTCTTGTTCTGTTGGCGCAGCACGTCGTCGAACGGTACCGGTCGTGCCAGTGGCTGGTAGTTGCCCTGCATGGTCTCACTCCTGCTTTCCGGCGATCTGCTGGAGTTCTGTGACGAGGTCGCGGTATTCGCCCAGCTGGTGCGGGTTGGTGCCGAGCGAACGCTTGTAGGACTGGGCCTTCGGCACGATCGTGTCGAACCGGGGAGTGTCCATGGCGTTGAGGGCGTCCATGGTGTCGCGGAACGCCTTCGTGTTGCGTTCGGCCTTGACCAGCAGCAGCGCGGCGGGCGTGCTCATCCTGGCCATGTCGAGGGTGCTCCATGCCTGCTGGAGGTCCATGGGCGAGTCCGACGCCGGCACGATCACGAAGTCGGCCGCCTTGATGGCCATGTCCAGGGTCGGTCCCTGCGGCGGCGCGTCAATGATCGCCCATTCGTCCGGGTCGGCTCCCGCGGCGAGCTGGCGGAGCGTGGCCTGGTTGGCGGGCAGCACGTCGAACGTCAGGGGGTCCGCGGTCTGTTCCGCGGCTGCGGCCCACAGGCTCGCGCTGGACTGCGGGTCCGCGTCGTACACGACGGCCCTGCCGCCCCTGGAAACGATGACCGAGGCGATGTAGATGCTGGACGTGGTCTTCGCGACCCCGCCCTTGGCGTTGGCTATGGCGATGCGCATTCGTTCTTCTCCTTTGCGACTGCCGGATATCATGCGAACCCGGTCAGTCGGTCGCTTGATTGTCCGCTTGTCTGATTGCTTGGATTCCTGCTTGTTTGAATGTTTGATTGTCTGACGGCTCATGCGGGGCGGGGCGATCGGCCGTCCTGCCCCGTGCGCGCAGGCGTCGTTGCTGGCGTTCGGCGCTGGCCTCGCCGGTGGCTTCGTCGAACACGTTCCGGTGGGCGCGTATCCAGTCCGTGAGCAGCCGCCAGCGTTGCGGCCACGGCAGGCCGCGGTCCCGGCAGGGGACGCCGTCGGCTTCGGCCATGCGCGCGATCCTGCGCCGGTCGGTGCACACCTTGCCGCCGTACACGCCCCATTCGAGTCCGCCGCTGGCCGCGTAGGCCAGGCATTCGGCGCGTACCGGGCATCGTTCGCACACGGCCTTGGCGACCGAGTGGAACGCCTTCGCGTCGCCGGGACGGTGCTCGAACTCCAGCGACCACAGGTAGTCGGACCATGGTTGCGGGAAGTCGCGGCATTCGCCGGCCTTCTTCCACGCCTCAAGACGCTGCCCGTCCCCGCTCATGGCCGCACCACCGCCTCCGCCGACGCGCCGGTCTTCGCCTTGCGCCGTCCGGCGACGTCGTGGGTGGCGTGGTTGCGTTTGTCGTACGCGCATACCGGGCACGCCTCCTGCGAGATGACGCCTTCGATGTGTTCCTGGCACAGCGAGGTGCGCAGCAGCGCCGCCCCGTAGATCGGCACACGGCTCGCGGACGACGAGCTGACCGGTATCGCCCGGTTGGGGTCCTTGACGACCGGCAGCGGGGCGTCCGGCGCCCGCTTGCCCGTCGGATCGGGATGGGTGAGCATTTCCAGCCGCAGCTGCACGTAGTTCGCGGCGAACCTGGCGCCGCTGGTGAGCCGGGGCAGCCAGTAGCGGTTGCGGTACGCCCAGTCCATCGTCGCGACGATCTCGCCGTACGGCCTGTCGATCAGCAACGAGTGGACGGCCTTGCGGTCGGCCATGGTCGCCGGAACATCGAACCTCTGGTCCACGGCGAGCATGCGACGGCGGATGCCGTCGAGCACGCGCACCTCCTGACCGGCGCGTTCCGTCACCGGCTCGGGCAGCTTGCCGGGTTCGGGCACCCACAGCGGGTTCCTGCAACCCCTTGGAGGCAGGGCCTTGCCCCAATCGGTCGCCGGAACGGGTTCGGGCTTCGGGTCGGCGACCGGTTTCGTGGCGGCTTGTTCGGCGTTGAGGGGAGCATCCCCGAAGGGGATGAGGGGAGAATTGTTTATCACTTGTCTATTGGGTGACTTTCTGTCCAAGATTCCGGGACAATTTGTCCTCGTCTCCACGTCCTTCGGCTCGGGTGACAATCCGTCGGGTGACAAATTGTCCTTCATCGGATCCGGCTTGCCGTCGCCTTCCGCCAGCGCGTCCAGGTTCCGGGGCTTCTCCTCGATGTTCTCGGCGGGATGGTCGCCGTCCATGACGACGTCCCACACGCGCGAGCGGTGTCCCTTGGCGATCGGCTTGCGGGTGCGCGGGTTGCGCGCCGACATCTCCTGGTCACCGGGCCTGATGTAGCCCTTGCGCTCCAGCTCCTGCAACGAACGGATCACGGTGCGCTCACAGCACCCGCAGTTGAACGCGATGGTCTCCACGCTCGGCCACGCGGCTGCGCCATCGTCGTAATAGGCGCGGCGGGCCAGATACACCAGCACGAACTTGGTGATGCCCTTGACGTCGTCGCGCTCCCATGCCCAGTTCTCGGCTCTGCTGCTCATCGCTCGACCTTCCCGCCGTCATGCGCCGGGTCCGCTTCGCGGCGTTCGCGCAGCCTCGCGCCGATGTCGTCGCCCAGACGGGCGGCGCGGCACAACGCATACGAGAGAACGCCGCCGGACACGCACACGGCGGCAACGACCAACCACCACATGGTTCGGCCGGTATCGGGGAAACGGTCCGCGGACGCGCGCCTCAGCGGCGCGAGCCCCGGGACGGGTGGGCGAGCATGGACAGCACATGAGCCTTCGCGATGCGCAGATCGACGTTGCCGCCGGCCCGCGTCGTCCGCCGCGCGGCGTCGCGCCGGCGATTAGGCTCGAAGACAGATGCCGGGCGAATGCCGGCGGTATTGGTAGAATCGGTCATGGCGATGACCTTCCTTCACTTGGGATACAAGACGTCGGCGGCCGGGAATCTTGGCGGATGTACGGGTCGGAGACGCCTTCGGTTGTCGTTCGGTTCCGCGCCTAGTGCGCGGAACCTTCTTTTGCCGGAGGAGACAGCAGCCTGTTCACGAGGGCGGCATCGTTGCCCAGCACGAAATCCGACGGCAGTCCCTTCATCCGATACAGCCAGACGAGATCGGCCTGCTGCCAATGGAGGGAGCCGTTCACCTTTCCCGCAACCGATGACTTCGATTGCCCCATCTCCGCGGCCAGACCGCGGCAGGACAGACCCTGCTGCGCCATCCAACGAGCCACCGGAGACAGTACGGAAAGATGCTTTTGTCTACTCACAGTTGACATAGTAATTAAGTATTTTGCCTTTCGCAAGTCGGAGTGCTAATATCGTGTCCAGAGATGTTGGACATATCAACATGTGTTTGCGAAGCAGTGAAAGGGCGATTGCCATGACCACGACGATAAAGAAACGGATGACGAACTCGGGCGAATACCTGCAGAAGGTGATCGTATGGAACATCAGCATGCTGCTCACCGCGCACGGCCTGTCCCAGACGGCGCTCACGGAACCCCTGAAGATGACCAGGGGCGGCGTCAGCGCGAAGATGAAGAACAAGAACACGTGGAGCATCCCCGACATCGCGGCGCTGGCCGACTACTTCGGCGTGCCCGTGACGTCCCTGCTGGACGACACGCTCATGCGTCAGATGCTGGGAGAGGGGAACTTAGGTGCATCTTTGGTGGCAGCGACCACCGCACGATTTCCTGTTCGAGCAGCTGAAGGCCAAGCTGACGGCCTGAAACCGTTGGAAACAAAAGGCTCCGGGCCACGATACCTCGTGGAAACCGGAGCCGGTGGGTACCCCCAGAGAGAGTCGAACTCGTGATGGTTCTTCTATGATTATGCAAAAACCTTGGAAAATCAACGTTTTTGCATATCACGTATATTACGTAGACCATGGTGAATCACGTCTGTCTGTATCAAAATTGTATCAAAAAGAGGGGAGTGGCTTAACTGTTTGTGTTCTGAACAATCAGGTCATTTGGAACGCATTTAGAACATCTAGAAGACAAGTAATAGCAATATATAGAACAATTAGTACATAATTGTCTTTAAGGAAATGTCTCGCGGCATTGTCGTTGCGAAGCTGGAGTCGAATTTGAGGCAAGCGAAAGCAGACCGGAGGCCTTCAGGCCGTAGGGCTTTCGCGCGGCAGTGGCATTCGCTACTCCGGGTTTTCCGGATTTTTCCCTATGCATTGATGTGCTAAGGACCCACTGTCATGGGAGTATCCAGATAATGGATGGATTGCCTCTTTCATTTAAGGTCTCTGACCGCTTGGAATGAAAGGGATAGGCAATACTTGATTTTGTCGATATCACCGCCCATCTCCACGCACTGCTCCCAGATATCCTTCTGCATGCTGTCGCGAATGCCGTCAAGGTGCCTACTCCACTCCTGGCTTGAAGGGAAAGTGTAGCGTATAGCGAGCAGGGACTTTTTCTCCTTCGGTGGAAGCATTACGTCGAGATCATGAGGAAGGACCGGCTCCTGATGCCGTTTGGCCGCAAGTCTGCGTCTGGGTGCTTTGCCCTCACGTCTAGACACCCTGTGCTCGATGTCTATGATGCCCTTCTCCTTAAGCCTTCGTGCGGCTCTGCGAATGGATGAGGCCTTTGACGCCGAGTAGGAATCAGCGACGATGAATACCCATTTACCGTCGTGTGCGTCCAGTGTTTCGAGAATCTGTCGTTCCCTTTGAATGCGTTGGCGCGGCATGGTGGCCTCCATTATGTTTCATAAGACAACGGATAATGTTCCATGAAACATAATAGTCTTTAGTGGCTTGTCATATCATTCCGTGCGGCGAATCAATGTAAGCGGGGCGCTAAATCGTCTTTCCTTGAAGGTCCACCATCCGTGGTCCCTGCTGTATCGTCCCCGGTCTCTCGGTCCAGATGCGGTCCACGGGCCGGGCCATGTCGATGCTCCTTTGACTTCTGATGCCCCGTGGTCCAGGTCGGCGCTCCATTCGAAGGATCATGGGCCATTGTCGGCTTGTCGTCACGCATTCGTTGGCACCGTCGGTTTCTGCGCGCCCTGTGTATCGTCAGTGCGTTCCCCGCCGCGGTTTCTGCTCCTCCGCCGCGCAGCACTCTGGCATGCGGGAAGCTTCCCGTCCATGATTCCATCGTTCGTGGAGCCCTAGCCCGGCCTGTCTTCCCGCCCTATCGATAATGCGAACGGCCGATATCGGTCGGTCAAACGTCAAACACCATCAAAAACGTTGAGATTCCGCCGAAAGGCGGCTGCCGTCAGGCGGTGGGTGCAAGAAGTCCATATCGAAATTACTGGGGGTAGGGTTCTCTTTTTCTGGGATGTTTTCTGATGGTGTCTCGATATGGCTTTTTCTTATCCTGAGGGGGTGATTCGTTCTTTTTTGGTGGAATGGATTGGGGTGGTTTTTGGGAAGGTTGCTTCTGGCGTTCGGTTCCTTTTTCCGTTTGTTCCCGGTCGCGGGTCTTTTCCGTGGTATGAGATTGCGCGATCTTCGACGTTCGGCCGTGACGCTGCATGAATGAGGTCCTATCCGGGCCGGGTTCACATGCATGCACTTCGGTTGTGCGCATGTCCGATAGGGGAGGTGTGACGGGGTTGTGGTTCTTGGCGGGTCATGCCTGCCGAGGTGGTCCGGTCCACTCGGTTATCCCAAGTGGACCGTGGTCCTCATGAGTGGCCCGCTGGCCTTTGATGGTCCACCGGCTCGGTGTTTGGCCCGGTGGCCGATGGTCCATCGATGATGAGGCTCAAGGTTGTGTGGTCCGCGGGTCGCTGGCCTGAAATGATCGCTATGAGCGATGGAGCCGTTCTTCTCTCATTGCTTAACTGGTTCGTGCTTTCTCAGCTTTCTGAGATGTGGGAGGCTTGAGGTAAAACCCACACGCATCCTCCTGCTGCTCTCTTTACCCGTTGCGATTCACCCCCTATTCGTCCTAAGGCGCGTTTGAGCTGTGATTCGGAGAATCCGTTTTTTGCCCCTTCTTCGATTATCTTCTTTCTTGTCGCTCCTTCCTGGCCCTGGTTCATCAGATAATCACGCAACCATGAATCCTGGTCTAGGACGTCATCCGCGTCATCTCCGCTGCTCCGTATCTGACGAATCGCGTCGACGGTTAGTTCCGTGTCCTCGATTCTTTCGACAATCTGGATGTTTCTCACGCCTCCGTCATCTGCCGTGTATGGGTGTGTAGCGGATATGATTCTCATTGACCTTTTACGATTGTTATTCGCCTTCTCGATGGTGACGATAGACGACTCGGGTCTCGTGGGGTCGGCCGCTATGTCCATGAACGAACGTGCCGTATCCTCGAATTTCTGGCTTCCTGAGAATGTCCCGGCTTTGTTCCAGTGGTGTATTCCCAGTATGGTTCTCGGGCGATGCGCCTGGGCAAGGGCGTTGCAGTAGACAAGGGCCGGCTGCACATCTTTCCTTGAATTCGTGTCCCCCTCGATGAGAAGGGCTATCGGGTCGATGATGATGAGATCCGGGTCCCAGTCCAAAACGACATTTTTAAGAGCGTCCTTTATGTCTTCCACAGGTGGATATGCGGGGATGAGAGAGCCGTCTATCGGGGACCTTTGTCTCATGGTCAGCAAGCGGTATCTCGATGGGTCGGCATCCATCATATCCAATCTTGGATAGATGATTGCCTCGGGAACGTCCTCATACTGATGAACGTACAGTACCTTCTTTGGTCCAACCGGCTTGCCGTTCTCGTCCTGCAAGAGGCCTTTCGTTGCTTGGGCCAGGATGTAAAGCGCCAGCATTGTCTTCCTGCTTCCGCCTGCGCCGGACAGCGTGTTGAGGCCTCCCGCCACGAGCCAGGGGTACATTAGATAACGGAGGATAGTGGTGCGTACGTCTGATCGGCTTTCCAGTCCAAAGGTCGTTCCGTTTGGGTCGAGCGCAACGTTGTCCTTCGCCATCTCATTACCGGTGTCAGCGGCTATAACGGCACCGGTTTTCTTTTGCCGTGGCACCATCACTCCTCGGTCTCAACCTTATGGGAATCAATCCATTCTTGTATGTCCTTGGGGTCGTACATCACGCATCTGCGAGACATTCGGATGAACCGCGGCCCTCTCTTGCGATAGGCCATCGTCGCCAGATACCCCGATGTCTTTCCCATCATTTTCGCGGCTTCAGAACGGGTGATTAGCTGTCCTGCCGTCATTTATCCTCCTTAAGTAACTAAATTAATAACATATGTAACTATATTACATACATTACATTAGGTTGTTAATTATCACATGGTTCACACTCCGACTATTCGATATCGGTGTCTTATGATGGATGTCATGACGCAGAGGGAAAACGGGGCCACGGGAAGCATTGTCGCCGCAAATGTGTCCAGATACAGGAAGGCGCTGGGCCTTTCATACCGAACGCTTTCCCGAAGATTGTCGGACGGAGGCCACCCCATCGTTCATACGCAGCTGCGTAACATCGAGATAGGGCTTCGCCGTGTTACGGCGGATGATCTGACCGCACTTGCCGTGGCCCTTGAGGTATCTCCGTTGTCGTTGCTGATGCCCGAGACCGCATCGGAAGATGTGCCATGTGAGATTACGGGGCTGTCGGGCTTCCTGTCGTCGCTCGATGTATGGAGATGGGGGCTTTGCGCTTCTCGTCAAGGGGTGCTTCCCGATTCCGGCGATGCGGCCCAGGACGCTCTGTTCCGCCGCCGTTCGGCGCCTGCTGTTGATGGCGACGGGAGATTGCCGTGACTACGGGGGTCTATTCCTATAACGCCAAGAAATTCCCCGGTGGCATCGGATGGATGGTCAAATACACCGACAATCAGCATCGCCAGCGCGTCAAGCGCGGATTCAGGCTCAAACGCGACGCGGAGTCGTTCCTGATAGAGATACGCGCTTCCCTCAATAACGGCAGCTATAGGGATCCCGACAGCGGACGCGTGACGATAGGGGAGCTGGGTGAGGCTTGGCTGCTGGGGCGCAAAGGGGTTGTGGCGGTGTCGAGCTACAACAAGGATGCCGGGGTCTGGGCAAACTGGGTAAGGCCGAAGTGGCAGCGGTCTCGTGTATCCGAGATACGCCGTAGCGATGTCCAGCAGTGGGTGAGCGAGATTAGCGAATCGGTCGGTGCAAAGCAAGTCGGGTATGCGTTGGGGGTCTTGCGACAGATATGCGAGTCGGCGGTGTATGACCGAAGGATTCCCTCGAATCCGTGCAAGGGGGTCAAGGCTCCGATTCCCCATACCGAAAAGCGGAGGGTGTATCTGGAGATGTCCAAGCTGGAAGCGCTGAGCGCCGAGGCCGACAGAAGGAAAAACAGGTATGGAACCCTTGTGCTCTTCATGGGACTGACAGGACTTCGCATCGGTGAAGCCACCGCCCTCAGGGTTGGCGACATTGACTTGGCGAATCATCGTGTCCGGGTCCGAGAGAATGCCGTATGGACCGGTGGAAGACTGTCGGTGGGGGCCCTGAAGAATCACGAGGAGAGAACGGTCCCTTTCCCTCCTAACCGTCTTCAGGAACGGCTCAGAGAGCGTGTGGAAGGCAAGGATCGTGACGCGTTGGTGTTCGAACGGCCAGGGGCCGTCAACGACGGCAGTGCGTTGACGCCGGATGATTACATGCGTCATCCCGACTCGCGAACCGGATGGTTCAAGACCGCCGTGAGAATGACGGAAGGGGTGCCTGACTGGATGACCCTCCATGACCTCCGCCATACGGCGGTCAGTCTGGCCATTCACCGGCATGTAAGCCCAAAACTCGTCCAGCGCGTGGCCGGGCACCGGACGTTCTCCCAAACGATGGAAACCTACGCCGACCTCTACGACAGCGATATGGAGGAGTATGCCCGGAAGATGGATTCCGATGACTCTACGGGTGGTGTCCTGAATGCGCTAAAAGCGTGATTACGCCACTATGCCTGTTCCGAATGTGTTCTGAATGGACTCAATGGAGTTGTCCGTCTGGGCGACTGTATCAAACCTGTATCAAAAACAAAAAGAAAAACCCTCGAAAACCAATGTTTTCAAGGGTTTTAGTGAAGTACCCCCAGAGAGAGTCGAACTCTCGTTGTCAGATTGAAAGTCTGGTGTCCTAACCGTTAGACGATGGGGGCGAACAACTCGAGTTACTTTACGGGAGGTTGTTCGGTTATGCAAATCGACGGTATTTCGGCGTGTCGCAATCAGTGCAGGGCGACGGCCTGATAGGTGAAGTCGTGAATCACGCGGCCGGCGGCCAGGCCCTTCTTCTCGAAGTTGGTGAGCACGCGGCCCTCGAACCGCTCGGATTCGGTGAAGTCGGCGTGCGGCATGTCGGCGGCCAGATCGGCGTTGCCCTTGCCCACGTGCTCCAGCGGGAGGCTGACGGTTATGCTGCCCAGGTTCTTCCAACCGTCGAGTCCGTCCATCACCTCGTGCACGTGCAGGGCATAGTCCTCGATGTCGGTGGCGATGCGCCAGACGCCGTCTGCGGCCAGTGCGCGATGGATGTCGCCGGCCATGGCCTCCTGCACGATGCGGCGCTTGTGGTGCTTCTTCTTGGGCCAGGGGTCGGGGAAGAAGGTCCATACTTCGGCTGCGGTGCCGGGCGCGGTGACCTTGAACAGCTCGGGCGCATTGACCTGGGCCGCGCGAATGTTGGTCAGCCCCTGCTTGCCGGCGAGCAGCAGCGTGTGGGCCACACCGGGGTCATAGACCTCTAGGGCAAGGAAGTTCGTCTCCGGATGGGCCGCGGCTGCGGCCACCACGTTCTCACCCTGTCCAGTGCCGATTTCCACAATGAGTGGATTGTCGTTGCCCCATGCGGACTCCACGAGCGCGCGGTCGAGCGTGACGCCTTCGCGCACGTCCAGCAGATTGCCGGCCGCAATATCCAACAGATATGTGCCGGCATAGTTGTCCCATGCGCGCTGCAGGCGATCGTCCAAACGTCCGGAGCGGCGTACGAAGGAGAGCACCTTGTGCAAGGGGTGCGCCGGTGCCTCGGTGTGGTCTGTGGCCATCGCGGCGACGGAATCGATTGCTGTGGATTCGGGATCGGTCATATATTCCTCGGATTTTCCTTGTGCGCCGCACCGCTGTTCATTCATTAGGTCGATTTGGCGTTCATTAGGTAGGTGGTGTGCGATACCAACCACCATATCAAGCCATTTACCCGGTGTCCGTGCGGGCCGGCTCCGGGCCGACCTACCTAATGAACGCCAAATCGACCTAATGAATGCAGATATTGCCGGACGACACCACCGTTTTGTGCGATTATGTTCGTGTGATATACTAAAATTGTTTCAAAAGGTAACAAAGCGGACCAAAAGTGAACAGCCGCTGAACTCCCGACGGCCGACACTTGCAACCCGCACAAGGAAAGGTCAACTATGACAGTTCTCGTCACCGGCGGCTGCGGCTACATCGGCGCGCATGTCGTTCACGCACTCCATCAGGCCGGCGAAAAGGTCGTCGTCGTCGACGATCTGAGCTACGGCAAGCCCACTCGCATCGAAGGCTCCCGCCTGTACGGCATGGATATTGCCGCCCCGGGTGCCGGCGAGCGTCTGGCCGAAATCCTCGACGCCGAAGGCGTCGACTCCGTGATCCACTTCGCCGCGCGCAAGCAGGTCGGCGAATCCGTGGAGAAGCCGCTGTGGTACTACCAGCAGAACATCAACGGCATGCTCAACGTGCTCACCGGCATGACCCAATCCAAGAACGCCAAGAAGCTCGTCTTCTCCTCCTCCGCCGCCACCTACGGTGTGCCGCCGGTCGACGTGGTGCCCGAGGACGTCGTTCCGATGCTGCCGATCAACCCCTACGGCCAGACCAAGCTGTTCGGCGAATGGATGGCCCGCGCCTGCGAGCAGCCGTTCGGCATCCGCTTCTGCGCGTTGCGCTACTTCAACGTGGCCGGCTGCGGCCCGGTCGAACTCGAAGACCCGGCTATTCTGAACCTCATCCCGATGCTGTTCAACCGCCTCAAGCAGGGCAAGGCCCCCGCCATCTTCGGTGACGACTATCCGACCCCGGACGGCACCTGCGTGCGCGACTACATCCACGTTTCCGATCTGGCCGATGCCCACATCGCCGCCCTCAAGTACCTCGATCGTGACGAGCGCAAGTACGACGCCTTCAATGTCGGCACCGGTGAAGGCACCTCCGTGCGTCAGATCGTCGACGAAGTCAAGAAGGTCACCGGTCTGCCGTTCACCGAGGCCGTCATGGCCCGCCGCGCCGGCGACCCGCCGCACCTGATCGGCTCCCCGAAGCGCATCAACGAGGAGATGGGCTGGCACGCCAAGTACGACGTGGAAGACATCGTCAAGTCCGCGTGGGATGCCTGGCAGGCCAACCCCGAACACCACATCGACGTCGACACCTGGAAGCAGGCTGACTGAGATTGACGATTGCTTTGCGGTGGATGCCGTGAAGCGTTTCCGTCCATAAGGGCGTGGCCGGGGTTCCGGTCGCGCCCTTCGTTGTTTTGTGGATGTTTGTGACAGACGTGTTCGTGTGCTGGCGATAGCAAAAACCTTGAAATTATGCGGAACACGCCGAAGTTTGCGCGATCGGCGAATTTCAGTAATATATACATCTGTTGCCTCACGCAAGTGAGAACAATGGCCCCGTAGCTCAGTTGGTTAGAGCGCCGCCCTGTCACGGCGGAGGTCACCGGTTCAAGTCCGGCCGGGGTCGCTGGAATGGTTATGAAGCCCGGGTTATCCGGGTTTTTGACTGTTCATGGCTCTGTAGCTCAGTTGGTAGAGCGAGCGACTGAAAATCGCTAGGTCAACGGATCGACGCCGTTCGGAGCCACCACAATGAAGCCCCGCCTTGTGCGGGGCTTTTGCATATCCGTCACGTACCTACTCCGGCGGGCTGGCCGGTCAATGCGAAGGCTCGCGTTCGCCAACAACTGTCTTCCTCACCGCAACTACGCACGCCAACAGCGCCAATGCGAACATCGGGTTAGGGTTAAGTAAAGAAACTTGGGTCTTATCCGCGCGTGTCATGGTCGGTGCGATCGTCCGCCTCAGCCGTTTCTGGGTCTGTGGCGCTCATAGAGTCAGTATTGCAGAAAAAGCACCCGCGAGATGCGCGTGCGAAGGGAATCGTGTGGGACGGCACGTGATTTTGCCGATTTTCGACGTGCCGTCCCACAGCGTTCGAAGAACGCCCTCAGAGCTGAGGGCAAAGAACGGCTCTATTCTGCGGTTCTCGGCTTATGTCATGCGGGATAGCAGATACGTCAAACGATTGATGTATCTGCTATCCCACACTTCTGTGGGACGGCAGATGAACAATGGTAAAAACCGCGTGCCGTCCCACAGAAACGGAGTCAGGCCTGCCACCATTGGCGCAGAGGGTACCACTTGCCGTCCGGGTGGCCCACGCGATCCGGCTTGACGGCCAGGAACTGGTGGATCTGGATGCCGTCGAGCTCGAAGTTCAGAGCGCAGGCGGCCATGTACATACCCCATACCTTGGCGCGTTCAAAGCCGACCTGCTTGACCGCGTCGTCCCAATGCTCGGAGAGGTTCTGGTTCCAGTGATGCAGGGTGAGCGCATAGTGCTGGCGCAGGTTCTCCTGATGTACCACGTTGAGACCGGAGTCATGGATGCACGATTCGATGAAGCCGGGCGCGCCGAGGTCGCCGTCCGGGAAGATGTAACGGTCGAGGAATTCGTCGGTACCGGGCTTGCCGTGAGGCTTGTCATGGCTGATGGTGATCTGGTGGTTCAGCAGCCGGCCCATCGGCTTCAGGAGGCGGAACATCTCTTCGAAGTAGCTCTGGTAGTTCTTGACGCCTACGTGCTCCATCATGCCGATCGAGCAGATACCGTCGAAGTCATGCTCGGGCACCTCGCGGTAGTCCTGTACGCGCACTTCGGCCAGATCCTGCAGCCCTTCACGGGCGATCCATTCGTTGGCGTACGCGGCCTGTTCCTTGGAGAGGGTGACGCCGAGCGCCTTGATGCCGCGACGGGCGGCGGTGATGACCATCGAACCCCAGCCGCAGCCGATGTCCAGTAAGTGCTGGCCGGGCTGCAAGTCCAGTTTGTCGAGAATCAGGCGCAGTTTGTTGGCCTGTGCGTCTTCAAGGCTCATGTGCTCGTTGTCGAATACCGCGCAGGTGTACGTCATGGAGGGGCCGAGGAAGTCGGCGTAGAACTCGTTGGACATGTCGTAGTGGAAGCTGACGGTTTCCGAATCGGCCTTTTCGGTGTGCGGCATCAGGCCACGCTTGATGCGGGCGAACTTGCTTGGGCCCTCGGTGGCGGGCACCGGCGGCTTCTTGAAGCCGTGACTCAGAATGCCGGCGGATACGCGGACAATGGATGCGGGAGTGAGCGGGCGAACGTATTTGGCCAGCGACACCAGCTTGCGCATCGCCGGATACGGGTCGGCGTAGTCAATGTCGTCCACGTCGAAATCGCCCAGAATGTATGCGCGCACGATGCCGATTTCATTCGGGTGCGCGAGCAGCTGGTACATGCAGTTCGGCGCGGCGATTTTGACCTTCAAATCCGCGTCTGCCGGGCCGAAATGCGAGCCGTCAAAAGCGTCGATACGAACGGGAGTGTCGGGGTCGAGAAACAGGGATGCCATCTCGCCGACCGTCATAGCCTTGCCATTTGCCATTATCTGCCTCATTCTCTTATGATGATCACCCCAATTGTCGAGGTATCTTAGTCCTCTTCAAGAGGCTGAAACCGTTGAATACACCATCTGGTGAACCAGTTCGCGTTCGGCTGATGAAACACGAATGGAATTAGGCATCTCGCATATTGATTGCGTACGCGCGAAGTAAGCAGATAAGAGACGAGTTTCTCGGAGAGCACCAAGCGACTCCGGAAAATGGTCTTATCGTTGAGATCTCGGGCGATTGAACTGGTTTGGTCAATGGACAATAATTCGACAAGTGCGGAATTCCGCCATTTCGTGCCATTATTTTCAGTGTTGTTCTTTCAGCGTGTTTTCAGGTGAATGCTCATGCGCGGAGTAGACTGGGGAACCGTTGGACCACTCAAAGAGTGAGCGGACCACCAGTTAAGACACTAGCTCAAAAGGAGAGTCCCTATGGTATACCGCATGATTTTCAACCAGACTGCATACTTCGGACGTGGCGCGATCAAGGAAATTCCGGCCGTCGCCAAGCAGCACGGCTTCACCAAGGCATTTATCGTCACTGATCCGGTACTGCTGGAGACCGGCACCGCCGAGAAGGTCACCAAGGTTCTGGATGAGGCCGGCCTGCCCTACGAGGTGTTCTCCAACGTCAAGCCGAACCCGCCGGTAGAGTGCATTAAGGACGGCGTCGCCAAGTTCGCCGAGTCCGGCGCGGACTTCCTGATTGGCCTGGGCGGCGGCTCCCCGCAAGACACCTGCAAGGGCATCGGCATCATCACCGCCAACCCGGAGTTCGCCGACGTGCTGTCCCTGGAAGGCGTCGCGGATACCAAGAACCCGTCCGTCCCGATCTTCGGCGTGCCGACCACCGCCGGTACCGCTTCCGAGACGACCATCAACTACGTGGTCACCGATACCGCCAACAAGCGTAAGTTCGTGGCCGTCGACCCGCACGACATCCCGATCGTCGCTTTCGTGGATCCGGACCTGACTGACTCGATGCCGCGCGGCCTGAAGGTCGCCACCGGACTTGACGCCCTGACCCACGCCATCGAGGGTTACATTACCCCGGGTGCCTGGAGCCTGTCCGACTGCCTGTCCATGCAGACCATTCGCATGATTGCCAAGAACCTAGCCAAGTCCGCCGACGGCGACATTCCGGCTGGCGAGCAGATGGCGTACGCCTCCTACATCACCGGTATGGCCTACTCCAACGTGGGCCTCGGCCTGGTGCACGGCATGGCACACCCGCTGGGCGGCCGTCTGGGCGTGGCCCACGGTGTGGCCAACGGTATTCTGCTGGCCCCGGTCATGGAATACAACAAGGACTACACGGGCGAGAAGTACCGCGACATCGCCGATGCGTTCGGCGTCGAGGACGCCTACACCGGCGACCTGGAGACCGTGCGCGAAGAGGCCGTGCAGGCCGTCCACAAGCTGACCGTGGATCTGAAGAACCCGACCACGATTTCCGAAGTGGGCGCCACCGAGGGCGACCTTGAGCCGCTGGCTCACGACGCCTTCAACGACGTGTGCACCCCCGGCAACCCGCGTCAGGCAACCGAAGAGGACATCCTCGCCATCTACAAGTCGCTGATGTGATTCGTCGATGACGCCGACGATGCCGGTGGGTTCCCGACGAGGGGAAGCCACCGGCATCGCTATCTCTCGTGCCTTTCGTCGTAGACTTCGTCGGTGGTGGTCTCGTCGTACAGCTGCTTGCCTTGCGCCTCCGCCAGTTCCATCTGCTCGTTGATCCACGCGGCTTCAGCAGGATTGATATCCGCGGAATTCAGTACTTTCTGCCACACCGGGTAGAACATGTGCATCGCCGGATACATGGCGGTGAACAACACCTCTGGCTTATGTGTGCGCGTATGTTGCGGATGTGCATCAAACGTATTCTTAAAACGTCGCATGTAGTTCAGGAATGAACTCAGCGACGTGTCCATCCGTCGCGCGCTCATCGCGGCGATCATGCGCGGCGAGTACACGGTTTTCAGATTCTTGCCCATCAGATGCAGGGAAATATCGATATCCTCATGCATCACATCGGCCTTATCTCGGCAGACCTCATTCGCGATCTGATGCCAAGCCGAAGCGCGCAAGGCCATATTGGAACCGAACAGCAGCGGCTGTCCGCCATCGGCGCGGTAGATTCGCTTGCGCAAGGAATTGTCGCCCTTCAACCCAAAATGGCGTGAGGGCATGTCGTAATACATCACCGGACCAGTGGCACCCATCGCGGCCGGGTCTTCGGTGAAGATGCCGGAGACCACCTCCACCCAGTCGGGCCGAATCATGCAGTCGGCATCAAAACGGCCCAGCACATCGCCGGTCGCGGCGTCCAGGCCAAAGTTGCGGGTGGGAATCAGTCCCTGTTCATCGTTCTGATGCAATAGTTTGATCGGGGCCTCGGGATGTTCGGCGATGAACTGTTCGACAATCGCGCAGGTGTTGTCCGTAGAACGGTTGTCCACCACCAGCACCTCATGAGGCATGATGGTCTGACGGGTGGCGTTCAGCAGGCAGTCGCGGATGCGTTCGGCTTCGTTCCACGCTGGGATGATGATCGAAACGTTGAGCATGACATCAACAATAGAAAAGCGGGTGTACGCCGCCGGCGTATCCGAGCTTCAAACCCCTCGCTACAATGGGGAGCCATGAGTGAACGCGCGCGAAACGTAAACAGCACCGACACGTCGAGAACCGGTGCCGCAGAAGCCGGGACAGACCCGGGCGACGAGAATCGTATCGACTTTGGTACTTTGTTCCCCGCCAAGGGAGATTCCCGCAGGCCACCGGAATGGTTCGGCCGCGCGCTGCTGTATGTGGCCCTCGCCGTCATCGTGTTCATGTTCTGCTGGCGCTCGTGGGGCGACATCTCCTATCTGGTGTTCGACATCATCATCTCGCTGTTCCTGGCGCTGGCCGTCGAACCGCTGGTGGTGGCGCTGGTGGCTCATGGCTGGAAGCGTGGCGTGGCTTCCGCCGTCAGTCTGGTGGGCGTGGCCGTGGTCGTGGGTGTGCTGCTCACGCTGTTCGGCAATATGTTCGTACAGCAGATGATTGCCATGGTCCGCGGTTTGCCGGCAATGTATGGGCAGATTCGTGAGTTCGCGGACCAGTACACCACGTTCAAGATGCCGGAAATCAGCAATCTTGGCATGGAAATCTTCAACAATATCCAGACCTCGTGGGTCACCGATTTCGCCGGCACCGCCATGAGTACGGTGGGTGGCCTGTTCTCCTTCCTGCTGAACCTCATGACCGTGGTAATGACCACGTATTACATCTCCGCCGCCGGCCCAAAGCTGCGCCGCTCCTTCTGCCAGTGGCTGGCCCCCAACACGCAGCGTCGATTCCTGCTGGTGTGGACCGTGGCCCAAGGCCAGATTTCGTCCTTCCTGTTCTCCCGTTCGATTCTGGCGTTGATCAACGCCATTTGCACTGCCATCTTCTTGGAGATCCTGCATGTGCCCTACTGGCTGCCGTTGGCCCTGTTCTGCGGCGTGGTATCCCAGTTCATCCCCACGGTCGGCACCTATATCGGCGGTGCGCTGCCGGTGCTGTTCGCTTGGGGCAACCGCGGGTGGACGTACGCCGTGGCGGTGCTGGTGTTCATCATCGTCTACCAGCAGATTGAGAACCTGATTCTCTCGCCGAGAATCTCCCAGCGCACGATGGACATCAACGCGGCCGTCGCCTTCCTCTCGGTGCTGGCGTTCGGCTCGCTGTTCGGCGCGTTCGGCGCGTTCCTGGCGCTGCCGGTCACCGCATCGCTGCAGGCCATTTTCCGTGCGTACACCAAGCGCTATGAGCTGATTGACTCACCGCTGATGAACGATCCGACTCCGGAGAAGAAGTCCAAGATCGTCGAGGCGTCCGAGGCGTTCGGCGAGCACGTATTGCAGCCAATCGGCGAGCACATGCCACGTGCGGCCAAGGGGTCCACCAGCCGTGTGCCGATGAACGAGGAACTGCGTTTGCTGCAGGAACAGATCTATGCGATTCCGCCACACGAGACGAAAGAATCCGATTTGGACGATTCCGCCACCGTGGCGATTCCGAAGAACGTGCTATCCTCCAGTGCTCGCAAGGGATTGCGCGGCACCGAGCCGGAGTCGGATGCCGATGATACCGATAATGCCGATAATACAGTCGGTGCGGATGCAAGCTCTGATGAGCCGGACACGGCGGCGGTTCCGCAGCGTGGTGCCGCGGATACGCAGCAGCCTGAGCGGCCCGAGCAACCTGAGCGGTCCGCCGAACAGCCTGAGCAGCCCGAGCAACGCAAGCAAACCAAGCAGTCTGATCAATCTGCCTCCAGCAATCCTAGGGCAGGGTGGCGCTGATGACTCTGCTTTCCGTACTCGATATTCTTCTGATGATCGTCGGCGGTGCCGGCATGATATATCAGGGACTGTGCATCGTGATGTCCCTGTTCGCCAAGCCCGTGCGCTTCCCCGACGCCCCGATGACCAACCGGTATGCCGTGCTGATCTCCGCGCGCAACGAAGAAAAAGTGATCGGCAACCTTATTGGGTCGATTCGCGATCAGACCTACCCGTCCAACCTCATCGACATCTGGCTGGTGGCCGACAACTGCACCGACAACACCGCCGACGTGGTGCGGTCTTTGGGCTGCCATGTGGTGGAACGCCACAATCTCGAACTGATCGGCAAAGGGTATGCGCTGACCCATCTGCTGGGACACATGCTCGACACCGGCGTGGCCGATGATTATGAGGCCTACTTCGTGTTCGATGCCGACAACAAGCTGGACAAGCACTACTTCGAGGAAATGAACAAGGCGTTCTGCTCCGGATTCAAGATTCTGACCAGCTACCGTAATTCGGTGAATCTGGCGGATAACTGGGTGTCTTCTGGTTCTGCGCTGTGGTTCATCCGTGAATCGCGATTCCTGTCTAACTCGCGTATGATTCTCGGTTCCTCTTGCCATGTGGGCGGTACGGGATTCATGTTCTCCCGCGAGGTGATGAAGCGGAACAAGGGATGGAAGTTCCATCTGCTCACTGAAGATCTTGAATTCACTATGGATTCGATTCTGCATGGCGACCGCATCGGCTATTGCGGTACTGCGATTCTCTACGACGAGCAGCCGGTTACCTTCTCGCAAAGTTGGCGTCAGCGTTTGCGTTGGAGCAAGGGATTCCTGCAGGTATTCCGTTATTATGGCTCGGCATTGCTGAAACGCGCGGTTCGCGAACGTGATTTCTCCTGCATCGACTTCACCTTGATGCTGTGTCCGTTTACCGTGTTGGGCGTGATTCGCGCGGTAATGGGCTTGCTGTTCGCCGCGTGTGGCTTCGTGAGTTGGCCGAGCCAGCTGCAATCGCTGGCCAGTTGGTCCAGCGGCATCATCATATCGGTGTTGGGCCTGATGGCATTGGCTGCATTGACCATCATTGTCGAGCGCGACCAGATCGGTGCCACGAACAAGGAGCTGCTCGCCTATGTGCTCAGCTTCCCGATTTACATGCTCAGCTACGTGCCGATCTCCTTCCAGGCCCTCTTCGCCAAAGCCCAGTGGAAGCCCATCGCGCATAAGGGTTGACCGAGTCCGCTAGTTGGAGCTGCTCAGCGGGGCACTACAACAGCAACCCGGGGGTTTGCTTCGCTGAGGGTTGGCTGGTGGGCTAGAGTGGATGTATGAGCTTAGACAATACTCAAAGGAATGTCGGATTTCAGTCGCCGATGATGCCAGCCGCCGCCCCCGCGCCTGCACAGCCGTCGCAACCGCAGCCGCAAGCATGGCCGCCGAATCCGAATGCGGCGGTGTCCATTCGTGGCCTGTTCAAGCACTTCGACCGGAAGATCGCCGTCAACGGACTCGCGCTCGATATTCCGGTCGGCTCGTTCTATGGACTTGTAGGCCCCAACGGCGCCGGCAAAACCACCACGCTCAATATGGTGACCGGCCTGTTGGTGCCGGACGCCGGCACCGCCATGATTTTGGGCCATGACGTGTGGAGCGACGTGAACACGGCCAAGCGCATGATCGGCGTCATGCCCCAGCCCGACCAGATCTTCGACCGACTGACCGGTTTGCAATTGCTCGTCTACTCCGGCATGCTGCGCGGCATGAGCCGCGATGAGACTACGCGTCGCGCCCAGGATCTGCTCAACGCCTTCGACTTGGCCGGGGCCGCCAACACGATGGTCACCGATTATTCGGCCGGCATGACCAAGAAGATCTGCCTGGCCTCCGCGATGATTCATAGCCCGCGCATTCTGGTCCTGGACGAGCCGTTTGAATCCGTGGACCCGGTGTCCAGCGCCAATCTCAAAGACATCCTCATCGAATACGCGAAGACCGGCGGCACGGTGATTATCTCTTCGCACGTGATGGCATTGGTCGAAAAGATGTGCACGCATGTGGCCGTAATCAACAACGGTCTGGTGTGCGCGGCCGGCACGGTGGACGAGGTCGCCGCCGGCGAAGAACTCGAAGACCGCTTCCTGCAACTGGTCGGCGGCCGTCACGAAGCCGCCCATCTCGCATGGCTCGACGGCGGGCAAGCCCAAGCCCAAGCACCAACTTCGGTCCAGCCGGCCCGGCCCATTCCGCCTACAACCGCCACGCCCGCCACACCCACCGATGAGGCCCGCCGATGATCAGCAGCGCCATCACCCTGGTCCGCCTGCGCTGGACGCTCACGCTCGCCACCCTGCGAAAATCGGCGTGGCAGACCGTCGCCTATGTCTTTTCCGCCGTACTCGCGGCCGGCACCATCATCGGCACCGGCGTGCTCGCATGGTTCATCGGCATACTGCCGCCCTTCACCGTGAACGCGGATGGCTTTCCGCTGAACATCCTTGGTTCCGGAGGCATCGTCAACATAGTCGTCGTGCTGGTCGGCGCGACCATGACCATCTTCATCGGCTTCATCCAGCTCATGATGCTTGGCGAAGGCTCCACCATGAACCCGCGCAAATTCGCGCTCTACGGCATCGCCGACCGCAACCTGCAATTCGGCTTGCTGCTTTCCGGCCTGTCCGGCATCCCCGCCCTTACCGGCGTGGCCTCACTGATGCTCTGGACACTGGCCTATCGGCATATGGGACCAGCCGTAATCATCAGTTCCCTCCTCGCCGCAGTGCTGGCCGTCATCACCATGATGAGCATCTCCAAACTGCTCATCGCCCTATTCACCACGCTGGTGACCAGCAAACGCGGCAAAGGCGCGTTCTATATCTTCATCGTGCTGACGTTCGTTATCATCTGTCAGTTGCCGAACATTCTGGTCAACTCCGGCGTGGCCTTCAGCCTCAACACCGAAACCTGGGGCGCGGCGACCACCATCGTCGCATGGACGCCGTTCGGCGCGGCCTTCCAACTACCGTTCGACGCGCTTACCGGAGCCTGGGCGGTGCTGCTCGCCCGCATCGCCATCCTTGCCGTCACATGGATTGTCTGCTTCGCCGTCTGCACCTGGTGTCTGAGACATGAACGGCTCACCATCGGCGCAAACAGTCCGTCCGAGACCGCCAAAGGCATCGGCGCATTCGCATGGATGCCCGATTCGGCATCTGGCGCGGTTTCCGCACGCCTGATCACCTATCTCAAACGAGACCCCCGTCAAGCCATGACCTTCGCCATGCCGGTCCTGTTCCTGATCATCTTCGCCTTCCAGGCACACGGCATCAGCGCGGTCGTCTGGCAGTCGCTGATCTGGTGCGGCTGGTTCATGTCCGTCGTGGAAAGCAACGGGCTCGCATATGACGGCCGCGGCTTCACCATGGAAGTCATCGCCGGCGTGCGTGGCCGGACCGACAGAATCGGCCGCGTACGCGTCTACGTCGGCATCATGGTCGTCTACATGGTGCTGCTCTATCTCGCCGGCATCGTGCTGGTCGGCGCACTGACCGGACGCTGGGCGCAGCCCGATGACCTCGCTACCGGCCTGATCTTCCTCGCCGTGGACATGGGCATCGCCTTGAGCGGACTGGGCGTGGCCGAAGTCACCTCCTGTGTACTGATGTACCCGGTCGCCTCAATGGACAAGCCGTTCTCCGCACCTCAAGGCCGCGCCATGGCCCAAGGCTTCTTCCCGTTCGTCTACATGCTTGGCAGCCTGCTGCTCATGCTGCCCACTGGCATCGTGGCGCTGGTCATGCTGCTGACAGGAGCCGAAGGCGGCATGTGGCTGGCGATTATTCCGGTCGCGCTGGCCAATGGCATCGGCATCGTGGCGCTCGGGACATGGCTGGGCGGTAAGCTGATGGATGCGCGAATGCTCTCGATTGTGGCAACACTCGACTCGTTCGCCTCATTGCAGAAATGATTGCCTTGGCATAAGGAGCATGATGGTATCTACAGCGGTATCACGCCGTCAGCGACGTGAAGCGCAACGGCGGCCCCAACAATCGCATCGCCGAACACTGACCGTCATCATTTCCGCACTGACCACCATCGCCCTGTTCGCGGGGTACTGTGCCGCCGACATCACCGACGTGGCCCCCGGATTATTGACGTTGAAGCCCGTCACCGCACCTGTTTTTGCCGATCCAGCCACCGCCAAATCAGGCGGCACCGTCGCCGGCACCTTGAACACGAACAAGGCCATTGATTCCACGGCCGCTTCTGCGCTGGTCAACGAATTGCTGTCCGCGCAAGGCGTGGGAAACGATACGTCGGTGATCATTGAAGACGCCCAAGGCACCGTCGCCGCCGAACATGAGTCGAACACTCCACGCGAGCCTGCATCCACACTGAAAACGCTGACCGCGCTCGCCGCCTCATCCACCCTGAACATGGCATCCACCTTGGATACCCAAGTGTTCCTCACCCAATCCGATGACGGCACCAATACGTTGACCCTCAAAGGCAATGGCGACATGCTGCTGTCTGCAGGCGATTCCGACGCCAACCATACCAACGGACGTGCCGGTCTGAACACCTTGGCCAAGGCCACCGTGGCCGCGCTCGCCCAGCGAGGCATCACTTCCGTCAATCTCGAGTACGACGACACCCTATTCGGCGACTCACGCATTCCCGCAGGTCTGTCGGAAGGCGGCGCGGTCTTAAGCGACTACACCGTCTACTTCACGCCGGTCTCATCAATGGCGATTGATGGAGGCCGCCAACACACCGCCGATACGCCTGCGCCAGCCGACCCCGATGATTCGGCCGGATACCCGGAACTGTCCCAGCACACCGCCAGCGACGTGGCCACGAAATTCGCCGAACTGCTCCAATCGAACGGTGTGGCCGTTACCGGAGACGTGACGGCAAACACCGCTCCATCCGGCGAAACGCCTTTGGCCTCGGTGAGTTCGGCAACACTGTCCGAAATCATGGCATACACGTTACGGCATTCGGACAATACGCTGGCCGAGGAGTTCGGCAGACTCACCGCTTTGGCGAAATCAGCGACAAACAGTCCTGAAGGCGGCACGGAGGCGGTCAAATCCACTCTGAACGATCTCGGTCTCGATACATCCGGTCTGACCATGGCCGATTGCTCCGGTCTGTCTCCCGGCTCCCGGCTCACCGTACGCACGCTGGCGGCCGTCCAACAACGTAATCTGACCACCAAGAGTGGCGCGGCCGGCGCGGAAGGTCTATCCATCGCGGGATTGGTGGGCACGGCGCAGGATCGGTATACGGATGATGCCGTGGCTGGTCTGCTGCGCGTCAAAACCGGCAGCCTCGGCACGGTTACGTCGATGGCCGGCAATGTGTCCCGCACCAATGGGGGAGCGTTGTCGTTTGCCGTGGTGGTCAACAATCCTGAGGATTATGCCGCCGCGCGTAGCGCCATCGACTCGTTCATCACCAAGCTCGCGGGGCTGTAAAAGACCCATCAAGTGCCATCAAAGGCTACAAAGGCCGTAAACGTCCATAAACGCATGAGTACACATAACCAGAAAAGGGTGGTGAGTACATGGCATATTCCGCACGATTGCGCAAGGCCGTAGGCGCGGTCCGCGCAACGCTGAGCGCTGTGGAACTATGCGATGTGCAGGCTCCCGAATTCGCGCAGCATGGGGACCATGCCGTTGCCGCCGATGCGCCGCTCGTGCTCGTGGCCTGTTCAGGCGGGCGCGATTCGATGGCACTGGCCGCGGTGAGCCATATCGTATGCACGTCCATGGGCGTGCGTTGCGGTGCCGTGATTGTGGATCACGGCTTGCAGGAGGGTTCCGAACAGGTCGCCGGCGAGGCTGCGAATCGTTGCCGTGCGTTGGGACTGGGCCCGGTCATCGTGCGCAACGCAACCGTGCAGGCACGCGGTGAGGGCCTCGAAGCGGCCGCGCGGCAGGCCCGGTACAACGAGCTGTGCGCCGCGGCGCGTGAATCAGGTGCCATTGCCGTGCTGTTGGCCCACACTATGGACGATCAGGCGGAAACCGTATTGATCGGACTGCTGCGCAGCCGTGGCGTGGATGCGTTGGCCGGCATGCCGCAGGTCTTCACACGCAGTGGCGTGACTTTTGCGCGGCCGCTGCTTACCCTTACTCGAGCCGAAACCACCGGCATCTGTGAAGACTTAGGTGTGGAATATTGGGATGACCCCACCAATGGCGATGCGGTAGACGGCGAGTTGCCGAACGACTATCCGTTGCGCTCGCGGGTGCGTCATGACCTGCTGCCGGCCATCGAGCGATTCGCTGGATTCAATGTCACCCGCCATTTCGCTGAAAGCGCACGGTTGGCCAGAATGGATAAGGAGTATCTGGATCAGCGATCCGACGAGGTGATGGGGGAGGCGGTTACGACAGTTGATTGGCCGGCATCGTCGGCAGCGGTATCGACCGATACGCCACGAGCCTGTGCGGCAGGCGATACCAACGATTCGAGCCATGGTGTCGGCCTGATGATCAGCGTCAGACGTATTGCACGTGAGCCAGAGGCGATTCGGTTGCGGGTCATCGCTCATGCGCTGAGCCAAGCCGGTGTGAACGCCAGTGCCGCCCAGATTGCCGCCATCGACCGGCTGGTCGTCGATTGGCATGGCCAAGGCGGCGTCTCACTTCCCAGAGGTTATTCAGCCAATCGCAAGAAACACGTCATTCGCGTGTGCCAAGATGGTGCGCATGCGAATCGCTGACGTTGAGGAAGATATTGACCACGAGCTGGTCAGCAAAGAACAGATCGATGCCAAGATCCACGAGATGGCCGCTCTCGCGAGCGAGGATTACCGCGATAAGAATCCGCTGCTCGTTGCGGTGCTGAAAGGGGCCGTGAATACGCTGGTCGCATTCACCCAGGCCATGAGCATTCCTGTACAGATCGACTTCATGAGCCTGTCGAGCTATGGCTCGGGCACAGTGTCGAGCGGTGAGGTCACAGTCAGGCAGGATTTGTCCGCCGATGTTCGCGGACGGCACATCTTGATTGTGGAGGATATTGTTGATTCAGGACACACGCTCGCGTGGCTGGTCGCAGAACTGAAACGTCGTGGTGCCGCTTCCGTGGAGGTCTTCGCTTTGCTGAGCAAGCCCTCCCGCCGAGAGGTGGACGTTGATGTGAAGTACGCCGGCTATGAGATTCCGGACGAGTTCGTCGTCGGCTTCGGCCTCGACTTTGACGAACGCTACCGCAACCTCGATTCGATCGCGGTCCTCAAGCCGTCCGTCTACCAAGGAGTGCAAGCATGAGCTTCCCGCAAGGGCCGGGTAACGGCAATAATCCGAACCCGAACAACAACCGTAACAACGGCAACCCGTTCACCAACCCGTTCAACCGTGGCAATAACGGGAACAATGGCAAAGGCAACAACAACGAGAACCGCCCGATATGGCAGTCCCCTTGGCTATGGGGTGCCGTGCTCGTGGTCATGGTCGTGCTGATGTTCCAGATGTTCGCCGGCGGTGGCACCAAAACCATCGACACCAAAGATGGTTTCGCGCTGATCAATCAGGGCAAGGCCACGTACGCCGAGATTACGGACAACAAGCAGGTCGTCCGCCTTAAGCTGAAGAACGACTACACCAAGAAAAACGCCGACACCGGCAAGGTGACCAACTACGGCAAGAACGTGCAGTTCTACTACACCTTCGCGCAGGGCGCACAGGTGGCCAAGGCTGTGGAGAACGGTGATCTCGAAAAGGGCTGGACCTCGAATATCGAGCAGACCAGCATGATGAGCTACCTCATCACCTCGATCCTGCCGTTCATCATCTTCTTCGCCCTGTTCTGGTTCCTGATGAGTCGCATGGGCGGCGCCGGCGGCATGCTCGGCATGGGTGGCAAGAAAAACAGCGGCAAGCTGCTCGACGGCCAGACCCCCACCACCAAGTTCGCCGATGTGGCCGGCGAAGACGAGGCCGTGGCCGAAGTCGAGGAGATCAAGGACTTCCTCAAGGATCCGTCCAAGTACAAGGCGCTGGGTGCGCGCATCCCGCGCGGTGTGCTGCTGTACGGCCCTCCCGGCACCGGTAAGACGTTGCTGGCCCGAGCCATCGCAGGCGAGGCCGGCGTGCCGTTCTACTCGATGGCCGGCTCCGACTTCGTCGAAATGTTCGTGGGTCTCGGTGCCTCCCGTGTGCGCGACCTGTTCGATGAGGCCAAGAAGAACGCCCCCGCCATCATCTTCATCGACGAGATCGATGCTGTGGGCCGCAAGCGCGGTTCCGGCATGGGCGGTGGCCACGACGAGCGCGAGCAGACGCTGAACCAGCTGCTCGTCGAGATGGACGGCTTCGACAACGACACCAACCTCATCATCATCGCCGCCACCAACCGTCCCGACGTGCTCGACCCCGCCCTGCTGCGTCCGGGCCGATTCGACCGGCAGGTGGGCGTGGCGGCCCCCGATCTGGAAGGCCGTGAGGCGATCCTGAGGGTGCATGCCAAGGGCAAGCCGTTCGTGCCGGACGTCGACCTGCACATGGTCGCCGTGCGCACCCCGGGCTTCACCGGTGCCGATCTGGCCAACGTGCTCAACGAAGCCGCGTTGCTGTGCGCCCGTGCCGGTGCCCAGCTGATTGACAACCGCGCCATCGACGAGGCCATCGACCGCGTTCAGGCCGGACCGAAGCGCAAGTCCAAGGGCATGGCTCTGGAAGAGCTGCGCAACACCGCATACCACGAGGGTGGCCATGCGCTGGTAGCCGCCGCCCTGAACAACACCGACCCGGTGACCAAGGTGACGATTCTGCCGCGAGGTCGCGCCCTCGGCTACACCGCCGTCATGCCGACCTCCGACCGCTACTCGCAGTCGCGCAACCAGCTGCTCGACCAGATGGCCTACGCGATGGGCGGTCGCACCGCCGAGGAAATCGTCTTCCACGACCCGACCACCGGTGCCTCGAACGATATCGAGAAGGCTACGAGCATCGCCCGTACGATGGTGATCGAATACGGCTTCTCCGACAAGCTCGGCGCCATCAAGTGGGGTTCCGACGACGATCAGACCACCGTAATGGACGGTCTGCAGCCGCGCAAATACTCCGACCGCACCGCCGAAGTGATCGATGACGAAGTATTGAAGCTGGTGGAAACCGCCCACACCGAGGCGTGGACCATCATCAACGACAACCGCGATATCCTCGACGAGTTGGTCCGCCAGCTGCTGGTCAAGGAAACTCTGAACGAGAAGGAGCTTGCGGAGATCTTCGCGCCGATCAAGAAGGCGCCGGTCCGCCCGGTGTGGCTGTCCAACGACCGCCGCCCCGACTCGGACAAGCCGCCGGTGGAGATTCCCGAAAGCCTCAAGCGCTCAGTCGGCATGAAGCCGGAAGAGTAGACACGATGACGATTCGGCCCGACCTGTTCATGTGGTTTCTCACGTACGCATGCCGGGCCGACGTCGTTGTGGACAATGACAAGGGAGAGATGAGATGAACGAATATATAGAGTCTTGCCAGCGGGAGAAACGCACATACGACGAGGAAGGCGTGCGCGAAGCCGTACGCCTGTTCCTGAAGTCGATTGGCGAGGATCCCGAGCGCGAGGGACTGGTGGAAACGCCTGACCGTATCGCCCGCGCGTGCCGCGAGCTGTTCGCCGGTCTGCAGGCTTCCCCGGCCGATGTGCTGGAGAAGCACTTCGACGTGGATACTGACGAGCTGGTGCTGGTCAAGGACATCGAACTGTATTCGGTGTGCGAGCATCACCTGCTGCCGTTCCACGGCGTGGCCCATGTGGGCTATATTCCCGCCAAGGACGGGGTGATGGGGCTGAGCAAGCTCGCCCGACTGGTCGAGGTGTATGCTCGCCGGCCGCAGGTGCAGGAGCGACTGACCCAGCAGATCGCCGACGCGCTGGTCGAGTACGCGGGCGCACGTGGCGTGATTGTGGTGACCGAATGCGAGCACCTGTGCATGTCGATGCGCGGCATCAAGAAGTCTTCCGCCCGCACGGTGACCTCTGCGGTGCGCGGCATGCTGCGCAATCCGGCCACCCGAGCCGAAGCCATGAGTCTTATTCTGGGTAAGTAGCGTTCGGCAAGCCCTCTGACAAGGGAGTTCACCTGCATGGAAGGAGAACCAATGACTGATCTGCGAGCGTTGCGCGACTCGTCGCACACCATGGTGATGGGTGTGCTCAACATCACCGAGGACTCGGTCTCGGACGGCGGCCTGTGGCTGGACCCGGCCAAGGCGGCCCAGCACGGGCGCGACATGATGGCCGCCGGCGCGGACATCATCGACATCGGCGCCGAATCCACGCGCCCCGGCGCCAAGCGCGTGTCCGAGGCCGACGAACTGGCCCGCATCACCGGTGCCGTCAAGACATTGATTCCGGCCGGTGCCATACTGTCCATCGACACCACGCGCGCATCCGTGGCCGCCGCTGCGCTGAGCGAGGGCGCCCAGATCATCAACGACGTTTCCGGTGGCACGCTGGATGCCGAACTGCCGCATGTGGTCGCCGACCACGACTGCCTGTACATCGTGCAGCATTGGCGCGGTTGGCTCGCCGGCTCCAAGGGCGCGAACCCCGATCAAGACACCTCCGTCTACGAGCACGGTGTATTGACCGACGTACACGACGAACTCATGCGCCAAGTCGACGGTGTGCTGGCCGCCGGCGTAAAGCCTGAGCGCATTATCATCGACCCGGGCCTGGGCTTCTCCAAGCCTGGCATCGAGCACAACCTGCCGCTGCTGACCGGACTCGAGACCTTCCGCGCCACTGGATATCCGGTGCTGATCGGCCAGTCCCGCAAACGCTTCATCTCGGCGATGCTTACCGAGGCGGGCGCTGCCGGTGCTGATGGGCCGATCATGGCCCAGCGCGATGACGTGACCGCAGCCTTGTCCGCCCTGTCCGCCGAACATGGCGCATGGGCCGTGCGCGTACACGACGTGGCCAAAAGCCGCGCCGCCGTCATCGCCGGCAACACCTGGCGCGAATACGCATGATTCCCCTGGCTCCCTGTTTTGGTTGCTTCTAGGCCTTGGCTCCCCTCGGGTGAGGGGAGCTGGCGCCGAAGGCGACTGAGGAGAGCATTTGAGCAGAAAGCCTCACCAATGGACACCATCACACTTACCGGCGTACATGCCAACGGCACCCACGGTGTGCTCGCCTTTGAACACGAACGGCCACAAACCTTCGTCGTGGACGTCACCCTGCACCTTGATCTGGCTGCAGCCGGTCAATCCGACGATCTCAACGACACCATCGATTACGGCCGTGTGGCCAAGGACATCACGGCTGTCATCGAAGGCCCTCATGTGGACCTGATCGAGCGTCTGGCCCAACGTATCGCGGACGAGATTCTTGCCGATGCGCCGGCCGTCGCCTCCATCGACGTCACCGTGCACAAGCCTCACGCACCCATCGTCGTGGCTTTTGCAGATGTATCGGTCTCCATCTCGCGCGTGCGTGCCACCGATAATGGACGTACTGCTGAAGAGCATGCCATCCATAACGCGGTGGTGGCCTTGGGCGGCAATGTGGGCGAGGTGGAATCCACCTTGCGAGCCGCCGTTCGGGAGATTGACGCGTTGCCTGGCACACAGGTGACCGGTATCTCACCGCTTTACCGCACGGCCGCGTGGGGCATGGCCGACGGTACGCCGGATTTCCTGAACGCCGTGGTGGAGCTTGAAACCACAATGGGCAGCCACGAATTGCTTGCCGCGTTGCAAAACATCGAAGCGAACCATGGACGAATTCGTGAGAATCATTGGGATTCCAGGCCGTTGGACTTGGACATTATCGACTTTGATGGCATCACCAGCGCGGATCCGGATCTGGCATTGCCCCATCCGCGTGCTTGGCAGCGTGCGTTTGTGCTGGCTCCTTGGTTGGCATTGAATCCGAACGCCAAACTCGCCGGAGCCCATGAGGGGCCTGTAGCCGATTTGCTGGCCACCGCGCCGGACCGTAACGCCGTGCAGCTCGAGAGCGAAGACTGGATGCTCGGCGGGCATGCAGTCAAGCAAGAACCCGCGTCGGAGTCGGCACCCGTCTCACGCAAGGCGATTATTTCGCTGGATTCTACCTCGCAGGATGCCGAACGGCTGTTCCGTGAAACCATCGTTTCCATCGACAGTGTTCCTGGCAATCAGGTACAGGGCATTTCGCCGCTCTACCATGTCAGCCATTTCGACGGCCCGGACGCGATGAGCGCGGTCATCCAAATCGAAACCAAGTTGCCGCCCGCCGACCTGATTGCCGTATTGGGCAGCATCGAAAGCGTTCATGATCTGGCAGTCGACCTTGACCTTGTCGACATGGAGGGCGTGACTTCCGACGAGCCCAACTGCAGCATTCCTTGGCCGTCGGCCCGTAACCATGCGTCGGTATTGGCACCTTGGCTGGATATGGACCCGAATGCTACTCTGGGCGGCGACCCGGTGGCCTTCCTTTTGGCCATGGCACCGGATGCCGGACAGGTCGGATTGCTATCGGACAACTGGATACTGTCGAACAGTTGAGCTGATGGCAGAACCAGTTACGAACGGTAGGCTAGAAATCAGACGGTGACGGACCGGTATCTGACCTCGAACAGCCAGGCACGGCAATGACGAAAAACAAAACAAGATGAACAGCCCAGGCGCGAGGGCCGTTCGCAAACGGCAAACAGCAACGCAACGATAAGGAGGCCGGACATGAAAACACGGCGAACACCATGGTGGCAGTATGTGATCGGTGCCGTGCTGGGCCTGTTGGCGGGTATCGGTCTGGCCTCCTACGGCGAAAGCTCGGGACTGTCGCTGATTGGTGCGCCTCGGATTGTGACCGGATTACTGGCCGTGCTGGGCGTTATCGTGCTGATCTTGGCCCTGCAAGTGCATAAATACGCGAATACCGACCCCAAGAAGCGTCCGCATAGCTTCATCAATCCCACTATCGCGGTGTATACGCTGGTGCTGGCAAAGGCACTGGGATTGGCGGGCGCAACGCTCGCCGGCTGGTATGGCGGTCAGATTGTGATGAGCCTGAGCCATATTGAGGCGGATTTTTATGCACACGCCGTCACCGAGTGCGCAATCGCGGCCGTGGTGTGCATCGCCGACATGATCATCGGCATTATCGGCGAATGGTTGTGCCAGCTACCGCCGAACGAAGGCCCCGAAAACCCGAAAATCAAGGAAGCCAAGCGCCGTAGCGACATGGCCCAAGCCTACAAAAGATGATCCGTGATAAGCCCCCTCTGACGAGGGGGCCGTAGGCGTAGTCGACTGGGGGAGAGAAGAAGAAAAAACCACACCATCGGCCAAGCCGATTCCCACTACTCCTGCGGCACGCGAACCATAGCTTCCTGAGCGATGGCCGCCACCAAGTCGCCATTCTGCGCATACACTTTGGCGATGCCGAGTCCGCGTCCGTGCGCGGCGATAGGCGTGTCCTGCACATATAAATGCCATTCGTTGATATCGATATCCTGATACCACCACATCGAATGGTCGATGGACGCATAGGAAATGCCCGGTGTGGAAATCGACAGTCCGGCGCGGCGCAGCACCGGCTCCATCATCACCTGATCGCAGCCAAGTGCCAGCATCGCACGATGCATGACCTGCGGCACATCGACGTGGCCATCGGCCTTCATCCACACCATCTGCTTGCCGGAATCATGCTCGGCGGAATCCTTGTCCGCGCGCAGCATCACGGTCGGCGTCACGTGGCGGATATCGAACGGCGATTTCTTGGCATAGAAATTGGCGAACGGCGACTTTTCGGCGAACGGCTGCATGAGTTCCTTGGCGGAAGTCAACGTTTCGGGATCGGGCAGGTTTTCCGGCATCGGATCGGCAAATTCCACACCCTCCTGACCGGCCTCTTGGAAGGAGGCTATGGCCGTGAGAATCGACCCCTCGGCTTGGGTGACGTTGACCCGACGAGCGGAGAACGAGCGGCCGTCGCGAAGGTTCTCGACGTCAAACAGCAGGTCTTGACGAATATCGCCGGCGGCAATGAAATAGCCATGCACCGAATGCGGCAGGCGTGAAGGGCCTACGGTTTTGGACGCGGCGATCACCGACTGGGCGATGACCTGGCCACCGTAGACGCGGCCAGTGGGGAAGTACATACTCTCGCCATTGATGTATGTGTGATTGCGGTAAGCGGAAGGCTCGCCCAACTTCAGCATCTTCACCAGATGGTCCAATGGAGTTACGGTGGTTGCCTGAGCCATGGCGTTCCTCGATTCCTGTTCTGCTGTGTTCGATATTCGGTTATCGTATTCCAACCTATGGTTGGCAGTCTATCCGGTGGGGGTTAAGAGTTCCGGGAGCGAAATGTAACGAGACTGTTTGGAAGGTAAACGGTTGGTTATGCGGTGCGCTGCCGCTACGTTGCTGCTGCGCTGCCGGTGTGTTGCCGTAGGCGACTGTGGAATTTTATGGGATACGGGGCGGGGCAGCCATGGAGCAATTATGGGAAAGCCGCCCCTGAGGGACGGCTTTCGACGTATAAAGCGCGTTGTGGCACTAATGCCGGCGTATCTCAGCCGCGCACAAGCTTCTTGTGCAGGCGGTGCGGGCGGGCCGCATCCTCACCGAGTCGGGCCACCTTGTTCTCCTGATAGGCCTGGAAGTTGCCTTCGAACCAGTACCACTTGGCCGGATTGTCGTCGTCGCCTTCCCACGCGAGGATATGCGTGGCGACACGGTCGAGGAACCAACGGTCGTGGGAGATCACCACAGCGCAGCCCGGGAATTCGAGCAGTGCGTTTTCGAGGGATTCCAAAGTCTCGACGTCCAAATCGTTGGTGGGCTCGTCGAGCAGCAGCAGGTTGCCGCCCTGCTTCAGGGTCAGGGCCAGGTTCAGACGGTTGCGCTCACCACCGGACAGCACACCGGTCAGCTTCTGCTGGTCGGCGCCCTTGAAGCCGAAACTGGCCACATAGGCGCGGGTCGGCACCTCCACACCGGCCACCTCGATGAAGTCGAGGCCCCCGGACACCGCCTCCCACAGGTTCTTGTTCGGGTCCAGGCCCTCACGGTTCTGATCCACGTAGCTGATCTTGACGGTATCGCCGATCTTCAGTTCGCCGCTGGTCAGCGGTTCGAGTCCGACGATGGTCTTGAACAACGTGGACTTGCCCACGCCGTTCGGGCCGATCACACCGACGATGCCGTTGCGCGGCAGCGTGAAGGACAGGTCGTCGATGAGCACGCGATCGCCGAACGCCTTATGGATATGGTTGGCTTCAAGCACGGTGGAACCGAGGCGCGGGCCGGCCGGAATCTGAATCTCGGAGAAGTCGAGCTTCTTGTTGTTGCGTGCCTCGTTCTCCATCTGGTCGTAACGCTCCAGACGGGCCTTGTTCTTGGCCTGACGGGCCTTGGGGGAGGAGCGCACCCAGTCGAGCTCGTTCTTCAGTCGCTTGGCGAGCTTGGCGTCCTTGGCTCCCTGGATCTCTAGACGCTTGGCCTTGGTCTCCAAGTAGGTGGAGTAGTTGCCCTTGTACGGGTACAGGTGGCCGCGGTCGACCTCGCAGATCCATTCGGCCACATTGTCCATGAAGTAACGATCGTGGGTGACGGCAATGACGGCGCCCTTGTACTGGTGCAGGAACTGTTCCAGCCACAGGATGGACTCGGCGTCCAGGTGGTTGGTGGGCTCGTCGAGCAGCAGCAGGTCCGGGGCCTCAAGCAGCAGCTTGCACAGGGCCACACGGCGGCGCTCGCCACCGGAGCACACGTTGACCGGGGTGTCCGGATCGGGGCACTGCAGGGCGTCCATCGCCTGCTCAAGCTGGGAGTCGAGGTCCCAGCCGTCGGCGGCGTCGATCTCGGTCTGCAGCTTGCCCATTTCTTCCATCAGCGCGTCGAAGTCGGCGTCCGGGTTGGCCATTTCTTCACCGATCGCGTTGAATCGGGCGACCTTCTCGGCAATCGGGCCGAACGCCATCTTGATGTTCTCGCCCACGGTCTTGGTGTCATCCAGCGGCGGCTCCTGCTGCAGGATGCCGACCGTGAAGCCCGGGGTCAGCGTGGCCTCGCCGTTGCTCACGGTCTCCAGGCCGGCCATAATCTTCAGCAGGGTGGACTTACCCATGCCGTTCGGGCCCACGACGCCGATCTTCGCGCCGGGCAGGAAGCTCAGGGTCACGTCATCGAGAATCACGCGGTCGCCGTAAGACTTGCGGGCCTTGATCATCTGAAATACGAATTCTGCCATATAAGTGTCTTATCCTGTCTTATCGTTGCAATTTCAACGTTTTGCCGGGCTTGGATTCCGTGATGACACACTGTGGAACGATGCGTCCGGTTTCGGGGGTTTCCGAACGACCCGTTTGATGCCGCCCGTCCCTGGATTTCCGTGTCATCGCGGCGCCTCGGTCCCAAGCAAAAGCACCTTGTGGATTATTCCATATCCCATCGTCATACCGCATCGGTGGGCATAGGCAAACCGACGTGACGGGGTGGAGTGGCGGAAACGGATTTCGTCACATGTTGATCCATGTCTTTGCATCGTCGATCGTCATGGCCAGGCGTTGTTGGAAATGCTCGAGGAAGTTCTTGTCCTTCAACAGGGCAAAGGTTTGCCGGTTCTCCTCCGTGGCTTGATCGAACGCGTCGGGCAAGGTTTTCACCAAGCCCGTGAATCGGTTGATGACATATGATGCGGTCTTGCCGCATTGGCCCGGGCCGCAGGGGATTCGGGAATCAGCGCTTCGAGGAAGATGGCGGGGCGTTCGTCGTCGAAACTCTCCTCCTCTAATGGCATGTCCAAGGACAATGGGGTCGGATTGGCCGACCAGCGATAATCGTCGTCATAGGCGAACGAGACGGTTCCCCTGCTTGAACGATAGAACCTGCCCACATAGGTGTCAGAAAGAAAGGCGAAAAGAGTGTCTTGGAAGGTCATAGCTGTCCATCCTTGCCTGTGACGAATTCGTCGGCGAGTTGGTCGATGGACACGCTTTGCCGCACGTCGAGGGAGAGGCCGAGCAGGTGCAATGCCCTCAAGATTGTGGCGAAACCGGGATTGGGAACCTTGTCGTTCTCGAAGTCGATGAGCCAGCGCCTTGATACTCCAAGTTTCGCCGCGAACGTCCCTTGGCTCAGGCCGAGTGCGCGGCGGCGCTGTTTGACGAGTCGCGCGTATCCCCTCGTTGAATCGACAATCATGTGAACAATTTATCACCAGTTCCCATGTAGTGCAATATATTTCGCTATTGCGAGGATGTGCAATATATTTCTTATGTTTCAATGAGCCGGGTCGTTGACCTCCTCTATCTTGCATTGCAAAGTAGCGTGTGGTATCTTGGTATGCAAGATAGTTGTGCTGGGCGCAATGGTGGCATCGCGGAAGGAGGAAGAGGTGGTGCAAGGGAGAATCCCAACGCAGATGCTGAAAGGCGTCATCGCGGGTTGCGTGCTTGCCGTCATCGCGCAGGGCGAAACCTACGGGTACGAGATTTCGCAACGGCTGGACGGATATGGTTTCGGCGATGTCGCCGAAGGGACGATCTATCCGGTGCTGCTGCGGTTGGAGAAAAGCGGCTGCGTCACTGCCACCTACCGTGCCTCGGAGCTGGGGCCGAAGCGCAAGTACTACGCCATCACCAAGCAGGGACTGGATGAACTCGCGGGCTTCCGCGATGAATTCGGCATGCTGTCCGCCGCGGTGCGGAACCTGTTCGCCGTCGGAGGCGCAGGCAATGGCGCAAAGAAGTCCGAGCAAAGCAAAGGAGCGTCGTCATGAGCAGGGCATCCCGCCGTTTGCGGAAGATCAATAATAAGATGGAATATCGCATCGATCCGGTGGATTTTGACACGATGACCGACATCGAGTGCTACTTGGAGTCCACGAGCCTGACCGATATGCAGCGGCAGGAGGTGCGTCGCGACATCATCGACATGCTCATCGACGGCCGCCGTCGCGGGCGGACTGCGAAGGATATCATCGGCCGCGACTACCGCGCGTTCTGCGACGACATCGTGTCGGCCATCGCGCCGGCGTCCTTCTGGCTGCGGACGCTGGGTTGGATGAATTCGGCGTTCGGATTCGTGGCGATGATGGGTTGGCTGCTGTTGATAATCGGCGTCATCGATGGATGGAGGAGCGGCATGCTGCCGTACGTCCCGGTTCGTGTCGGGATGCTTATCGCCTTTGCAATATACGCCGTGGCGGCGGTGGGCTTGGTCGGGTACATCTCGCGCCATAGCTTCGACATGGTGAAAACCCATCGCAAATTCAGCAGTCGCGATGCGGTGTTCTTGGTGGTGTATGTCCTGGCTCTGGTCTCGGGAACCGCTATGTCGACTTTCGTTACCGTGTCGTTCCGAATGTCGGCGTTTACGCTTGCGGCGATCGCCATCGCCGTCACCGCGCTTGCGGCGTTTCTGGATTATCGCGTCGAATAACGTGCGTTGATGCTAAGGCTGAGCCCCGATGACTTGGAGTCGGCGGTCATACCCGGAGTCATTGAATCTCATGATGCCAACATGGTTCGTCTGCATCCGTTTCTGCGAACTAGTCATGTTTCTGCCGGATAAGGGACATGGTCCTGCGCAAAAGCACCTTGTGGCAGTTTGGTCATGCGGCGAGTCTGCGTCGCAATATCCTCGGATAATTCTGTCTGAACGTGCGCCGGTCGCCGCATCTTGTGGTCGGTTTTGGCGCTTTCCCCGGCTTTGAATTTCAGTGCGGTCAGTTCGATGGTGCACATGAGGCCGGCGGTCTGCTCGAGATGATAATCCTTGGGGTCGGCCTTGCGATAGACAACTGCCTCCTTGGCGAACGCGTAGATGACGGAGGCCTACAATGCGTTGGTGACGACCTGCTGTCCGTTGTCATAGTGGATCTTGATGGTGTCGTACGACTGAAACCGGTTGAGATGCGTCAGCAGGTAGTCAGCCAGGATAACGCCCGTCTTCTTGCGTAGATTCGGTTGTGGGTTCCGATGAAAAGGACATGGCCCGGCTTTGGTACGATTTTCAGTCGCTTACACATGAAAACCGCGAATCCGCCGGCGCACCCGGGTCGTGGGCGGCTTCCCCGACTCCAACAGCTGGCCAACAGCCAATCTGCGCAAAGAAGCGGGCACTATCATTTAACAAATGTGAAATACAAGTAACAATTTAAGGAATACCATTGCGGGGAATAATAACCAGCTAGGTGAAGAAAGGAGTTGTTATGGTAGACGTCAAGTTACGTGGTATTGCCGAAGGCCGTCTGGGAACTGGTTCAATGTGCTACGATTTGGCAAATGGTAACACAGTCGCAGATGTTGTAAAGCATGTAGCTCTACAAGATGAAGGCCTGACAAGGACCCTAATTGATGAATCTAGACAAAAGCCTCGTCGACTTTGTCGAATCATGATTAATTGTCCTTCTTGTGGAGCAGGTAAATGAATTCTATTGAACAACGGCTGCAACGTGCTGCTTTATTGGCTTCTGGTATTGATGCGTTTGGTACGGGCTCGTTTGTCAGCGCTGCGGCGGTAATTTTTTCTTCATATAATCATGTTTCTGCAGGCATTATTGGTCTTGGACTGACCTTTTCAGCTGTTTCTGGCATGATTGCTTCGATGCCTGCTGCGTATCTCGCCGACCGTATCGGAGGGTTGCGCGTTTTCACTTACTCGTATTTGCTACGAGCGGTAGGAATGCTTGGATGGCTTATTATCTCTGGTGATGCTGCATTTCTTGTCTATATGACGCTGTTCGGTATTATCGACCGCTCAGCAGCATCGCTTACACGAGGACTGATTATCGCACCGCTGAGCCGAGAGCAAGCCACAATACTCTTGGGTCGCATGGCATTACCGACGAATGTCGGTTACGCGCTTGGCGCGGCACTAAGCACAATGATGCTGCTTATCCAGTACGGGAATGTGATCATAGTGGCAGCAAATTCACTCTCGTTCGTTGTCGTAGTTGTGCTATATCGCAGAGTGCTCAAAGGTTGCAATGTAACCGCTGCAAAGGTGAAACGTTCACCGCTAACTTCGTGGACGGTTTTTCGCACTGCACTAACTTCAAGGTCTCGTTCTCGGCTGATTATCGAAAATTTCCTGTTCTCGTTTCATCGTACACTGCTCAATGTGTATCTACCATTACTGATTATTCATTACGCGCCTACCGACACATGGCAGGTGCCAGCCATATTCGTTGCCAATACGGTAGTTATTGCACTAGCCCAAGGTCCTGTCAACCATTGGGCCACGAAAGCACATAATTATGCGCTGGCTTGGCGCTGCAGTGGACTACTGCAGGCAATTGCATTTATTGCTGTAGCCTGCATACCTTTCCTGTCACATGATTTTCCCTTCATAGCACTGGTTATGTTGCTTGCCATGCTGCAGATTATCGCTGAACTGCTCAGCACCGCAGGTATTACCATGTATATGGCATTGCTGAGCAGAAAAGATTATCTGACTACTGACTTAAGCGCTATTAATCTTGGTGGACAATTCCAGAATATTGTAGGTCCATCACTCTTTGCTAGCACGATTACTGCCGCTAATTGTGTGCTTCCTGCTGCTATGGGTATTGCCATTACGCTCGCTGCTGTGCTACCTAGAAAATCCGAATAAAAGCATAACAATCGTGGATACCTCATTGATAGGTCCCGTTGTCTAAATGAAAGTGCAACACCCCGTTAGATTGGAGATTGTCTAGAAGCCAGTCCGGAAGGGATGTTGCACCTATGGGGGAAGTATATTCGCACCTGTCGGAAGAGGAACGCCAGGTCATCCAGATCGAGATCGGCAACGGGACCGGCATACGGGCGATCGGCGCGATGATCGGGCGCAGCCCGTCCACCGTCAGCCGTGAGATCAAACGCAACACGTGGTTCCCGTCCAACGAGAGCGAATCCTACCGTCCCTATCGGCCCAGGTGGCTCAAGACCGGGCCTTGGACGAGCCGCTATTACATCGCTGGGCCGGCCCAGCGCAAGGCCGCCCGGAGGCGCGCCAAAGCGCGCAAGCCGCATCGCCTGTCGCATGACCGGCTGTGGGCGTGGGTGGCGGAGAAGCTGGGCTGCGGCTGGTCGCCGCCGCCCGTCAGCGGCAGGCTGCGCGTCCTGTTCCCCGGCGACGATGCCATGCGCGTGTGCCCGGAGACCGTCTACCGATGGATCTATTCCAGCAAGCCGCGCCGCGAACGCTGGGCCCGATGCCTGCCGCGCGGCCACCGGCGGCGGCGCAAGCATGCGGGCCGTCGGGTGTCGAGGTTCCCTATCCCCGGAAGGGTCTCCATCGCCGGTCGTCCGCCGGAGGCGGACGACCGCAGCGGGTTCGGCCATTGGGAGGCCGACAGCGTCATCGGCATGGGATGCAACCTGCACACCGAGGTCGAAAGGAGGACCCGCTTCCTCATGGCCCGTGTTATCCCCGACAAGACCGCCGAGCGGAGCGTCGGGGCGCAGCTGGCGATGTTCGCCCCGCTGCCGGCGGCCGCCAGGCTCAGCGTCACGCACGACAACGGCACCGAGTTCGCCCGCCACGCGCGGCTGCGCGACGAACTGGGCATGGCCACGTACTTCGCCGACCCCTATTCCAGCTGGCAGCGGGTCAGCAACGAGAACCGCAACGGCATGATCCGCCGTTACCTGCCCAAACGCACGATCATCGAACCGGGCATGGCGAGGGAACTCCAGGAGATCGTCGACGAGACCGACAGCCGGCCCATGCGAGCGCTCGGCTACCGCACACCCGCCGAGGCGTTTGCCGACGAACTGCTAAACTTACAACTCTGACGAAGGCGTTGCACTTACAAATAGACAACGGGTTGAGCACTGTTAGGAGGCTTGGAGGCTACTATTGGCATAAACAGTATATCAACTGGCACATGAACGCAAGTTTTTTCGCTTCCTGTTTAACGGGAGCGAAGAAACTGACCTCGGCTGATTGGTTATCAGCTTCGCATACTGTCATAGACGATAATGCACAGCCTATGGCTCAGCTCTCTGTTACTCTAAAGCTTAGCTCACTCTCCAACGTGACTTAATCTCCATCTGAGAGAAGCTGAAGGACAATTCTCGGCAATGGATATCAGCTTTTTAGCATAATTCCCTTGCACCGCATTTGTCTCCAGCTGTCCGCATATCGTGGAACATATCATGCACTGAACTTTGTATGAACCATCCCGCGCCAATGTGGTGATATGCTCTGCCGTCTGGCTGTTGCAAAGTCCTTGATATGCACATACAGTAAGGAAACGGCACGCTGACAACAATGCATCTTCTACCGAATTGGTAACAGTGAATAGCGCAAATGTAATATACCGGGGATCAGGAAAAAGACTTAGAACATCAAAGGCTGAATTGGTAAATTCTTCACCACGTAGCAGCATCTGGTCAATCAACTCGGAACGTTTCTCTTTTCCCACATTGGCAGCAAGAGCCTTCATTGCCGTGGGGCGAATATCCTCCTGCGCTCCGAAGAAGCCATCCTTTGTAGGAGGAACTTCGGCTAATGGATTTATATGCTTGACCCATTCTTGGCGATCTTCATCCAGCAGCAAATCGTTACGCCAAAAGAGCGCATTTAGCAAAGGCTCTTTCTCATCGTGGAAAAGTGTCTGCTCATCAAGAAAATCCATGAGCAGACTGTCATTTCGAAGCGACGGATGGAGACGTCCGATGAGAAATAAAGCAACTTCTACTTGAAGTCCGCCACGGGCATGAACCCCCTTTTTGGCCATAGCTATGGTTTTGGAAACCGACGCTGTAAGCTTTTTCGTTACAGCACATGCCTCATCCTCCGACAGCTTGTGTTCCAAATCCAAGTCGGCAAGGTAATCAATCTCTCCATTCATCAGATGCGAATGCTTGGCATCTGCCTGTATATCAGTTACTGCTGCAAATGCTTCTTGAACCGGTGAAACATCATTTGCAAGATTCCGTTTCTCAGCAATGGTTTTCCAAACCGTTGAAGGCAAACTCCTTACACCATTAGCAAAGGGACCAGCAACGACATTATTGGTAACCGCTGGTTGTGAATACGCCCACAAAGCTGTTTCTCGCATTGCCTCTTCTCCGGCAGCAGGGCAAGAAGCAAACAGTAAACGTATGACGCGCTGTCCTCGGCTGAAGTCACCACTTTTGGCGGAGAGGATCTGAGTATCATCAATCCAACGTTTGCACCAAGTGACATTACGTTTTGCGGTCTCTTGATGAGTGGCCGCAGCAATGCTGCATAGGTAATCCAACGTGTTGTTCAAGTCCGTTTCAAGGACTTTTGACAGATCAATTGAATCGGCATCTTCAGCAAAGCTTTGTCCACTACATATATGAAGGGCCTTTATGGTCGCGTTTTTCATTTCATTCATGCGTCCAAAACTTCTGAGGAGGCCGAGCGACGACAGCATCAGACTCTCATCTCTGTTCTTCAATGCCGCAGAATAATCAGTTATAGCCATCAATCGCCAAGCCTGTTGCCAATCGACCAGATTGCCTGCGCATGAAGCAATGAAAGCGGCAGACACGAGCTTACGTTTCATATCGACGTTTACGGGACTTCCCTGATTCTTAGCGCCTCCTTTGAACTCAAAATCCACTTGTTTGGACAGAGCGGATCCGATATATTCCCCCTGCCACCATTGCGGAGCGTTATCGATCGCGTTGATATGATCCTCCAGCATTAAGGAGTTTGCCGGGTTTTTCTCAATGTATTGTTGGCGATCTTCATCAGGAATAAACAAAGGGTTGTTTGTCTGCCAAAGGAGACGTGAGCAACTTGCCAGCAAAGCCTCGGCCGTGCGATCGCTTTTTACCGTTTTTACAAAGATATACGCGGCATAAGCTTTATGGGAAGCTTCAACCCGAGATTCATAATCTCCCATGGAGAGATATATTCGGGCTTCTTGCACATCGAGCCATGCCTCATCCATCTTGGTGTTATGAGTCGAACGGGCACAACAAATCCAGTCATGTGCTTTTTTGAGATCGTCATTGTCAGTACAAACGACGCTTGCCAGAATCGCTGCCGCAACTTTCTCATATTGTGCCTGAGCCTTGTCAAACAATCCCATTATCAATGATGAATCATTGCGACAAAGGTATTTATGAACAGCAGCCGCAGCATTCCAAGACCATTCATCACTTTCGGAAGCCTGGAGAAAAGACTTCTCTATGGGGAACAACCGATTTTGAGGTGCTTCTTGGTCTTCATCACGAAACCAAGCACGGTCAAGCTCATCACGCATCAAAACATGAACGGCTAAAATCTCTATGCCGGATAGATCGCGATAGTTATTCGGATGAGGAGCAATTATCCTCGGAGTCAAAAGCGCATAGCGCATTCTATCTTCCTTCGGAATATCTTTCAGATTATTACTCCAGGAAGTTTCAGTTACAGGTAACCTTTTATAGTAATCATCAAGTATCTGTTGAATAGCAGATAGGTGGAATTTATCAAGAACTTGTTCAATAGGTACTAATATTCGCCAGCTTGATCCTGCATCCGATATTTCTGATTCGGAGACATAGGTCCAGTAACCTACTTCTTGTTTGTCGTCAAACAAAACCAGAAGAACAGGAGCACCTGTCGTCCATTGCAAGCGATGCTTTTTATTGGACGAACGATACCACCAACCGATAAGTTTGCCATCCTCATCCACTTCTCTTTTCTGGAAAAAAGACTTTCCTGTTTTGACTTGCACTCCAAGTGGGAAATGTCGATCTCCTGGAGTCACTTCAAGATCTGTACCACGATCAGGATTAGGTTTACTTACGCTCCAGCCAAAACGTGTGAAAACATAAGAGACAGCGCTTTCACCAGCTGCTCCTAATGAGCTGCTGTCAAGATTTTCCTCATCTATACTCATTGCAGTGCCTTCATTTGATCGAGCAGCCCCTCGTAAGTGACGGCCTGTTCGTAGCGCACGTCGTCCGCCAGTTGCAAATCATTGAATAGGCGCATGGCGCATTCGATCTTGCTGGCCTCCACGGTGCGCAGTTCCATCGAACTCATGTCGCCCTTGGTCTCGGCCACAAAGAACAGGTGCTTCAGTCCACTGTCCTCACGGAAGGCAACGGCCCAGTCGGGCGCGTAGTTGCCGACCTGGGTGGGGATTTGGAAGCCGCGTGGCAGCTTGGCATAGACAGCGACTTCGGAAGCAGCTTCAAGCCCTCGGGTGAATCGCGCTTCCACGCCCTTCCGGGGGTCACCGTCAGGGAACACCCAGTCCTGCACGCACTTGCTGACCCTGATCGCATCGGTCTCGTCGCGCCCACCCGCGTTGGCGAAGATGGTTGAGTCGTATTCGCCTTGGATCCGGTCGTAGCTGATGTGGTCCACGATCATCGCAGCCTTCTGCTCGATGATAAGCCGGCTCATCTTGGCGATGAACTGCTCCGGGTTGTCCTGGAACATGCGGAACTTATCCGGCCGGACACCCTTGAGAATCCTCGCGGCGCAGCGTCGGGTGATGGCCGCGGCCTGGGCTATCTCGCCGAGCAAATCGTATTTGACGCCGTTGGTCGCATCGATGTCGAGATCGCGCGTGTAGCTGCCGCTCTGCTCGCGTTGGAAGTGGCTCGCCCACGGGGCCAGATCCGCACGGGACGCCTCCTGGCGTTGGAGGCCCTTGGTGACCGTGTATGAGAGTTTCGCCACCACGAGCTTGGCATCGATCTCCTTGACCGCGTTTTTGACGAGTTCGTCATCATTGAAGTGCACGGTGTACGCGTACTTGTGGTTGATGCGCTTCCAGAGCTCCTGGAACTCCTTCTTATCGAAGTTGGCGTTCAGGTCATTACGGCCGATCTTCCGTTTGAGCGCGTTGTCGATGAGCACGCCGGTGACGTTCTCCAGCACCGACTTCAAGACAATCTCAACCGCCGGGGCCTTGGCCTGCAGCGGGGCGGGCAACGCGGCAACGAACTCCTCGTCCAACCCGTGTTCGGTGAACTTGTCAGTGAGCTTGCCATTCTCGTCGATCAGATCATGCTTGTAGAGCCGCAGGTACACCGTGTTGGATTCCTCCGGCGTGAACGTGACCGGCTCCACACCCTCGTACTCGGGGCCGAGCTTTTTGGCCGGAATACTGACCTTGCTGAGGAACGCCTTGTCGATCCTGACCGGCCTCTCGCGAAGTTCGCTGCGAATGTCCTTCTGCAAGGCTTCGGCGAACTGCTCGTAGCTTTCCGAAGCGATCACCGTGAGTAGGTTGACTTCCTGCACCGTGCCCTCGCCCAGCGCGTTGAGATCCTGGCGCACGCCGTCCTTGTTCACAACAGACGCAGGCCGCGCCCGACCTCCTGGCGCTTGCTGATCTCGTTGTCGGAATGTTTGAGCGTGCAAACATGTCAAGATTACGGCCACGAGGGTTAACCTTGACATATAGCTTTGCAACGAAATTCCTTTCGCCAAATATTTCGTTGCAAAGATTCTGTAGATCACTTTCCTTGTTGTCATCGATGCTGATGAAAATCACTCCGTCACTCGTCAATAAATCCCTTGCCAACAGCAGTCGCGGGTAAATCATTGAGCACCAGTCGGAATGAAAGCGGCCGTTGCTTTCGGGATTGACAACTAGCTGACCGCCATCGTCATCGTAATCGCCGTTTTCGGCTTTATCGGCGGCGATGGTTTTGCCGAAGTTGTCCTTGTAGATGAAGTCGTGGCCGGTGTTGTAGGGCGGGTCGATATAGATGAGCTTGATCTTGCCAGCGTAGGTTTCGGCAGGATCTTCAACGCGTCGAGGTTGTCGCCCTCGATGTAAAGGTTCTGGGTGGTGTCCCAGTCCTTGCTGCGTTCCTTGACCGGACGCAACGTTTTGGCGATGGGCTTGCGGGTCTCGGCCTTGGCGGCCCGCTTGCCGGGCCAAGTGAACTGGTAGCGTTCGCGCGTGTTCTCGGCAACGTCGCCGAGCTTGTCGCGCAACGCATCGAAGTCGATGGCTTTCTTGGTTTCGCCGGTCTGCTGGTCGGTGACTTCGGTGAGCACGTCGGGGAACAATGCGACGAGCTTGTCTACGTTCTCCTCAGTGAGGTCGGGCGTGCGGCCGCCGATGTGTTGGATGTCGCTCATTGCTGTTCTCCTTGGCTAGTTTGTCATCCGCTTGTTGACATGAAGCTTCAATTGAGGGCGAGCGAATTCATTACCATCAACAGACACCGAATTATTGCCACCGGTTACCGCCATGAGATTGCCAAATGACAATCCATGCAGTTCTTTGGAAGAGAGGCCTGTCTCTTCGGCAATGGTGTTCGTGGAGATGCCCTTGTCTCTGTTTGACCGGACAATGAATTCGAATACTTGTGACGTTTCAGGCTTGATGCCTTTGGGCTCGCCGGAACGATAGCCACGGGCGCTGAGTGCCGAGCACACTGAGCGATACTCCCAATCGGTGAGACGGCCTAAAGCATGGGCACGATAAGCTACAGCCATAGCCGCAACCCCAAAATAACGCTTAGCACTGAGAATCTGATCCAACGAAGCATGCGCAGGAACAACCGACTTAAAACGACGCTCTGGCATCAGCAGATTCGCAGCGAATTCATGCGCCTCTTTCTCCACATCACGGAGCCTTCGCTCCGATTCGGTCAGCGAAGTGGCGTGCATGACAAGATGGCCTATCTCATGAGCGATATCGAAGCGTCTACGTTCGGGAGTCTTGGACATGTCGACTGCGATATAAGGGACATTGTCAAAGACAAAGCTGAATGCATCCACTTCTCTGCCCACATCCGGCATGCTGAACACTCGAATGCCATGGGACTCCGCCAGACTCAACAAACTCGGCAAAGGGTTTTCGCCAAACCCCCAATCACCACGCAACACCATCGCACATTCCACAGGCGTCGCCGAGATGCCATCCTCAATCGGCAAATCATCTTCAGGCAGTTTGAAATGATCCGTAATCCAACGGAAGAACAGCAAGGCGTTGCGCCCATGCCCCACTGCGGATTTGCGTTGCTTCACAGTCGATTTGCGCAACGAACGGAACCAGACTTGCTCGGAAGACAGATCTTCTATGGGTGGTTCATCGGGCAGCACCGAGAAGAACGACGGTCTCACTCCCAAGACCTCAGCCAAAGCATATCCTTTGGAAGAGGGAGCACCATCCTCCTCATAATTGGCTATGGTGCGCGTGGTGACACCAAGAGATTCAGCGAGTTGGACCTTGCTCAATCCCGCGGTTTCGCGAGCACAGCGGATACGATCAGGACTCAGAGTCGGCTGCACCTCATCAGCGTGCTGAAATGGAGACTCCAACCTCACCGTCTTCACCACGCTCATCGGTACGTTCCTCCACAGCAACGTCGGTCATGCTGACATCGCCAAGCACGATACGTTTATCCCACCCAGTAATCTTACCGTCATCAGTCGCACCGGATGGCAACGACACTTCAAGATGGACCGTATTGCCATCGCGGCAATATACCAAAAACCATAACGTCTGCGGGCGAGCCAGTATCTCTTTCTCGACATCGTCAAAGGCCAATTCCACTTGCTGAGTACCGCCCGCTCTCTGCAACTCCACAATCGTCACGGAACCGACCCGCTTCTTCAAATGGAGTTCCTCACGAATATTTCCCGTGGAATTGGTTCCCTGAGCAAAGGTAAGACCAAGTCCATCACGACGATAAGCGCGAGGCGCGGTGTGATTGTCAACGGAACGGTTTGCCGTCCAAGCATCATTCTCATCCAACGCAGCGCGCACCTGCTCCACTAACGTGTGATACAGATTTGAGCCGGGGCCGCTTAGCTGCGTGTGGATATCATCCGACTCCATATAGCTGCGAAGCGCCATTCGAACCGCATCTCGTATTAGCTGAGGGGGAAAACCGAAAATTCTCTCAAATTCACGATTGGAACTTTCACCGGAGTAGACCCTTGCATTACCAACGAAATCAGCTTGCACTAAGTCCATTAGAATCCTCCATCTTTTGTGTTAAACCAGAAATTATCATACACTGTTGACTGAGAGGAGGTCCCGTTGTCTAAATGAAAGTGCAACACCCCGTTAGATTGGAGATTGTCTAGAAGCCAGTCCGGAAGGGATGTTGCACCTATGGGGGAAGTATATTCGCACCTGTCGGAAGAGGAACGCCAGGTCATCCAGATCGAGATCGGCAACGGGACCGGCATACGGGCGATCGGCGCGATGATCGGGCGCAGCCCGTCCACCGTCAGCCGTGAGATCAAACGCAACACGTGGTTCCCGTCCAACGAGAGCGAATCCTACCGTCCCTATCGGCCCAGGTGGCCCCGGGTTCTAAATAGAAGTGCAACACCTTGTCTAGGGTTGGAAGTGTTCGAAGTTTCTAACTTAAGAAGGTGTTGCACTCATGGGTCAACGATATTCGCACCTGTCGTCCGAGGAGAGGATCCTGATCGAGAAGCTGCATTGCGAACAGCATCTGAGCATTCGGCGGACCGCGGAGAGGATCGGCCGGGACAAGTCCACGGTGTCACGCGAGCTGAGGCGCGGCCTGTGGTTCGCGTCCAACGAGAACGGGTCGTACCGCCCCTACCGGCCGAAACGGCTGAAGACCGGGCCGTGGACCTCGGGTCCGTTCTATTCGGCGCTGGCCGCGCAGAGGAAGGCGGACCTGCGCCGGCGCGGATCCCGCAAGCCGCGCCGCATGGATTCGGGCCCGTTGCGCGCCTGGGTGCTGGACGCGCTGCGCAGGGGGTGGAGCCCGGAACTGATCGAGGGACGGTTGAAGGCCCAGTGCGCCGGCGACCCGTCGATGCGGATCAGCCACGAGTGCCTTTACCAGTGGATCTACGCCAAGCCGCAGCGGGCGCTGGACCTGCGCCAGTACCTGGCGCGCGGCAGGAAACGCCGGACGAGGAGAAAGGGCAGGAAGGCGAAAGGGCCGCGCATCCCGATGCGCGTGCCCATCGCGGACCGGCCCGAGGCGGTCGGATCCAGGAAGGGGTTCGGCCATTTCGAGTCGGACACGGTGGTCGGCGCCGCGCCGTCGAGGCGCTGCATGAACACGCAGGTGGAGCGCAGGAGCCGCAGGCTGTTCGCCCGGCTCGTCGACGACAAGAGCGCGTCCGCCACGGCCAGGGCCGAATACGAGATCTTCAAGGACATGCCGCCGGCCGCGCGCGTCGACCGCACGTGGGACAACGGCACGGAGGCGTCCCTGCACGTGCTGGTGGACGAGGCGCTGGGCATGCTCACGTACTTCGCCGACCCGTACAGCTCCTGGCAGCGCGGCAGCAACGAGAACAGGAACGGCAGGATCCGCCGCTACCTGCCCAAGGGAACCAGTTTCGAGGATCTCACGCAGGACGAGCTCGACGCGATCGTCGGGGAGATCAACGACACCCCCATGAAGCTCCTCGGCTACAAAACGCCCAACGAGGTATGGGACGAGGAGATGGCCAAGCTACAATCAAAACAAGCCGACCCGAAACCAGCCGTTGCACTTACAAGTTGAATCCGGGCGGGTGTCCCTCAGCAGCTCCCGCAGGGACGGAATACCCGTCTGCGGGGTTCGCGGCTCCGCGTTTTTGATGGCCCGCAGCTTGCGGAAGAATGATTCGACGATGCTTATGTATTCCTTGGCCGTCCGTATGCGCGACACCGATTTGCCGGCGGCCCACGCCGCCGCCGTCAATTCGTTCCGGATGTCGTGCGCCTCCTTCTTGGTGGGCGGCCCGATGATGCGCGACCTGTCCGGGGCCTTTTCCGGGTCGGATAGGGAATCGTATACCTTGGCTAGTGTTTTCCTGCCTTTGCGGCGGATGGGTTCTGGGCGCATGTCTTCTCCTTGGCCGGTCATGGCGGGGCCGGTGCCGTTCGCTGGCGAATACCCGGAGGGGGGTGCCGGCGGTAGGGTTTGCCGGTTTCTCCTCGGACCCATCCGACCGACGAACGTTCCTTGGCTTCCTGTCTGTGCATCAAGGAGTTGATTGACGGTTCGAATGGACCTTCGTGGCATCCGTATGCGTTCGTGTGGCGTTCATCGGAGGGGGTCAGGGGGAACCTTCGCGCAGGGCCGACCGGTATTCGCTGCGATGCGCTTGCGATACGGAGGCTGGGATTGTTGCGAACCAAAACGAAAAAACTGCGCGGAGCACACACGGGGAACGACACCATGGGCGCTACGCCCGTCCCCGCCGGCCCATCACCCTCCACCCGCGACGAGGTTGCGCGAAGCGAAAACCTTCCCGAACCATATCGCGGCCCGAGTCGCGCCATAGTTGCACCACAAGTCAGACCACCAGCGCGACCGGCCCGCGAAAACGGCGGTTTTCCAACGCCCCCACAAGAAAAAGATAGGCGGGAAGAAGAGAACAACATGATCGAGCGATTGAACAAGGAGATCCGCCGGCGCACCCGAGTCGTGGGCGGTTTCCCCGGCTCCAACAGCGCGCTCATGCTCGTATGCGCCGGAATCCGCTACGTCACCTCACGCTCGTGGTCGGGCCGGCGATACATGGGCATGTCCCGGCTCGATGACAACCTAGGCGCAGCGGCATGAAAGTCACGCCAACAGCTGGCCAACAGCCAATCTGCGCAAAGAAGCGGGCACTACCTCAGCCGCCAGATCTCGTTTCAGTTGGGCTTCGAAACGGCTCTTGTCCCCATCGAACTCGCTTCTGCGATGCGCGAACGTCACATACGTGAATGGCGGGTTCCTCGCCAACGTGAAAAATGCGATGAAGAGACGTTTGTGGTCGGTCGTGGACGTGATCTCGTAATCGTCGTGGCCGTTGAACAGCGGGCCGGCATGGAAAGAGATGTCGGGCAGGGAGACATCCGCGAGGTGTTGTTCGTAGCGTTCGATGTGGGGATTGACCGGCTTGGACTGGTCGCGGAACATCAGGGTGATGAGGTGGTACTTGGACAGTTTGCCCCATCTGCCAGATTCGTCGACCATGGCGACCGGCTCGTTCATTGCTGACTCCCGGAGAAAAAGAAGTGCCTGGCTCTGCGATACGGGACTCCAGAGCCCGCCGCACTGTCTTGAACCGCCGTTCGCCGACGTGGCGTTGACGCTCCGAACCGATCCTGATTCACCGGTGGATCCCCTTGACGTTGATGTGGTTACTGAGTAACATCAGCATTACATTACTCAGTAACCATATCGAGAAGAGGTGCTCATGGCCGCCGCAATCAACCGCGCAATGCCGAGCCTTACCTGCCTTGACGCCGGAGAACAGACGATATTGACGATCGTCGACGCGACACGTACGCATGGCGACGGCGCGCGCAGGGTCGTCGCTCTCAGCCATGCGAATCTAATACTTCGCTCCGGGGAGTTCGTGGCCGTAATGGGACCGTCCGGTTCGGGCAAGTCCACGTTGCTCAACCTTGCCGGGGGATTGGACACGCCGTCTTCAGGCAAAGTGCTGGTCGAGGGCTGCGATCTCGCTTCGCTGAACGTTGCCCGGCGTGCCGCGATTCGACGGCGGTCGATTGGCTACGTGTTTCAGGATTTCAATCTGCTGCCGTCGTTGAACGCCATCGAGAACGTCTCGTTCCCGTTGGAACTGGACGGCTGGCCGATCCGCAAGGCGCGTAAGGCCGCATTGGAGGCCCTGCGAGAGACGGGCGTCGCTGAACTGGCGCTCCGTCGGCCTGAGGACATGTCAGGAGGTCAGGCGCAGCGTGTGGCCATCGCCCGAGCTTTGGTGGGCCGACGCCGCCTGCTGCTGGCCGACGAGCCGACCGGCGCATTGGATTCCGCTGCCGGCACGAAGGTCATGGAGGTACTGCGCAGCCGTGCCGACGCGGGCTGTGCCGTGCTGATGGTCACGCATGAACCTCGCTTTGCCGCTTGGGCCGATCGTACGGTGTTCATTCGCGACGGTCGCATCACCGACGAGACAGGAGCGACCGACTTTGACGAACTGTTCACCTGCGATGGTGCGGATGATGACGATGCCGGCGATGCGCGCAACAGCTCGCAACAGAACTTTCGCAACAATCCCGGGGAACAGTGATATCGATGCTCTTCAATTTTCCGCGTCGCCGCGTCGCCGCGCGTCTTGCCTGGCGTGATATGACGCGACACAAAGCGCGCAGCATATTCGCCACATTGTTGGTCGCATTGCCTATCGCCGCGCTGGTGGCGGGGCTGGCACTGCTGACAGGCACGCCGAATTCCCGTCAGCGTGCCCTTGCCGCCATTCCTCGGAATGCGCAGGCGGTGCTCACCGCCACCGCGGTGCTCAACACAGGCCAGCCGTTCATGCAGGCGCCCGAGGGGGCTTCGCTGTGGGTGGACAGTACCTCTCAACAACCCGCGAGCGCGGCGAACATCGCCGCAATCACGCCCGACCAGGACGCCCTGCTGCGGTATTGGGATTCGGAAACGCTAATCGCCACCGCCGGCGGCGACTTGCAGCCGGGCGATCAGATTCAGGTTGATGCCGCCGGCGCCGATACCACTGACTCCGCCGGCTCCTCCGGCGCCGACCTCGACGGCGCGGTACGAGCCAAGCTGCGCGAGACCGAACATGATGCGCTGCCACTGTTAATGCCTCCCGTTGCGCAGGGTGCCGCGCCGCAGGATGCCACGCAGGCGGTTATCAGCGCATCGCTCGCTGAGCAGCTGCACCTGAGTATCGGAGATACATTGACGCTCACCGCGCCTCCATTTCAAGGTGCGTACAGCACGAACGGACGCATTGGCGCGGTGCTGCAGAACTCGCGGCGCGCGTGGCGCATCAGCGGCATCGCCGATGTCACCTCAACGCTTGACGTATGGACGTATTCCGGCTGGCTCAAAGGCATGGTCGAGGCGGATGGCGGTAATGGGGTGGATGCGCATTATCTGCTGGTCGGCAGCGAGCCATTGACGTGGGCGCAGGTCAAGCGGCTCAACATGCTGCAGGTGGTCGCCGTTTCGCGCCATGTGCTGACGGATGGTTATCCGAATGCGGAAGAGCGATATCCGCGTCAAATCGACGTGCAGCAGCAGTTGATGCAAATGGTATCCGTCACTGTAACGGCTTTTCTTGGGATTGCCTTGACGCTATTCCTGATCACCCCCGCGTTCGCCGTGTCGGCCGACCAGTCTCGTCGCTTATTGGGATTGACCGCCGCATGCGGTGCCGACGGCGCGGATCTTCGACGCACGATGAGCTTCCAAGGCTTGTTTATTGGCATATCAGGCGGCATGATCGGCATCATCGCAGGCATCGGATTGTCATATGCCGCCGCACCGGCTCTGAAAGGCGCCTATGTGCATGAGGTCGCCGGTATGATTCCGTGGACGATGCTGCCCTTGGCCGCGTTGACGGCAGTGATGATCGGATTGGCCGCCACATGGATGCCGGCGCATCGCGTCAGCCGCATGAATGTGGTGGACGCGTTGAGAGACCGCTCGGACAACGGCGAGCGCAACCGCCGTGAATCTCGGTTGTATCGCGTGGTGACGGCGATTTCCGCCGCGGCATTGCTTGGCGCGGCCGTGGCCTGTGCCATGGGCGGCCTTGCCATGCCCATGCCGGAATTCGGTGATGCCGACTACGGTAGTCTGCCGGCCGAGGCAATCGGCGCGCAATTGCTGCTGATCGGAGCCATCGTGTTCTCGTTCGCCGGCCTGATCCAGTTGATTCGTCTGATCGCGCAATCATGCGAACGCCACGGCACCTTACTGCCTCTGGTGGTACGGATGGGATTGCGTGATGCCGGCGAGCATCACCGTCGATTCGTCCCCGCCGCGGCCGCTATCGCCGTGAGCGTGGCGGTCGCCTCATACGCGCTTACCATGACCGGCTCACTGATTGCCAATGATCGGTCGAATGCCATGGAAGTGGTGCATGGCCATTCGCATGCGGTGGTGTCCCCTGAGGTTCCGATTGACAATGCCGTGGATCGTGCGGTGGTGCGATCGGCGCTGAATGCCATCAGTGATGATCTGCCCGTCACCGCGCACCAGCCTGTGTATGCGCTGGCGGAAGTGCCGCCGGAGACCGTCGACAAGTTGAATGTCACTGAGGCGAATGAGCTTATGCGCCGATTCCCGAATGCCGCTGCCAGACTGGCGACTCCATTGGATTGCATTACGAGCTCCGACCCTGATCGCGGGCAAGACGTGGCTTCGGCGCATAATCCGAACGCCCAGCCATACTGCGTGGGAGCATCGCGTTCCTATCGCCCGTTGTATCGAGGCTTGACTATGATTAACGCGGATTTCTCCGTGCTGATCATGTCCGGCGATGCGATGCGATTGTCGGGATTTGCCAATGCCGACAAGGCGGCGGACATGCTCGACCGGGGCGGCGTGGTGGTCGGCAACGCGGCGACGCTGCGCAAGGGCGGCACCGTGGATTTGGAAATCTCCCATAGTGCGCACAATCCCGACGGTTCCTCGGCCCCCGATGTGGTCACTGGGTCGGCGAGCAGGCCGGGAGTTTGGGTGGATGGGTTCTTCCCTCTGGCGATGAGCAAGGAAACCGCCCAAAGCCTGGGACTGACCGCATTCAGGTATGTGGGCGATATGGTGCAATTCACCGACGCCCCCGGCTGGAGCACTCTGGACAAGCTGCGATCGATCATTGACGACAGGCTGCCGCTGGTGAATGGCACCAGTCAGTCCTACCGCTACAGCTGGGGTACCGGCGATCCTTCAAGCATGCTTGCGGAGCTGCTGCCGTTCGCATTGCTGATGCTGCTCGCGATAGCCGCCACGGTGATCTCGCTGCTGCTGGCGCGCATCCAAATCATCCGTGATCTGGCCACGATGCATGCCGTGGGCGCATCCCCCGGTTTCCTGCGACGGTTCACGCTGGCGCAGGCCGCCATTATGTTGGCGGCCGGAACACCGACTGGCATGGTTACGGGACTCGCCTTGGGGATATTTCATGTGGCTTGGTACAGACACATCGGCTATGACGGCGCATGGCTTGACACAGTGCCCTGCTGGGGCCTGCAGGCCGCGTTGTTGATCGGCGTTATTGCGATGGGCCTGGGCGTGGCATGGCTGGTCGCACGTCCGTCGCGCAAGCTGACCAGACGAACTTTGGATTGATCGACCGTACGATATCGGATGATATACGAAGGACGAAGGAACATCATGGCGATACGGGAAGCACTGATGGCGCTGTTGGAACAAGGACCGGCAAGCGCCTACCAATTGAAGCGGCGGTTCGAACGCACCACATCAAGCATATGGCCGTTGAACATGGGGCAGGTGTCCACCACGTTGCAGCGACTGCATCGTGATGGTCTGATCGAACAAGTCGACGGCTCGGAACATGACGTTCCCGACGATTCCGATTCCCGCTCCGATTCACCGGTGGCATGGCTGCTCACCGCCGCCGGCCATGCTGAGGTATCGCAATGGTGGCGCACTCCGGTATTGCCCGAGCAGCGCGGCCGCGACGAGCTGGTGATGAAGCTGGCGTTCGCGGTAGTCACGCCAGGCGTGGATGTGTCGACGCTGGTGCAACGGCAGCGAGTGTCCATGCAACAGCTCCTACATGATGTGACTCGCGCACGCCGTCAGACGGACGGTGATGATCTGGCCGCCCGACTGGTGCTTGACCATCGCATCTTCATCACCGAAGCCGAACTGCGTTGGTTGGAGACCCTCGACGAAGCGCAGTTGCGCATCGCGCGCACGCATCGTGCATCCGCGTCGATGTCAGCCGCCACTTCCGTCGAGGAAGATTTCGCCAATGCGAGAACGTAGTTTTGCTTTGCCGGCTGATTCCGTCCCTGGCTCCGCCATGATTCCGTTGCCGTTGCCGTTGCCGTCGGATGGGTTGCGCCCGTCGAACGGATTGCGCGTGATCGGTTTCTGTTTTCGGATGTTGGCGCGATGCGGCGGATGCATGCCGTCTTTTTTGTAGGGGGCTGGATTGCGGCCTGGCGCGATCCGACATGACGCGGCCGTCCCCGATGGTGCCGTTGCGGTGATCCGCCGAGGTTACGCCCATGGCTGAACGCCCGGAATGTTCCTTGATATCCAGTGAGACGGTCCGCGCCACGGATGTACTGTGAACGGCGGATAAGCGCATCAGGCGCCTCGATCATGGCAATGAGAGGAAACCCCGTTATGGACTGTTCATCACGATCCCAACGTCAGACTCAAGTCGATGCGTCCCCGACATCCCCGACATCTTCGACAACTATGACATCTTCAACGAATCCGACGGCCTCGTCGCCGCTGCCCACCCAGGCGCCGCCGTGGGGCGCGCTGTGGGTGATGGCCCTGGGATTGGCCATGATCGTGCTCGACAGCTCGATCGTCAACGTCTCCATCCCCACCATCATCGACGACATCGGCATTAACCTGACCGACGCCCAGTGGGTCACCTCGCTCTACAACATCGTGCTTGCCGCGTTGTTGCTGCCTTTCGGCAAGTTGGGCGACGCCAGGGGGCGCAAACTGGTGTTTCAAGTCGGTACCGTGATCTTCGTGGCGAGTTCGATGCTCGCCGCCGCCTCGCAGGGTGCGGGGATGCTGCTTGCCGCCCGTGTGCTGCAGGGCATCGGAGGCGCGATGATCATGCCGAACACACTGTCCACGGTGTCCGCCCTGTTCCGTGGCCAGTACCGTGCCGCGGCGTTCGGTGTCTGGGGCGCGGTGATGAGTTCGGCCGCCGCGCTTGGTCCGCTGCTCGGTGGCGTGTTCACCGAGACTTTGGGATGGCGTTGGATTTTCCTGGTGAACTTGCCGTTGGGTATCGCGGTCTTTGTGTCGGCCATCTTCCTGGTGCCGCAAACCGGTGGGAACGCCTCGGTCGCCGGTGCCGCGGATGCCGCGCAGGATGCCCGATCCCGTCGCGTCGGTGTGGATATCCCGGGCGTGGTGTTGTCTGCCCTGACCTCGGCCCTGTTGGTGTTCGGTCTTATCGAAGGCGAGACCTACGGTTGGTGGAAGCAGACCTCAACGCAGTTGAAGCTCGGCGGGTTGAGCTGGAATCGTGACTGGTTGTCGCCGGTGCCGATCTGCCTGATCGCCGGCGCGCTTCTGATGGCCGTCTTCATCGTCTTCGAATCCGCGCGGGGCAAAGCCGGTCGGCCGGTCATGCTGGACATGACCCTGTTTCGTATCAGGACGTTCTCGTGGGGCAATCTGGCGGCTGCGGCCATCGCCGCCGGCGAATTCGCGCTGGTGTTCATGCTGCCGCTGTACCTCATCAACGCCCGCGGGCTCAACACGCTGCAGGCCGGTGCGATGCTGGCTGTGATGGGCTTGGGGTCCATCGTCGCAGGTGCGCAGGCCCATGTCATGGCCGCCAGGCTCACCCCGGCCGGCGTGATTCAACTCGGTCTTGTGATCGAGATCATCGCCGTCGCCCTGGTCGCGGTCCTTATGCCTGTGGGGTTCTCTGTGTGGTGGCAGCTTGTTCCCATGGCCGCGTACGGTCTGGGTCTGGGCTTCGCCTCCGCGCAGCTGACCAGCGTGGTGCTCTCCGAAGTGCCGATCATGCAGTCCGGCGAAGGGTCGGCCACCCAGTCCACGGTTCGACAGCTCGGCACCGCCGTCGGTTCGGCCATCTCCGGCGCGTCGTTGGCCATGGCCGTCAACGGAACATTGCCGGCGCGGCTCGAATCCCTCGGGCTGCCCGCCAAGGTCGGCGACGGTCTGGCCCAAGCGGTCAGTGGTTCGGCGGGTGGAGTGATCGGCGTGTTCCGCAGCGGTGATGGACCGGCGGCCCGATTCGGCGACGAGGCGCCGAAGATTGCCGATGCGATGACTTCAGGGTTCGTCGAAGGCGGCCAGTGGACGCTTCTGGTCGCCGGCATCATGCTGTTCATCGGTTTGCTGGCTTCGGTGGCCGTGCGTCGTGCCGCGTCGTCGCACAACGTGCGTTGACGCATGACGGCTACGGTCTTATGGGGAGTGCGGCCGTGCGCGGTCGAACGGTGTGGTCCGCATACCGTCCACCGCGCCTGCGGTCGGTTCACCAGCCAGACGGCGTGTCGTGATTCGATGATGCTGTAACATATCCTTTTGTGCCTCATTGAGGCACGTACGGCCCCGTAGCTCAGTTGGTTAGAGCGCCGCCCTGTCACGGCGGAGGTCACCGGTTCAAGTCCGGCCGGGGTCGCCACCAAACTCCCGATGCATGTCGGGAGTTTTTTGTTTCCAGCCGTTCTTCGATGCCATCCGCAAGGGCGGCGAAAGTGAACGCATCCGATTCGACACGCCGTCCGCATCGATGCCGGCGATGAGGCGGCGCCCGTTTGCAGCGGGTGAAATGCATGAGGAAGCGCATCGGCGGAATGTTCGCGACGCATGGCGCACCACGGAAAATCCGCGGTGGGAGGTCATGGCGGCTCACTACTATTTTCGCTATCTCGCATGTTACGAAAGTCTTCAAGGAGTAAGCCATGACCACGCTCGCCATTGATATCGGCGGAACCAAGATCGCCGCTGCCGTCTGCGATGCAAACGACAGCATCATCCAGCGTTGGCGCGTCCCCACGCCGATGGACGCCGACGCCATCAACACGCACATCGCCGAGATCTACCGCGAAGCCGTCGCCGCTGGCCACACCGATATCGAGGCCATCGGCATCTCCGCGGCCGGTAATGTGAGCGCGGATCGCAAGACGCTCACCTTCTCCGCCAACATTCCGGCCTGGATCAATTACAATCTGTCCGAGCATGTCGGTGCGTTGATCGACCATGCCGTTCCGGTCATCGTCGAAAACGACGCCAACTGCGCCGGCTGGGGCGAATTCGTGCACGGTGCCGGCCAGGGCAGCTCCAACATGGTCGCGCTGACCGTGGGCACCGGCCTCGGTGGTGCCATCGTGATCAATGGGCAGCTCTACCGCGGCTCCTTCGGCATGGCCGCAGAGCTCGGCCACCTGCCGATGGTCCCGGACGGAGACCATTGCGGCTGCGGCCTGCGCGGCTGCGCCGAGCGCTATACTTCGGGAACCTCGCTGGAGAACTTCGCCAAGTCCGCCGTGCGTCGTCGTCCTCAGGATGCCAAACGTCTTCTGGAGCTGTGCGGTGGCGACATCACCAAGCTGGAGGGACCGATGGTGTCCCAAGCCGCTCAGGAGGGTGACGTACTTGGCCTGTATGCGTTCGGCAAGATCGGCGAATGGCTTGGCCGCACCATGGCCGCCGTCTCCGCCGTGCTTGATCCGGATTTGTTCGTCATTGGCGGTGGTGTGGTAGCCGTTGGAGACATTCTGCTGGAGCCGGCCCGCTACAACTACCAGCGTTTCCTGGAAGGCAGCGCCTACCGTGGCCACGCCAAGATCGTCGCCGCCGTCGCGGGCCAGGACGCCGGCCTCATCGGTGCCGCCAATCTGGCTCTTCGCTGACGCAGATGGCGGTGCGTAGATAACGCGCGCGACGCAGATAGCAACGCGTAAATAATCGCAAATAATCGCAAACAGTACAGTGCGGTGATTCTCGTTATGGGAATCACCGCACTGTTGTTCTTCTCCCGGAAATGGCGAAACCCAACGTGAGCGAATGGGCAAGATACCGGCACCGCGCGCGTGGGCGACGTCAGCATTCCTCGGCGTCGCTACGCTGACTCGCGGTCAACTTCCCGATGCTGCTCGCCGCCCGACTGGTCATGTCGCTCGGCACCGGCATCTCCCTGCCGCTTATCACCAACATCATTCTGGAGAAGGCACCACTTGAACAGCGCGGCGCGATGCTCGGCATCGTCAGGCTGGTCACCTGCGCCGCACCGGCCATCGGCCCGGTGATCGGCGGCATGCTGAAGAACCACTTCCCGCCCAAGTTCATCCTTATCGGCTTCGCCGGCACCGTGATTATGGATGTGGTGTTCGTTGCGCTGTCCGGCAATGTGGGGGGTGGTCATCGCCGCGAACGATGGGGCGGATGCGGACGGTTCGTATACGGCCGCGTTCCCACGCAGCATGATGATGTTCACTGGCATGGCCGTGCTTGGCGTGATTCTTGCCGCGCTCATGTTCCGATTCTCCACTCGCCGACCGCCAGAATTGAGAGAAGTCAAATAGTACGCCCGCGGCGAATTGGTTGGCTTTATGATGGAACCGACATTCCATCACGGGAGAAGCAGGGAAACTATCATGCTTGAACCACCAGTCACTCCGATCCGCAAGGCCAACGACGGCCTCGAACTGCCCGCCACCGGCTTCGGTACGTACAAGGTCAACGGCCTAGCCGGCGTGGACGCCATCAAGTTCGCCATCCATCAGGGTTACCGCCTCATCGACTCTGCGTTCAACTATGAGAACGAGGGCGTGGTGGGTCGCGCCATCCGCGAATCCGGCGTGCCGCGTGAAGACATCATCGTCACGTCCAAGCTGCCCGGCCGCCACCATGCTCACGATGAGGCACTGCTCACCATTGAGGAGAGCGTGTGCCGTATGGGTCTCGACTACATCGATCTTTATCTGATTCACTGGCCGAACCCAAGCCAAGGCCAGTTCGTCGAGGCATGGGAAGCGCTGGTCGAAGCTCGCGAACGCGGCTTGGTCAAGCACATTGGCGTCAGCAACTTCCTGCCCGGCCACATCGACCTGCTCATTCGCGATACGGGTGTGACGCCGGCCGTCAACCAGGTCGAGCTGCACCCGTACTTCCAGCAGCGCGAACAGCTGGCCTACGACAACACGCACGGCATCATCACCGAGGCATGGAGCCCGCTGGGCCGCGCCAACCAGATGCTGCGCGACCCAGACCTGAAGCGTATCGCCGCCAAGCACGGTATTTCCGTGGTCCAGGCCATTTTGCGCTGGCACCTCCAGTACGGCGACGTGGCCATCCCGAAGTCCTTGAACCCGGAGCGCCAGCGTCAGAACCTCGACCTGACCGCTTTTGAACTCGATGATCAGGACATGGCCGATATCGCCGCGATGGACAACCCCGAAGGCCACACCTTCGGCCAGAACCCCCACTGGCACGAAGAAGCGTGATTCCAACATGCAACGTCCTATTATGACTTCGCGGTCGTTTTTGCGCACGCCGTCCGAAGCGGCTGGGCCCGGCGACGAGGCAACTATTCAGGACCTCGTGGATACGTTGGAGGCCAACCGTTCACGGTGCGTGGGCATGGCCGCCAACATGATCGGCGTAGGCAAACGCATCATCGTCTTCGTGGATGAAGACCTTGGCGGGCGTATCACGGTGATGCTCAACCCCGTGATCACCGCTTCGGACGGTGCCTTCGACACCCAGGAAGGATGCCTGTCCCTGACCGGCGAACGCCGCACACTGCGTTATCGCCGTATCGAGGTCAACTACGAGGACCGTCGGTTCCGCGCCCGCCACGCCACCTTCGCCGGTTGGACCGCGCAGATTATCCAGCATGAAGTCGATCACTGCAACGGCATCATTATCTGATTCATATCGGTGCTCGTTGCAGCCCAACCCCCGAGGCTGGTCGTCGCGATTACGATGCGATTACATCGCAACCGCTATGACCAGCCTTTTTTTATGTGCACTGGTGGGGGTGTTCTCAGCGGTGTTGGGGTGCCATGCGCTGGCAGGTTGGCTTCGCTGAGGGGTGTGGGTGGTGTCATGTTGCCAGCGGTTGGCTGGTTGGCTTCGCTGGAGGTTCTCTCAGCATCGGTGATGTGCCAAAGAGTGGCGGGCTGGCTTCGCTAAGGAGCGTTACCGTCGGTGGAGAACCAGTGCGTGACCTGCTGCCGACGCTAAGCGTTCGTTAAGCGTCGTTAGCGGCCAAAACTTGGACGTGTAACGATGCTGGGCGGTTTTAGCGTTGTTGCTGTGCCAAGTTGTGGGCCTCTGCCGACGCTGCCAGTGCAGTAGCGTCGGCAGAGGGACAGGTGTTGGGCCTTTACCGACTCTATAAGCGGGGGAAAATCATTCTCCGGTGCCTAAGTGGGTCTATTGCCATGCTGAATACATCTGCTGAGTGTAGCTATGCGTTCGAAGGCGATTTCGGGACCTTTCTCAGTAGCAGATATGCCTAATGCGCGGAGTTATACACTTCACCGTGCACTTATACACGCCAAACGAAGCAGAAATCGACTGCTGACAGTGGACGACACGCCAGAGACGATGTGGATAACCCAGAGACTGTGGATAACAGCTGAGCGATCAGTGGATAACCTGCAAGAAAGTGCGGTTATCCACCGACGGTAGCCACTGTTATGCACATTCCATACCCCTTGGAATCATTGGGTTTTCCACTTATCCACCATCTCGCTATGCGGGCTTGCGGGCCACCGCATGAGCGCCATACAGTGTGTCTCACGGCGGGCAACGTAGCCCGCCGTCCACATCACATGAAGGGGGAAACGCCATGAGCACCGCAACCACTACTACTGCCGAGAATGCCGGTTTGCCAGCAATGCTGGACACCAAAGACGTAGCCGAGACGTTCAAACGCTGCAATCTCGCCGTCTATGCCGAAGCGAGACGCATATATTATCGCGAAGTGAATCTGAACCCATGCAAAAAGTATCCGAAGCAGGTGCTGCAAAGGATCGAATGGTGGTTCTGGGATTGGTTTGCCTATGATTGCACTGTCAGCGGTATTGGACTGACCGGCAATGAATCCGAAGATTTACGTATCGAATTGCAGTACGGTTCAGGCGCAGGTATCTCGCCATTCCTAGCCTTGGCCGAATTCATGTATGACAAGGACGAACGTATCGGCACACGCGAGATACGTGATTTTCGCGAACTTGATGACACCAATTTCGCTTCGGTGTTCTGGATTCGCGATGCCAGCGCGGTCAAAGGTCGTCTGACAGTTGAGGACATCATTCATGGTGGTGTCTACGAGGTGGCGGACGCACATGCCGCCTCGCAATACGATGGTGCGCACGGCGGCATGATCGTCAATCGCATCGCACATGTGAGAGGCGTGTGGAGATCCTGTGCCATCCCGATCTATGAGGCACGAAGGCCTGATGACCCGCAAATCGGTGATTCGCTGGCCCGTTCATTCCGGGAAACCGGATATAAACCGGACTTTGCCGGTCTGGTGCGGTTTTTCTACGGGAGGGCCAAAGACACCGGTCTCGACTGGGAAGATGCGGAAGCCGCACGCCAAGCCGGCACTTTGGACGCGCTGATCAAGAAGGCCAGCAATCGGTGAAGGATCCGCCTAACGCTGCTGTCCAGGTCGGCGGCCACGGTCGCGAATGAAGAGGGACGCAACCAAACAGACCGCGCACACAATGGCGACCGTGCTGAACGAAGCCCGCACGCCAATGGCCGATGCCGCCGCTTCCGGCACTCCGGTGCGCATGGCCGCCGCGGTGTGCGTGTTCATGATGGTGACCAGCAGCACAGCCGCAGACGTCATGATCGCGAAGCCCAGCAAGGCGAGCGGCCGGCCACCGATACGGTCATACAGCTTGCCTGCCACCGGGTTCAGGATGCCCATGGCGATGCCGCTCGGCATCATCACCAGACCGGACACCAGTGCATTAACGCCAAGATCATTCTGCAAATATGCCCATCGCGTACAGGAACGGCTGGCGCGTGGTGAAGGTCTCGATGAGGAACGCGGCGATCGGGATCATGATGCCGTTGGTAAGCATGAATCCGGTGGTCAGCCATTGCACGGTGCTGCCGGGCACATCGAATTCATGCATCAACGTGGTCAGTGCGGGAATCATCAGCGTCTAGTTGAGAATGGCCACAAACGAGCCGATCATCAGGGTGATGACCATGGCAGTGGTGTTGGCAGGGGTGGTGCTGTTGGAGTTGGCGGGGGAGGAACCGACGGCCTTGACCCAGCGCTGCTTGCCGCGGGCGGTCACGTCGTCCGGTTCGTCGCCCTCGGCCGGAGCTGCACCGAGCTTGTCGATCAGGGTGGCGGACTGCGGGGTGGAACTGATGTCATTCCAGAGCATCGCATCGCGAATCACGTTGCCCTGCTTGTCGAGAATGACCATGCCGTGCTGCTGGCCGCCAACCGCGAGGGCCGCGACATCGTCGAGCCCGCCGGCCTGCTCGGCGGCCTTGGTGAAGGCCTCCCACCAGAATTCCGGGTTGACCGAGGTGCCATCCGGGTGCTTGGCCTGGCCGAAACGAACCTGTTCGCCGGTGGCGGCGTCCGTAATGCGGACCTTTGTTGATTGGGTTGACGTATCTACGTCGGCAACCAGTACTCTCGTCATGCATTCCTCCTCGATGAGGGTCGCGCTCAGAAGTTTCGGCGTGCCATAGCCAATAAGTTAGACGATTAAACTATACTGTATCAACGTTCGACTGCAAACGGAAACACGCGAAGGTGCGGTCCGATTCAATCGTTTGACGCACAATATCATGGTGTGATCTATGGATGAGAGCGTCCACAAGACGCTCAAAGCTTAGGGTGCGAGGAGGGAGGAGCCAATGGCAAGTCTACGCAGGATCAATCAGGAGGATCTGCGCAACCATAATTTGTCGGTGGTTCTCGACACTTTGTTGCGCACGGAGAAACCCATAAGCAGGGCCGACCTGGCCAAGGAAACGGGGCTGACCAAGGCCACGCTTTCGCTGTTGGCCTCGATGCTGATCGATAGTGGCGTGGTGCAGGAAGGCGAGTCGGTCGTCTCCGCCACATATGGGCGGCCCAGCACGCCGCTGGAGATTCATGGCGGGTCCATCGCCGGCATCGGCCTGCAGATCAACACCGATGGCTACGGTTGCCTGGCGCTCGATCTGAACGGCGATACTCTCGGTCAGGAGTGGGTGAGTGAGGATATGACCGGCACTGACCCGTACGAGATCTTCGCCAAGCTCGATGCGATGACTTTCCCGCTGGAAAGCCGGCTCAAACGACGCGGCTGCAAGGTGGTGGGTGCCGGGCTTGCGCTGCCGGGCATCGTCACCGACGACATGTGGCTGCTGGTGGCCCGCAACCTGGGTTGGGAAAACGTCAACCTCACCCGGTTCAACGTGGTGCGCCGGCTGGATGTGGCGGCCGGCAATGAGGCGAAGATGGCCGCCATCGCCCAGATTCCGGGGTATGCCACCGAACGTGCGTCCTTCCTGAATGTGGTGGACCGCACGGACTCCTTTATTTACCTGTCTACCGATATCGGCATCGGCGGCGCGGTGGTGCGCGACGGCGAAGTGGTGATGGGCTCGCATGGATTCGCCGGCGAGATCGGCCATCTGTCTGTGGCGATGAGTGGGCCGTTGTGCAGCTGCGGGCGCCACGGGTGCCTTGAGGCGTTTGCGGGCCGTCGCGCCTTGGTCGAGGCTGCCGGCATTGCCGAGGATGGGGATGCCACCAGCAGCGAGGCCATCGATACGTTCCTCCAGCGTTGGCGCGCCGGGGATTCGGATGTGGCCAAAGTGGTCGATCAGGCCGCCGATGCGCTGGTTTCCGCCATCGCTTCCGCCGTGAATCTGGTGGACGTCGATACGGTGCTGTTGGGCGGACTGTGGACGCACTTCGGCGACGAGCTGGCCACCGTGCTTGAAGGCCGGCTGCGTTCGGAAATTCTGGGATACCCGAATGCGAGGATCCGCGTGTTTGTGCCGCCGGTGGCGCTGCATCCCTCGCTATATGGCGCGGCCGAAATGGGCTTGCGACGGTTCATCGAGAACCCGTTGGGATACATGGGGGAGAAGTAGCACCGGGAGATGCTGCTGGTTGCTGGCGGGTGCATGGCATGGGTGCATGGCGCGCGCGCCGGCGTTAGCGGGCTCATGCTACACTTTGGTAGGTTGGCTGTTTTGCGCAGCGAACGTGGGGCCGTAGCTCAGTCGGTTAGAGCATGCGACTCATAATCGCCCGGTCCAGGGTTCAAGCCCCTGCGGCCCCACTCTTTTGAAATCGTTGAGAATGTCCGCTTTGCCTTACGTGAGTAGGGCCGAGCGGCTTTTCCGTTTATCTGGTTTTATCCTCGTTTATCCGGTTTTATCTGAATAATGTGGGCAAAATGTGGGCAAAAAATCGAGCCACGCCTAGCTGCTGCAACAACGAAAAACCGGCCCCGCCCGGCATCGCAGGTTGACTCTATTCGAGTCAACCTGCGATGCCGGGCGGGGCCGAACTGTGCGTGATGGTCATGCGGCGCGGTCGAGGCGTTGTTTGATGGCGCTGACGCCGATGAGCGCGCCGGCGAGGATGCCGAGCGCGTTGAGCGTGGTCACTATCGCGTCCACGTGAGTCCAGCCCCATGCGGGGCCGACCGTGCCCACGAACAGGGCGAGTGCGGGCAGGACGATGAGGCCCAGCCATTTGAGGATGTCGTAGACGCGGCTGGGGATGAGCCAGTCGGGCACGATGTCGGTGGATGCCGGTGTATCGGTTGGATTGTCGGTCATGTTTGCTCCGATCGTAAAAATAATGGTGATGCCGTCACCCGCATAATCGGGTGGCGGCATCGGTTTGGGTTAGCGGCAGGTCACCACATCGCCCACGTAGTAGACGTTGATGTTGCCGCTGGGGACCGAACACTGGGAGACGCTGTAGCCGTGGGAGGTGGCGAAATCCCACACGGTGTCGCCCCATTGGAGGGTCTTGGAGACCCCGGTGGACGGTGCGGGGGTGGCAGTAGAGCCGCCGTCGTAGGTGACGACATCGCCCACGTAGTAGCGGTTGATGTCACCGCTTGGCGTGTGCCATGCGGACAGGGGCCATGCGTTGTAGGCTACGGCGAGTCCCCAGATGGTCTCGCCCCACTGCATGACGTGGCTGATGCCACCCGTGTTGGTGTCGGCCGGGGGAGTGTTCGGCTGTGCGGGCGCGGCCGGTGTGGCCGGGGGCGTGGAGTCGCCGGTTGGGTTGGCGTACAGGTCCCACTGCCATGCGTCGCCACGGAAGATGTTGAGGTCGATGGGACTCCACGTGTTGACCACGCCGGTACCACTGTACTGGCGCATGGCCTCGCCGTACGCGCCCAGCATCCACGGGTCGGCCTGGTAGCCGGTCGGGCTCATGTTCGCGTACTGGGCGATCCACAAACCGTAGTCGGCGCGGATGTCGCCGGGGATGGCGCCGGCCACGGGGCCGGTGTAGAGCAGCGGCTTGACGCCGCCCGAGAGCCGTTCACACTCAGCCATGAACCGGCGCACCCAGTCCCAGTTGCCCCATGCGGGGTTGTCGTCCATCTCCCAGTCGAGCGCCACGATGCCGTGACGCCAATAGTTCGACGTATTCGTGTAGAAGAACCGGGCCTCGGCCTCCGGGTTGCCTCCCATGGCGTAATGGTACAAGCCGAATTTCTTGCCGGATGCCTGCGCTTGGGCGATCACGCGGTTGGCGTCCGTGTTGACGCCGGACACGAGACAGTTGTTATACACCTGTCCCGTGCCCCATGTGGTGCCGACGACAACGAAGTCGGCCTGCGTGTTGGCGATGTCGATGCCGCACTGCCAGTTGGACACGTCGATGCCCTGCATGTCGGCCATCGCCGCCGGGGCGAACGCCATGGAGACCGCGGCGACGAGCGCGGTCAGCGTCATGCCCACGCGCCGGTGCAGGAGTCCGTGTTTGGGTTTGGGTTTGCTTTTGTCGAGGATTCCCACATCCTCTCCTTCCCGCCCGGTTTCCCGGGCAAACGAAAAGGCCGCCCGGAATGGGTGGCCTATGGTTGAAAATCGCATTCGGCGATGTGATGCGAGGTGGGCGGCAAGCCGCCGCATCAGCCAGCATCCCGCGCCGCGACGGTCTCGGGTGCGATGTCGGCGCGCAGCTCGTCCGGCAGGCCCGGCTTCGGATGCCGCTCAAGAAAGTCGGAATCGACGATCTCGCAGAACTCCTGCAGCCAGTGGAAAAGCGAACGGGTGTACGCCGTGAGCGCGAAGTACTTGCGCTGCTGTCTCTCCAGATGCTCGATCTGCTCCTCCTGGTCGTCCACCTGCTCACGCAATGGCTTGATGACCGAATCGGTCAGGATGTCGCACGCCTGCGCGGCGATCTGCGCCGTGTCCTTGCGACGCGAGGAGACGGCGCCGATGATGGCGCCCACTCCACCGCTGCCGACGAGGGCGGTGATCACCGCCGTCCAGAACTCCAGAGGCATCACTCGCCCGCCTCGTCGGAACGCCATGTCTTGATCTTGGTGATGGCGGCGAGCTTCGTGGCGGTGACCGTGGCGGAGCACTTGGTGTCCATGTCAGAGATGGTCGCCTCTCCCGCCTGACGGTCCTTGAGCACGGCCGTCACGCCGCGCGTGTAGTCGCACCACACCTCCCCGTCCGCGCCGCCGTGGTCGAACGTGAGCCCGAGACGGAGCAGCTGGTATACGATGCTGTCTTTGGGTGGGCGCAGGTCGAGAACGCCGGTCTCCGCAGTTGTTTCGTTGTCATTGGCCATGATGGCCTCCTTTCTGTTTGTTCTTTTGGATTCATTGGGCGATGCTCAGCTGGTCGAGCGACACCCAGTCCCAGATGCCGTAGATCTTCACCTGTTTTGTGTTGGCCGGTACGTACGTGTTCGTCCATCCGAGCGTGCCGTTCCGGTAGGCGGGCAGGAGGAAGTTCCGGTTTACGGGTGTCGTAGCCAGGTCGAGCAGGTCGGGGTCGGCGAAGAGGCTGTTGTCGCCATTGACCGTGGTCTTGACTCTGCCTCGGAAGCGCAGGCAGCCTCCCCGGTACCCGTACGACGCGTAACCCTCGCATCCATTGCCTGTCGTGATGGTCTGCCAGCCGGTCTGCCATATCTGGACCGATTCGTGGTTGTGGAAGACGTCCGCCGCCGTGTTCATGCGGATCGCGAAATGGTTGTCTCCGTATGCTCCCGCCGTCAGCCGGTCGAGGTGGCTTCCATCGCTCAGCTTGAGCTTCGATTTGATGGCCAGCAGGTCGTGGCCGAGCTTGACCACATCCTCGTCGGCGCCGTTCGCGGCGCGGGTCTTCACGTGGAAGGCGCCGTCGGTGCCGACCAGTGCGGACGGTCCTGTGAACACGCCGTTCGAACGCTTGCCCACCTGTACGCCGTCGGACGTGAGGCTGATGCAGTCCTCCAAGGCCCCCACGCGCGACCGTGCATCGGACGCGTCCGATCTGGCCGTGTTGGCCGCATCCCGCACCGTCTGGTTTTCGGCCTTCGTCGCGAACCTGACATCCAGACTCGCGTTGTTCTGCGTGATCTTCGAACTGATCTCCTGCGTGACGCCGGATTTCGTCGCGTACGTCGACGACACCGTGCTTGTGATGCCGTCCGCGGTGGCGGTGATGTCCGATTTGGTGGCCAGTCCCGACCCGTCCGCGCCCTTGTAATTCTGCACCACGCCCAAGGCCACCGACCTGCTGGTCTGATCGACGTAGCTGCGCGTGCTGATCGTGTCGTACGCGAGGTCCTGCGCGACGCCGTTCGTGGGCTCCGAATCCAGTATCCTCACGCCGCCGCAGTTTGGGCCGTCCTGCCACGCCGTGTAGTCGCCCTGGAGCGTGTAGTGCCCGTTCCACCAGTCCCACGGCAGGTACGCCCAGATGTCGCAGGCGGTCGAGCTGAACGCCATGACCTTGACCTTCACGTCATCCGCGCCGCGGATGCGGTTCACGCTCACGCCGAACGCGCCCGATGCAGATGGATGTTCTCGCCAGCCGTCCTTGACGAAGATCTCGAACTCCGCGTTCTGGCGGGCAGCGCCGTTGTAGCCGTCGCCGGAGCAGACGTGCAGGAGGACGCTCGACGAGTCGCCGTTGCTGGTGAGATAGCCGAGCTTCACCCATTTCGGCCCCGTGCCGTTCGCGCCGTACAGCGTGAACATACGGGTCGCGCTCTTCCTCAACGCGTCGGTCGCGGCGAGGGTCGTGTACGTCTGGCCGACCGTCGATTTGATCGAGGAGGCCGACTGGTCAATCCTGGACTGCACCTCGGCTTTGCTCGGATAGTCCCCCTTGGTCTGGTAGGTCTTCGCCACGCTGGTCTTGAACCCGTCCAGGTTCTGTTCCAGGCTGCTGACCCTGCTCGTGTCGGCCTTGCCGCCGATCTGCTGCGACAGGGTCGTGTTGATCCTGTCAACCTTCTGGGACACCTGGCTGATGGTGGCCGTGTTCCCCTGCGCGGTCCTCGCGACCTCCGCCACCTTGCCTGTGATCTCATCCGCCTTCTGCGTCAGGCTGCTGTTCGTCGCGTAAGAGCTCATACCGTCCTTGGACTGGTATTTCTCCGACACCTCGCCGCGGATCTGGTTCGCCGTCTGCGACAGGCTGCTGTTCGTCGCATAGTCGCCGGACGGCTGCAATCCGGTCACATCGACGCATACGACATTCGCAACATACCACTGAGTCGAAGCGTTATCTCTCCACTGGTCGATCCTGAAGTTCACGCATCCCTTGGACTTCCCACTTGAGCACGTTACGCGCCAAGTCATGGATGACCATCCGTCAGTGAGCTCAACCGTTGGCTCTCTCATGACATGTGAGTCCCAGGAAACTCCGCTGGTCATTTCGGTGTACCAGATATCAGCCCGCAGATCCAGGTTGCCCTTGATACGCTTGCACATGGCAGTAATCACGTATATATGGCCGGGGATGACGGGGAAGGCCGTAGCGGCATTCCCGTGGTTGCGACTTGCGAGCAGGTTGATCCGGCTCCCATTCGGTGCAGTGACGTTATCCACCAGAGAGCCGATCTGGGGCTTGTCCCTGTCGAACGTCGGATTGACCCAGAGATTCGAACCGCGTCCATACGTCTGGCTGACGCTGGTCTTGAACCCGTCAAGGTTCTGTTCCACCGTGGAGGCTTTAGACAACGCATTACTTGCTGTAGTGCTTACCTGACTGATAGTGGTCTTATTGCTGTCAGCGGTGCTCTTTGCTTCGTTCGCGGTCTTGACGGTCGCATTGAGTGTCTTACCCTGTTCGGTGATCTTACTGCTAAGGCCATTGGCAGTCTGTTCCACTGTAGTGGCTTTGGACATTGCACTGTTTGCGGTCTTGGAGACTTCAGTGACCTGAGCTTTAATGGAATTCGCAGTCTGGGTAAGGGAACTGTTGGTTGCGTAAGCAGACATTCCAGATTTAGTCTGATATGTTTCAGCGACAGTAGTCTTAAAACCATTAAGGTTCGCTTCGAGACTTGTCGCCTTGTCAACAGCGCTTTGTGCGGTCCTCGCATTTGCCGTGATATTCGCGCTAAGAGAATCCGAAGTCGCCTTCAGACTCGTCTTGGTTGCGTACACAGCATCGTTCTGGGCTTTCGTCTGGTAATTCTTTGACAGATTCAGAGTTACGGCATCAGCGGTCTGCTGAGCCTTGGATGCGGCTGTCACGGCACCATCGGCGGTTCCCTGGGCTTTGGTGACTTCGGCGGAAATGCTATCGGAAGTCGCCTTCAGACTCGCCTTGGTTGCATATATCGTATCTGCCTGGGATTTCGTCTGGTAATTCTTTGACAGATTTGCGGAAATACCATCGGCGGTCTGCTGTGCCTTCGACGCGGCCGTCACCGCGCTATCGGCCGTGGTCTTCACCGCCTCGACATTGGCAGTGATCGATTCCGCGGTCTGGGTGAGAGAGCTCTTGGTCGCATAGGTCGCCGGAATGTCGACCTTCAGCTTGTCCACATCGCCCTGTGCCTTGTTCGCGCTGGATTGCGCGGCATCGGCCGTGTTCTTCGCCGTGGCAGCGTTGCTGACTGCGGTATTGGCCGTCGACTGGGCTTTACCGGCTGCAGCGTTCGCGGCATTTGCGGAATTCTGGGCATTGTTCGCGGAGGTCTGTGCCTTGGATGCGTCGGCCAATGCCTTGGTGACATCGGTATCCTGATTCAGCTCCCACGTGTAGGTCTCGCCGTCGTCGGAGCCGAACCGGTATGCCTTGCCGGTGGCCTTGTCGTAATAGAGATCGCCGGAGTGCTTCTTCTTATCGGCATCGGTCGTCCAGTCAACAGCCGGTTTGTTCGTCAGTGTCGGAACGCCTGTTCCACGCCAAGATTCGATGGCGTTGTCCGCGGCGTTCTTGAGAGCGGATAATGATTCCTTGGTCGCATAGGTCTTCGAGACCGAAGCCGTGATGGAATCCGAAGTCTGCTTCAGACTCGACTGGGTCGCATAGATCTTATCGGCATCAGCCTTGGTCTGATACTCGGTCCGCAGAGTCGTGCTGATCTGATTGGCCGTCTGCACAGCCGCAGAAGACTGCTTAAGCGAATCGCTTGCCGTCTTGCTTGCCGATTCGGCGGTGGTCTTTGCGGCGGTTGCGGTCTGTGTCGCAGTGGTGCTCTGGGTAAGAGCGGTCTGCGAATCCTTGTATGCGAAAGATGCCGTAGTCGATGCCTCGGTCGCAGTCTGCTTGGCCTCCGTGGAGACACTCAGGGCGCTGTCGGATTTGGTGCCGGCATTGGAGACCTTCGTCGTAAGGGTTCCGAGTTCCGTGGTGTGCTGTTCGATGACCGCATTCGCGGAATCGAGGTCCGATGCGACGTTCTCGGCCTTGGACTGGGCTTCGGCTGCAGCCTGTTTCGCAGCAACGGCCTTGGCGTCGACCGCCTGCACGGACTTGTCCAGACCAGCGGTGGACGCATTGGCCTTATCGGCTGCCTTCTGGGCCGCGTCGGCTGCGGACTGCGCCTTGTCGGCGGATGATTGGGCGGCCCTGACGGTGGAGTCCATTTCGGACTTCGCATCCTGCATCTGCTGGGTGAGATCGGTTCGGACCTTGTCGGCCTTGACGGCGGCATCCTGCGCGGCCTTGCGAGCGTCGTCGATGCCCGCCTGCGCGTCCCGGCGTATCTGCTCGCCCTTGGCGACCGCCTCGTCGGCCTTCGCGGCGGCGGCGTCGGCGGCCTTCCGCGCATCCTGCGCGGCCTTGTCGATGCCGCTCGTGTCCACCAACGGCAGTTGGACGCCGTCCTTGTCGACGCGGTTGACGCCATCCGAGGCGTTCCCGCCGGCGAGGATGCCACCACCGTCGCCGGTGTCGATCCACACGCCGCCGCTTCTGCGGGTGAGCAGGCCGGTCGCGACCTCCAACGCGTTGAGGCCCGTGCCGAGCAGCAGATCGAGGTCGGACGGGTTGATCTCGCCATGTAATGCCATGAGATAACCTCCAAAAAAACATGAGATCCCTGCGTCAGGCGCAGGGGTCCTCGCAGATGTCGAACAGTAGCGTGACCTTGCCGGTCTGGTCGCCGCTCATCTTCATGAGCCGCTGACGGTAGATCCCGTCGGGCAGGTCGGGAAACCCGGTTATGGAGACCTCGAAGATCTCGCCGGGCCAGAACGTGCCGGGTGCGTGCAGGGGCATGCCGGAAGCGTCCGTGTCGTTCGCGTCGATCGTGCCGGATAGTTGCATGAGAGGCTTGGAATTCGCGGCGAGCTTGGCCTGCGCGTGCGATTTCAGGACGTCCCAGCTCTTCGCGTCGGGATCGCTGTACACGCCTTCGCGCAACGGCCACGGGTCGGACCGCCGGCACAGGGTCAGGTCCTCGGCCAGACAGCAGACCGTGGCCTTATCGCTCCCGGCGCCGGTCGCGTAGAACCGCTGTGCGGGCGCCATGCGGTCCACCTTCAGATCCTCCAGGGTGCCGCCCAATGGATGGTAGTCCAATGAGTGCACGGTCTCCTGGCCGAGATACACGTCGCCGTCACTCCCGGCCTCGAACCGGTATCGCACGTGCTGCGAATCCGAAAGATACGGCCTGAACTGCATGTCGGGCCCGCCGGCCACGTTCGTGAGCTTCGTGAGTATCTGCTTGCAGGACTGGTTCTGTACGTCCCAGTCCTGGTAGTCCGTACGCTGGTGTCCGCCTTTCTCGCCGAGCCATGGCAGGTCGATGGGGAGCGTGCCGCCGGGCTTGGCGCTGGTGCATTGGCGAATCACCTCGCAGGCGATCGCGCGCAGGGACAGTCCCTGCCATGCATACCCGCCGGGGGCCGTGTGCGCCGCGTTGGTGCCGAACCCGTCCTCGTGCGCGAGGATCCTGTCGCCCAGCACGGTCGGGATGCTGTCCAGCGGGATGCTCACATCCTGCTGACTGCTCGACCTGACGCCGAACACCCCGCCGATGATCGGCGTGCCCAACGAGGCGTCGCCGTCCAGGACGCCGTGCCAGAAGAGCACGAGGCCGCGTTTGCCGCACATCAGCGCATCCGCCCGCGCGGTCGGCGTGGATCCCGGTATCTGCGACCAGGGCAACTGGAGCCCGGACACCTCGTCCGCGCCCACGCCCTTGTCCCTCGTCGTGGAAAAGCTCGAATCGGAGACCGTCATGCTCCATGTGAAGTTTGGGATGTCGATCTGCTGGCCGAGCAGCCCGGTCATCGTGTCGCACAGGCAGGCACGCCAGCTCATCTCGCCACCCCCTCGTCCTTGACGACGAGCACGCGGCCCACATACGTGTCGCCATTGTCCTTCACGCCGTAATGCGTCACATAGCCCGGGCCCTGTTCGTTGAACATGGCGACGCCGATGGTGTGCGGGCCCTTCGCAAGCTGGAGGGAGCACGTGCATTCATGCGTCACCCACGAATCCGTGTATTCGATTTTCCTCGTGGTGTACAGATTCCCGTCGACGACGAACCGCACCGCGGCCACGCCCTTCGCGCCGTTTTTGCTCGGCGCGGAGACGCACGCGTACATGGTCAGGAGCAGATTGCGGTCGGTCGGCATCTTGAACGTGTCGATCAGGAACGGCGCCGTGTACGCGGGATTGGATGACGCCTGCAGATCCTTGTTCTCCGCGATGCGGGCGAGGATGCCGAGGTTCGCGCCGTAGGGGATCGCGTAGTCCTGCGTGTCGACCATCGTCGCCGATTGGGTGGACGAGGCGGCGGCCGGCATGCGCATGCTCATCAGCCTCGTGCAGCCGGACGGCACGGACGGGGCTACCGGATTCGCGCTTGGCGTGCCCTGCGTGACGCCCACGGTCACCTGATTGTCCCGGTCCCCCTGCGAAACGTCGTTCGCCTTGATCCATATGACGTCGATGCGCGGGTTCGACGGGTCGCCGGCCGACACGGCGACGGTCTGCCCGCCGCTCCAATACGCTTCCGTGTACCCGTCCGCGCTGCCGCGCGAGCAGACGGCAACGCCCGCGGCCACGTTGTAGCGCAGGTCGGAGCGACCCGTCACGTCCAATCCGCACACGACGCCGACGTTCTCCCAGTGCGCCTTGATGATCCGGCGGTGGGTCGGCGGGTCCACTCCCCTGCCGGTCGAATCGGGGGCCACCCCCAAAGCTGTAGTCATAATCCCTCCTTGATCACATGTAGGTGTCACGGCATTCGACGGTCACGTACCCGTCGCCGACGGATTGCAGGTTCACGGCCACCGAGCCTCCCGGCGGCACGGTCGGGAAGCCACGCTGGCGCAGGTTGCGGCTCACATCCAGACCGCCTATGCTCGCCGTGCGACTCCGTGAGTCCAGCACGAGCGGCACACTGCCGACCGCCTGCGAATAGTCCAGGCTCATGTCACGGCCCGGGAAGGTCAATCGCACGCCGTCCGGCCACGGACCCTGCACGGTGAACACCGGGTAGGCTCGGCTGGAACCGTTGTTGACGAGCGTGCACACGTTCCGCGCATCCACGGCCGCCGTGCCATAGGACAGCGGATACGCGAGCCCCGCGTCCCCACTCCCATACGACAGGCCCAACCCCGCATCCCACGCCGGAACCAACTGAAAACGCCGCGCATCCCACGCCAAACGCTCAGGACGAGGACACACGAAATGCAATGTCAGATCGTTCTCCAACAGGGGATTCCACCGCGAGTCGCGGCCCATCTGCGCCACGTAGCCCTCACAGTATGTGTCCTCGTCGCCGTCGACCATGCGCAGCCTGCAGGAGCGGTGCGCCACGGTGTTGATGCGGCGCATCAGGGAGAGTAGGTCCGCACGGCTGTAGCCGACCGCCTCGTAGTGCACGGTCACGGTGCGGGCCGAATACAGGATATCCGTTTCGGGCACGTCATGCGCGCCGTCGCCCTGGCCGCGTTCGTGCAGCTCCACCTTCGCGTCCGGCAGCGTATCCCAGCCCTCCACGCCGTTGGCGGTGATGTACAGGCCCCGGTCGGACGAATCCGCGGGGTTGAGCCGGCAGACGATCTCGTCGCCGGCCCACAGCTCCCCGTAACGCTGGCTCAAAGTCCACAGGTCGTTCATCTTGAGAGCCTTCCCACGAGATGAGCAGCGTTGCGGTACATGATCGACGCCGCCGTATACAGGTCATCCGCCGGACGCACGATCTTCTGCTGGAACACGGGCGCTATCGTCTGGTTGACGGTCTGGTTGTTAGTCACCGGCTGGCTCAGCATCATCGGCGAGGGCTTGTAGAACCTCTCGCGCGGAATCTGACGGCGGTTCATGGCCGCGTACAAATCGGCACCGTAATAGTCGACCGATTTCACGTTGCTGACGAATTCGCCGCTTTTGACGCGCGCGTTCAGCAGGGTGATATTGTCGTCCCCCGTGTAGGTGGCCTTGCCGGGCAGCAGGCCCTCGATGACACGGCCGCCAGTGGCGTAGCCGCGCATCGAAACCCCATAACCGGTGAACAGGCCACCGGTCTTGCCGGTTGGTATGTTGCCCATCGCGCCCTTCGGGCGATAACCGCTGCTGGAATACGTGCCGCCTGAGGAATCCTCGTATTTGCCATGGATGGTGAACCATTTGTCCGCGATCTGCATGTTGTTCAGGCCTTGGAGCACTCCGATGGCCTGATCGTCGTTTGCATAGATATAGCCGGTTTTCGAGTCGATGGTCCAGCCGTTCGCTTCGGCCACCTTGGCCAGCATGCCGCTGTTGTCCCCCTGCAGCAACCCGGTTTTCGGGTCGATGGTGGCACCTGCGGCGATGGCCATCGCATAATCGAACTGGGTCTTGTCCAGATCGAGTTTGCCGGTTTTCGGGTCGATGGTGGCTCCGGTGGCGTCTGCGATCTTCTGCATCAGGTCGGTGTTGTCGCCGCTGATGCGCACGGTCTTGTCATCGATTTTCTCGGCCTTCAATTTCACGTCATCGAGCGCCTTGCTGGCATCATCGGTGATCTTGATTTTCAGGTCGATGCCCTTGGCGGCGGCATTGCTCAGATTCTCGACGCCTTGACGCAGTACATCTGCCTGACTGCGGGTCAGGCCGTAACGGTCGGCGAGAGCGCCTGCGGCTTGTTCGCTCATGCCTGCGGCGTGGGCGTTTTCGATGAAGGCTTTGCGGGCCTGTTCGAGTTTGTCTCCGGCTTGTTGGGTTGCTGCTGCGGCGCGGTCGTTGGCTTGGCCTTCCTCAATGATCTTCTGCGCGGTGTCCTGTGCAGTGGAGGCGAGGGATTGCAGGGCGGATTGCGAGTCGTATGCCTGTTTTTCGTGTCCCTGGAGGACGTTGCCGCCTTCGTCGAACACACGCCCGTTTTCCGTGATGCTTTCGTTGAGGTCGAGTATCCCCTGATTGAGTTTGGTGATGGCCTGGTCGGTGGTCAGGTATGTTCCCGGCAGGCTGAGCCAGCCTTTCACAAGGCCGTCGATGGCTTCGGTGAGGTCTTCAGTGCTTGTCGCGGCGCCGTCCGCGCTGTCGGCATAGTTGTCAGTGCCCTCGGCGGCCGTGTCCGCACTGTCCTTCGCCTTGGCGACCTCCGTGTTTGTTTTGCTGACCTGCTCCTTGGCTTTGCCGACCTGTGAGGATAGTTTGCCGTAACTGTCGTTGATGCTGTCGATCTGCATGGCGGACATGTGGCTTTTCGCCTCGTCCAGCTGTTTGTCGAACAGTGCCTGCGCCTTTTTGGAGCCGTCTACCGCTTCGGCGAAGGTACTGTAGTCGATGCCGGCCTTGTCGAGCGCCTCGCCGAGCGAGCCTAGTCCGGTGGCGAACTTGTCGCCGAAGTCCCATGTTTTGTCCTCGCCGCTGGCGATTTTCTTGATGAGGGTTTCGACGGAGCTGCCGGACTGGTTGATTGCGTCGGAGAATTCGCTGATGTTGGCTTTCGCGTCCTGCGCGGATTTGGCGAAGCCCACCAGCAGCGCGCCTGCGACCGTCAAGGCGATGCCCCATGGGCCGCCCAGCGCGGCGAACAGGCCGCTGCCGATGCTTTTCATGCCGTTCATTGCGGTCTGGCCTCGCGTCAGGCCGTTGGCGAGCGTGCCGGCGTTGGTGGACGTGCCGAGCATGGATGTGCCGAGCTGGATGATGCCGTCCTTGAGTAGTGGTGCGGCGGTGATGGCCCGCTGGAACGGGTCCAGCATCAGGCCGAAGTTCCGTGCCGTCTGCGAGCTGCTGGCGTTCAACGGTGCCATGGCGGAGTGCAGGGCGGTGAAGCCGCCACCCAACGCGGTCAGCAGCACGATGGACTGCTGTACGGGCGCTGGCAGTTGGCTAAACGCGTCCACCAGCGTGTCGAGCGTCTGCACGAGGGAACGCAATGGGCCCTGACCGCCCTCGCCCAAAGAGATCATGAGGGATTCGAACGAGCCGCTTAGGTTCTTCAAGTCGCCTTTCAGGTTGTTGTTCTTGGCGGCGGCCTGCTCGGCGGCGAAACCGGATTCGCTTACCGCGTCGGTCCAGTCGGCTATGCCGCTTTCACCTTCCTTGTAGAGCACGTTCGCGGCTCGTACCGCGTCGGCTCCGAAGATGGTGTTGAGCGCGGCGTTGCGCTGCTCCTGGCTCATGCCGGACAGGCCCTGCTGCAGCTGGCCGGCCACGCCGGCGAGTCCGATGAATTCGCCGTTGGCGTCGTACACGTTGATGCCGAGCTCGTCCATGAGGCTCTGTGCCTTGTCGGTGGGGCTGGCCAGTCGTTGGAGCATGGTTTTGAGGCTGGTGCCCGCGTCGCTGCCGATCATGCCGGCGTTGGCGAACGCGGCGAGCGTGCCGGTGGTCTCCTGCATGCTGATGCCCATGCTGTTGGACACCAAGCCAGCCTGGTTCAACGCGAGGCCGAGATCGTGGGCGGAGCCCACGGCCTTGCCTGCACCGGCTGCCAGCGCGTCGGCCACCTGGGTGGATTCCGCTCCGGTCAGGTTGAACTGCTTGAGGGTGGTGGCCATGAGTTCGGCCGCGTCGCCCACGGCCATGCCGTCGGACGCTGCGAGGTTCAACGCGCCGCTCAGACCGCCGGAGAGGATATCCGACGTGCTGAGACCGGCCTTGCCGAGTTCGTTGATGGCGTCGGCGGATTCGGTGGCCGAATATACGGTGTCGGCGCCGGCATCAATGGCGGCCTGACGCAGTTGGGCCATCTCATCGGCGCTGGCTCCGGTGTTGGCTTGCACGGTGCTCATGCTGGCGTCGAAGTCCGCCGCCATCTTGATGGCCGCTACGCCCAACGCGGTGGCTGCCACCCCTGCTGCGGCGATGCCGGTGGTGATGAGCTTCGATTTGCCTCCGGCGGCTTCCATGGTGGTCGCGGCCTTCTGGCTTTCGCCTGACACCTTGGCCATTCCGGCGGTGAAGTTGGACGTGTCCGCGAGCAGGCGGACTGTGATGTTGCGGTTCAACCCGCCTGCCATAGCTGTCTCCTGAGATTCATCTTGGTTTGATTCCCACCGTCAATGCGGACCGCTTCAGCTCGTTCTCGTTCGCATGGTCTTTCTTCCATTCGTCGAGCTTGAGGGACTGCATGAGCGAGATCTGGCAGACTCCGGCCTCGGCGGTGAAATGGAAGGGTGTCTGCTCGTCGTGGCAGACCGAGATGGGCATGCCGCATTGCGGGCACAACGAGTGTTCGTAGTCGTCGAGCGCGAGCATCCATTCGCGTTCGGTCTCATCCCATTCGGTTTCCGGCGTGTAGCCGGTGATGCGCCCATGCTCGTCCCTTTCCACCCGATACGATGGTTCCCAGCCGAGCCAGCGTTTGTAGCTGATGCCGAGCCTCTGGCAGATTCGCAGTTCCCTTACCGTCTGCGGATTATCCGCGAGGCTGATTCGAGTGCGTCTTTTGGGTCGATGAGCTTCGCGTTCAGATCACGGATCGCGTACCAGATCGGAGAAATCTGACCGTCGGACAGTTCGGTCATGACGTTCGCCAGCTCCTCCACCGGGGTTTCCGGCACGGTCTTCCGGGCCATGAGTTTGATGGCGTCGGCGCAGATGTCCTCGATGCGCTGCTTCGGCAGGCCGTTCTCGGTGACGGTGTTCGCCTCGAGCACCTGACGCCACTGGGAGAGCGGCAGCGCCTCCAGCGTGATGCGGATGGTGTCGTCCTTCACCTCGTCGCGCAGCTTGTCGATCTGCTTGGCGATGCGTTTGGCGGCGGCGTTGCCGCCTTCGGTCGCATGCTGCGCCATGGCGCGCTCCAGGTCGGCCCCCAATGCGGCGACCTGTTCGGCCTTCTCCTGATTCAGGATCAGATCGACGTCCACGCGCTTGCGCTTCACTTCCAGAGCCATGATTATCCCTTTCTAAAAGTTTCAGATCGCCTTTCTGAGAACGAGAAGAGAGAATGTCCGTGCGGGGCCAGAAAGGTTTAGAGTCCCCGCACGGAAGAACGGTGGCGGTCTGCCCGCCATTACGGGCCGTTGCCGTCACCGTCAGAGGCGTCAGCTTCTTGCCGAGGCCGCGATCTCCGCCGTCTCGGACTCCCAGCCGGGTGCCTTCGCGAACAGTGGTATCTTGCTGCGGATCATGGTGTTCGCTTCCGGGTTGATGACCTGCTTCTCACCGCAGATCACCGATACGACGGTGAGCTTCTGACCGGCGGCCAGCGGCGCGTCGGTGGCCATGCCTCGACGGCGCACGATATAGCCGGAGGCACCCTCGTGCATGAGTGTGACGGCCTCGTTCTGGGCACTGTGCTCCGTGTTCGTGTTGTCGATGACCTCGATGCTGATGCCGCCGGCGGACTTGCGGCCCGGAGCGCCGAAATCCTGGATCGAGTTCTCGCGCTGGTCGCTTACGGTGTCCTGTGACGGTTCGAAGCTCCAGCCGCCGAGCATGACGTAGTTCGAGATGTCGGTGCCGGCCTCGAGCTCGGCGATGGTCGGTGCCTTGATGTTCTTGATCGTCGGCACCCAGATGGTGGTGATGTTGCCCTCGGCGCTAGTGCCGGGAATCTCTGTACCCAGTTTCATGGCCATGATGTGCTCCTTAAAGCAAAAGGCCACCCCGTATGGGATGGCCTTGAAGACTTTTGGTAAATGATTGGTTGACTATGGTCGGCTCCACGTAAAGCGGAACCTCAAGACGCGCACCTGGTAGCGGCGCGCGGTGTCATCGGCGGTCAGACCGGCCGCGTATGCGCCGGAATCCTCCGTAAGGGTGAGCTGGCCGACCGTGTAGCCCGGCGGCCGGGTGGGGGAGCGGTTCGCCAGCGCGGGGATCAGCATGTCGTCGCACCAGATGTTCACGCTGTCGGCGGTGGTGCTGACGGCGCGAACCTCCAACAGGGCGGAGTGGGCGGTGAAACGCATCGTCTCCGCCGCCACATGACGGTCGGTGGAGACGCGCGCGATGATCCACGGCGGCATCTCCGACTCCAGCGGCTCCTCCTGCCGGTAGATTTTCACGCCGGATGGCATGGAGGGCAGCAGGTCGAGAACCGCATTGGTCAGGTCCATGACGCTCATAATCCGATGGCTCCTATCAGCATGTCGTCGGCCGCGTCTCCCACGTATTCGGCGAGCGTGGGCAATTCCTGTTCGGCGAACTGGTAAAACCAGTGGGTTCCGCCGCCTTTCGCGGTGCCGAAGAACGCGATGTTGGCCAAGTCGGAAGCTCCGCCGTCGCGGGGGCTCACATCCGCATAAATGGTGGTGCCGGTGCTGCCCATTTCGTAGCCGATGCCGATACGGCTGATCGCGTAGTTCGATGATGTCTGCAGGTCGGAGATGACGCCTTCCTTGACGTTTTGCGCGCCCTTCTTCACCGCCTGCGCGACCTTGACCGAAGCCATGGCGTGCGCTGCGGCGACCCTGCGGCCGAAAGCGGTCAGCTCCGAAGCGTCGATTGCCACGTCACTCATTACTGTTGCCCACCTCCTTCACGTTCCACCGGCATGCGGTCGCATGCGACTTCTCGGACTGCATGTTCAACAACCTGAGCTTCCTGCCCTTGAGATTCGGGTCATCGGCCTCGGTTATCTCGCACACGTCACCCGGCAATAAACCCATGGTGCCGTAGGGGAAATGCACGTACATGCTCCACACGGGAGTGACGGCACCCAACGCTTCGACGATGCCGCCCTCCGTGTTCTCGGCAGCCAGACCGCCCGAAGTCTGCACCTTGCAGCGGCCCTCATACACGGTGTTCGCGGCCGGTTCCACCAGTCCCGTTTCGGGGTCGGTGACCGGTTTGCCCATATGGGTGACGCGGCATTGGTCGGTCATCAATGATTCGGCGAGCTGTCGGCCTCGGTTGAGGATGTGCTGCACGTTCATCGGAACACCCCTATGGCGATGCCTCGCATGCCGAACCTGTTGCGGAGGGCTCGTTTCGTGCCCTCGGGCAGTTCGAGTGCGTCGATGATCTCGGAGTCGCCCTGACGGTAGCCGATCTGCACGTCGTCGATTCGCGCGTACGATTCGTCGCGGTGAGCGCCGGGGCCGCCGTTCGACTGCTGGACGAGTCCGGCTGCGACCATGCTGCACACGAGGCGCACGATGTCCGGGGGGATCGGGTCATAGCCGGCGAGCATGGTGACGGTGATGGAGCGGGGGACCATGTTCGGCAGGCTCCACAGGCTTTCCCTGTACAGGGCGTTGCCGAGCAGTTTCCAATCACCGGTCTGCTCGCCGTCCATGAGCACGCGGCTCACGGAAATCACGGGGCGCATGGGCAGGTCGAGCCTGCGTGAGGTTTCGCCGGGGATGGTCACCGTGTATTCGCCGCGTGTGATGGGGCACCCTGCGGCGTCGCGCACCGCTGCGGAAACCGATTCGAGCAGCTTGCCCGCGAGCTTTTCGTCCGCGTATTCGATGCCGTATGAATCAAGGTCCTTGATCGTTGCCAGCGTGTCCATGAGCCCCCCTTATGCGGTTATTCGGCTTCGCCCACGTAGGGCATGGCCTCATAGCTGCCGGCCATCACTTGCCCACCTTGAAGTGTACGGTGGCCAGCGCTTCGGGGCGCACGACCTTCGCGCCGTACAGGTGCAGCCCCTTGACGATGTCGTCGAAGCCCTTCTCCTTGCGGGTGGCCTCGACCTTGGCGATCTGCTCCGCGAACGTGGTGGCCGCGTTGGTGCCGGCGATGATGACGTTGCCCTCATCGGTCGGAGACTGGGTGGAGCCGCCCTTGGCTGCGGGAGCGTTGTTGGACTTGAGGATGGTCATGCCCGCGGCCTCACCGACCACGCCGTTGAGCAGCGTGGAATGAGCGGACTCGGCGCCCGCGACGAAACGGCTGTCCTTGCGCAGCAGACCGTAGAAGTCCGGGGTGACGATGACCCAACGGCCCGCGTCGGGCACGTTCTGCTTGTCCAATGCGGTGGCCAGATCCACGATTGTGTCGTACGCCTTGGTGGCGGTGGCGCCGGAAATCGGGTCGAGCTTGCTCTTCGCGCCGGCTGCCATCAGGCCGGCCAGGTACTGGTCGGTCAGGTCGCGCAGCTTGTAGGCGGCGTCCTGGGAGTATGCGGCGGTCAGGTTGTTCATGGCCTGGCGCTTCTCCACGTCGTCGATTTCGAACGCGAAGTACTTGCTCTGGTTGATGACGAGTTCGCCGGCGTCCTTGTCTGTGGCCGGTTCGATGGTGATGTCGGTGTGGGCCGTGTAGTCGCCGATGCTGATGTGCGCGATGCCGGTGATGTGCACGGTGTCGCCGTAGTTGGCGATGTCGCCCTCGTAGTCGCGGTTCACTGCGGAACCGTAGACGAGGTTCTTCTGGAGTTCCAGCAAGATGTTGGCGCTCCACAGTTCGGGGATGAAATTGGTGATGGCCATTTAAGGCCTCCTTCCGTTAGTTGGCTCCGAGCAGGTCCTTCAGTCGTCCGTCCTGTTGGGCTTTGACGATTTCTGCGGGGCTCATGGTTTTCAGGTCGTCTCGGGTGAGCTGACCCTGATGGCGGTCGCCGTCCCGTGTTCCGCTGGGCGGCGTGATGTTCGCACCCGAGGGTGCTTGCTCGGCTTTCCCGAGATAAGGTTTCTGTTCCAGCAGTTCGCCGATCGAATTGGCGATGGCCTGGCTGTCCACGCCGCCGTCAGCCGTGACGGTGAATTTGGACAGGTCGAGGTAGCGCAGGGCGTCGGCCGGGTCGGTGAGCTTGCCGCTGGCTGCGGCGCGGACTTCGGCCTTGAGGATGCGCTGGTTGGCGGCGGCAAGGGCCTCGTCCTTGACGGCCTGCTCCTTCCGGGCGGCCTCGTATTCGGCCTCCTTGCCCTGCAGGGCGGCGATCTGTTTTTCGAGTTCGTCTACCTTGTCGGCCTTGGCGTAGGCTTCGTTCAGTTTCTTTTCGAGGTCGCGGTTGACTTTCCGCTGGCCCTCGAACTTCGACTGCCAATCCTCGCCGCCGGTGTTCTCCGGCTTCTTGGCCTCGTTGTCGTCCGAATTCTGGTTCTGGTTTGCGGGATCCATGTTCTTCCTTTCGATTCGCTGGATCATTGCTGGAAAATCTGGCCGCCGGAGGTGACCCATCGGCGGTATTCGCGTTCGCACTGGGCCGCGATTTCGGGGGTGAGGGGCATGCGGCCATCGTTGGGGTTGCGTCCCTCCAATACGGCCTCGTAGCGGAGCTTCGCGGTCTGAACGCGCTTCTCGGCGGCGGTCAACAGTTCGACGCGCCCCTGCCGGTACGTGTTGTCGTGCAGCCACATGCCCTTGCGGATCTCGGGCACCTTGCCGCGCCAGTCGTTGTCCACGAAATATCCGTTGGCCTTCAACGCGGCTATGGTCTTCTCCCGGTCGCCTCCGGTCAGCGAGTAGATGCCGTCGATGGACAGGCGGCGTTTCATCCTCCGTCCGGACTGCTGGGCGTATTGCATGCTGGCCCACCCGTATCGGGTGGTGCCCTCGCTGGTGGTCAACGCCGTATAGCCTTTGCCCACCCTTTGCATGCCGCGTTTCGAGTTGACGACCTGGTAGATGTCGGCGCCATCGCGGATGGCCTGCGCGTAATTCGCGCCGAAGCGCTTGTCCTGCTCCTCACGGGAGAGACTTTTGAAACCCTCCATAGGGTCGCTGATCCACCCCTGCTGTTTGGCCATGCCCTGGCTGCAGGGCACGTGGCGGCCGTGGCAGTGAGGGTGGCGCAGGAACCCCTCGTTGAATCGGAACCATTTGCCGGCCAATATCATGCACCTGTCGCAGCAGGTGGCGGATTCGACGCGGATGTAGCCGACCTTGGGACGGCTGGCGATGTCCAGTGACTCCGCCTGGCGGGCGGTGTCCATGACGGCCAGAGAGGTGAGCATGACCAGCAGGTTGCGCCCATATTCCAATGCCTCCAACGGCGAGCTGCCGGTGCGTATCGCGTGCAGGGCGGCGAACACGGGGGATTGGAAGTAGGATGCGATGTCGAGGCCGGACGGAGCCCAGCCCGCGAATGCGTTCGGGTTGGCCAAAGCATGGGGAGTGACGTACACGCCCTGTTCGGCGAGCATCATGCCGCTCGCGTCGATGGCCGTCTCCGCCGACTTGGTTTGGATGGTGGAGAACAGGGTGAGGAAGTCGCGGCTTATCGACTTCCACGACGCCTGGATGTTATTGGCGTCGACCCTGTTCCATGTTCTGCGCGCGGCCCTGTCCGCCGCCAGCTCCAACGTCGCCAGCCGTTTCTGACTGTAGGCCAGCACCTGCGATTCGACCGCCATCAGCGCCTCCGATCTGCAGGGCACGGTTCAACGATTCGAGTTCGGGGTCGGCCATCTCGTCGGCGCGCATGCGCATGATGCGCTGCACCTCGTCCGAGCTTTGCCCCATCTGCTCCGCGACCCATTGGATCGGGAAGCCGAGCTGCTTGTATTTGAGCATCGCGTCCGCCATCAGGGTTTCGCTGCGATACTGCGGGGTCGCGAACTGCACCTTGGAGTCGGCGATGATGTCCGCCTCAGCCACGTCGTTCTCGTAGCGCATGGCGATGCTGCAGATGTCGCGGATGGGGGATTTCAGGAAGCTGATGCGTTCGATGGTCTTGGATACGAGGCCGGCTTCGGCGACCTCGTAGCCGGTGGCCGGAACCTCCGCGTTCGTCAACAGGTAATGGCCGGGGGTGCGTGTTTCGGCGGCGATATGCTCCACCGCTTTTTCGATGACCGGGATGAACACGTTCAGGTTCGAGCTTGACCATTCGCCCAGGTTCACGTTGTCGCCGGTGAACTGGTAGATGCGCTCCAGCACCTGCTTGTCGAGTTCGATGGGCTTCTCGCCGACCTGCTGTCCCTCCTCGTTGTAGACGGGCTCGACGAGCGGGTCTCCGCCGAGGATGACTCGTGCCGGCAGTGAGGCGTAGTCCAATGCGTTCAGCAGGTAGGCCCATACGACGTTGACCGTGTCCTGCATCGATTCGACGTGCGCGATGTCGCTGATCGGCGCATTGTCCAATAGCATCTGGTTGCGGAACTCGCGCAGGGGGATCGTGTCCAGACCGGTGGGCTGAGGGTCATTCATCTTCCAGCCGTACACGTCGGGCGGCACGCGCTGGTCGGTCAGATCGAGCATCTTCTTGCGTTCCATGCTGACCGTCCAGCCGGGCAGCATGAGGGTGCCGTACTCCTTGTCGTCGCCCTGCTGGATGAGGAACCCGGCTGACGGCTGGCCGGTGCGCGCATCGTAGATGACTGCGGCGCTGTCCGGGTGCTCGAACGTGATGCGGGCCCTGCCGTCGACCTGCGTGACCAAAGCGAACGCGCGGCCCGTGGTGGTCATCATCAGCGCGGCTTCCTGAAGTCCGCGTTCGAAGTCGTTGCGGTCGAGGCATTTCATGATGCCAGTGCCGAGCTTCACGTCATCATAAGGGACGAAGCCCTTGAACTTGATGCGTTCCACTGGGGCCTGCGCCACGGGGAGGCACCAGTTGTCGGAGAAGTCGGAGAACCGGTCGCTCATGTAGCGCTTGAATTCCTTGGACGCGAACTTGAGCTTGCCGCGTTTGCCCAAGACGTAATCGGTGTGGGTGCCGATGCTGGGTCGACGGAACTGGATCTTATCGGCCAGTCGGTTCGCCAATGAGGACAGTTCCTGCTGGCTGTAGTCCATCAGTACCTCCTTCTGGTCGATGATCCGGTAAGCATGTAATTGTGTTTGCGAGCGCCCCAGCCGGCGGCTCGCGCGTCGCATGCGGCTTCGTGGGCGAGCACGCTGGTCACGGCGGCGTCTATCTTCCTGTTCTGCTGGGGTTTCGCCAGCCCGTAGCGTTCCAGGGTCTTGGCGACCTTTCGCGCGTTCATCATGTGGGTGCGAGTGACGGGGCAGCCGTCCTGTGTGATGCGATGTGTGGTCAGGTCGGCTTCGAATCGGCGCAATGCCTCGTAGACGGCTCCGATGCGGGAGCTGCCCGACATGCTCCATGGCATGAATTTCTTCGGCCCGTAGGCGCGATCCCATGCTTCTATCTCCGATTCCCATGACAGTTCGTCGCGGAAGCCGGGGTCGCAGTAGGCGCGTTCGATTTTGTAGCGGTCGTTGAGTTCCGCCCATGCTGCGGATACCTCGGCGCGGGGGATGCGCCCGCCCCACTGCTTCGGGTTCCAGATGGTCGCACGCCGGTCGGGCCCGTATCGGGGAGTGAATATCAGCCCGTCGAGGGTCTCCATCTTGATGCATGTCCAGTCGTCGTTCTCCGAACCGTCGAAGCCCGCGCATACGCGCGTGCCTTTTGGCGGGTTCGGCAACCAGAGTTCATGCGCCGGCATAGCAGCTCTCCCACAGTCCGTCTTCGAGCCATGCGCCGCCGCCCTGCACCAGACGGTTCCCGAAGAACCGTTCCGCTTGGGTAGGGTCGGTCTTCATCAGCGCCTTGGCTTCCGATTCGATGGAATTAAGGTCGACCCACGGGGAGCCGCGATACACGTATTCGAGCATCTTCAAGCGTTCGGATTTCAGATTGAAGTCCAACGGCCGGCCGTCGCGGTGACGCAATGATTTCGCGAGATCGGGGTTCCGGTAGAACACGAACACGTCGTCCTCGGCGTTCTCGAACACCTGCTGCGCGTAACTGTCCTCGCCCGGATCCCACGCGTTCGTCCACGCATGCGTGCGGCCGCCCATGCCGGCGGCTCCTCGGCGTTGCGTGGTGGCGACCGCTATCATGCCGTTCGACTTCGTGTACAGGCCGGCCTCGTCCTGTTCGGCGTCCGTGATCGGATTGCCCAGACGGGATTTCGCCGAGGCGGTGACCACGTCGATGCGATCCAAGTCCAAGGCGTCGGCCTCGCCTTCGCGCCCCGGCTGCAATATGCGGATGAAGGTGTCCCTCACGCGCATGAGCTCCTTGAGCGGGCCCAGCAGGATCGTCGCCACGAGAGGACGGTAGATGTTGCGTACCTGTTCCTCGGAGTTGGCGGTCAGCTGGATGAGCGGCGACGGATGCCGGCGGCCTTTCGGCTCGCCCGGATTGTATGGCCACTCCCAGCCGCACGGGCAGCCGTTGTCAGCGCAACGGTACACGTCGCCTTCCTGTGCCCAGCCATCGAAGATGGTGGGCCCGCAGCCCTCGGCTGCGGTGAAGAACGCCGTGCATGGCCCCTTGCCCCATTTCTGCGGTCCGACGGTCAACGTCATTCGATAGGTGAATGCCTGGTTGAGTACCATCGGGTTGTCGACGGTGACTTCCTCGGGCGGCACATATGGGGCGTCCACGCGGATGCGCCAACGGTTCGCCGCCAGCCAGTACTGCCAGTCGGACAGCACCACCGGACGGCCGCGCAACGGGCCGTCAGGCTGCCGGCAGTGACGTTCGATCCACGCGCACACCAGATGCCCCAACGTGGGGAAGTCGATGAGCCATGAATCCTCGTCAGCCATTGCCGCTCATCCGACGCTGGTACACATGCCTCGTCTCGTCCATGGGAGAGCGTTCGGCGGCCGATTCCCGGTTCAGCTCCTTGGCCCTGCGGCGCGTGAACTCCGAATCGACGGGCTTCCGCTCGGGCTCGGCCTCGATCTTCCAGCCCAACGCCTGCAATCCGGCGGCGCTCATGCCGACGCGGTCGGAGATGCGCAGCAGCACGGTCAACGCCGTGGGTGCCGGCGCGATCTCGCATGCGGTGGAAAGCCGCGCGTACAACGCCAGTTCCCGGATCATCCACTTGAACTGGGGCAGATGCCAGGCGCGTGCCTGAGGCAGCTTCCACAGCCACTTCCACTTCTCCGCCTCAAGCCTGCGGACGCGCTCGTCATCGGCGGGCTCCAAGGGCCATTCCGGCGGCTTCATCCGGCACTCGGTGTTCGGCAGGCTCTGCAATGTGTATCCGAGCCTGCGGCTCTTCTCGCTGTTCGGGTCCTTGGCCGGCCCGGAGCGTACTCGTTTGCCTCCACTTGGCATGATGTTCACCTCTCGTCATGGCCTTGCGCCCTAGCGACAGATCGACGGGACCGCCATCGCGGCGGCCCGCCAGTGATGTTTGAACCCTGCGCACCCGTCAGACAGCTCACCGGCGGTTCAGGCAGGGGTGGTCGATACCCCACCCCCCTGGGTGTTGCCGGTCGTTTTTGCGGGGATGTGCGGCTGCTGATTGTTTTTTACTGTTTGGTATTGAAGCCTGCTGGTCTTGTTCTGCCGGTTTTCACGTCGTGGCATTGTTTGCACAATCCTCGTCCGAACTTCGGGTCGTTCGGATTGAGTCGCATGTCTATGAGTTCGATTCGCTCGTATGGATAATGATCCGCGATTGTGCTTGGTTTTCCGCAGAGCCCCTTGTGTTTGCCGCAGCCTCCGTGCTCGGGGTCGCCGGGGCATGTGCAGTATGGGTCTCGTGCGAGCACCTGCCTGCGAAACGATTGATGTCCCTTGGTGTTGTATGGGTTGCGTCCACGGGTACGGGTGCGGTCCCGTTGGGCTCGGGTGCAGGCGTCGCATTTGCGTGCCGGTGTCTCGATGAGGTTCGGACATCCGGGTGTCGAGCAGACTCGCCAGCTCATGTGTGCCTCGCAGTCATTGTGTCCGTTGGCGTGTCTTGGTGTCCTCGGCTTGCATATCTATAGTTATTGTGTTACTATAGATATGTCAGCCAAGAAAAGGAGGTGAACATGGAACAGATCGCGGAGCTGCTCAAGGCCATCGGGGAGTTCCTCTCCGGATTGGGTGCGGCACTCGCACCCATCGCCGCCGTGGCCGTCGCATTGATTGCGAAGAGCAAGCCGCGAAAGCCGCTGAACAGACGGCGCAAGCGGTAACAAGAGCCGTGGATTCCGGATAATCGTACTATCCAGAGCCACGGCTCCACTCCCAACTATTCCATGGAACATCATGAACGGCAAGATAGGAATCATCGCACTCATGTTCGGAGTCGTCAGCCTCGCGCTGGCCATCGCATCCCAGAGCGTACCGGCAGGTGTGTTCGGAATGTGCTCGGGCGTGCTGGGTTATCTGGCAGGAAGGGCAAGCAATGGCGACTGAATATCTCGGCGTCAAGCAGGTCGCAGAACGCCTTGGCATCACCAGTGGCGGCTTGCTCAACCTCAAGCTCCCTGAGCCCGACGCCACGATAGGGCGCACGCGCGGCTGGTTGCCTGAGACCATCGATGAATGGAACGCTCAACGTCCGGGACGTGGTGTCGGAGGGGGGAGACCACGCAAAAACAAAGCATAGATACGCGAAAACCCAGCCACATGAGCTGGGTTTTTCGACACTAATCCACTGACATTATGCGGTCACAGTTAGCTCTTTGTCAAGTCCGCCACTGATGACGAGCCGGTAGACGCTGCTGTATGAAATGCCTTGGGGCGTGACATCAAGCTTGCCTCGGGATTTCCACACGGTGAGCGTATGCCTTTTGACGGTGATTCCCGCGTCGGTGAACGCCTTGGCTATATCCGCCGCGCTACCTCGTTTCGAGTCGTCCCAGCAGAGTTTTTTCAGTCGTCGGAGTTTGACGGTCTGCACTCGCTGTTCGGTGTTGCAGACGGGGCATGTGACCCATTGGTCGTTGGTTCCGGCGGTTAGCATGGTCTCGCATAGTTCGCAGGTGCCGATTTCGCGGCGTTGCTCTGGCGGGTCCAAAACCGTATCGACCTTGCGGGCAAGGTCGTTGATGACGTGCATGTAGAGGCCGGCGTCCGCGACCGTGGTGAGTTTGGGATGTCCGGCGCATGCGATGAGCGTGGCCATCAGATCCTCGTTGCGTTTGTCTTTGCGCCAGTCCAAGGCATCGATTCCGTCAAGACGATGCCATAGTTCGCGGGCCGTGGCGTCGAGCATGTCGATGAGGTCGAGCACGTCGAGCCTGATTGGCGTCGGGGGAGTGGCCGTCTGGATCCTGACCGGCGAATGCTCTCCCGGATGCAGTGTCGCGTCGAGGCTGTCATGCAATGGCGTGACATCATGCGCCAATCGCAGGAGCGTGCCGGCGAAACGCATCTCGCATGCTGCGCACAGTGAATACCCCTCTTCGGTTATCGTCTTGCAGTTCTGGCAGTTCATGCTAAGCCCCTTCCGGCTGGTCGGCTAGAATAATGCTTGCTTCTCATCGCCCTGGCCGACCACGGTTGGGGCTTTCTTCTCATATTTGAGCCGCGAATAAGGCATGTCCCAGATGCGTTTGAATTCATCGAGCTCCCTTTTCGTGAAGTTGCGTCCGCCCCACGGCTTGCCCGGCGGACGGTCTCTTTTCGGCGGCTTGAACGGCTTGACGCTCACTCTTGCCAAGCGGCACATGTGACCAGCGAGGTATTGGCCGTCAGGCCTGATGCCCGCACTCCCGCTCACGCTGCGCAGCAACGGATAGCCGACTGATGGCAGCCAGACAACCCGCGTCAACGGGCGGCCGAGGATTATCGCCACCGTCAGGTCATCACCCTCCACAAGTCCGCAGTCCCACGACTCCCACACGCTCTCCCTGTCCTGAATCACATACAGGCCACACCCCTCGCAGACCGTGACCACGAGCGGGCTGGATTTCGGGATGAACGCGCGAAGCCATGCTGGTTTGCGTTCACGGGCGCGTGGCCTGCTCACTCCTCCATTGCCTTTCTTCTTGCCGCGTCGAACGCGATTCTGATGATGTTCTCCATCCACGCGCCGGGGAGCGTGATGAACTTTCGGGTTTCGGCCATGGCGGCGGCAATCTCCTCTTCGGTGATTTCGCGTGACGCTCCGGCCTTGTATCCTCGTCCCCACGCCCACTGCAGGTCACTGTCGATGTACGACGGGTCACGCTGCTTCTGTGCCTCGATTTCACTGCTGATGATGCTCATTCGTTTCCTCCGTTTCGTTGTTGAGTGCCGTTTCGATTCGTATGCACAGGTCGACGGCTTGCTGCCATCCATTCCGATAGCCGATGACGAACGCCTCGGCCGGACTGTCGTTTCCCAGACCCGATGAGGCCAATGCGTCGAGGGCCTGTTGGGTGAGGTCAATCGGTTCGCCCATGATTTGCCTTTCTGTGTCGGCGTTCCTGCCTCCACACATTGTGCAGGATGAAGAACATTTTGATCGTGCTGATTGATTCCCAGAATCCGTCTCGCGGGTCGTAGCACCACCATTGACCGCAGATCGGGCAACGGTAGTAGCATCCTGGCCCGTGCGGGTCACATCGTTGGCTCATGATTCCTCCGCGTCGCTCATGAGATGCAGGGCCCATCTGCCCAAGGCGTCCAATACTGGTTTCCGCACGGATTCGTCATGCAGCATGCGGGGATGGCATCTGTACAGGGCTGACTGCCCTTCGTCTTCGACGCTGCCGAGGGTGACTGTGGTGCCGTCGCCCTGGTCAAGCATGATTCTGATTTTCTTCATGATTTCTCGCTTTCAGTGGGTGCAGTGTTGGCAGCAAGGTTGTGGGTGGCTGAGGCAGATCCGCCTACTGAGTCCGCAGTTCGCGCAGGGTTCTTTCCATATGGGTGAGTGGGTGTTTCCCATGGTGTTTTTCCTTTCTGTTGGTTACGGCGTGTCGGGAACAACTGCAAGGGTTTTCGACTGTTCCCGAGGGGTGCATCCAGTTGTTCCCGGTAGAATTGCGCCACGGGGCGCAATTATTTCTACGGGAACAGCTAGCTGGCTTATGCCGGTTGTTCCGGGAACAACTGGGAACAACTGGGAACAACGGGAACAACTAGATTTCGAGATGGTTTTCCTTGTCCAATTCGTTCGCCTCCTCCCTGCTCATCCGGTCCACGAAAGCGTCCGATTTGGGGTCGTTCATCTGCCGGTATGGTCTGACGCTGGCGTAGATGTTCCGGTTGTTGCGTCCGGAGCGGTTGCTGATCCATCCGCCTTCGAGCAGCCGGTTGATGGCGGTGAGCACGGTGGTCTTTCGCGCGCTTGACCCGTCGTCCTTCAGCAGTTCGATGATTTCGGTCTGGTTCGGCTCCTCGGGCGCGTTCTCGATGATCCGGCTGATCTTCTCCATAAGCCCGGTGGGTCGTTCGAGGCCGCGCTGTCGTGTGGTTTCGTCGCTGGGCATCATGTTTGGTCGTGCGATGGTGACGCGCATGAGTTTCGGGTCAGTGCTGTTGATTTCGATTCGTGCGGCTTCGCGCAGGTGCGAGCCATTCGAACTCCAACTGACGGCGCAATGCTCCTCGATCTCCGAGATTCGGTCTTTGCCTGATTTGATGACGATGGTGCCTTTCACGCCCTTGCCGACAGGTTTGGTCATGTCCACGCTGTAGCTGATGCCGTCGATGAGGGCGAGTTTCTGCATGCTGCCGCCCGCGTAGCGTCCCCGGTTGTCTTTGGACTTGACGACGTGGTCGATGAGCACGACCGCTGGCCCGCATGCCGAGATGAGTCGGGGCATGGTGTTGTACCAGGCTGCGATGTCGTCGCCGCTGTTGCTGTCGAGGCCCGCGTAGGCGAGGCAGCTGGTGACGCCGTCGATGATGGCGAGCGTGGCGGTATCGGCGTAGTCGAGGGTTTCGCGCCAGCCGCCGAGGCTGGTGGGGCTGCTGGGCTTCGCGGACGGGCGCACGTAGTGCAGGTGACCGATGATCTGTTCGCCGGATACGCCGAGCAGCAGGAGGCGTTTGACCACGTTGCGTGCGGAATCCTCGTAGTCGATGTAGATGACGTCACGGTCTGCCTTCAATTCCTGCGCGGTGGCGATTTGGGCGAGCATGCTTTTGCCGCAGCCGGGTTCGCCGTGCAGGTCGTTGACCGCGCCCCTATAGAAGAGGCCTTGGCCGTCCTCTCGTTGGAACACGGTGGGCGTGGGCGGCAGTTCAATGCCGGAAGCGAGCTGGGTGAGGTCTTCGAACTGCCAGCTGGAGGAGGCGTTTTTACTTGCCTCGTGACTTTCCATTGAACCGTTTTGAACCGATGCGACGGGTGTTGAACCGGCTTGAACCGGCATTGTTCCAGTGTTTTGAACTGCTTCCGGGTGACTTTCCTCCATTTGACTCGCAGCCGCGTTTTGGGTGAGTTCGTCGAACTCGCCGGGCGTCATGCGTTCGATTTTCGACTGCTCGCACGGATCCACATGCGATTGCACGCCGTTGACCTTCTCCATCGCGCCGGAGAGTATCGCCGCCCATTCGCGTGCCGCCTCACGCTCCTTGCCCGGACGGTCGGGTGCTATCTCGGCGATGAACCGTGGTTTGAGCTGGTTGATGGCGTCGAGCGCGCCGCGATGGCCTTCCTGCGCGAAGTTCACCAATGCCCATACGGCCTGCAACGTGGTGTCGTGGCGACTGCCTTTGCTGGCCGGGTTTGACAGCGTTTTGTTCAAAAATGTGTTGATGGCTTTGCACATACGGGTGTCGTATGTGCCGGTTTCGTGTGAAATCAGGGTATTGAAGGCTGGTTTCGGCGTCGTATGCTCCGGTTTGCGCAGGTAGTCCACCCACTTCCATGGCAGTGTCGCCAAGTCGCTGATGTGGGGGAGTGTGCTGGCGAATGTGCCGCTTGGCGTGTACCAGCAGTACATTTCGCCGCTCGGGTGGATCGACGGCCAGACCACGGAATACCGGTGGCCGGGTTGCAGGATGTCGACTCCCTCGATGGCTCCGCCCTTCCATGCGAGGCCTTCGGGCACTCGGTAGAACAGGTGGCGTGCCGGGCTGTCGATGCCGTGCGACGTGCTGCTCCACGTGGCCGGCAATGCTCCCAGCTCCTGGCTGAGTTCGCTGATGCCTTTCGCCCCGTCTGCCTTGACCTGGTGCCCTTGTTCGGCGTCGATGTCCAGAACCAATACGCCTTCGGGGATGACGATTCCCGTGTTCGCGTTCGGGGCCGCCTGCGACCAGAGCCGTATCTGCTCGTCGGTGACGGGTTTGCGGCTGCGTCCAGTGAAACCGCTGGGTGGTGGGGTCTTGCGGCCTTCCGGCAGGGGGATGACCTGCATCCAGCCCGCCGCACGGTACAGTGGCGCGGCTGCCGCGTATCCGTAGATGTCGGTCATCCTTGAAACTCCTTTGATGTGATGTGAATATGTGTGGTGCCGTGCACGCCTTTGCATGCGTGCCGGCCGCTTGGATACGGCTACGGCGGTCGGGACTGGACTCAGTCCTTGTCGGAATCCTTGCTCTTGTGCCAGCCCAGGAGCACGAGCCTCCCGCTCATGAGCTGCAGGCTTTCCGAATCGACGTCACAGAAACCGACCTGATCGGAGGCGAGGGAATCCATGTCCTGCATCAGCTCGATCCACTGGTTCTGCAGATGTTTCAGAAGCTTGTCCACTAGAACTCACCCGTTTCCGGCATCTGTTCGGAACCCCCGTGGTTCTGTGGTTGCGCCTGGTCGGTGACGGCGGTGACCGCTTCGACAGGCACGCCCAACAGGGCGGCGATCTCCTGCGGCGGCTTGCCCATGGCCTTCAACTGGTTGACCTTCATCGGATCAGCCTGCGGCTGCTGTGGTTGGCCGAGCTGCACCGGCTGGACGGGCTGCTGAGCCTGTGCCGGCGGGTTCCACAGGTCGACCGGAGCCGGCTGATACCCCTGATTCGGGGCCTGTGCCGCCTGCTGTGCGGCGTACTGCTGCTGCGGGTAACCTTGCTGGGGCTGCTGCTGGAAGGGCTGCTGTGCGGGCTGCTGGGGCTGGCCCATGGCGAGATCGGCCGGCGACTGGTGTTCGATCACGTATTCGAACAGTTTCGGCGGCTGTGGCAGATTGCCCTGCGGCCCGTAGCCGGTGAACGTGGCCGTGAACCGGTCGCCCGGTTTGACCTCACCGGCCTTCTTCAAACCGGCGTTGCGCAATGCCTGCAGCCATGCGCGGCGCTGCACGCCCCACCCCTTGATATAGACGGTGCGGCGTCCGTCATCATCCTCCACGTTCGGGTCGATGATGCCGGTGTCGATGGTGACCAATACCTGCAGGCGAGGCGAGCCGTCGTTCCAGAACGCCGGCTGCTTGGTCTGGAAGTCACGCACCTGGTTCGCGGTCACGTTCTCGATGATGCCGGTCACCCTCGTGCCCGGCATGCTGTCCTTCGTGAACGCGGACTTGCCGGACTGCGAGTCGATCTGGTTGAGCATCTGCTCCGCGCTCATCTTCGGAGCCATCGGAGCCGGCTGATAGCCGCCATACTGCTGCTGGCTGTAAGCCTGCTGTTGCGGATATCCCTGCTGGGGATAGCCGTACTGTTGCTGTGGTTGTTGACCGAACATTGTGTTTCCTTTCGTTATTCGGTGAACTGGTATTCGGATTCGATTGGGGGGATGAGTTGGAGCCATTTGTCGGGCACGTCCGGCCACGGCTTCTCGTCGAACTCGGGGAGCGCGCTCATGTCCGGCCACACGCGGCCCTTGCATGAGAAGCACTTGTCGGGGCCAGCCGCGGGCAGTTGCTTTATCCAGCTGTCGCGCACCTCCGCGCCGTCCGCCTGTTCGATGATGTCCATGAGGTTGACGAGCAGTTGGGCTCGGGCCAACGCCCATTTGCCGGGCTTCGTGTCGAACCTGGTCTCCCATGGCAATGCGTCACCCAACGAGGTCTTGTTGCGGGGCAGGAAGTAGATGCAGTTGCGTTCCACCCGCTCGCCCTCGTTCTGCAGTCCCATGCCGTAGAGCGAGGCCTGCACCCGATACTGCTGGCTGGGGCCGTGCGCCTTGACCTTCGTGACCGTGGTGTTGCCGACGATCTTCCAATCGATGGTGCTATGGGTTTTGCGATCCCAGAGGTCGATCGATCCGGTGACGTCGTAGCCGCCGTGCAGGCCCTGCAATCGGCCTACGGTGACCCGGTACTCCGGGCGCCACCGTTCCGCGAGACAGTGCACGTTGTCCTCGCTCGTGTACGGGAACTGGGCCGCCGGCTCCCCGTTCAGCTCTCGGAACATGGTCTCGAAATGCGCGTGCACGCATGTGCCGATGAACGGCAGCCAGCCCGGGGAGCGTCGCTCCGGCCAGCCCGCCAGTTTGGCTGCGAGACAGTGCACGCAGTCCGTTCCCAGTTCGGATGGGCCTATCTCACGTTGCAGTTCGCGTGGAGCGTTCTGGATGTCGTCCTCGATGAGCTGGCGGATCTCCGGCCATAACCTGGGTTCCTCCATCGTGTCCACCCGTGTTTTCGGCGTGGCTGGCGGCTTGCCCATGCCGGGTGCCGACTGCGTCATGGGCGGCACGTCGACGGGTATCGCGTCACCCTGCTGTTGGGCTTGTGCGACGGCGAGAATGGCGTCATTCATGCTCATGGTTCTTCACTTCCTTGAGAAGGTCGTCGATCTGTTTCTTGATGTCGCCCAGTGCGGTCTGGCTGAGCCGTATAATGGCCACCGCCTCGTCCGAATTGTCGAAGCGCAGCGTGTAGGTGCGGTCGCCGTCCTTCGCGATGGTTACCGGCATGCTGCCGAAGGCCATCGAATGCACGGGGAAGCCGGTCTTGCCTTGCGTCTCCAGTTCGCGTATGGCCTTGTGGATGCGTCTGGCGACGGTGAGGCCCAGCTCGTCGAGCTGCTCGGAACGGATGACGTACAGGTCGTCGGTCAGCTCGTTGCCGTCCTCGTCACGCAGGTCGTAGTCGGCGATAACGCTTTCCACGATCTGGGCGATGCCCAGGCTGGACAGTTCCGCGCTCATGAGACCACCACCATAGGCTTGCCGCTCATCGCGTAATCGGCCACCGCGTCCGCCGACAGCAGCTTCTCCAACTGGCTGAGCGGCCGCGGCCGCAACTGGTAGGCTCCGGGATACTTGGTGGCCGGGTAGGCTTTTTCGAACGTGCCGGCGTTGATGCGGCGCGCGCCCGGCTTGACCTGCACCTTCAGGTTGCCGGCCTGGTAGGTGCCGGCCGGATGCGAGTCGAGGATACGGGCCTTCAACTCGTCGACCTCCTCCTGGCGGATGGCGATCTCGGCCTGCAATTCGACGATGCGCGCCGCCTGAGCTTCGAATAGGCCCTGGCGCAACCCCTCGTCGGGATTCTTGGTTTCGACTTCCTTGAAATCGGGGGGCAATACTTCATTCGCAGTCATTTGATTTGCCTTTCACGATGATCTGGGCGTGGGTGGGATACCACGCCGTCTGATGTTTGGTCTGATTCGTATGCCGGTTGCAGCAGGTGACCGCCTCGTCCAGGCCGGTGGGCCTGCCGAGCGGACCGCATGTCCTGCAACGCGGCATATAGAGACGCCGGTCAGGCATGGCACTGGGTCCCATGGAAACGTGGGTTGCGTGGAATGCGACGCCTATGCTTCGGCGGTCGGGCCGCCAGCCTTTCAAGCTCACGCTGCTTGACTTCGGCCTCCACAAGTTCGGCCATCGCCTGACGCGGGTTGCGCAGCAGCCGGTTGATCGCCGCACCGGCCTTCACGACCTCCTGCGCCAGCTCGCTGGTCTTGTTCAGGATTCGCAGCTTGTCGCCGGCAATCGTCTCGTCGCCGAACTTCTTCGACACCTTGCCGATGTAGGTCGCGGCCGCATCCGTGATTTTCGAGGAGACCGGCACGAGGTCGGCGATGTCCGCGGACAGGTCCTCGTCATCGATCAACGTCTCCTGTATCATCTTCGGCTGCTTCATGATTGTCTCCTTTCCTCCGGCTCCCATTCCGGGAGCGGTTTGATACTGATATAGAGGTGCGGCTCGTACTCATGCCCGCAACACGTGTACGGGTCGCCGCTCTTGCGCTTCCGGTAGCGGCCCTTCGACCCGTAGACCCATAGGTCGGGCATCCGCTTGCTGGCGTGGCTTTCGACGACCTGCGCGTCATCCACGTAGGCGACGCCGTTCAGTGAATCGAGCACCAATTTCAGGAGGTTGTCGAGGTCGGGACGGCCGCGATGGCTCATCCAGAATTCGGCCTCCAAGCGCACGGGGCATTGGAACGGTTTCGCCTGCGGGTATTTCAACCGGAATTCCGCGAACAGGCGTTCCTCCGCCCTGACGGTGCGCTTCGGGGTTATCGCGTGCCCGTTGTAGACGCGGGGCCTGCCCTTCGGCACCGGGTCGCCCGGCAAGCAGAGCGTGAACTCACTTTGTTCCATCGCCACCCCACTTCAAAAGAATCGCGAGGAATATGAGCGGCAGGATGATGGCCAGTATGAGCGAGCCGGTTATCATCCACTGCGGAGTGCCCACCGGGCTGGGGACACGGCTGTGCGTGGTCGCGAAACCCGCCAGCCAGCCCTCAAGGAACGTGAGGGCCAATAATACGGCCGATTTCTGCCCGTCCGTGAACCGTGGCTTGGGACGACGCATATGCCGCTTTTTGCGCAACGCTTCGATGCTCATTCCGCAACCTTCTTGCGCCTGCGTTGGATGGCGCGCAGCAGGGTCAGCGACTGGCTGAGGATCATCGACGCCTCGAACGCCAACTGGTTCTCACCCAGGTCGAACAGGTACTGTTCGAGCGAACCTGCAGCGTCATGCACGTCACTGGCCACATCGACGGCGTGCTGCCACTGATCGACCGGATGGAACAATCTTTCCTCCACGGTGTCCTTGTCCGGCTCGCATGCCGGACAACCGCACTTGCCGGTCTCCGGCTGGCGCGTCTCCCCGTCCAACTCCTTCTCCAATTCGACCTCTCCTTCCTCAAGCAGCCGCTCCATGAGCTCCTTGAAAGACATTCCCTTCGGAATCTCCATGCCGATGGCGTGGACTTCGGTAATCTTGTGTTCTGACATCACTTGTCTTCCTTTCAATGTGATCGGTGATGTTGGCGCCGGCGCAGAACCTTGGACAGTGCAACGCCGGCACCCTTTCCTTTTCTCCCGGTTTCGAGACCGGGAAATCCTTATTTGTCCGACCCGTACAGGTATTCGGCCCGTGTGCGCTGGTTGGCGCTGTCATAGCGTGCGACCTCCTCCGGCCGCCAGCCACGCACACGCCCGGAAGGCCCCAATACGGGCGTCGGAGCCTCGCCCTTCCACACGCGCTGGTACATCGTGCGCCGACTGACCCCGTAATGCTCGGCCAACGCCTCATAGGTGAGCAGTCCCTGCATCATCACGCACCCGCTTCCAGGTCGAGGGGAGTGTAGCCCAGATACCTCTGGATGAGGTACTGCTGGCTCTTGGGTGTGACCTTCGTCGTGAAGTTCAACGACACATGACCATCAGAATGGGCGATCGATGTTTCCTTGACCTCGAACAAACCCAGTTCCATGCTCTTCTGCGTCGGCATGTTCGGGTTCCCGTTGCGCTTCATCGGGAAACCGTCCTCGCGCAATTGCTTGAACAACCGGTTCTGGCCGGTCTTCACGCCGTTCTGCTTGAGGATCTTCGCCAATTCGCCGATCAGAATGCTCCTCTTGCTCGTGGCCACCGCGTCCGCGAACAACACCTTCGGCTTCTGCTCGTCCAACTGCTTCCGTTGTTCTTCGATGGTCTTCTGCGCGATGAGCACCGCGCGAGCCATCGTCTCCTCCGGGGTTTCGGCCTGCGGGATGTAGCCGCCGGTGCGACGGATCTGGGGAACGACCTCGTCGAACAGCCAATGCTCGAACTCGACCGCGCTGGGGAGCTTGCTGCTGGCGATGAGGCGGTACACGTCGCCTTCGGTGATGAACACCATTTGCTGGATTCCGCCGGCCGTCTCAAGGGGGTAGCGATTCGCGACACCCTTGCAATGCTTTGCGATTGCGTCACGGGTGTTGCTGTATCCGAGTGCGGTGGCGACGTGCTTCGCGCAGAACAGCACCGTCCCGTTCTCCGCGCTCACCGTGGCGACCGGGTTGCCCCGAAACTCGAAGGGCTGTACATTGGATTCAGTCATTTTGGACCTTCTTTCAATCTGACATTCGCCGCCGCTCCAATCGGCGGCATTTTTTATGGCTAGAATCTGAGCCATGTGGAAATGGCTGGTGGACAACTGGATGGGATTGACGGCGTTGCTGCTGTCCTTCGACGCGGAACGACGCCTGTACCTCTCGGCCGACTGGGGAGTGGAGAAGACGGATGGAGACGGGTGGATACTGCGCAACAACGGGTGGCTCACCGAACGAGACATTCGAGTGACGCCGACGGGCGGCGCGATCGTCGAATACCGTGGAGCCTCCAAGCTCAAGCGCCATGAGTCCGGCACCGTCATCGTCGCGATGGTCGAGACCTCGAAATCGAGAGACATCCGCGTATCCTCGCGAAGAATCCTGTTCCGGCATTCCCGGATCCTGTCCCTATAGACCCCGGCCCGACATCCACGGGCTCGAGCCCACGGAGACAGAAGCCAACGTCTTCCTTGTCGCAGACGACGAGTCCCGTGTATTCGACCCAGCATTTGCCGTCATCAAACACGCGAACCGTCATCGGGTGGCCGTCCAACCATCTGACACGATCCATGTCGATGCCGAGAATACGAATCAGCGCACGGGCCCTCTCACGTTCCGCGCCACCAAGCCGGTAAACCCCGACCATCACGCCACCGCCTTCGCGTTGTGCATTTTGGCCGCAAATCGTGCCGAGTTGATGATGTCGCCGGCGGTGATGCCGAGGGCTGTGGCGATGGCATCGAGGTCATCGGTGGAAAAGGCTTTGAGGAACAAAAATCGGTCGTAGAAGAATTTGCGGTCGCGCCCAGTTCGGCGGGCTAGTTCTGGGGTGGATACGCCCAAGCGCGCCGCCTCGGCCTTTACTGCCCTAATCAGTTCTATCGATGTTGTGGAAAGCTGTGTGTTCGTCTGCATGTTTTATAAAGTACCGTATCCGGTACGTACTGTCAACCAAAAACGGTACGAATTTTGTAAACGTACCGGAAAACGGTACAATCTTTCGCATGAGCAAATATGAATCACTCTTCACGCAAAGAGTCATAGAGGTTATCGAAAATCGACGTCGTGACCGCAACATGACGATAGACGACCTTTGTGCGGCTACCGGTATCGGACGTAACAGCTACTACAACAAGATTCGTGGTGATCGCTGTTTTAACACCGAAGAGATTGACGCCATCGCGAGAGTGCTTGACTGCGATCCATTCCTCATCCTTGAAGAGGCGTCTGCAAAAGCTCAGATTGAATCCGACGCTCAGCTTGCAAAGAAAGCGTTTGCTCGTATGCAAACACTGGTGGCCAAGCCGGGCGACACCAAGGCCGAACAGGAAGCATACGAGGAGCTGCCGTGACGACAGACCTAGAACAGGAAGCCAGATGGTACGCGGAAAGAGTCATCATCACCCCGATGCAAACTGGATACCAAGGACTCTACGACGCGAACACCGAGACTATCTACATAGCGGACGACCTCACCCCAACCCAATACCGGTGCGTGCTGGCCCACGAAATTAGCCACGCCAAACACCGCGACAGGGGAGGCCACGCCGACCGCTACACGGAACAACGAGCGGATATAGAAGCCGCCCGAATGCTCATAAGCCAAGTGGAATACCAGACCGCCGAAAACATCTACGACGGAGACGAAACCCTCATGGCAAAAGAGATGAACGTAATGCCCTGGATAATCCGGGCATACAAGCAATGGCTGCACGACAACGTGGCCGCGTAAGGAGACGCAATGGGCTGGATACTGTTCTTTTCCATAGGAATTCCACTGCTTTGCCTACCGGCATGCGTACTTATCGAAATGACAAAACCCAAAGAGGAAAGATGGGGGCAGTCTCAGCCAAATCAAGCAGTGAAGGGCTCCGTTTCAGGATCGATGAAGAATCCGCCGAGCCGACCTTCTGCATTCGTCGGGTTGGAAACCACTCAACATCCTGCCGACCCTCGAACCTTGAAACCAGTCCAAGGATTGACTGAATACGTACTTATATACAGTCAGGCATTCCTACCCGCCGAACACCAACTTGACCTTGTGACCATGGACAGTGGGGGAAACACGAACCTGCAGCTCAGCTTATACAATGGCCAACTGGTCCTGGAAGCGCCGAATGGTTTACTGCCGAATAGGTCCAGTGGACAGGTTTATAGGCTTGGCATCTATACCGGCTCTATGCGAGGGTATACGCACTACGAGAAGGCTGTATTAAATGCGGATACGCGCCCCTTGGCGAAGGCCGAATTGGTTAGGGAACCCGGCAATGAGTATGACAAGAATGCAGTAGCCATTCACGCGCCGGGTGCCGGCTGTGTGGGCTACGTCAACAAGCAGAACGCCGCCCGGCTATCAAAGCGCCTTGATGCAGGAGAAAAATACATGGCGATATTCACAAGCGGCTGCAATCGCGGCGGCGATTCTGTGCCCGTCTCGGTGTTAATTGCACCAACAACAACCATGATGTCGATATTCCGTAACAGCGGAATACCTTTACCAAGTAACGAGATAACACAATAAAAAATTGCCCTGTCGATCTGGAACATCGGCAGGGCGGTTGAAGAATCCAGCTAGTTCAAGAAAGGAGGACGCTTCGCCTCCCCATCATAGCCGATGGGCGGGGTGAAGCCATACCCGAAATGGCGAACGTCACCAGATACAAGACCAGCAAAGGCGAGACCCGCTACCGCGTCCGTTACCGGAAACCGGACGGCACGCAGACCGACAAGCGCGGATTCAAACGCAAAATCGACGCCGAAAACTGGGCGGCCGAACACGTCACCATCGCCAAGGCCACCAACAGCTACATAGACCCGCAGGGCGGAAGAGTCAAGGTCGAAGCCCTATGGCCGGCGTGGATAGCGGCCAAGCGGACGCGCTGCAAGAAAAGCTATACGAACACGCTCGAACAGGAATGGCGGGTAAGGGTCGGACCGAAATGGGGGAGCCGCGAACTCTCGTCAATATCCAACTCCGAAGTGCAGGAATGGGTCGCCGCGATGAGCGCGGCGGGACTGAGCGCCAGCGTCATACTGCGTGCGGAAGCCCTCCTGTCCGGCCTGTGCAGACAGGCCGTGAAAGACCGGCTCATCGGAGCCGACCCATGCGACGATTTGGAGCTGCCGAAAAAGAGGCGCAAGGAGCACCGGTATCTGAGCATGACGGAGCTCATACGGCTGGCGGAGACCTCCGGCTGGCGCAGGCCCATCGTGCTGGTCCTCGGTCTGACCGGCATGAGATGGGGCGAACTCGTGGGACTGCGCGTCAAGGACGCGAATCTGGAACGCCGCCGCCTGTGGATACGACGCAATGTCGTGGAGGTCGATGGGGAGCTTGTCGTCAACACCCCGAAGTCCGACAAATGGCGTCAGGTCGTCTATCCGGCCATATTGGACGATGACATGCGCAGCCTGGTCGATGGCAGGAAGCCGGACGATATCCTCTTCGAACAGCCGGGCAGCGGTTTCCTGCGCCGCACGCACGGGCCGAAGAGCAGCAGCTCATGGTTCTATTGGGCGAAAAAACATGCCGATATCGATAATGAGCTTACGGTGCATGACCTGAGGCACACCGCCGCCTCGCTGATGGTCAGGGCGGGCGCGAACGTCAAGGCCGTCCAGAGACAGCTTGGTCACACGAGCGCCGCCATGACGTTGGACGTTTACGCCGACCTGTTCGACGATGATCTGGACGCGGTGGGCGAGGCCGTGAACGCGATGCTGCTGGAGAATGTGGGCAAAATGTGGGCAAAGGAAACGGCCGAGGCCGCGTAATTCAAGCGGGAGTAGGGCTCTCGGGTTCGATGCCATAGGGTTCAAGCCCCTGCGGCCCCACTCTTTTGCGTCGTCTCCTGTAGCGGCGCAGCGCGTCTTCACGTCCAGATAGGCGCGTACAATCCCTTAGGTTCCGGTTCACGTCTTGCCATAGGGGCATGACGACCCGGGTCCCCCGAATCCATAGGAGACGTAAAATGCAGCAGGGTATCCATCCTGATTACCACCCCGTTGAGGTGACGTGCTCGTGCGGCAACACCTTCGTGACCCGCACCGCTGGCAAGGAAGATCACATGTTCGTTGACGTGTGCTCTCAGTGCCACCCGTTCTACACCGGCAAGCAGAAGATTCTCGACACCGGTGGCCGCGTTGCTCGCTTCGAGAAGCGCTACGGCAAGAAGAGCAAGTAGCATACTTCACGCCAGTCCGATTCGATTCGGCATGCTCCGGCATACCCGATCGAGGACTGGCGTTTTTGTATTCTTTGACAAGTTTTGATGCAGCATTGACCTGCGCAATCGAATAATCGAACAGAACAGCACCATACAGAAGAAAGTGTGTTATGGCAGACGAACAGTTCCCGGCGGCGGCAACCGCGCTTGAGGAGTACCAGTCCATCGAAGAACAGATGGCGAGCCCCGAAGTCGTGTCCAACCCGGACAAGCTGCGCAAGCTGGGCCGTCGTCACGCCGAACTGGGTGCCATCGTGGGTGCCTACAAAACCTGGTTGCAGGTGAAGGACGATCTGGCAGCCGCTCAGGAGATGGCCGGCGAAGACGCCGACTTCGCCGAGGAAGCCAAGCGTCTTGAGGCCGAACTGCCCGGTGTCGAAGAGAAGCTGCGCACCTCGCTGATCCCGCGTGACCCGGATGATGCGCGCGGCACCATCATGGAAATCAAGGCTGGCACCGGCGGCGAAGAAGCCGCACTGTTCGCCGGCGACCTGCTGCGCATGTACACCCGTTACGCCGAGAAGCGTGGCTGGAGCGTGAACGTACAGTCCGAGAACACCACCGAGCTCGGCGGTGTCAAGGACGTACAGATTGCCATCCGTGCCAAGGGCACGCCCGCTCCCGAAGACGGCGTGTGGGCTTCGATGAAATACGAGGGCGGCGTACACCGTGTGCAGCGCATCCCCGTCACCGAATCGCAGGGCCGTATCCAGACTTCCGCCGCGGGCGTCATCGTGTTCCCCGAGGCCGACGAGGATGACGACGAGATCGAGATCGATCCGAAAGACCTGAAAATCGACATCTTCATGAGCTCCGGCCCCGGCGGCCAGTCCGTGAACACCACGTATTCCGCCGTGCGCATGACCCACCTGCCCACCGGCATCACAGTGAACATGCAGGATGAGAAGTCGCAGATTCAGAACCGTGCCGCCGCGTTGCGCGTGCTGAAGTCCCGCCTGCTGGCCATGAAGCATGAGCAGGAGGCCGCCGAGGCCGCCGACATGCGTCACTCGCAGGTACGTTCGCTTGATCGCTCCGAGCGAATCCGCACGTACAACTTCCCGGAAAACCGTATCGTCGACCATCGCACGAATTACAAGGCCTACAACCTTGACGCCGTGCTCGACGGCGACCTGCAGGCCGTCATCGATTCCGACATCCAAGCCGACGAAGCCGACCGTCTGGCCAACCAGCAGTGATAGCCGACCTGATTCGTCAAGCCACCGCGCAGTTGCGCGAAGCCGGTATTGAGACGCCTGAGCATGATGCCAAACTGCTCCTTGCCGAGGCGGCAGGTGTTGAGTTGCGCGATGTCGACAAAGCTCTGTTGATGGGGGAGGAGCTTGGCACAGCCGAACGGTTCGCCCGCTTCCAATCCATGCTTGCCCGCCGTGCCAAGCGCGAGCCGTTGCAATACATCACCGGTCATGCGCCGTTCCGCTATCTCGACCTGAAGGTCGGCCCTGGCGTGTTCATTCCGCGTCCGGAAACCGAAACCGTGGTGCAGGCCGGTCTTGACTGGCTGACAAGAAACGGCATGATCCATCCTCGTGTGGTCGATCTGTGCGCCGGCTCCGGCGCGATTGGGCTGTCCGTTGTCAGCGAGGTGCCCGGCAGCCAGGTGTGGGCGGTGGAGCTGTCGCCGAACACCGCCGAATGGACGCGAAGGAATCTGTCGGAAACCGCGAAAAAGTACCCATCCATTGCCTCGAATTACCATCTGGAAATCGCGGATGCCACGTCCTTCGCCACATTGGCCCAATTGGACGGCACCATCGACATCGTCATCACCAACCCGCCCTACGTGCCGCAAACCGACATTCCCGAACAGCCGGAAGTACGCGACTGGGACCCTGAACTGGCCCTGTACGGCGGTTCGGCGGACGGCACGCTCATCCCTGAGCGCATTATCGAACGCGCGTACCGACTGCTCAAGCCCGGCGGCGTATTGGTCATGGAGCATGATCTCACTCAAGGTGAGCGTCTGGTGGCCTATGCCAAGGCCATCGGATTTACCGCGGCCCACACCGGCAAGGATTGGACCGGCCGGGATCGCTATCTGTTCGCGGTTTCCTGATATTTTCTAAAAATTTCAGGCTTTTCCTGTCTTTTTTCCGCGTTTTCCCGGAATCTTCTTCTCATTTTCCGCAATTACGCCGTCTCATAATAAGAGCAGGTTATTGCGGCTTCAAAGTCGGTCTGGGTATAACAGTCCGCGATGAACATCGAATGATTGAGAGAGACGTAAGATGACGGCCACGAGCCGCGATGCGATTCCGTTGTATGTGGATGGACGTCTCACGCGCATATCCCGCGCGACGATTGAGTTGAACGATGTTGAAATACCAAGGAAGAAGGAAGAGGATGAACGTGAAGTTTTCCACTAAGTTCATTGCGGCCAGTGCGGCCGCGGTAATGGCGCTGTCCCTTGCGGGCTGCTCCGGCGGTAGCATGGATGATTCCTCCAGCTCCAACGCCAAGGCCTCAGGCGACTCCATCACCATCGGCACCGTGACCACCAACTCCGGTACCGCCGCCGCTTACGGCGAGGCCGAGGTCAAGGGCTTCGAGCTGGCCGTGTCCGAGATCAACGCCAAGGGCGGCATCAACGGCAAGAAGGTCAAGCTCGAGTCCATGGACGATAAGGGCGATGCCACCGAGGCTTCCAATGCCTTCAACAAGCTGTCCGGCGACAACAACGTGCTCGCCGTGGCAGGTCCGACCATCTCCGCAACCACTGCCGCCGTGGCTCCGCTGGCCGATCAGGCCAAGTTGGCCACCATCGCCCCGGCCGCTACCTCCGACTCCATCGAAACCGGCAACTACCTGTTCCGCACGTGCTTCAAGGACTCCTACCAGGGTGAGGTGGCCGCTCGTTTCGCTGCCGAGAACCTGAAGGTCAAGAAGGTCGCCGTACTGTACGGCACCGGTGACCCGTACTCCTCCGGCGTGGGCGAGGCCTTCGCCAAGGCCGCCGAGAAGCTTGGCCTCGAAGTGGTGGACAAGGAGAGCTCCTCTTCCGCTGACGATACCGAGTACTCCGCCCAGCTGCAGAAGATTCAGGCTTCCGGCGCCGAGCTGCTCTACGCGCCGTACTACTACTCCGTGGCTGGCCCGTACATCATTCCGCAGGCTCGCTCCGTGGGCTTCGAAGGCTACGTGATGGGCCCTGACGGCTACGATGGCCTCAAGCTCACCGGTGACAAGTCTCAGTACAACAAGACCTACTACACCACCCACTACTCCGCCGACGACAACACCAACACCAAGGTGCAGGACTTCATCAAGTCCTACAAGGAGAAGAACAACGCCGAGCCAAACACCTTCGCCGCTCTGGGTTACGACACCATCTACATGCTCAAGCAGGCCATAGAGAAGGCCGGCAAGAACGCCACTCGTGAGGATGTGCGCAACGCCGTGACCGGCATGAACTTCGACGGTGTGACCGGCAAGTTCACGATGGACAAGTCCGGTTCCCCGACCAAGTCCGTCATCGTGCTGGAAATGAAGGACGGCAAGCCGGTGTACAACACCACCGTGCAGCCCAAGTGAATTCCATGAATTTTCGCCGCATGATTCCGATGTCATAACATGATGTCCGCATGAACAGGAGAGTGGCCGGTTCGCCGGCCCTCTCCCTTTCGTGTTTTCATGGGGCGTCGCGTCGCGTCGTACGGTGCCACATTATTCGCAATAGATATACCAATAATTCTGCGCATTCATCGCAGACAACAATCGAAATACTTACAAGAAAGGGGGAGCAGTGATGGATCAAATCATCATGTTTGTCAGCCAGTTGTTCAATGGCCTGAAAATCGGCAGCGTGTACGCGCTGGTGGCATTGGGCTACACCATGGTCTACGGCATTATTCGACTGATTAACTTCGCCCACGGCGATTTCATCATGGTCGGTGCCTATGTGCTGATGCTCACCATTCCCGCAATCGTCGCTATGGGACTGCCCGCCTGGGTGGCGGTCATTCCCGCCGTTCTGGTTTGTGTGGCCGTCGGTGTCTTCGTCGAAAAGGCCGCGTACAAGCCGGTGCGTGAAAAGGGCAATTCCATGACGGCCCTGATTACCGCCATCGCCATGTCGCTGTTGCTGGAGAACGGTTCCCAAGCCGTCTTCGGCGCCGACTTCCAGACCGTGCCGACTATCTTCCACCTGCCATCCATCGCGTTCGGCAAGCTGAAACTGCCGGGTGACACCCTGCTGACCATCGTCATCGGCCTGGTCATCATGGCCGGTCTGCAACTGTTCGTCAAATTCACTCGCCAAGGCAAGGCCATGCGCGCCGTTTCCGAAGACAAGGAAGCCGCCGTGCTCATGGGCATTAATGTGAACTCCACCATTGCCCTGACCTTCGCCATCGGCTCCGGCTTGGCCGCAGTCGCCTCGCTGATGTACTGCGCCGCCTACCCACAAGTCTCCCCGATGATGGGCGCCATGCTGGGTCTTAAGGCATTCGTCGCCGCCGTGCTCGGCGGCATTGGTTCCATTCCCGGTGCCATGATCGGTGGTCTGGCCATCGGACTGATCGAAAGCCTCACCAAGGCCTATATCGGTACCATTACGGGCGGCATCATCACCTCGGCATTCTCCGATGCCATCGTGTTCGCCATCCTGATCATTGTGTTGCTCGTCAAACCGTCCGGCATCATGGGCAAGAACGAAGGGGAGAAGGTCTGATCCGATGAAGAAGACAATGCTTTCCACCAAACAGTCCTATCTGGTGTGCTTCATCGGCGTCCTTGCCGCATTCGGCATTGTGATGGCGCTGTGCGAATCCGGCTTGGCTGATTCCTACATCAAGGGCATCATGATGACCGCGTGCATTGCCATTATCATGACCACCTCGCTGAACCTCACCATCGGCGTGCTCGGACAGCTGACGTTGGGCTGCTGCGGGTTCGAGGCCATCGGTGCCTACGTGGCTGCGCTGGCCTCCAAGTACATGGTGGCCGCTGGCATCGGCGTCGATCCCACCACCCGTTTCCTGATCACCACGCTACTTGGCGGCATCGTGGCTTGCGTATTCGGCATTCTGATCGGTATCCCGGCGCTGCGTTTGCACGGCGACTACCTGGCCATCATCACGCTGGGCTTCGGCGAGATCATTCGCGTGATCATCCAGAACCTCAAGGTCGCCGGTGGAATGGGCCTCGACAAGGGCGCCGCCGGACAGGCACTGATCGGCATTGACCGCACCGCCAACCTGTATGTCGTGTTCTGGATCATGGTGGTCACCGTGGTCGTGCTCTTCATGTTCAGTCGCTCCCGGTACGGCCGTGCCGTCAAGGCCATTCGTGATGATGAGATCGCGGCCGGCGCATCGGGTCTGAACACCACGTACCTCAAGGTGTTGGTGTTCGCGATTTCCGCGTTCTTCGCAGGCATCGCCGGCGGTATCTTCGCCCAGTACATCGGCTCGTTGAACCCGACCATGGCCGGCTGGCTCAACTCCATTAACTACGTGATCATGGTGGTGTTCGGCGGCATGGGCTCGCTCACCGGTTCGATCGTTTCCGCCATCGGCCTGACCATCCTGCCCGAGCTGTTGCGTGCCTTCGCCGATTACCGCATGCTCGCCTACTCGGTGGTGCTGGTGCTGGTCATGATCTTCCGCCCGCAAGGCATCTTCGGTTCGTGGGAGTTCTCGCTGCCGAGGCTGGTCAACCGCATGCTACTCCGCGGAACGGCTGGTAAAGGCGCAAAATCCGCCGCCAAGGCGGATGCCGAGCCGGAGACCCCCGAGACCGCAACGAAGGAGGCCTGACCATGAGTGATAATAGTCAACCCATCCTCAAAGCCGAGCATCTCGGCATCACCTTCGGTGGTCTGAAGGCCGTATCCGACTTCAACATGACCATCAACAAGGGTGAACTCATCGGTCTGATCGGCCCGAATGGCGCTGGCAAGACCACGGTGTTCAACCTGCTGACCGGCGTGTACAAGCCCACTGAAGGCGAATTCTGGCTGGATGGCGTCCGGATGAACGGCAAGAAGACCTATCAGGTCGTGCGTGCCGGTATCGCCCGTACCTTCCAGAACATCCGACTGTTCAAGCAGCTCACCGTTGAGGAGAACGTGCTCGTCGCCTTCGACGAGTCGTTCACCTACCGTATGGGTAGCGCCATCTTCCGTACCCCGGGCTTCTGGAAGCAGGAGAACGAGATGCATGAGAAGGCCATCGACCTGCTGCGCATCTTCAACCTCGAGGGACTGGCCACCACCCAGGCGGCCAACCTGCCCTACGGCCAGCAGCGCAAGCTCGAAATCGCGCGTGCACTGGCCACCGGCATGAAATTGCTGCTGCTTGATGAACCGGCCGCCGGCATGAACCCCACCGAAACCGAGGATCTGTTGCACTGCATCAACACGATTCGTGACCGTTTCGGCATCGCCATCCTGTTGATCGAACACGACATGAGCCTCGTGATGAGCGTCTGCCAGCGCATCCAGGTGCTCGATTACGGCCGTACCATCGCCTCCGGCACGCCTGAGCAGATCGCCAACAATCCGCAGGTCATCTCCGCCTATCTGGGCAGCGACAACAATGATGACGCCGACGGCGATTCCACATCCAAGGCTGAACCGGAGCCGAGCATCGCCAAGACGATTCAAGAAGAAGGAGCACGTTGATGCTGGAAATCAAGGATCTGTGTGTCTCTTATGGCGCGATTGACGCGGTCAAAGGCATCAGCATGCATGTGGATGACGGCGAAATCGTCTCCCTGATCGGAGCCAACGGTGCCGGCAAGACCACCACTCTGCATACCATCACCGGTCTGGTACCGGCAAAATCCGGCAGCATCACCTATGACGGGCATGATCTGCTGAAAACACATGCCAACAAGATCGTCACCCTAGGTATGGCACATGTGCCGGAAGGCCGCCATGTGTTCACCCGCATGAGCGTGCAGGAGAACCTGGAGATGGGCGCATTCAGCCTCAAGGACCAGTCCGGCCTCGGCAAGGATCTTGAGATGGTGTTCGACTATTTCCCGCGTCTTAAGGAACGCCGTCGCCAGCTGGCTGGCACGCTTTCCGGCGGCGAGCAGCAGATGGTGGCCATGGGGCGTGCCCTGATGAGTCACCCGAAGACCATTCTCATGGATGAGCCGTCGATGGGCTTGTCTCCGTTGCTGGTCAAGGGAATCTTCGACATCATCGTCACGCTGCGCCAGCGCGGCATCACCGTGCTGCTGGTGGAACAGAACGCGAGAATGGCCTTGTCTATAGCCGACCGCGCTTACGTGCTGGAAACCGGCAAGATAACGATGGAAGGCAAGGCTTCGGACTTGCTGCACGATGAGAAGGTTCGCAAGGCATATCTCGGCGCGTAACGCCTTGCAGTGCCAATGTTCCCGCTGACGGATGTCGTCTACAAACGCTTGAGGCGTTTGCTTCATGGCGACGTACGCCAGCGGGAACATTGATATGTGCCACTATGGTACGTGCTACTGCGCGTAATACTGCAGGGCGGAGGCGTCCGCGTCCGTGATTTCGCTTATTAAACACTCCTGTAATTTCGCGAAAGAGCATGGATGGACTCATTGTATCTACGGTCTGTGCGTGTGGGGCGAATCGGAAAACGGCAGTACGGCAAACGAGCGATGATGAACTATGCAAGTCGGGGCGCAATGGTGCAATGGTAGATTGTGAATACACAGGCGAACGGAGGTGGCGTGAGCGTGGAGGGCGGAACAACGCTGAAAGTCACGGATGAATCGCTGGCACAGTCGGCGCGTGTCATCCGGGATGGTGGATTGGTCGTCATTCCAACGGATACGGTATATGGAGTGGCGTGCGATCCGCGTAATAAGGCCGCTATCGACCGTATCTACCGGCTCAAGCGTCGCCCGCGCTATAAGGCGTTGCAGGTACTGCTCGCATCCACCGACCAGCTTGATGAGCTCGGTCTAGACCTGCCGTCTCCACTGAATCGTTTGTCGGCGGCGTTCCTGCCCGGCGCGTTCTCGCCGATTGCCGTAGCCCGGCCTGACTGCACGTTGGAGACTTTGGCCGACACCGCCGATGGTCGCCCCGGCACGCAGGGCATCCGCATCCCCAATTCGGCGCTGTGCCTCGCGATTCTCAAGGCCACTGGTCCGCTGGCCGCGTCCAGCGCCAACCGTTCCGGCGACGAAAGCGCACAGACCGTCCAGGAGGCGGTTGATGCGTTCGGCAGCGAAGTCGACCTGTATCTGGACGGCGGTCCCACCCAAGGCCATGTCTCCAGCACCGTCGTCAAAGCCGATCCGTATGCGCGCGACGGCATCGAGATCCTGCGTGAAGGCGTCATCGCCCAAAACGTGATTCGCAAGGCCCTCCACCTCAACGGCGGGGGACTTGGCGCATGAGAATCTACTTACTGATTGCCGCCATCGCCGGTGGCGTCACCTGGCTGGTGACTCCGCTGATTCGCCACGTCGCCATCGAAATCGGTGCGGTTGGCGAGGTGCGTGCCCGAGACGTGCACACCATTCCCACGCCGCGCATGGGCGGCCTTGGCATGCTTATCGGTTTTGCCGTGGCTACCGTGTTCGCCAGTCGGCTGCCTTTTCTCTCGGGATTGTTCAACGGCAATCATCAGATGTGGGTGATTCTTGCCGGCGGCATCATGATCAGTCTGCTAGGCATGGCCGATGACCTGTGGGATCTCGATTGGATGCTGAAACTTGCCGGTCAACTGCTGATTTCCGTATTCGTGGCCTGGGGCGGATTGCAGATCATCTCACTGCCTTTGGGCGATTCGCTGATTACCGCCTCGCCGAGTCTGTCCATGGCGATCACCGCATTCCTGATCGTCGCCTCGATCAACGCGGTCAATTTCGTTGATGGCCTCGATGGTCTGGCGGCCGGTATCGTGGCGATTGGTGGCATAGCGTTCGCCGCCTATTCGTATATCATCGCCCGGTCTTCCCCGAGTTATGCTTCGTTGGCCACGCTGATCGACGTGATGATGGTGGGTATCTGCGTGGGCTTCCTGCTGCATAATTGGCATCCCGCCAAACTGTTCATGGGCGATTCCGGTTCGATGCTGCTTGGCTATCTCATCACCTGCGCTTCGATTGTGATGACCGGACGTCTTGACCCGGCCTCGATTCATGCCAGCATCTATCTGCCGGTGTTCATACCAATTCTGCTGCCGGTTCTGGTGTTGTTCCTGCCTGTGCTCGACATGTGTCTGGCGATTGTGCGGCGTTTGGCCAAAGGTCAGTCGCCCATGCATCCGGACCGTATGCACCTGCACCATCGCATGCTGAAGATCGGGCATTCGGTGCGTGGCGCCGTGCTGATCCTGTGGGGATGGGCCGCGCTGATCGCATTCGGTTCGCTGACGATTCTGTTCTTCGAAGCGCAGCATGTGGCCGTGGGCATGGCCATCGCCGTGGTGGTGCTGACCATAGCCACGATGTACCCCTATCTGCGGCATCGTATTCCCGAGATCCAAGCCGAGAACCTGACGCTCGAATCCGCACGTAAAAACGCGCAGCATACAGTGCCTAAATCGCAGTCTGCAGTAGGGGAGAGCCGGGATTCGATTGGCTCTCAGGCAGCGGATTCGATGACTGATTCGCCTGCGGATTCGCGGGACTCGCAGGTGGGTGAGGTACAGGACCCGGCAGCGGATAAGTGAGCGCTCACAAGCGTGTGTCGTGAAGGTCAGCGCATTTTCATATAGTGTTTACATGGCTACAAACCTTGATGAATTGAACGCCCAGTCGGCGTATGCTCCCCTTCCCCCGATTTTCGCCAAGCTCGGCCTTGCCTATGATGATGTGTTGCTGCTGCCGAACGAGACGGATGTCATTCCTTCCGAAGTGGACACCAGCACTCATCTGACCCGCGAGATCGTGATGAAGGCCCCGGTCCTCTCCGCTGCCATGGATACTGTGACCGAGTCCGAGATGGCCATCGCCATGGCCCGTAACGGCGGCATCGGCGTGCTGCACCGCAACCTGTCCATCGACGACCAGGCCGCTCAGGTCGACGTGGTCAAGCGTTCCGAGTCCGGTATGATCACCGACCCGCTGACCGTCAGCCCCGAGGTCACGCTGGCCGATCTCGACAAGCTGTGCGGCAAGTTCCACATCTCCGGTCTGCCGGTTGTGGACAAGGACAACAAGCTCGTCGGCATCATCACCAACCGTGACATGCGCTTCATCGCCTCCGATGATTACGACACCCTGAAGGTCAAGGATGTCATGACCAAGGAGAACCTGGTCACTGGCCCGTCCAACATCTCCAAGGACGACGCCCACCGTCTGCTCGCCCAGCACAAGGTCGAAAAGCTGCCGCTGGTCGACGACGAAGGCCGCCTGACCGGTCTGATCACCGTCAAGGACTTCGTCAAGACCGAGCAGTACCCGGACGCCACCAAGGATGAGCAGGGCCGTCTGCGCGTGGCCGCCGGTGTCGGCTTCCTCGGCGACGCCTGGCAGCGTGCCTCCGCTCTGATGGAGGCCGGCGTGGACGTGCTCGTGGTCGACACCGCTAACGGTGAGGCCCGTCTGGCACTCGACATGATTTCCCGCCTGAAGCACGACTCCGCCTTCGACGGCGTGCAGATCATCGGCGGCAACGTCGGCACCCGCTCCGGTGCCCAGGCCATGATTGAGGCTGGCGCGGACGCCGTCAAGGTCGGTATTGGCCCCGGCTCCATCTGCACCACCCGTATCGTTGCCGGTGTCGGTGTCCCGCAGCTCACCGCCGTGTACGAGGCCGCCCAGGCCTGCCGTGCGGCGGGCATCCCCTGCATCGCCGACGGTGGCATCCACTATTCCGGCGACATCGCCAAGGCCCTCGTGGCTGGCGCCTCCTCCGTGATGCTCGGCGGCGCGCTCGCCGGCTGTGAGGAAGCCCCGGGCGAGAAGGTGCTCCTGCACGGCAAGCAGTACAAGCTGTACCGTGGCATGGGCTCCCTCGGTGCCATGGCCCCGCGCGGCAAGAAGTCCTACTCCAAGGACCGCTACTTCCAGGCCGACGTGACCTCCAGCGATAAGGTCGTGCCGGAAGGCGTGGAAGGCGAAGTGCCGTATCGCGGCCCGCTGAACGCGGTGCTCTACCAGATGCTCGGTGGCCTGCACCAGTCCATGTTCTACATCGGCGCCCACAACATCGCCGAGATGCCGGAGCGTGGCAAGTTCATCCGCATCACCGATGCCGGTCTGCGCGAATCGCACCCGCACGATATCGTGATGACCGCCGAAGCCCCGAACTACTCCGGCTTCCACAACAACTGATCGGTTGATGCCCGCTAGCTTGCGCTAGTTAGGGGTTGATTCCTTGTGAAAAGGGTCTGCTTATGCAGGCCCTTTTCGCGTATGTGGCTCGAGATAGCTTGTATGCGCTGGGGTATAGTCTGAACTGTTCTTGTAATAACGGGTGACATGACGAAAAGAGGCTTACCATGGTCGACAGCCATGATGCAGAAACTTACAGTGCAAAGGATTCGCGCCTGATTTGGATTGACTGCGAAATGACGGGCTTGGATATCTTCGGCGGTGACGAACTGGTCGAAGTGTCCGTAGTGCCCACTGATTTCGATTTGAATGTGCTGGATGAAGGTGTGGATTTCGTTATCAAGCCGAGTCAGAAGGCTGTGGACCATATGAACGACTTCGTGCGCAACATGCACACCCGTTCTGGTTTGATCAACGAATGGGGGCATGGACTGAGCCTCGAAGAAGCTGAGCAGAAGGTCACCGATTATGTGCTGCGCTTCACTCCGGAAGGCGTGCGCCCGCTGCTCGCCGGCAACACCATCGGCTCCGACAAGAAGTTCCTCGACCACTACATGCCGGACCTCATGAGCCACCTGCATTACCGCAGCGTGGACGTGAGCACCTTGAAGGAGCTCGCCCGCCGCTGGTACCCGGCCGTCTACGAGAACCGTCCGCCAAAGAACGGCGGCCACCGCGCCCTCGCCGACATCATCGAATCCTTGGACGAGCTGCGCTACTACCGTAAGGCCTTCATGGCCCCCGCTCCCGGCCCGGACGATGCCGCATCCAAGGCCATCGCCGCCGACATCGTAGCCACCAGCATCCTCAATAAGTAGTCCGCCGTACTTGGCTCCCCTCCCTGAGGGGAGTCTGGAGAGGTTGATATGCGCCAAACCGAAGCCCTGGCCATTCTGAACGCCGGCGCGAACGTGTTCCTGACCGGTGCGCCCGGTGCCGGCAAGACCTATGTCTTGAACGAGTTCATCCGCCAGGCTCGGGCCGACGGTGCCAGTGTGGCAGTCACCGCGTCCACAGGCATCGCCTCCACGCATATCAACGGCCAAACCATCCATTCGTGGAGCGGCGTCGGCGTGGCCACCGCCCTGAGCCCGAGTCTGCTCAAACTCATCAAATCCCGGCGCAAACGCAAGATTCAGGCTACGGACATCCTTGTCATCGACGAGGTCTCCATGCTGCACGCATGGCTGTTCGACATGGTCGACCAAGTCTGCCGCGAAGTGCGTCGCGACCCACGCCCGTTCGGAGGCATCCAGGTCGTGCTGTCCGGCGACTTCTTCCAACTGCCGCCGGTTTCGGTGTCCGGGCGCAACCGCGACCTCATCGCCCCCACCCCCGAATTCATCGCCAGTCGCGAACGGTATGCCCGTGCCGGCTTGAACCCCGAAGGCTTCATCACCGAATCGCTGGTATGGCCCGAACTCAACCCGGTGATCTGCTATCTGACCGAACAGCACCGTCAGGACACCGGCGAACTGCTGACCGTGCTCACCGACATTCGCGAAGGCGACGTGACCCAGTCCGACCGTGACGTGCTCGTCACCCGTCTGGGCAAACTGCCCGAGCCCGGCCAGGTCGCCGTCCACCTATTCCCGGTGAACCGGCAGGCCGACAATCTCAACGACATGCGCCTGAACCAGATCATGCTTGAGCCGCACGAGTTCCACGCCGAGACAGCAGGCCCTGCCAACCTGGTCGACCGACTCAAAAAGAACATGTTGGCCCCCGAGCGATTGATACTCAAGGAAGGCGCGGCTGTCATGGCCCTGCGCAACGACACCGATCGCCAGTACGTCAACGGCTCGCTCGGCACCGTGCGCGGCTTCGCGCAGGAGAACAAGGGCGGCTGGCCGATCGTGGAATTCGAGAACGGCAACATCGTCACCATGAAACAGGCCACATGGGAGATGATGGACGGCGACACCGTGCTCGCCTCCGTCTCTCAAGTGCCACTGCGTTGCGCGTGGGGCATCACCATCCACAAATCGCAGGGCATGACGCTTGACCGTGCGGTCATGGACCTGAAGCGCACCTTCGCGCCGGGCATGGGATATGTGGCGCTGTCACGAGTCGAATCGCTGGGCGGACTGTATTTGGCTGGCGTCAACGAACGCATGTTCCTCGTCTCGCCCGATGCCGTGGTGCTCGACGGCGACCTGCGCGAAGCCTCGGCCGCGGCCTCAGACCAGTTGGCCGATGAAGGTGCAAGCGCGTTCAAACCTGCCGAGCCGGACGAATTCGGTGCCAATCCCGATGATGACTTCGCCCAAGACGCGTTATTCTGACGGTCGATATATCGAACGACCGCTAATTTGAGTGTTTCTGCACTTCGAGGGGCGGATTTTGAGTTTTCGGGACATCTACTTCCGTTTCAAGGGGCTGATGTCCAAGTAGACAACGCTTAAAAACGGCGGAATGACGTTGGTGTGAAGCCGTTTCTATGTGCGATTGAGCGGATGACCAGCCCCTCGAAACGCAAGTAGATGTCTCCAAGAGGCGGAATCGGCCCCTTGAAGCCGAAGAAGACACTGCGAACTTGTCTTCATTGAGGAACTGAACGGCTACCATGGAATAAGAGGTGGTAGTTATGATGCTATCCGAGATATTTCGTGGAAACAATGAGGTTCGCGAGGCCGCCCGGGCCGGTGTGCAAATCGATACGGTTAGTGTGGCTAGTGCGTCAGATGCAGCAAGCGCGGCAGACGGCAGCGGCAAAATCACTGGCGCAATACGTCCGCCAGCGGTGGCTGGTTCGTTCTACCCCGCTGACCGCACAACGCTCAAGCAACTCATTACCCATCAATTGGATTACAGTCGAGAGGTTCTGCAACAGTTGGAGCCCACGCTTCCAGCGGGAGTGCCAAAGGCTGTAATCGTGCCGCATGCCGGTTATGTGTATTCCGGCACGGCGGCCGCGCTTGCCTATGCTTTGCTCGAACGAGGGCGGGGGAGTGTGACTCGCGCGGTAATCGTGGGACCGACTCACCGTGTGGCCGTGCGAGGCGTCGCCTGTTCCACGGCAGCGGCGTTTGAAACGCCGCTGGGCACTGTGCCGGTAGACATTGCAGCCGAGCGTAAGGCTCTGGGCCTGTCTGTCAATGAGCCATTGCGCTCCGGTACACATGCCCGTCCGGGCGCGTCGGCTCCCGCAATGATCGTCAATGGCCCAACCCACGCACAAGAACATGCGGTAGAAGTGCAGATTCCGTTCCTGCAAACCGTGCTCGGCCCAGACCTCACTATTGTGCCGTTGAACGCGGGCGACGCCACGCCACAAGAGGCGGGTGATGTGTTGCGTGCTTTGTGGGGTGGCCCGGAAACTGTCATCGTGATTAGTTCGGATCTCTCGCACTATCATCCGCACGAAGTCGCCCGCGCGTTGGATGACCAGACCATTGCGGACATTGCGGCTTTGCATCTGCCGATTCACCCTCGCCGGGCCTGTGGCGCATACCCGATCAACGGCCTTCTGGATGTGTTAAAAGGCCGCAAGGACATGAAGCTCTTCGAGCTCGGCTGTTCCACTTCCGGCGACGACGGCGTGGTGGCGCTTGCCGGCCAACCTCGCCCCGCAATGCGAGACGCCGACGAGCCGGTAGTGGGATATGTCTCGTTTGCCGCGTGGGGATCCAAACCAGAAGCAGATGCTCCAGCCGGTGCAGATGACTTAGGCGCATCGGGTACGCCATCCCACGGTGAGGTGCTGCTGAAACTCGCCCGTGCCGCTATCCGGGAACGGCTGCATATCGAGCATCCGACCGCCGCCGATTCGACCGCGTCCATTCTTGCCGCAAACCCATGGCTGAACGAGTCCGGTGCCTGTTTCGTTACCCTGACCGAGGGTGGCCGGCTACGCGGGTGCATTGGTTCGCTGGTCGCCCACCGCTCGCTCGGCAAGGACGTGACCGAGCACGCAGTGGATGCCGCCACCCGCGACCCACGTTTCAACCCGGTCACCGCCGCGGAATACCCGTTGCTCAACGTGGAGGTATCCGTCTTGGGCGCGCCCGAGCCGATTACCGTGAACTCCTGTGACGCCGATTTGTGCGGTACCGGCTCGAAGACCGCGACTCTGGCATCGCTGCAATCCGGACCTCAGACCGACGCCGTCAAACGGGACGGCAGCAACGTCGAACGCCCGGTACGTTCGCGCACTGAACTTGAGGAAGTATTACGCCCCGGCAAAGACGGTCTGATTCTCGCCGACCGTCGTGGCCGCAGCGCTACATTCCTGCCACAAGTGTGGGATGAGCTGCCCGATTCGCACGATTTCGTCGCTCACCTGCTCGCCAAAGCCGGTATCCGCCCGTCCTGCGACTGGAACGATGGCGAAATCGACTGTCAACGCTACGAGGTGACCGCCTATGCCGAGCACTAACGCAGCAACCATGTCCCCTCCCGCTGGCGGGAGGTGGCGCGAAGCGACGGAGGGTGGTCACCGAGAATCAGAGGGTGGTCACCGGGAATCGTGCGGTCATACGGCGTCAGTCACAGATGTTCGTAACCCCGCCATAGCCCGCTGGCAAACGCAATTCCACGACGGTACCAACCGCGCTCGCTGCGAACTATGCCCGCGCCGCTGCGTCCTCAAGCCCGGCCAACGCGGCTTTTGCTTCGTCCGCTCAAACCACGACGGACTCATCGTCTCCGACACCTACGGCCGCAGCTCCGGCTTCGCCGTGGACCCAGTGGAAAAGAAGCCGCTCAACCACTTCCACACCGGTTCCAGCGTGCTGAGTTTTGGCACGGCTGGCTGCAATTCCGGTTGCCGATTCTGCCAGAATTGGGATATTGCCAAAGCCCGCAGTTTCGACCGGCTCGGCGTGGAAGCCAGTCCGGAGAAAATCGCGCAGGTCGCGGCCGACCGGGGCATCGATTCGGTGGCGTTCACCTATAACGATCCGATCGTGTTCGCCGAATATGCCATCGACACGGCCGAAGCCTGCCGAGCGCTCGGCATTCATCCCATCGCCGTGACTGCCGGATACATGAGCGCCGAAGCCTGGCCCGACTTCTACGCCGCCATGGACGCCGCCAACATCGATCTCAAAGGCTTCACCGAAGAATTTTATTGGAAAGTGACCGGCACGCATCTGGCCGATGTGCTCGAAACCATCGACTATGCGGTCAACGAGGCACGCACACCAGAAGGCGAACACGTGTGGGTGGAGCTCACCACGCTACTCATCCCTGGACTCAACGATGACGACGCCCAGCTGCATGCTGAATGTACATGGATACGCGAGCACTTGGGCCCGGACGTGCCGCTGCACTTTTCCGCATTCCACTCCAGTTACCGCATGATGGACGTAACGCCCACCCCGCACGAGACTCTGACCCGCGCCCGAGGCATCGCCCTCGAAGAGGGACTCAATTATGTGTACACCGGCAACGTGCATGATCGTGAAGGCGATACCACATATTGCCCAAACCCTGAATGCAGGGCCAAGCTCGTGGAACGCGATTGGTATCGAATCATTGCCAACCGTTTATCTGCCGGATACAGTGGCAATGGGCACTGCCCCGTATGCAGGACTGCTATCGCCGGACGTTGGTAATCTGCCTCAGGTCGCCCGCGCGATTTAGCGCAGATCGCCAATACGCGCGGCGATCGTCCTCATCGATTTGAGGCTCGCCTCATAGCGCGCGGCTGCCACAATCAGAATGATGCCGCCCAAAGCAAGCCACACCCACCGGTAGTGGCGGGAGAATTCGGCCCGCCATGGCCACAGCACAGTCACCGTGCTGACGATAAGAATCACCGTGCCGTAGATCAACGGTGCTTGCAGCAAACGCACACCCACAATCAGCGCGGCCGCTCCGGACAGGCCGCTTGTTCCGGGACCGACATAGGCGATTGCGCAAATGGTGGCATGGCCATTGGCTGTTGCGATACCGGTTGTCGCGGAACTGCCGTTGGGAATTGCGGAGTTGCAGCAGAAAATTGCGGGGCCCATGCTGGGCCGGTTGATACACCGGTTGCTCCGCGGGTTCCGGCTGATTCCCCTGTTGCTCGGTCGGCTGCGTCATCGTGCCCTCCTACCCTTCTAGCCATCATTGTTGTACGAATGAGTCCGAATGCCAAGATGAAGGCCGGAATAGTGCGAATAGCAGGCGGGCTTGTCGGTTCACGCGAATATCTTGGAACACATGACTTCCAATACCCTTCGTATGTCAACCATGTTCCTGCGCACCCTGCGCGAGGACCCCGCTGATGCCGATGTCGATTCGGCCAAGCTGCTGCAGCGCGCCGGCTATATTCGCAAGGCCGCACCCGGTATCTGGACCTGGCTGCCGCTCGGTCTGCGCGTGCTGAACAAGATCGAGGCCATCATCCGCGAGGAGATCAACGGCATCGGTGCCCAGGAAGTACACTTCCCGGCTCTGCTGCCGCGCGAGCCCTACGAGGCCACCCACCGCTGGGAGGAGTACGGCGATAACATCTTCCGTTTGAAGGATCGCCACGAGGCCGATTACCTGCTGGCCCCCACCCACGAGGAGATGTTCACCCTTCTGGTCAAGGACATGTACTCCTCTTACAAAGACCTGCCCGTCACCCTGTACCAGATCCAGACCAAGTACCGCGACGAGTTCCGCCCGCGCGCCGGTCTGATTCGCGGCCGCGAATTCATCATGAAGGATGCCTACTCCTTCACCATCGACGAGGAAGGCATGCGCAAGGCCTACTATGACGAGCGCGGCGCCTACGAGCGCATCTTCCAGCGCCTCGACCTGAAGTACGTACCTGTGTTCGCCATGTCCGGCCCGATGGGCGGCTCTGCTTCTGAGGAATTCCTGGCTCCGATGCCGATCGGCGAAGATACCTTCGCGCTGGCACCTTCCGGCAAGGCATGGAATGTTGAGGCCCTGAGCACTCCGGAGCTGCCGGAAATCGATGCTTCCACCACTCCCGCCGCTTCCAAGGAAGCCACCCCGGATGCCAAGACCATCGACAACATGATTGAGCGTGCCAACGCCGACCACCCGCGTACTGATGGCCGTGAATGGCAGGCTTCCGACATCCTCAAGAACGTGGTGATTACCGTCAAGCACCCTGAGGATGAAGAGCATGACGAGCCGTGGCGTGAAGTGATTGTCGTCGGCGTGCCCGGCGATCGTACGGTGGATATGAAGCGACTGGAAGCCCAGTTCGCTCCCGCCGAGCTTGAGGAGGCCACTGAGGAAGACCTGAAGCAGCACCCCGAACTGGTGCCCGGCTACATCGGACCGATGGTACTTGGCCCACAGGCTGAGGCTGCTGGCGTGAAGAACCCGGTTCGCTACCTGGTCGACGCGCACGTGGTCAAGGGTTCCGCTTGGTTCACTGGTGCCGATGAGAATGAGGTCGACTACTACAACCTGGTGTACGGCCGTGACTTCAAGGCCGACGGCGTGGTGGAAGCCGTTGAGGTTCGCCACGGCGACATGAGCCCGGATGGTTCCGGTCCGTTGAGCTTCGAGCGTGGTGTGGAAATCGGTCAGGTGTTCCAGCTGGGTCTCAAGTACTCCAAGGCACTGGACCTGAAGGTGCTCGACCAGAACGGCAAGGCCGTGCCGGTGTGGATGGGCTGCTATGGCATCGGTGTTTCCCGCGTGCTGGCCTGCATCGCCGAAACGCACCACGACGAAGCCGGCTTGGCTTGGCCGTCCGTGATTGCCCCGGCTGCCGTGCACGTGGTGGCCACCGGCAAGGACGCTGCGGCGTTTGAAGGTGCCGAGAAGCTGGTCGCCGAGCTTGAAGCCAAAGGCCTTGAGGTTATTTACGATGACCGCAAGAAGGTGTCTCCGGGCGTCAAGTTCAAGGATGCCGAGCTGATCGGCGTGCCGCTGGTCGCCGTGGCCGGCCGCGATTACGTCAACGACGGCACCATCGAACTGCGCGACCGCAACGGCGAAAACAAGGTCACCGTGCCCGCCGCCGAAGCCGCCGACGCGCTCGCCGAGCGCTTCGCCGCCCTCAGCTGAGTCCCACTTACTCAGCCTCGGCGTTAATCGCATCAAGCGCCATTCTGCCCAGTCGCAGAATGGCGCTTTGTTGTGGATAACCGAAACTTATCCACATTCTTAAAATTTCAACTGCGTCACAGTATCCACATTTGCCAGTTGCCCTTGTGCACTTCAAACGTCATGCCTCACAGTGGAGGTACCGCTGGGGCGTGCAAGCCGGCAATGAAGCCGGAGACAGGCTCCGGCGGTCCACATCCAAACAACAGGCCAGCAGGCCGAGGAAAGGACCGATCATGGCAAATCAACAAGCAGCAGTGACCGTCACCGGCTTTGTGGCCGGTGATCCGACACTAGGCGGAACTGAGAGTTTCCGCGTGCTGACATTCCGTATGGGCAGCACCCGCAGTCGACTCAACCCGACTACCAGACAATGGGAGGATTACGGAACTGCATGGGTGGGCGTCAAAGCGTTCCGTGCTTTGGCCGTGAACGCCGCCAGTTCGGTTCGCCGCGGTGACCGCATCATTGTGGTCGGTTCACTCATCACCGAGCAGTGGACCAATGAGCAAGGCGAACCGCGCAGCAGAACTGTTCTCGAAGCTACCAACATTGGGCATGACCTGACCTTCGGCACCACGTCGCTGATCAAGCCACAGCGTGCCGGTAATGGGAACGGAGGCAATGGTGGCAACGGTAACGGCAATGCCAATGGTGCCGCCGAAGGCATGGATGGCGGAAACGGGCAACGAGCATCGTCACCGCACATGAGGCCAACGCAATATAGTGTGGACGGTGCCGCATCCGGTGTGGGCATTGACCCGTATGCGACCTCGTCGGAATCTGGCCCCGTCGAATTTGGGGTCACCTCCGATTCCGGCCAATCGCCGTCGCCATCAACCGAGTCAGCGGCTGCGTCCATGGCCGATGCCGTCATGTCGCAACCGGACGCTGGCGCTAATCAGCCACAGTCCGCAGCCCAACAAACCTATGTCGACGGTTTCGCCGAATCTTCCGATCCCGGCGAATCCGAATTCTGAGTGCCAACCATACATCATGAAAAACCGCTGTGTTCGCCTGTAATCGAGGCAAGCACAGCGGTTTTCTCTTACATAACGGGGATTACCAAATGCTCACACGGTCCTTGGGCGCGAGCCACATGGCGTCGCCTTCGGTCACGCCAAAGGCATCGTAGAAGAGGTCCACGTTGCTGGCGATGCCGTTGGTGCGGAATTCGGCTGGAGAATGCGGGTCGATCTGCAGGTACTGTTCGGCCAGCTCGTCGCGGTTCTTGGTGCGCCAGATGGAGGCGTAGCTCAGGAAGAAGCGCTGCAGGCCGGTGAATCCGTCCATTTCGGGGGCGGTATCGAGCAGTGCCTTGATGGCGGCGGGGGAGCCGTCTTCTTCGGCGTCGGGCTTACCTGCCGCCTTGCCGAGCGCGAATGCATACGCCTTGAGCGCGATGTTCACGCCGCCCAAATCGCCGATGTTCTCGCCGATGGTCAGCGCGCCGTTCACGTGCGGCGCCTTATCAGGCTCGTCAGCGTACTTCTCGACCAGCTGCAGCGGCACAAAGCTGTTGTACTGGGCGATCAATGCGCCGGTACGGGCCTCGAAGTTCTTGCGATCCTCGTCGGTCCACCAGTTGTTGAGCTTGCCGTCGCCGTCGTACTGCGAACCCTGATCGTCGAAGCCATGGCCGATCTCGTGGCCGATCACTGCGCCGATGCCGCCGTAGTTCGCCGCATCCTCGGCCTTCGGGTCGAAGAACGGGGGCTGCAGAATCGCGGCCGGGAACACGATGACGTTCATGCTTGGCTCGTAGTAGGCGTTCACCGTCTGCGGATTCATCAGCCATTCGTCCTTGTCGACCGACTTGCCGACCTTGGCCAGCTGATAGCCGGTCTCGTACAGGTTCGCGGCCTTGGCGTTCTCGGCGGGTAGCGCATCCGCGGAGACACTCAGCGCCGAATAATCGCGCCAGTGGTTGGTGTAGCCGATCTTCGGCGTGAACTTGGAGATCTTCTCCAGAGCCTTGGCTTTGGTATCCTCGCCCAGCCAATCGGAATTGGTGATGGACACGCGGTAGGCGTCAATCAGATTGGCGACCAGCTCTTCCATGCGGCGCTTCGAGCTTTCGGGGAAGTGCAGGCGCACGTATTCGCGGCCCGCATCTTCACCACAAACGCCGTTGACCAGGCTCACCGCGCGCTTCCAACGATCGCGCTGCTTCTTGGCACCGGAGAGCACCTTGCCGTAGAAGTCAAAGTTGGTGGTGTCGAAGTCGCGAGACAGGGAGGAGGCGAAGCCCAGAATCATGTGAACACGGGCCCACAGCTTAAGGTCGGCCAGATCAGCCTCGGCCCAGAACGCATCAAGACCAGTGAGGAAGTTCGGCTCGTGCACAATGACGCGCGCGAACACAGACTTGAAATCGATCGGCTGAGCCTTGGCGGCCGCGGTGAAGTCGTAGAAGGTCTGCCAGGCGTCGATCCAGGAATCAAGGTCGAAGTGCTTCAGCGTGGCGGCCAAATCGGCGTAATCGGTGGGGTTGTAGGTCTTCACCGAATCGCGCGTGGCCACATTGTCCCAATGGTTGGCGGCGATTTTCGTTTCCACGCCAAGGAAGTGGCGGGCCATATCAAGCGCGGCTTCGCTGGGAACCGTGGCGGGAGCGTTGCTCTCGTCATCGCCGGTGTTGGCCGGCAGTTCATCGCCACCGTTGGACTCGGCGGCGGGTGCGTATCCGGCGTTCACCAGCTGGGTGGCGACCATCGCCACGTACGCTTCGCGCACGGGAGCGTAGTGTTCCTCGCGATAGTAGGCTTCATCCGGCAGACAAAGGCCGGCCTGCTCAAGGTGGGCGATATTGCGGTCCGGGTCGCCGGGATCGCCGTAAACGGCCAAGCCGAACAGGTCGGGGCCGCCGGCTGGGTTGATGGTGCCGAGCACGCGCGTGAGAGCGGCCTTGTCGATGGCGGAATCGATGAGGTCAAGCTCGTCGCGGATCGGGTCAAGACCGGCGGCCTCGATGGCGTCGGTGTTCAGGAACGAATGGTACAGAGCCTGCGACTTGGTGGCCGGGCAGTCGTCGGCGTCGAGGATGTCGCGCACCTGGTTTTCGGCGTCTTCGGCGAGCTTGTCAAAGGAGCCGTAGCGCGAACGATCGTCGGGCAGTCGGTAGGTGTCGATCCATGGGCCATTCACGTAGCGGAACAGGTCGTTGGTCGGCTTGATGACGGAGGAGAACGATGCCGGGTCGATGCCCGACGTCAGCGTTTCGGTTTCGTTGGTCATGGCCCTAAGCCTAATCGCGGCGGGGGAGAAGCGCTGGTGATGCAGATATTGCGTTATGGGTATTGCGCTGTCAGTGAACTAGACGGATTGCCTAACTGTGGTGATGGTTCAAATTAGGTAACTTGCCTAACATGGTATGTGGAACCTGAATATGGACCTTGAGTTAAGGAGCTACGATGAGCAATTCAAACGAGGGCCAGTGGAATGACCAGACGGGCCAGCCCAACCAGAGCCAGCCGAGCCAGCCGAATCCGGCGGGCCAACCGGGCCAACCGCAGTATGGCGCGTATGACAGCAATCATGGCGGCCAATATCCTCCGCAAGGTGCGCCGGGAGCGCAAGACACTCAGAATCAGCAGGCGCAGAACGGCCAGCCACAAGGCGGACCGAACCAGAACCCGTACTACGGCCCGTACGCCTACAATCCGAACTATGGCCCGAACGGCCAGCCAGCATGGGGTCCGGACGATCGGCGGTATCAGGCGGACGGCCAATCGAATAGCCAAGCGGACGGGCAGCCGAATGGTCCATGGGGCGATCAAAGTCAACCCGGCTGGCAGCAGACCAACTGGTATGCCGGCAATTTCAGTCCATTCCACCTGATCGAGGAATGGCTGCCGGAAAAGGCCAAGACCAAGATTCGCATCATTTACGGCGTGGTGGGCGTGGCTGCCATCGCCTTGGGCGCTGCGCTGTTGTTGGTGCCGAACAAGACGCTGGCTTTGGCCGCATTGTTGCTCGGCGTGTATTTCGTGATTTCCGGCGTGGTGCGCATCGTCAGCGCTCTCGTGGAGCCGGGGCTGCCGGGCGGCTGGCGTGTGCTGGACATGTTCGTCGGTATTCTGTTGACCTTTGGCGGCGTGGTGGTTGTGCGCAACTACGGCATGACCGGTCAGACGCTGGCATTACTCATCACCCTGATGGTCGGTTTCGGTTGGATTATGGAAGGCGTGATGGCTCTAGTCGAATCATGGCGCATCCCGCGCTCCGGCTGGGCCATCGCCTATGCCATCATCTCGATTATCGCCGGCTTCGTGGTGCTGATGAGCCCGCTGAGCTCCGCCGTATTCATGATTATCTTCGGCGGATGTGCCATGGTGGTGATGGGGATTACTTCAGTGATTCGCGCGTTCACTTTTGGCAAGCGCAGGAAGTGATGCTCAAGTAATCGATGCAAGGCGCCCGTGCAGGTTGTGAACCTGCCGGGCGCTTTCTTATGGCCGCCGCCGTTGGTGATCGCTGGCGGTTGACCCCGGGCTGGTCTAGAGTTGAGAACAAGTCTCAACAAGGTAGAAAGAACCTCATGATCGAATTGAAGACCCCTCGTGAAATCGAGGAGATGAAGCCTGCCGGCCGTTTCGTCGGCGGCATTCTGAAGGAACTGCAGGAGACCACCAAGGTGGGCACCAATCTGCTCGAAATCGACGAGTTCGTCCACAAGAAGATCGTGGACCGCAAGGGCGCCGAATCCTGCTATGTTGACTACGCTCCTGACTTCGGCACCGGCCCGTTCGCCCACTACATCTGCACCTCCGTCAACGACGCCGTGCTGCACGGTGTGCCGTACGATTACAGCCTGAAGGACGGCGACCTCGTCTCCCTCGATCTCGCCATCTCCGTGGACGGCTGGGTGGCCGATTCCGCCGTCAGCTTCGTGGTCGGCAAAGACCCGGACCCCGAAGACCTGCGCATCATCAAGTGCACTGAGGAAGCGCTCGCCGCCGCCATCGACGTGGCCAAGCCCGGCAACCGTCTCGGCGACATCTCCAACACCATCGGCGACGTCGCGCGCGAATACGGCTACCCGATCAACCTCGAGTTCGGCGGTCACGGCGTGGGCCACATCATGCACGGCGACCCGCACGTGCCGAACGACGGTCGCGCCCACCACGGCTACAAGCTGCGCGAAGGCCTGGTCATCGCCATCGAACCGTGGTTCCTCAAGACCACCGACGAGATCTTCCAGGATCCGAAGGACGGCTGGACCCTGCGCGCCTCCGACGGCTCGCGCGGCGCCCACTCCGAGCACACCATCGCCATCACCGAGAACGGCCCGATCATCTTCACCGATCGCACCAACCTCTGATTGGCGTTTGGCGTATGGCGGGTGCCTGATTGGCCTGTGATGGGCGATCGGCATCTCATCAACCGTCCATATGTTCGCGGTTTTCCCGCGAATTCGAGACGTAACAAGCCGAAGTGCGTTTGCTTTGATAGCATGAGCGCACTTCGGCTTTCGTGTATCGACCGGCATTCGCCAGCGGTAACACAGAAGACATAGAGTACCGAAACACTAGTGTTCGCGAACGCGTGAACGTTAATGTTTGGGGTAAGTGGTTCATGAAGAGGAAGGTGCGCGAATGGCAACGGCACAACTTGATGTCGATTCGAACAAGTTCAACCTGCCCGTGGTGAAGGCTAGTGCGGGGCCGGATGGCATCGTCGTTTCCAAGCTGCGTAATGACGGCTGGGTAACGCTCGACCCCGGATTCCTCACCACTGCACAGTGCGAATCGAAAATCACCTACATCGACGGCAAGCATTCGATTCTGCGCTACCGTGGCTACCCCATCGAGCAGTTGTGCGAGAACTCCGATTTTCTGGAAGTGGCGTGGTTGCTGCGCCATGGCGAGCTGCCGAGCAGGGCTGAGTATGAGCAGTTCTGCGCGGACATCAATCACAAGACGATGGTTGGCGAAGACTTCCGTACCTTCATGGGTTCGTTCCCGCGCTCCGCTCATCCGATGAGCGTGCTTGCCTCCGCCATCAATGCGCTGGCCACATTCTACCCGGACACCACCGATATCTCCGACACCGACCAGCTCGATGAGGCCGCCAAGATCATCATGGCCAAGGCCCGCACGATTGTGTCGTACATCTTCCGCCGTCGTCGCGATGAGCCGATGCTGTACCCCGATTACGCGCGTGGCTATGTGGACGACTTCCTGCGCATGTGCTTCGCTGTGCCGTACGAGCCGTTCGAATCTGACCCGTTGTATGTGCATGCTTTGGGCCGTTTGCTGATTATTCACGCCGATCACGAGCAGAACTGCTCGACCTCGGTGGTGCGTATTGCCGGTTCCGCCCACGCTAACCTGTATTCGGCGGTGGCCGCTGGCGTCAATGCCCTGTCCGGACCGTTGCACGGTGGCGCGAATGAGGCCGTACTACGCCAATTGAAGGCGATTCGTGATTCCGGCAAGTCTGTGGCCGAGTTCGTGCGTGATGCCAAGGAGGATGGCCAGAAGATCTCCGGCCTTGGCCACCGTGTATACAAGTCGTATGATCCGCGCGCGGCGATTGCCAAGAAGTATCTGGAAAAGATCATGGAGCGCGAAGATACGCAGAAGCTGCCGTCTGACGAGCGCGCGCTGTTCGCTGTGGCCACTGAGCTTGAAGATATTGCGCTGAATGACGAATATTTCGTATCGCGCAACCTGTATCCGAACGTCGACTTCTACACGGGCTTGATTTATCGGGCGATCGGCTTCGATCCCGCCATGTTCACCACGCTGTTCGCGCTGGGCCGCATTCCCGGTTGGATTGCGCAGTACCGTGAGATGCTGGCCGACCCGAATACCAAGATCGGCCGCCCACGCCAGGTCTACACCGGTCCGGTCGAGCGCGATTTCGTGCCGATGGACGAGCGGTGATTGTTGGTTTGAGAAAGCGCTTCGCTGGAGATTCCAGTGAAGCGCTTTCTATATGTACAGCGCAAACCGGCTATGCCGCGATGGCTGCATAAGAACGAGCAGGGCTAGTTCTTAAATTGAAATAATGTGTGCGGTATCGAGGCGCACCGAGGAAAGGCGTACGAAAGTACGTCGACCGAGGAGCAACGAAGATAACGCTCCGTTATTTCAATTTCAGTTCTTGTGCAGCTTGGCGTTGAGCTCTATTCCCACCTTGCGGTAGCGGGCTTCGATGCGGCCGTTCACCGAGTTGCGGATAAACAGAATGTTGTCTTTGCCGGAGAGCTCAGCACCCTTGACGACTTCGAGCGGCTCGCCGGCTGCGGCCTTGGTCTTGTCCCAGATGGTGATCTTGGTGCCGGCGGTGATGTACAGACCGGCTTCGACGGTGCAGTTATCGCCGAGGGAGATGCCGATACCGGCGTTGGCACCGAGCAGCGAGTGCTCGCCGATGGAGTTGCGCAGCTTGCCACCGCCGGAGAGGGTGCCCATGATGGAGGCACCGCCGCCGATATCGGAACCGTCGCCCACGACCACACCTTGCGAAACGCGGCCTTCGACCATGGAGACGCCGAGCGTGCCGGCATTGAAGTTCACGAATCCGGCGTGCATCACGGTGGTGCCGGAAGATAGGTAAGCACCGAGGCGCACACGGTCGGCATCGCCGATACGCACGCCGGTGGGCACTACGTAATCGATCATGCGCGGGAATTTATCCACACCGAACACGTTGACGGTGGTGGCAGGAGCTGCGGCAGGCAGTCCGGCCTGAGCAGCGAAAGCGAGAGCGGCTTCGGTGGAGGCGCGTTCGACATCGGCCTTGCGTAGTGTGAAGTCCTCAACGGCGAAAGGACCGTAGTTGGTCCACACCACATTGGCGAGTTGGGCGAAGATGCCGTCGAGGTTCAGCGTGTTCGGCTTGGCCATGCGCATGCTCATCAGATGGAGCTTCAGGTAAGCGTCCGCGGCGTTGCTGATCGGCTCGTCCAACTGGCTGACGACGAATACCGGCACGCGGCGGATGCCACGGGCGTCGGCTTCATCGTGAGCCAAAGTACCGAAATTGTGGTTCGGGCGATCGGCCTCGGCCGGTGCCTCACCGAGATTCAGTTCGGGGTACCAGACGTCCAGGGTGGTGCCGGCGGCGTCTACGCTGGCCAGACCCCAGCCCCATGCGGTACGCTCTTCGCTCATAGTTGCTCCTTACATATCGTTGCGTTTGCATTGCATGTGCATCGCGGCATGTGATAGTTCCACCTTAGCGTCAAGTACGGCTAGGTGGGGACCATAGTTCGTGGAATGGCTTGAAATCGAGTTGTTCGGTAAAAAATTACCGAACGTGATTGGTGGTGGGATGATAGGTTCTCCGGTGAAATTCGCTGGTGAACAACTCGACAAGGAGGTGTGCGATGTGATGTTGCATCATTCGGGAGCATAGGCTGTGGCCATGCGACGCCCGGCATCATAGAGTTTGCGCTTGAGCGAATCGGGCTCAAGAATCACTACGCGGCCATCCCAGGAATACTGCAATGCCCACCAGAACACAGCGCGTTCGGGAGCATCGACGATGACTTCGAACTGTGTGCCGTCCGCCGAATGTTTGATCTGAGGGTCGTCGAACCATTCGAACACGTTGTTGAGCATGGATTCGTCTCGTACGGCCATGCGGATGCGAATCGGGGCATCGGCTACGGGATACGGGCGGTGACGCATGAAGTTCACTGCATCAAAATCAGCCGGCGCTGGTTTTTCCAGTGGCACTGTGCCGTTCCTGCCTTTGGCGCTGACGTTGGCGATTCGGTTGACCACGAAAATGCGGAGGTTGTCTTCGCCATGCAGGTGGCAGATGAGGTAATACCGTCCGTTTTTGTACACCATCTGATAAGGGTCGGCGATGTAGGTGATTCGACCTGCACCCGTACGGCTTTTATGTGGTATCAGGGTGCCATCCGGGCCGTAATCACGGTATTGGAAGGTTACGCCGTGGCCTTCTTCAATGGCCTGATTCAGTTGGTCGATGGTGGATAGGAACTCGCCGTTGATATGCGTGTAGGTGGCCACGTGATCAAGGTAACCTACTGCTTGCCCAGCGGCACCTGCGAGTTCGCGGATTTTACCGATGAGATCGTCCATGGTGTCGAGGCTGATGCGAGACAAAGTGAGGCTGTCGAGCAGCAGTCGCATTTCGGCGGTGGATAGGAATGCGTCAAGATACCAGCCGGGTTGTGGATTCTTGCATTCGATGCCGGCAAGGTCGCTTTCGGTGAGATGCCCGATATGCCTACCGAGAAATTCCGTGGCGGTAAGCTTCTTGAGCTGATTTCGTATGGTTTTCTCGGTCGGCAGCTCGCTTGGATCTTCCAGCTGGTGTTTACGGGCAAGTTCATCGAGTATTTGCCGCACGGTCAGGCCATGTCCAAAGTAGCTGTGACGCCACAGCACCTCGAAGATTTCGAGCGTGGTGTTCCCTGCATAGGATTTGCGTTGCGCCGGCTTGTCTGCATCCATGCATTAAGGCTACCGCGCGCTTCGTCTAGGATGGAAGTGTTGGGCTGAAATGCATTCGCTGGAAAGGAGGCTCGCCCATGAGTAAAGGGTATGGTGTATTTGGCCATGTTCCCGATAATGCGGATGACGATGACCTCCTGCCTTATGAGGATGATGATTCCGGCGTTTCCTGGGGCCATGCGTTGCGCCGTCGCAATCCTTGGAAAAGGGGAGGCGACGAAGGTGCCGATTACGACGATGATCGGTATGGCGCAGATGACACAGATGACACTAATGAGGACAGGAGTCTCTTTGCCGGCAAGAGCAGCGGTATAGGCGGTATCTCTGGCGAGGCAGATGGAATGCTTGGTGGCGCAGGCGCTGCCGGCAGTAGAGCCGTAACGTTTGGCGGAACGGACAGTTTGTCCGCCGCCGATGCGGTGATGCCCTATCGTTTCAGGCAAGGACGTTCCGTATGGTTCGAAGATGAGGACGAAGGCCATTTCGCCGGGGCTGCGAAGCGTGCCGAAGCCCATGCCGTCCCTATCCTTGCGTTACGCAACGATGTGGAATCGTCATCGTCGAATGCCGTGCTCGCTCGTGCCCGTAGCATTGCGCGCAAAGCGGCCACCATGGTTATCAATCCGGTATACAGCGAAAATCATCGAACCGGGTATGCCGAGCTTGACGGCATTCTACGTGGCACCACCAGCCCATCGAGTAAGTATCGTACCAGCGTGCAATTCGACCTCGACACGGGAGAAGCCGTCGGTGGCAAGTGCTCATGCCCGGCTTACGGCCGTGGCTATGGCATGTGCAAGCACATGATTGCGCTCGCCTTCATATTCTGCGATGATCCGCAGCGTTTTGAAGGGTACCGTGCCGGGGCTGTGAGGCCGTCTCGGACGCTGATTGACTATATGGAGCACGTCGATAGGCAAGATGCTCAAGCCAAAGCGCGTCGCCGCAATGCGCTCATGCGCCGATTCGATACTGCAAAAGGACGAAATGGCGCAGGTGGACGACATACGAATAGCGGGTATGGCTCTCGTGCCGGCACCCGCGGCGGCGGGTATCAGGGCGATAGCGAGACTGTGGGCTTGGGACAGGTGCAGCTTGTTCCGATATTGAGTTTCATCGATGGCGTGTGGAGCGTGGAGTTCAAGATCGGATCGACTTCCAATGGGTCCAGCTATGTACTGAAATCGATTCCGCAGTTTGTGCTTACCATGGCGAACGGCGACTATGCGGATTATGGGCAGAAGCTTGCCTTTACCCATACGCCGGATATGTTCGACGATGATTCGCGCCCACTGCTGGGCTTCCTTGACGACGCGATGGCCGTGCGTCGTGCGGCCGAGCAGCAGGACCGGTATTACGGGCATATCGCCATCGACCGTCACCTGACACTTTCAGCACCGGAAGTGGCCCGGTTGCTGTCCGTACGTGAGGGCAGAGGCGTGCAGCTCGTGTTGAACACATGGTTCTCCGGGCAGCCTGCATCGGTGCCGGTTGATGGTGGCGAGCCAGATTTTCTCATGCGCATTGCGCGGCGTGATTTCAATACGTATGGTCCGGATGCCGGGTACCTGCTTACCGGAGTGCCAGCGGTGGAAACCGTGATTGACGGCGGCAAGAATGTATGGCTGTTGCTCGCCACCGCTAATCCGGCCGGTGTGGTATCCGCCATGATGGCGGGCTCTCAGCGTAAAAGCGCAGCAGGATGCCGATTCGTCCGTTGCCCGAAACGATTGATTCCGTTGCGGGGATTACTGGGAGACATGTTTGAACCCGATGGCGAGGGGCAGGTCATCGCCGGCGATGACATCGCCCTGTTCGCACGCACGCTATTGCCTCAGCTGGTTGGCGCCGGATTGTTGGAGGCCAGTGAGATTCCTCGCGAGCTGGCTGAATTAAGCCCTACGGAATGCAGTCTCCAGTTTTATCTGGATCGCGATGAGCATGGTGTGCAATGTGAGGTCAAGGCACGCTACGGCGATGCCATTGTCCCGTTGCTACCCGATGGCCCGACGGTGCATGTTGAGGACGAGCGTTCCATTCCCTTGTCTCGGGGCGTGATTGGGCGTGATTTCGACGCTGAGCATCTTGCGATCGATGTAGTGCGTGAATTCTTTACCATGCCTGACCAGCGCAAGCGCGTTGCGGCCGCCACTCGTCAGACGGTGAATGGGTTCCGAACGTCGGCCGCGCGAAAGACCGCCAAACAATTCGTGTCTGATGCGGCCACTATCGATCGCGATGACACCACGCAGATTGTTCGTCTTTTTGACGAGGGATTGCCCGCACTGAAGGAAGTAGGGGAGGTCTTCACCACACCGGCTTTTGACCGGCTGATCGCGCCCAAGCCGCCAAGCGTCAAAGTCGGATTGTCCATCAAAGGCAATTTGGTGGAGATATCACCCCTCGCTGATGAAGTACCGCCGGACGAAGTGGGTGCCTTGCTGTCTTCGTATCGTCGGCGTCAACGATTCCATCAGTTGAAGGACGGCACGCTGGTCAAACTCAGCGGCGCGAATCTCAGCACGTTGGACCGATTGGCCAGCGACCTTGATCTGAGCGAGCAGCAGCTCAACTCCGGGCTGATCGAGTTGCCGGGCGGTCGGGCGTTTCTATTGGATGGTGAGCTGCCGGATGACGGCTCCGATGTAGTCAAGGACGCTTCGTTCACCGAATACATCGACGATCTCAAGATCATCGACCCTAAGTCGTATGAAGTGCCGGATAGTCTCAAACATATTCTGCGCCCGTATCAGGTCGAAGGCTTCCAATGGCTGAACACGTTGTGCGACAAGGGTTTTGGCGGCATTTTGGCCGACGAGATGGGTTTGGGCAAATCCGTGCAGCTTATCGCCCTGTTGCTGTCGCGATACCACAACGAATCTAGTGGCATGCCGACCGCTCAAGGCATGGATGCCGGTAATGCTGGTAATAGTGAATCAGCCGTAACCGGTCATATTACTTTCGATTCCGAAGATGGCGGGCCGCATCCATCATTGATCGTGTGCCCGGCGTCCTTGGTGTACAACTGGGGCGCCGAATTCGCCAAGTTCGCCCCGAGCTTCAACGCCGTGGTGGTGGCCGGCACCAAAGCCGAGCGCCGCACCGCCATCGGCCGTGCGTTCCGGGCGGATGAACCCACCGTGCTCATCACCTCATACGACCTGCTGCGCCGGGATGTCGATGATTACACCGCCAATGAGCAACGTTTCAATGTCATGGCATTGGATGAAGCCCAGTACATCAAGAATCACACCACGAAAATAGCCAAAGCGGTCAAGGCCGTGGCCGCCGACCATCGTTTCGCCTTGACCGGCACGCCGATCGAGAACCGACTCTCCGAACTGTGGAGCATCTTCGACTTCCTGATGCCGGGACTATTGGGCTCATACAAGCGATTCCATGAGCGCTACGAGTTGCCCATCTCCAACGCCCGGGCTGCAGATGGCAGCACGGCCGAAGGCCGGGCCGCCGCACAGGTCAATCCTGAGGCCGCCCGGGTGTCTCGCCAATTGCAGTCGTTGGTGGGCGTGTTCATCAAGCGCAGGTTGAAGTCCCAAGTGCTGACCGATTTGCCGGACAAGTTGGAGACCACGCTGACCGTGCAGCTTGCCGGCGAACAGCGCAAACTGTATGCGGCCCACGAGCAGCGGCTCAGAATGCAGCTCGAACACAGCGAAGAAGCCGATTTCAACACGTCGAAGATTCGCATCCTCGCCGAGCTGACCAAGTTGCGCCAGATCTGCTGTGATCCAAGGCTGCTGTATGCCGATGCCAAGGATCAGTCAGCCAAGCTCGCCGCCATCACCGAACTGGTGGAAACCTGCGTGAATGAAGGCAAGAAGGCACTGATCTTCTCCCAGTTCACCAGCTTCCTTGATCTGATCGCCGAACGCTTCGACGCGCAAGGCCTGCGCTACTACACCATCACCGGATCCACGCCTAAAAAGAAGCGTCTCGAACTCGTCGACCAGTTCAATGCGGACGATACGCCTGCCTTCCTGATTTCCCTGAAGGCCGGCAACACCGGACTGAACCTGACCGGTGCCAGCGTGGTCATCCACGCCGATCCATGGTGGAACGCCGCCGCACAGGATCAGGCCACCGACCGAGCACATCGTATCGGCCAGACCGAAGACGTCAACGTGTATCAGGTGGTGGCCAAGGACACCATCGAAGAACGCATCTTGGAGCTTCAGCATACCAAGAGCGAGCTCGCCCGCCAGTTCACCGATGCTTCCTTGCTTGCCGACGAAGCCGGCACCGGCGCCAGCGCCCTCACCGAAGCTCCCGCCTCCATCGCCACCCTCACCAAGGACGATCTCCTCAATCTGCTGGGATGAGAAGATCCTGCTCGGTGCTCTTGAGCTTGGGAGGCGGAAACAGTCTGGGCTTTGTGGACCCGTTCGCTAAGCCGAGACCGGAGTCGATAGCGGTGTGGCATGGTGCGTGCGTGGGGAGCGTGATTCAGTTGTTGGCTGAGGCGATTCGGACGCTGTCGTTTTGTGCTTTGTTTTGCCGTTGACCAATTGAAATGCTCGTTGGTAGGAGACCCCCAATAAAGCTCCGATTTGTCGATACGTGAGTCCCTCGTTGCGTAGGGCCCGTGCGGCGAGTCGGGATTCGGCAGCCGCTTGTGCGTTGGCTTTTTTTGCTATTTCGCGCTGCCGGAACATTTCTGTTACGTGTTGTTTGGCTTGTTTCGGCAACACAAACGTCACCTTGAGCTCCGGATTGTCGTCGTCGTTCATGACAGTGATGAGATCTTTAGCCATTGGCTCGATATCGTCAAGTCCTTTGGCCTGGGTCGACCGTTCGATAGCTGGTACCTGAACGTACCAATATCGGCCATCGGGTTGCACAAGCACGTCATAGTTGCTCATTGCCACCACCCCTTTCCGAGTTTCTGCTCGCTCTCGTTGATGATATCCAGCGTGGTTCGTTCTGAGACTTCATTATGGCGGGGGATGGGTATCCTCAACCCGTCCAGGCAGTAAACCTCATGTCTGCTGCCTTGCCGTAACAAATAGAAATCGAGCCCTCGCTGCTTTGCCGCTTGCCGAAGTTTCTTGATGATGAGTTTTCTTCGTGTCATCATAACTCTCAATCTCGCACTAGACAAAATGCGTATGCCGAATTGCCGGGTGGGAGTTGTGGGTAAACGTAGAGATGTTCATTGGTCCTTCGATAAGAGACGCGGACGGACAAGATGGGTGATTGTTCGTTCAGGCTTTCATCCTCGCCGCAACGTCACGGTAGTCTGGAGTGCGTGAATCGCAAGAAACAGCCGGTGGAGAAGTATGAGCGGGGCACCCGTTCGTACACGATGTCGCATATTCGAGGCAAAGACACCAAAATCGAGGTGTTGGTACGCAGCTATCTGTTTCGTAAGGGTTTGCGATTCCGCAAGAACGACAAGCGTTACCCCGGCCGCCCGGATGTAGTACTGCCGAAATACCACACCATCGTGTTCGTCAACGGCTGTTTCTGGCACATGCATGAAGGATGTCCCAAACATTCGATGCCGAAATCAAACGTGGAATTCTGGCAGGCGAAACTACTACGCAATCACAATCGAGACATCGCGCAGCGGGCTGAACTGGAGGCCGTCGGCTGGCGTGTGATTACCGTATGGGAGTGCGAATTAACGAAAGCCGTGCGCGACGAACGCCTCGCACGGCTGTATGAGCAGATTGTTGAAGGAGATGCAGATTCAGCGGAATAATTCCAGCTCCCCTCTGGAGGGGAGCTGAAATCAGGATTCAAACGGGAACTTCAGGCCCCAGCGGTCGCGAATCGCATCCATCAGCTCCATGATGCGGATGGTGTCGGCGTGCGGCATCGCCTCGCATTCGATCTTGCCATCCAGCAGCGCGTTGGCCGCATCGGCCACCTCATACTCATAACCGGTCAACTGCGACGGCACCGCAACACTGCGCACAGGCTTGTGATCGTTGTCATAGATGTCGATGGACTCGGGATTGTTGATATTGGTGACCACCAAATACCCCTCGGTGCCCCACACGTAGCCGCCGCGATCGGAGGAAACCAGCATCGAACTGGTGGACACGGCCATCGTGCCATCATCGTAATACAACGTGGTGGAATTCTGTGCATCCACCCCGGTTTCGGCGACCATCATCGACGTATCGAAATGATCCAGCGTGCGGCCATGGTCGGCACCGATCGCCATATCCAGGAAGTTCAGCGGATACACGCCCACATCGAGCAGCGCGCCACCGGCACAGGCCGGATCGGTCATACGTGCCTTGCCGGACACCGGATAGCACAGGTTGGCGCTCGCCGCTTTCACCTCGCCGATCTCGCCGGACTCGATAACTTCGTTGATGAGCTTGCGGCTGGGCATGTAGCGCGTCCAGATGGCCTCCGTGCACAGCATGCCGGTTTCCTCGGCCACGGCCAGCGCCTCACGTGCCTGTCCGGCGTTCGCGGTGAACGACTTCTCCACCAGCACGTTCTTGCCGGCTTTCATACACAGGATCGCCTGTTCGGCGTGCAGACTGTGCGGGGTGGCGATATACACCAGATCCACATCCGGGTCCGCCACCAACTCCTCATACGATCCATAAGCCTTGTCAAAATGCCACTGGTCGGCAAAAGCCTGCGCGCGCGTAATATCACGGGCCGCCACCGCATACGGGTGAATCCATGAGGAATACAGTGAATCTTCAGCCATCTGGGTCAGGGTATCGGCCATGGTGTGAGCTATGCGGCCCGCACCCAAAATCGCGACGTTGATTTTTTCGCCGCTGGCCTCGAACTCGGCGCGCTTGCCATTGAATCGACTCATTATTCCTCCTTGAATACGGGCTGGTACACTCAATCGACCTACAGTGATTATAGAAGAAGAGACCTTGTCCCGTGAGGCGGATAGAACCGGAATATGGAAAACGAAGCAGCGCAGCAGCCCCAATCTCCGGCCGCGTCTCCAGTCATGTCCCGCCGAGCGCGTGAGGCCAATCCCTTCCGTGCCATGGTATTCGGCGAACAAGCAGACAAGATGATCGCCCAAGGTATCAGCGTCATCAAATTAAGCCTTGGCGAGCCCGATTTCGGCGCGCCGCCCGCCGTACGCGACGCCATGCGCGAACAGTACGACGGCCGGGCCCTGCCGTACACCGCCGCCATGGGCCTACCTGAACTGCGCCAAGCCATCGCCGACTTCTACCATGAACGTCACGACCTTGACATTGACCCCAAGCGCATTTGTGTAACAGCCGGCGGTTCGGCCGCCCTGCTGTTGGCCACCGCGCTGACCGTGGACCCCGGTGACGATGTGATTGTGGCCGACCCCTCCTACCCGTGCAATCGCGAACTCGTGCGCTCCTTTGAAGGCCGGGTCATCGACGTGCCGACCTCGGCCGCCACCCGCTTCCACCTGACCGCCGACCTGTGCAGCCAGTACTGGACGAGCAAGACCAAGGCCGTGATGATCACGTCGCCGTCCAACCCCACCGGCACCACCATCGATTTCACCGTATTGGACGAGGTGTGCAAGCTGGCCGCCAGCCGCGGCGCATGGCGCATCGTGGACGAAACCTACCTCGATTTGGCAGACCGTGAGCCGGACGGCACCGAAGTCAAATCCGTACTGGCCTGCGACCCCGATGCCATCGTATGCAACAGCTTCTCCAAGTTCTTCGGCATGACCGGCTGGCGCCTCGGCTGGGCGATTCTGCCGGACGACCCCACCGTGCTGGAAGCGGTTGACGATCTGGCCACCAACTACTACCTGTGCGCCCACACGCCCACGCAACATGCGGCGCTCGCCTGCTTCATGCCGGAAAGCTTGGCGGAATGCGAAGCTCGTCGTCAGGAATTGCTGGCCCGTCGCCGCATTGTGATTGACGGGCTCAAGCGCATCGGTTTGCCGGTTGAAGTCGAGCCGAACGGCGCGTTCTACGCCTACTTCAACATCTCCCGCACTGGTCTGGATGCCTGGACGTTCTGCGAACGTGTGCTGGATGAAGCCCATGTGGCTCTGACTCCTGGCCGCGACTTCGGTGCGGCCACGGCGGATACGCATGTGCGCCTGAGCTATGCCGCCTCACGTGAGGCCCTGACCGAGGGGCTGGAACGTCTCGGAACGTTCGTCGAATCGTTGTGAACCGTGCGGCAGCCGGTGTGATTGTTGTACAGTAGTCGAGTTTGTGTGATGTCCGGCTGGCCTCGCGGTGTTGGTTGCCGGCCGAACGACTCGCCATGGTGGCGCACGGCTGGCTGGTTGCGATGGTCGTCCCGTTGTTCGGCCATCACGGGTTAGGCAAGGTCAGGAATAGGGATCATGGTCAATCTGCGTTCGCACACCACGCGACTTGGTGTGCTTGATATCGGTTCGAACACTATCCACATGCTTATCGTCGACGCCGCCCCGGCGCTCGCCCTGACCCCGAGGCCAGCACCAAATCCACAGTGCGCCTGATGAAGTATTTAAAGGACGACGGCTCAATCAAGAAGTCCGGCATCGAGGCGATTCTGGAAGCCGTGTCCCAGTGCATGCGGTTGGGCGAGGAATACGAAATCACCCAACCGCCACAGTCACCAACAACGCCGCATGATCGGAGCCCTCGACTTTGACCACCTTGCATTGCCCGGCCTTCATGCCCTGATCAAGCACCACGTGGTCAATACCGGCGAACATTGGCACAGTCGCACGGTTCGTGGGCCATGAGAACGTAAACCCATGTCCGGATTCACGTGCGGCATCCACGAACCGGTCGCCAAGAAAATCACGGAATGGTGTGTGATCGTAAGTGGCGTTGAAATCGCCCATGAAAATATACCGTGTATCCGTATGCCCGCGCATCAGACCCAACTCATCCAGCGATCGCTTCCACTGCCGCCAATAGCCCGGTACAGGTGCAGTGGTGTGCACGGATATGAATCGAATCTGCTGGCCACCCATATCCACCGTGCCGCCGGGCATGAATGAGGCGCTGGAATTCACGTCATCGTCGGCCGGATCGGCAAGTGGCGTGGCCGACCAGAGGCCGTTACCGAATACGCCGTCAGACGATGAGACCTGCGCATACGGCAGATAGTGCTCAATACCAGCCTCGTTGAGTTTTTTGACGAAATCCTCGGTGGTCTCCTGCAAAGCAAGCACTTCGACGCGCTGATCGCGGACCAGCTCGACGATGGCTTGCGGATCGGCCTGCCCCTTGTACACATTGAAGGTCATGACGCGCGCATAGGCGTCGCTGGTGTTGGGGGAGGCTACGGCCACGGCGTTCTGCGCGGCTTGGGAAAGCGGATCGGCTGAGTAGAAGAACGGATACTGCCAATAGCCATTGCATGCGATTGTGGCAGCGGCGATCAATACGGCAAGGATACGTCGCGACACGATGGCCAACAGTAGGGCGATCAAACCAAGCAACATGAACCAGGGCGTTGTCGATACCACAATCGGCACAAACGGCAGTTCCTGCAAATCGGCAGGTAGCGCGCGGGCGGCAGTACCGGCAAGGGCAAGAAGGGCGGATATCGCGGCAAGAAAACCAAGCAGATGGTGCCGTTTACGTGGCCTTACTGCGGACTTGGATACTGGGCGCGCCGTGGCTTTGGCAGAGCGTGGCTTGGAAGTAGCGCGGGCTCGTACGCTTGCGCCTGTGGTCGTGCTCCGTGCCTTTGCCATACTGCCCTTTCTTTTGGCTCGCCTGTCGTTACCTTGCTTTTCGTGCGATTTGCCACTGTACCGTGTGCGGCTTGTCTTTCGGTGTCTTTTCGCCATGCGCAAGAGCAGTTCGCACCAAACCGGCACGAAAACCGGCCATGCCTTGGTGCCGGGTTCTGTCAGGTGGCTTGCATAGACTGCCATGCGGCTTACGCAGGCTGCCACGCGAACATGATGCGACTGGGCGTGCGGCCGTGTACAATGAAACGTCGTTGCCCGAGTAGCTCAGTGGATAGAGCACCGCTCTCCTAAAGCGGGTGTCGTCGGTTCGAATCCGATCTCGGGCACTTGTCTTTGGAAGTGTGGCGGTACCTCAATCTCTATCTATCGGTGATGAGGCGCAACGTATAGGTGCACCATCATCCCGTCATGCGAAACTGCGCGAAGCCATGCCTGAGGAAAGCAAAAACGCGCCGTTCTACCAGAAGCATGGCTTCCATCTGATGGACGATGGCCGCGCCATGCAAATTGTCAATCGCGGCTGACAGGCTGGCAGTGCGGGCGGGAGCGAAAGTGGCGGAGTGCGTCAATTAGGGGAGCAACGTACGTAGTCATTGACGGTTATCCCGTAGTAATATTCACAATACGACCCCTTGTCCATAAAGTGAAAATAACGGCTGGTGTTCGACGCGTCTGCGCTATGACTAGAAACCATGAGTGAAGATAAGCAGTATGACTTCTATGTGGCCGGTCCGTTCTTCGATCCTGAACAGACGGCAAGTATGGAACGTTTGGAAAAGATACTGGAAGACCATGGCAAGGTACTGTTCAAGCCGCGGTTTGCCAGCCAGATCGAAGAAGCAGGGCCTGAAGGATGCTTTGCGGACGATATCCGTGGCATTAATGCTGCTAAGGCCGTGGTCGCCAATCTTATGGACGAGGACCCAGGCACGATGTTCGAAATCGGATATGCGCATGCGCTGGGAATCCCGGTGTACGGCTATTTCGAGAACCTTACGCCAATGGATCGTGTCAATCTGATGATTGCGCAATCGGTCGAACTGGTTTTCGCCGGTCCTGATGATGTGGCGAAATACTTGGAAACCGGCGAACATACGGAAGTCGATTACATTCAGTTCTAAACAGCTCTAACAGGTTCTCTGCAAGCAGGGTTGGCGGCGTTCTCGTACATTGTCATGTACGAGAACGCCGCAGTGGTATAGGGATATTCCAACAAGCGGCATAATGGAGTCGTGGGAAAACTAGACGGATTGCCGGGGCCATTTGGTCTGGACAATCCGTTGTTTCGCGCGTGTTTTGTAGCATCCGTGGAGTTACATGGGGGTATGACTGAAAACATCGCTGATAAGGCCATAAACGATACTCGTATCGTCAAGCAGTTCACCAATCCCGTCAAGGAACCGATTGACAGCGACGTCAACCTGTTCGATCTGCTCGATAACCGCGCCAAGCGCGATCCCGAAGGTGCCATGATCGAATACAAGGGCGATGATGGCACTTGGCACCCGTACAGTGCCCAAGTATTCCGTGACATGGTCATCGATCTGGCCAAGGGCCTGATCGGACTTGGAGTCAATAAGGGCGATTCAGTCGCTATCGTCTCACGCACACGTTGGGAATGGACGGCGCTGGACGTGGCGATCATGTCCATCGGCGCGGTCACCGTGCCGGTGTACGAGACCAACTCCGCCAGCCAGGTCAGCTGGATCTTCAACGATTCCAAAGTCACGCTCGCCATCGCCGAAGATGACGGACAGCGCGACAAGATCGAATCCGTGCGCAGCGAGGTACCCACCCTGCGCAACGTGTTCGTAATCGAGGCCGGCGGCCTGAACGCCATCAAGACCTATGGCGAAAGCGTCACCGATGCCGAATTCTGGGAATACAAGGAAGCCTCCCACGGCGACGACCGCGCCACCATCGTCTACACATCCGGCTCTACAGGCACCCCGAAGGGCGTGGAACTGACCCACCGCAACTTCGCCTTCCTGGTGTTTTCCGCGCTGCAGTACATGCCGCGCGCCGGCGCATGGCCTAACCGCCGCCTGCTGCTGTTCCTGCCGTTGAGCCACGTGTTCGCCCGATTCATGGAATTCTTCAGCTTCGGCGGCACGATTTCGCTGGCCTTGAGCTCCAATATGAAGACGATGGTCAAGGACTTCGAAACCTTCGGCCCCACGCTGCTGCTTGCCGTGCCGCGTGTGTACGAGAAGGTCTACAACGCCGCCTCCCAGCGCGCCGGCACCGGATTCGCTGGCAAGATGTTCATGCGCGCCGCCGAAAACGCGCGCGAATGGTCCAAGGCCGAGCAGAAGGGTGAGCAGTTGCCGATTGCCGGACGTATCGCCCACGCCTTCTACGAGCAGGTGGTGTACAAGAAGATTCGCACAATTTTCGGTCCGAACGCCGACTTCGCCATTACCGGCGGCGCTCCGATGGACTCCGAGCTTTCCCACTTCTTCAACGGCATCGGCATGCCGGTGCTTGAGGGCTATGGCATGACCGAAACCTGCGGCCCGGTGTGTGTGAGCTTGCCGGAAGACAACCGCATCGGCACCATCGGCATGCCGATGTGCGGTATCACTGCGGGCATCGCCGAGGACGGCGAGCTGGTGGTCAAAGGACCGCTGGTGTGCAAGGGCTACCACAACAACCCTGGGGTCACTACCCAGCAGATCACTGATGGCTGGCTGCACACCGGCGATCTGGGCGATATCTCCGAAGATGGCTTCATCTCCATCACCGGCCGTAAGAAAGACCTCATCATCACCGCTGGTGGCAAGAATGTGTCGCCGGGTCTGCTTGAGGCTTCCGTGATGACCTCGCCTGTGGTCAACCAGTGCTTGGTTATTGGTGATAAGAAGCCGTTCGTGGCCGCTCTGGTCACGCTGGATCTGGCAGATGCCAACAATTGGCTGGAATCCCAGGGTGCCAAGCCGGAACCCGATCTGGCCTCGCTGGCCAAGAACGCCATCGTTCACGCTGAGGTGGAGCGTGCGGTGAACGCCGCCAACGAGGGCGTTTCCCGCGCCGAGTCGATTCGTAAGTTCGAGATTCTGCCCGACGAATTCACCGAGGCCAACGGCATGCTGACCCCGAGCCTGAAAACCCGCCGCGCGCAAATCGTCAAGCATTACCAAGAGCTCATTGACAACGTGATCTACGTCCCGCTGAAGAAGTAACCATCAACTCCCTCTGATCCAAAAAATAAGCTCTCTCTGACGAGGGAGCTGTCAGCGAAGCTGACTGAGGGAGAGACCCCGCGGCTTGCCCGCGAAAAAACAACAGGGCCGGGTGCGACTTGCACCCGGCCTCAGCTTATTCAGTCCAAAATCGCCGAAACATAATCAGCGGCGGCCTGATCCAGCTCCGCATCGCTGATGGTGGCGGTGCCCTGCACCAGGAATGGTTCGGCATAGTTCATGCCTACCTTGTAGGCCACGACTGCGAATGGGCTTAGCAGCTCCTCCATGGTGTGGTTGTACTCGCCATCCTTGCGGTACTTGGAGGCGTCGGAACCAGTGGTGACCACCAGCTTGAGCTCCTTGCCCTTGAGTGCGTGGCCTCCACCGTAGGCCCAGCCTGCGGTGATGACCTCGTCTTCCCATTCCTTGAGTAGCGCGGGGGAGGAGTACCAGTAGAACGGGAACTGAAGGATTACGCGGTCGGCGGCCTCCAGCAGCTCGTGCTCCGTGTCGGCGTTGACGGAGAAGTTCGGGTATTCGGCGTATTCGTCGCGCACGATGATGTCGTCCTCGCCTTGTGCGGCGAGTTCGGCAAGCAGGCGGGCGTTCACTCGCGAGCCGTCCTTCAGGCGCGGATGGAATACAAGAATCAACGTTGACATGGGATTTCCCTTCTATAAACTGCTGCCAATGTGGCCTAATCACCACTATCGTATGCCGGGAAGCAGAACTCAGTCCAGTCTGGACTCAGGTGCGAGCCGCGGGATGCCGCGGATGGGTAATTGATGTGGGGAAGGATGCTGGCTGATGCTTTGGCGCTGAAGCTTCAGTAGGGCACCGCATAACGAGGCCTAAAGCGGATAGGATGGAATATGACGCAAATAGCGTAGGTGGACTGAAACGGGAGGCGCACATGACCATGAACCGCATGCTGATGTGCCGTACCCATCCGGTGATGGAGTTCGAGTATTTCGAACGCGGCGGATACGCCTTGAGAGCAGGGGAGATCTACGACGAGTCCCGAATCCCAATCGGCATGTATGTGGACGGCAAGCCCGAGCCCACCGGTGAGTCAATTACCGGGTGGTGGCGTTCTCGCGGCATTCCTATGACCCGTGACGGCATGCGTTCCGTATTTGCCGGTTCGGGTATCGCCTCGACGAACGATCTGCTGGACCGTTCCTTGGGGCTCAGCCTGTCGGATCAGTATTGGGCGCGGCCTCTCGACCGGCCCGATCTGACGTGGGAAAAACTGAACTTTTTCCACAACGATTTTGACGAACGACTTGGGCAGGCCCTGTTCTTCGGCAACTCGTCGCGCATCGGCAACGTGAACACCCCGGATGTCACCAGTGCCGGTGACTTGCCGAAACGTTGGATTATCGGCCCTGATGGCGTCCGCAGTCTGATCAAGGGTGGGCGTACCGGTCAGGAGCCGGACAACGAGCGCATCGCCTGGCAGACGGCACGACTGTTCGGCATCGACCATGTCGAATACCGCATCAGCCGCGCCAAGGGCATCCGGGTCTCCGTCTGCGATGAAATGCTCGAAGACACGCAAGAGCTGATTCCCGCAGGGCAGGTCATGCGCATCTTCCGACGCGGCGACAACACCGAACGCAAGATGATATGGCTGGACGCATGTCAGCAACTCGGCGTAAGTCGTGATACGGCAAATGCGGCGACCAACGATTTTCTGTTCCTTGATTTTCTTCTGCGCAACACCGACCGGCATTACAACAACTTCGGTCTCATCCGTGACGTTGAATCATTCGAGATTCGCCCGGCCCCGATTTTTGACAGCGGCGCCAGCCTGTGGAACGGCATGGACCCCGAAGCCATCACCAACGAAGACTACCCGGCGAAGCCGTTCTGGCTCGACGACTACGGCGATGCGGACAACGCCTACTGGCAGTTGGGACTTATCGACGATTGGGACCGTTATGATTTGGGGATGCTCGACGAGGTGCCTGAACTGATACGGGCACAGCTCGCCACCAACCGCCGGCTGTCCGCTGATGTGATTGACGCCATCTGCTCCGCCATGCAGGAGCGCATCGGCATCATCCGCAAGCTTGCACGATGATGCCGATGCGGGAGGCAACTCAGTCGAGGTTGGACTGCGTGCCTGCGGTGGCTTCGTTGGCGGCTTGCTCGGCTTGTGCTTGGTCGAGCTTGGCGCGGACGTCGTTGAGCAGACCCTGGGCGCGCTTGGCCAAGGCTTCGCCGATTTCCCATTGACGCATCGACTGGTCAAGATTGAGGCCGCCGGTTTCCAGTGCCTGGACAGCCTGAATCAGCTTGTCGCGCGCCTCTTCATATGGCATCTGGGCGATGAGCTCGCGTTCCTTGTCCGCCAGGGACGAGGCGGGGGTGTTTTTGTCGGTGGATGTGGCGTTTTCGGTCATGATGTTCTCCTTATATATACGGTATATATGCGTGGCTGCGTATGGCGTGTCACGCGGTTGCGGATGTGGTGGTTGCGGTAATGACACCCTTCTTCAAGGTGACGGTGATGTCATCCCCGGGGCTTACCTGCGAAGCATCGTCTAGTACGTGGCCATCGGAGGACTGCACCACCGCATAGCCTCGGTTCAACGTGGATTGCGGGCTGAGTGCGGTCAGTGAGGCGTGAGCTCGCTCGACGGTGAGCTGGGCATCGTCCACGATGCGTCGCAGGCCGATGTCAAGCCGCTGCAGGGAATCGTCGATTAGCCGCTGATGCGGTTCGAGCATGGTATGCGGTTGGGTCAGGCTTGGCCGGTTCGCATATCCCTCGATAAGTCGAATCTCGTTCTCCACGCGCGAACGGATCCGCAGTCGCATACGGTCGATGGCACCTTCGATGAGCTGCGACTGCTCACGCACATCCGGCACCACGCGCTTGGCCGCATCGGTGGGGGTGGAGGCTCTAAGATCGGCGACCAGATCCAGCAACGTCCAGTCATCCTCATGCCCGATGGAGGAGATTAATGGTGTGGTGCAGGCATACGCCGCACGAACCACACGCTCATCCGAGAAACCGATGAGATCCTCAAACGAGCCGCCGCCACGGGCCACGATGATCACATCCACGCTCGGGTCGGCATCGAGTTGTGCAATGGCCTGAACCACTTCGGCCGGGCATTGCTCGCCCTGAACATGCACATGGACCACCTTGAAGGTTACGGAAGGCCAACGAAGGTTCACATTGGTGATCACATCGCCTTCCGCACGTGCCTGAGGTGCGCAAATCAGGCCAATAGTCTTCGGAAACTCCGGGAGAGGCAGTTTGTGATCGGCATCGAACAGGCCCTCGCCCTTAAGCTGCTTGCGCAATTCGTCGATCATGGCCTTGAGACTGCCACCGGCTCCGACCTTGAGAATCGTGTCCCCTCGCAACGACAGCGAAGTGCGCTTCATCCACAGGTTCGGTTTGCCATGAATCACCACGCGGTCGCCCTGAACGAACTGGCTGGCCGCGGCCGCGAACCTGCCGAAGCCATTGACTTCCATGGCGATATCCTCGAAGTCGTCGCGCAGCGTGATGTAGGCCGAGCCGGCGCGACGGGTATTGATCTGCGTGATCTGGCCGGTGACCCACGCGGACGGCCATCGTTCCACGGCACCGTAGAACTTCTGGCTCAGCACACTTACCGGCCACGGATTTTGCGCGCTGGTTTCAGCGGCGCGTGCAGGCAGCTGATCGATAGGGCGAGGCTCATTCGGCAGATTGATGGTGCCCTGATCAGGCGCGAAAGTGCCTTGACCCGGCTCAAAGCCAGCCGAGGCCAGTGAAGCGGCGGTCGGTGGACGGCCGGTAGATGGGTAGCCCATTGCAGTAGTCATGCACTCCACTATAAGTGCGTTGGTTGATGACGGTAAATATTTACCGTCGCCTGAAAACGGTGTGATGATGAATGCGAGAACCGTACGAAGCGATGTATCAGCCGATGATGGAGATGGTTTGGTGCATCAGAAGAAAGGAGTCATTATGGCGAAGAAACGGGTGCTATGAAGAGGAGTGAGATATGCGTTGCGCTGACGATTGAGAGTCGTCAGTGAGCTCGCTGTGCGACACGCGAGCAGAAAACAGTTACGCTAATCACACACTTGTGGTTTTGGCGGAAAATAGCCGAAAACCCTATAAATAGTTCGACACACCACTGTTGGGCACTAGATATAGGGGTGGTGATGCCGTATTCTTCTAGAGGTTCGAGAAAACGACATCAATGTAATTTCGTGTGGCCCACGTCGAGTGCGGCCAAAATGCGGAACTCGGAAGAGTGTTCGCCGTATAGGAAAGGGGTGCCCGATGGGTGCACAGGTGTTGGAGGAAACCGTAACCGATAACGAGACCAAGGTGGCCGCCAAAGCCTCCACCGTGCTCGTTGAGAAGCGTGATGGTCGTGTGGTCGACTTCGACCCCATTAACATCATCTCTGCGGTCAAGTCTGCTTTCGGTGACCTGAACAAGGAAGTCGGCCCCGAAGAAGATGCCATGATCCGTGGTTTCGCCAACCAAGTCGAAGGCGAAATCAAAGGGCGTTACGCCGGCCCCGCCAAGATCGAGGACATCCAGAACCTCGTGGAGCACGCCCTCATTGACGCCCACCTGTACGATGTGGCTCGCGCCTACACCAACTACCGTCTCGACAAGGACATTCAGCGTGCCAAGGCCACTGATGTCAACGAGGCCGTTTCCCGCTTCATCAACCACGACCCGACCCTGATTCACGAGAACGCGAACAAGGATTCCAACGTCTACTCCACCCAGCGTGATCTGCTGGCCGGTGCCGTGTCCAAGGCCGCCGCGTTCAACATGCTGCCGCCGGCGGTGTCCAACGCCCACATGAAGGGCGACATTCACTTCCACGATGCCGACTACTCGCCGTTCACTGCCCAGTCCAACTGCTCCTTGCCGAACTTCTGGGACATGTTGGCCAATGGCTTCACTCTTGGCAACGCTCCGATGGCTTCCCCGAAGTCCATCGCCATTGCGGCCACTCAGATTACCCAGATCATGAAGGACGTGGCCTCCAGCCAGTATGGTGGCCAGACCGCCAACCGTGCCGACGAGCATCTTGCCCAGTATGCCAAGAAGGATTACGAGAAGTTCCTCGAGGAAGCTCGTGAGACCATCCCCGACGGCATGCCGGTTGAATTCGCCCGTCGTCAGGTCGAGAGCGCCAAGAAGAACGAGCCCGCCAAGCTGCATTTCGGTTCCCGCGAACCGCTGCCGATGGACACCCCGTTCCACACCGATGTTGACGAACTTGAGCAGGAGCGTGAAATCCTCGCCAAGATTCGTACCCGCAAGGCCATCTATGATGCCATGCAGACCATGGAATACCAGATCAACTCCAACCGTGTGTCCAACGGCCAGACCCCGTTCGTGACTGTCGGCTTTGGTCTCGGCACCGACTGGTTCTCTCGTGAAGTGCAGCGCGCAATCCTGCTGAACCGTATTCGCGGCCTCGGCAAGGAACACCACACCGCCATCTTCCCGAAGCTCGTCTTTACTGTGCAGCACGGCGTGAACGCCGACCCGGGTGACCCGAACTACGATCTGAAGCAGCTCGCCCTCGAGTCCGCCACCAAGCGCATGTACCCGGATGTGGTGTTCTACGAGAACATCGTCAAGATCACAGGCTCCTTCAAGGCTCCGATGGGTTGCCGCTCCTTCCTGCAGGGTTGGATCAACCCGCAGACCGGCAAGGATGAAGAAGATGGCCGTATGAACCTCGGCGTGGTCACCGTCAACGTGCCGCGTATCGCCATCGAATCCCACGGAGACAAGGCCCGCTTCTGGAAGCTGTTCGAGGAGCGCATGGAAGTGGCCCATCAGGCGTTGCAGTTCCGCATCATGCGCTGCAAGGAAGCCACCCCGGTCAACGCTCCGACCCTGTTCCGCTTCGGTGCGTTCGGTCGTCTCGGTGCCAACGACAACGTGGACCAGCTGTTCAAGAACGAGCGTGCCACCGTGTCGCTCGGCTACATCGGCCTTGCCGAGACCACCGCGGTCTTCTACGGCAAGAACTGGATTCGCGACCACGGCTGGGATCCGGAAGGCAAGGAGTTCGCGCTGTCCATCGTCAAGCGCATGAACGAGCTGTGCAAGCAGTGGAGCAAAGCGGAGGGCTACCACTATTCCGTGTACTCCACTCCGGCTGAATCCCTGACCGACCGCTTCAACCGCATGGACCGTGAAAAGTTCGGCCGTATCGAAGGCGTGACTGACCACGACTTCTACACCAACTCCTTCCACTACCCGGTGTGGTTGCAGCCCACCCCGATGGAGAAGCTCAGCTACGAGAAGGACTTCCCGTACTACGCTTCCGGCGGTTTCATCAACTACTGCGAGTACCCGTGCCTGCAGGACAACCCGAAGGCGCTCGAAGCCGTGTGGGATTACGCCTACAACATCGGCATCGGCTACCTGGGTACCAACACCCCGATCGACCACTGCTTCGTGTGCGGCTTCCAGGGCGACTTCGAGCCGACCGAGGAAGGCTTCAAGTGCCCGGAGTGCGGTAACTCCAACCCGGACAAGTGCAACGTCACCAAGCGCACCTGCGGCTACCTCGGCAGCCCGGTCCAGCGCCCGATGGTGCACGGCCGTCACGAGGAGATTGCCCACCGAGTCAAGCACATGAGCGGCGAAACCGGTCGTGTGACGCTGGATGACGGCACCACCCGCGAGTGGTTCGAAGAGGCCAAGTAGGGTTATTCGTGAGTAGGCTCCCCTCTCTGAGGGGAGCTGTCGGCAAAGCTGACTGAGGGGAGTCCGAGGAGCTATTCCGAAGCTCCCCTCAGTCGCCTACGGCGACAGCTCCCCCTCAAAGAGGGGAGCTAATGCTTTCCACAAGGAGGGAATCATGCCGGAGCTGCATACGACCAAGCCCGAACCCAAGCGCCATGACTTTGCGGCCGACGAGACCGGGCGTGGCCCCTCCGTACCCTCCAACGGTCTTGCCAACGATCCGAAAGCCGGTCAATGGGATGGCCGGCGCATGTCCAAGCGGATGATCGCCGACTACAAAACCTTCATTGTCACCGACGGAGAAGGCGTGCGCAACTCCCTTTACGTCTCCGGTTGCCCCTTCCACTGCGTCGACTGCTTCAACGCCTCCATCTGGGATTTCCAAGCCGGCCACGAATACACGCAAGAACTTGAAGACAAAATTATCGAAGACCTGAAAGCCCCATGGGTGCAAGGCATTACGTTCCTTGGCGGCGAGCCATTCCTCAACACTCCCGTGCTGGTGCCGCTCGCACAACGTATCCGCCAGGAATTCGGTCATACCAAAGATATCTGGTCGTGGACCGGCTACACATGGGAAGAACTCATGCGCCCCGGAGAAACCCCAGACAAGCTTGAATTGCTGTATCTCATCGACATTCTCGTCGACGGCCGCTACCTCAGAGACCAGAAGGATTCGCTGCTGCAATTCCGCGGCTCCAGAAACCAGCGTATCCTCGATGTGCCCAAGTCTCTGGAAGCCGGCGAACTGGTCATCTGGGCCAAGCTCCACGATCAAGAACGAGATATCCCCGAAATCTATTTGAAGGACCGCGAAGCCGGCGAAGGCCAACAGGCCTCGTAGTAGCAGTTCTGGAATGCCGCACTCAGCAATATCGTTGGAACTGTTGGGGGAAAGGCCTTCCCGTGAGCGAAATCACTTCGCCTCGTGCCATGTTGGGCAGGTAGTCGGACTAATATTCCAGAAGAAGTAGCCGGTCGAAGCCGTCCGCAGGGTATCTGCCAGCCGTCCCGAAACGGTTTCTGATGCCTCGTGGCGTGCACTCCCGGAAGTCGGAATTAAGAGGGACACATGGTTGACATCGTCACTGACGCGAGCGCAACGCCCGCCTCACAACTGAAGCCGCTGCGTGTGGGATTGGATATCGGCTCCACCACCGTCAAGGCCGTGGTGCTTGATCAGTCCGATTCCCTGAAAGACACCCTATTTTCCGATTACCGACGTCACCATGCCAATGTGCGTGCCACCGTTGCCGGTCTGCTCGTGGACATTCATAAAGAGCTCGTGGAACTAGGTCGAGGCGACGAACCGATTCGCCTGTCCATCACCGGTTCCGGCGGCTTGGCGCTCGCCGATAACCTGCATGTGCCCTTCATCCAGGAGGTCATCGCCGAAACCGAGGCGATCGACAAGGAATACCCGCAGGCCGACGTCATCATCGAGCTCGGTGGAGAGGATGCCAAGATCACCTACCTGAAGCCCACGCCCGAACAGCGTATGAATGGTTCGTGCGCAGGCGGCACCGGCGCGTTCATCGACCAGATGTCCACGCTGCTTGACACCGACGCCGCAGGCCTCAACGAGATGGCCAAGAGCTACGAGAACCTGTATCCGATCGCCTCGCGTTGCGGCGTGTTCGCCAAAACCGATCTGCAGCCGCTGATCAACGACGGCGCGGCCAAGCCTGATCTCGCCGCCTCCATCTTCACCGCAGTGGCCACGCAGACCATCGCCGGCCTGGCTGCTGGCCGCCCGATCCACGGTACCGTCATCTTCCTCGGTGGCCCGCTGTTCTTCATGTCCGAACTGCGCGCCGCCTTCCAGCGTGCCCTTGAAGGCAAGGTCGACGAGTTCATCGTGCCGACCGACGCCCACCTGTATGTGGCCTACGGTTCGGCATTGCAGGCCGACATGGATTCCGACGATCAGGGCCACCATTTCGAGGCCCACACCTGCGATGAGATCCTCAAGCGTCTGGACGAGCTGAAGAACCTGCCCTCCAACACGCCCACCATGCCGCCGCTGTTCCCCACCGAGGCCGACCGCGAGGACTTCAACAAGCGCCACCACAAGGAGCACATCCACATCGGCACCCTCGAAGGCGCGCATGGCCCGCACTTCCTGGGCATCGACGCCGGTTCCACCACCATCAAGGCCACGCTCGTCAATGACGACCGTGAAATCGTCTGGTCCAGCTACGCCAACAACGAAGGCAGCCCGCTGACCGCCGCCATCAACATCGTCAAGAAGATCCAATCCGAGCTGCCCGAAGGCGCATGGATCGCACGCTCCTGCGCCACCGGTTACGGCGAAGGCCTCATCACCACCGGCCTGCACCTGGACGAGGGCGTGGTGGAGACCATGGCCCACTATCGTGGTGCTGAAATGGTCAGCCCCGGCGTCACCGCCGTCATCGACATCGGCGGCCAGGATATGAAATATCTGGCCATCACCGACGGCGTCATCGACTCGATCGCCGTCAACGAAGCCTGCTCGTCCGGCTGCGGCTCGTTCCTGCAGACCTTCGCCATGTCCATGGGCCTGACGATTCAGGAATTCACGCAAAAGGCTCTGGCTTCCACCCATCCGGTGGACCTCGGTTCGCGTTGCACCGTGTTCATGAACTCCTCGGTCAAGCAGGCGCAGAAGGAAGGCGCCTCCATCGAGGACATCGCTGCCGGCCTGTGCTACTCCGTGGTGCGCAACGCCCTGTACAAGGTCATCAAGTTGCGTGATTCCGGCGAACTCGGCGACACTGTGGTGGTCCAGGGCGGTACGTTCCTCAACGACGCCGTGCTGCGCGCCTTCGAGCTGCTCACCGAACGTCAGGTCACCCGCCCGAACATCGCCGGCCTCATGGGCGCGTTCGGTGCCGCCCTGACCGCCCGCATGCACTATCAGGATGAGGCCGACCACTTGGACGTGGTGGTTAAGGCCGATGGGTCCGAGGAACAGTCCGAGGCCGAGCCCGCACCCGAGTCCGAGCCCAAGGCCGCAGCCTTCAAGAAGACCGAGCCGGCCAAGCCCGAAGCCCATGTCGTTGTCGTGGACGGTGTGACCCACACCGCCAGCTCCATCCTGACCGGCGAAGCGCTCGACAACATGAGCATGACCGCCGAGCGTGACGTGTGCAAGCTGTGCCAGAACCACTGCAAGCTCACCATCACCACATTCTCCGACGGCTCGCGCTTCGTGACCGGCAACCGCTGCGAACGCGGCGGCGACGCCAAGAAGAAGCGTTCCGACCGTCCGAACCTGTACGACTACAAGTACAAGCGTTGCTTCGCCTACCGCCGTTTGACCGACAAGAAGGCCACTCGTGGCGAGATCGGCATTCCGCGCGCCCTCAATATGTACGAGAACTACCCGTTCTGGTTCACGCTGCTCACCACGCTGGGCTTCAAGGTGATGATCTCCGGCCGCAGCTCCCACGAGCTGTTCGAGACCGGCATCGAATCCATCGCCTCCGAAAACATCTGCTACCCGGCCAAGCTGGTGCACGGCCATATCAAGTGGCTGATCAACAAGGGCATCAAGACCATCTTCTACCCGTGCGTGAGCTACGAGGAGAACCTCGTGCCCAACACGGACAATCATTACAACTGCCCGGTTGTGGCCAACTATCCGCTCGTCGTCGGCGCCAACGTTCCTGAGCTGCGTGAAGACGGCGTGCGCTACATGCACCCGTACTTCAACCTCGCCAACCATGAGCTCATGGTTGGCCGCATCGTCGAAGAGTTTGCGTGGGCCAACGTGACCCGCGAAGAGGCCGAAACCGCGGTCAAGGCCGCCTATGCCGAAGACAAGGTCTTCAAGCATGACGTGCAGCAGGAAGGTTTGACCGCGCTCGCCTATATGAAAGAGCACAACTGCCGAGGCATCGTGCTCGCCGGCCGTCCCTACCACATCGACCCCGAAATCAACCACGGCATCCCCGAAACCATCTGCTCGCTGGGCATGGTGGTACTCTCCGAGGATTCCATCTGCGAACTGCATCCGGGGGAGAAGCTCAACCTCACCGAATTCCTCTCGGAAGGCGAAGCCGACCCGCGTTCCAAGAACGCCGCCAGATTCCGCCATGTAGGCGACCGCACGGTCACCAAGATGCCGTTGCGCGTCACCAACCAGTGGGCCTACCACTCCCGTCTGTACGCGGCCGCACACTTCGTGGCCTCCTACCCGGGCCTCGAACTTGTGCAGCTCAATTCCTTCGGCTGTGGCCTTGACGCCATCACCACCGATCAGGTGGCCGAAATCCTGGCAGACAAGGCGGACGTGTACACGCTGCTGAAGATTGATGAGGTCTCCAACCTGGGTGCCGCCAAGATTCGACTGCGCTCGCTCAAGGCCGCCGTCGAGGAACGCGAAGCCAACAAGGCCCGCGAAGCCGCCGCGGCCAAGGCCATGGAAGACCAGCAGGCCGCCGCCGAACGCGCCGCCGAGGAAGCCAAGGTCAAGGCCGAGTCCGATTTGGAAGCTGCCAAGGCCGCGCTTGCCGAGGCTCAGGCCGCCGTCGAAGCCGCTCAGAAGAAGGTCGACGCCGAAGCGCAGGCCGTATACGATGCCGCCAAGGCATCTCAGGCCAGCACTGCGAAGGCCGTGCAAGGTCCCAAGCCCACCGGCTTCCGCAAGACCGGCCCCACCGCTCCCACCCCCGGCCGCCAGATTCTGCTCGACAGCACCATGGCCGCCAATCCGAAGCTCACCAAGGCCATGCGCGAGGCCTCCAAGCGTGCCGCCGAACGCGACCTGCAGGCCGCAGCCGCCAACAAGAACGGCACTTCGGACGGCACCACCGGCGTGACGAACGCCAAGAATGCCAAGAAGTCCGGCCACAACAACGCCACCATGTCCCGATACGCGCATCGTGAGAAGTTCGTCAAGGACATGAAGAAGAACTATACGATTGTTGGCCCTCAGATGAGCCCGATTCATATGTCCTTGGTCGAAGCGGTGATTCGTTCCGGTGGGTACAAGTTCGACATCCTGAAGCATGCGAGCCGTGGCGATGTGGAAACCGGCCTCAAATACGTGAACAATGACGCCTGCTACCCGGCCATCATGGTCGTCGGCCAGCTCATCGACGCGATTCTGGAAGGCAAATACGATCCCGACCATGTAGCGCTCGCCATCACCCAGACCGGCGGCATGTGCCGTGCGACCAACTACTTCGGCCTGATCCGCAAGGCCTTGGTCGATGCCGGTTACCCGCAGATTCCGGTCATCGCCATTTCTACCCAGGGCCTCGAAGACAACCCCGGCTTCAAGGCCACCCTGCCCCTGCTGCACCGTGCCATCAAGGCGCTGATTCTGGGCGACTTGCTCATGAAGTGCCTCTACCGCGTACGCCCGTATGAGGTGGAGAAAGGTTCGGCCAACAAGCTGTACGAGCTGTGGGACGCCATCGTGCGTGAGACCATCGAGCATCACGGCTATTCCAAGACCGCAGCCAAGACGCCGAGCATCAAGAAGGGCTATCTGCCGTATAACGTGCTGGCCAAGGAGATCGTGAAGTCCTTCGACAATCTGCCGCTGCGTGATATTCCGCGCAAGGTGCGAGTCGGCGTGGTCGGCGAGATCCTCGTCAAGTACCAGCCGGACGCGAACAACCACGTGGTCGACGTCATCGAATCCCAGGATTGCGAGGCCGTAGTGCCCGGCATCATGGAATTCATGACCACCCGCCCCTACATCACCGACTGGAACGAGAAGAACCTCGGCATGGGTGGCAACAAGACGCTCTACGCCTTGATGCGCAAGGGTCTTGACCTGTACAACGCGCCTATCAAGGCCGCACTGGTCACCTCGCACGGCAAGTTCAAGCAGGACGAGCCGATGCCCGAACTGGTCAAGAAGGCTGCCGAGGTCACTTCCATCGGCGTGCAGGCCGGTGAGGGCTGGCTGCTGACGGCCGAGATTCTGGAGCTTATCGAACAGGGTTGCCCGAATGTGATCTGCGCGCAGCCGTTCGCCTGCCTGCCCAACCATGTGACCGGCCGTGGCATGTTCGGCAAGATTCGTCGTTTGCATCCGGAAGCCAACATCGTCTCCATCGATTACGATCCGGGTGCCTCCGAGGCCAATCAGCTCAACCGTATCAAGCTGATGATCGCCGCTGCCAAGAAGGCTCACAACGCCAAGTTCGCCGAGGCCGGCGAGCCGCAGGGCTTCACCTCCGCGGACTGATTTATGCTCTGGCTCGTCCGCAATTAAGGACGAGCTTCGCTCGCGACATGCTGGTTCGCCTATCGGCTCACCCTCGCCTACGGACAGCCCGCTGGGCTGTCCGCTTTACGGCTCGGCCTCTGTGAGGGGAGCTGTCGTGCAGCGACTGAGGGGTTATAGCCTGCTAGATTGATTATCTGCTTTAGTTTGTTTTCGTGTGATATAATTAAGTCATGCGTGTCAGGGAATGGGCGAGGCGTGAGGGCTTCAACGAGCAGACGGTGTGGCAGTGGTGTCGCGAGAACCGTATGCCCGTCCCGTTCGAGCGCATGAACACGGGCACGATTATCATCCACGACCCGAAATACGAGAACCAGCCCGCCGCCCCCACAGCGAACGGCAGGACGGTGTGTTACGCGCGTGTCAGCTCGTCCGACCAAAAGGACGATTTGCAACGTCAGGCCGACCGGTTGAAGGCGTTCGCCATCAACATGGGCGTCAAGAGCCCCGAGGTGGTCATGGAGACCGGTTCGGGCATGAACGACAAACGGCGCAAGCTCAACCGGCTATTGGCCGACCCGACCGTGGGCACGCTGATCGTGGAGCGCAGGGACAGGCTCGCCCGCATGAACGCGGGACTGGTGGAGAGCGCGTTGAAGGCGCAGGGACGCCGAATCATCGTGGTGGACGACACGGAGCTGGACGACGACTTGGTGCGCGACATGACCGAGGTGCTGACCTCGTTCTGCGCACGACTGTACGGGCGTCGTGCCGCCAAGCATAAGACGGACGCGGCGTTGAGGGCGGCGCGTGATGCTTGAGGCGGTCAAGGTGGCGCTCGACCCGACGCCACGGCAGGAACGACTCTTGGAGTCCCATGCCGGTGCGGCGCGGTTCGCGTACAACGCGGGACTGGCGCACGTCAAGGACATGCTTGAACGGCAGGAGAAGCCGGAATGGTCGTACTACGCGCTGCGCAGGTGGTGGAACGCCAACAAGGACGCCCTCGCCGTCAGCATGGAGACCGGCAAGCCGTGGTGGCCGGAGAACAGCAAGGAGTCGTACAACAGCGGCCTCGAATCATTGGCCGACGCGCTGAAGAACTTCTCCAAGTCCCGCAAGGGGCAGCGGAAAGGCCGCAGGATGGGCTTCCCACGTTTCAAATCCAAGGACAAGGCGGTTCCCGGATTCGCGTACACGACGGGCTCGTTTGGTCTCATTGACTGTGACCCTTATGCGCTGCGGCTCCCGAAGATAGGCCGCGTGCATTGCATGGAGAACGTATCCAAGCGGGTGGATGGCGCGAAGGTGCTGCGCATGAGCGTATCCCGGCATGCGGGACGCTGGATGGCGAGTTTGACCGTCGAGCGCAAGGATGGTCCGATGCCCACGCCGCTGAAAGGTGGTAGTGTCGGCATCGATTTGGGTGTGAAACAGCTCGCCACACTGTCAGACGGCACCATCATCCGCAATCCACGCGCGTTGGACTCGAACCTCAGACGATTGAGGCGGGAACAGAAGAATCTGAGCCGCAAACGGAAAGGCTCCAACCGCCACCGCGAGGCGAGAACGAGGGTCGCGCGTCTGCACGCCCGCGTGGCGGACCTACGCCGCGACCTACTGGACAAGACCACCACCATGCTCGCCCGCACCTACGCGGACATCAGCATCGAGGACTTGAACGTGGCGGGCATGGTGAGAAACCATAGGCTCGCCCGCTCGGTAGAGGACGCCGCGTTCGCGGAGTTCCGCCGACAGCTCGAATACAAGACCGCACGCACCGGCGCGAGGCTCCACGTCATCGACCGCTGGTATCCAAGCAGCAAGACATGCTCGAACTGCGGGACGGTGAAAGCCAAACTGTCCCTGTCCGAACGTGTCTACCATTGCGAGGAGTGCGGGCTTGTCATCGACCGCGATCTGAACGCGGCCATCAACATCCAAGTCGCCGGGAGTGCCCCGGAGACGTTAAACGCGCGTGGAGGAAGCGGAAGACGGGCTGACGCATCGCGTCGGGCAACGCGGCATCCTGTGAAACGCGAACCAAGCGGCGGCGTAAGCCGTGTGAGGCTTGGAGCTGGCCTCGGCAACGAGGCCATGCAGATGACTTCGCTCTAGCGACAAGCTAAAACAAAGTCATCTACAACGGAGTCTCTAGAGCGAGAAACCGGGCCGGAGCCTGCTATCGGTTTTTCGTATAGCGTATTGCGGGCTTTCGGGCACGCGCGCCGGCCGGCTCGAATACGATACAAAGCATGGTTACTCCCCGAATCAGTTACGCGCACCTGCTCGCCAAGCCGAACCCCAAGCACGTCGAAAGCCTACTCAAGTTCTTTGAGAACGGTCGCTCCCAGCGTGGCGCCGGTGGCTTCGGTGTGGAGATCGAGCACCTGCCCGTGCACAACAGCGACGACACTGCCGTAAGCTACTACGAGCCGAATGGCATCGAGGCATTGCTCAAACGCCTGGCTCCGTACTACGACGAGGAGAAGGAATACTGGGAGAACGGCCATCTGGTGGGTCTCGGCCGTTCCGGCGTCGCCGTTTCCCTCGAGCCCGGCGGACAGGTGGAAACCTCAATCGGCATTTTGAAGAAGCCGAGCGACCTAAGTACGTTGTACTCCAAGTTTCGTCGCGAGCTCGACCCGATTCTTGACGATCTCGACTTCCGCTTGGTCAACTATGGTTACCAGCCCAAGTCCAGCTTTGCGGATGTGCCGGTCAACCCCAAGGATCGCTACGATGCAATGACCGACTACCTCGGCCGCGTGGGTCAGTTTGGCCCCTGCATGATGCGTTGCTCCGCCTCCACTCAGGTCAGCATTGATTATGTGGATGAGCGCGACTCCATCGAAAAGTTGCGTCTGGGCACAGTTATCGGCCCGATTCTGGCCTACTTCTTCCGTAACGCCCCGTATTTCGAGGGTGAGACGAACCCATGGCCGCTGCTGCGCCAGCGTATGTGGGATTATCTGGACTTCCAGCGCACCAATGTGCTGCCCGGTCTGTTCGATGCTCGCTATGGTTGGGAGGATTACGCCATCGACGTGTTGTCCACGCCGCTTATGTTCGCTGACCTGACCCATACCCCTGAAGCTGTGGCTTCTGGAGCAAGCCCCAAGGAACTGCATCGCCCGGCCTTCCGTGAGAACGCGGGGGAGGTGTACCCGGACCGCGAACTCAACCCGTACGAGATCAACCACATCATCTCCACGCACTTCAATGACGTACGTCTGAAGAACTTCATCGAGCTTCGCCACTGGGATTCCTTGCCTATCGAGCGTGCCGAACGTCTGACGGAGATTGTGTCCTCTCTGTTCTACGTGCCTGAGCACCGTGAACGTCTGGAAAGCTACTTCGAGGGCATCAGCGAGGAAGAGGTGTTCGAAGCCAAGGCCAACATCCAGGCCCACGGTCGCGAGGCTTCGCCATACGGCCAGCCGCTCGATTTCTGGAAGGAATTCCTGGGGCTCGAAGGCCTTTTGTCCGACATTCCCGGCGATCTGAAGCATCCCGACGTGTTCCAGGAGTAAGCGAAGAAGCATATACAGAAAAATCTATTGTGCGATATCGGTGTCGAAGGCATGACAGAATGTTATGTTTTGGCACCGTTTTGCATATCCAGCCAAGGCTATTGGATGTGGTTGCGCATGGGAGTGAGGAGAATGCGGATAGATGGACAGCCTCGAGACATGATTACCACCGTGCTCGACGGCCTGATCCAGCTCGCCGCCGACGATTGCGAGGTCGTCTACTCGCGCGGCGCGAACGTCATCGACCTCGTGCCCGACCCCGCAGGCGAGTTCTATCCGGACGGCCAGCCTCGCCCGAAAATCGGCGTCTCCGCCGCCGTTGATCAAGCAATGATCGACGAAGCCGTGGCCAACGCTCCCCAGTCCGATCTGATCGTGGCCGTGGTCGGCGACGTGGTCCAGCTGGTCGGCGAAACCTGCTCCACCGCCACGCTCGAACTGCTCGGCGGCCAGAACGCCCTGCTCGACGCGCTCACCGCCGTCTCGCGCGAAACCGGCAAGCCGATGGTCACTGTGCTCATCAGCTCCAAGCCGCAGGTGCTGCCCGCCTCCCGCAACTGCGTCGCCGCGTTCGGGTGGTTCGGGCTCCGTGCGGTGAGTGGGCCGCGGCCGTATGATGGAAGCGCGGGTGGTCCGGGATTTTCTGCATACGGCGGGAGGCGTCATGGTTTCTATCGAGAACGTGTACGAACAGATTCGTACGTTCGCCGCTGATGCCGGCGCTCGCAAGGTCGTGCTGTTCGGTTCTCGAGCAAAGGGTGTGAACCGGCCTAAAAGCGATATCGATCTTGCCGTGGCCGGTTGCCCCGATTTCAATCGCTTGGAGCAGAACCTTCAGGACATCTGTGGTCACTGCTTAAAGTTGATGTCATCAATCTGGATGAGCCGATTTCTTCATCGCTGAGGGCGGAGATTGAGCGTAGCGGAAAGGTGTTGTATGAAAAAATATGAGAATTACGTTTCCGCACTGAAGTCGCTGCGCAAGGCTCCCGAACAGGATCTCAGCAATGATTTCATCCAGAGCGGCATCATTGACAAGTTCGAGTTGCAGTTTGAGCTTGGCCGGAAACTGTTCAAGGCGCTGCTGGCTTATGAGGGAGACCCTGTTTCTGCTTCCGGTTCTCCGCGAGATGTGCTCAAAACCGCTTTCCAATATTACGATTTCATGGACGAATCGTTGTGGCTGCGTATGCTGCGCGATCGCAATGATTCTGCTCATATCTACGATGAGGAACGCGCCCGGCGTCTTGTAGATGCCATCATCGTTGATTACATCCCCGAATTTGAGCGTGTGAATCAGGGGTTGGTCGTTCGTTACGGCGAAGCATTGAACGATTAGCGCGGGTGACATAATGGCACTGGGCACGCTGGGCATTGGCGAGCAAATCAATGGGGTGAACCTCGGTAACTGGCTGGTGCTGGAAAAGTGGATGAAGCCGGGGATTTTTGCCGCCAGCGGCGAAGCGGACGAGATCTGGCTGCATCGGGCTACGGAGTCTGCTGAGTTGGAGGCTCTGCTGACGCGGCATCGCGACACGTATATCACTGAAGCTGATTTTCGGAACATTGCCGCGCATGGCTGCAATCTGGTGCGTATTCCTGTGCCGTATTTTATCTTCGGGGATGTGTCCGGTCATCCGGGCTGCATCGAGTATTTGGACAGGGCGTTCGACTGGGCCGAGCGTACCGGTCTCAAGATTCTTATCGACCTGCACACGGTGCCCGGCTCGCAGAATGGATTCGACAACGGCGGCCTCACCGGCGTGGTGCGCTGGCATCATAGCCCGCGAGCGGTCGCCTATGCGTTGAATGTGCTGGCCTGTCTGGCTCGCCGGTATCGCGATCGCGCGGCGCTGTTCGGTATCGAGGTGCTGAATGAGCCGATCGATTGGTTGACGTATGCTACGTCGTCATCGAGCAGGCAGGCAAAGGATAGCTTTGAAGCACGGAGGAGTGGGCCGATTCCAATGGTGTTCCTCAAGCGTTTCTACCGTGAGTCGTATCGCCGGTTGCGCCCGATTTTGGCCGAGAACCAAGCCATCGTGTTCCATGACGGCTTCCGACTGGGCCGTTGGCGGGACTGGTTTGTGCGGGAGGGCATGCGGGGCGTCATGCTCGATACGCATATCTATCTGGTCATGGCCGAGCAATTCCCGCTGTTCCGTCTGATCCCGGATCGGTGGCTGATGGGCTGGTATCGCTTGTTTGTGCGCTGGAACGAACGCCGCATCCGCCGGGCCGCGCGCTATGCGCCGGTGATTGTAGGGGAGTGGTGCGTGGCTAATGGTCTGGTAAATCGGGTGGTCGATAAGCGTACAGGCGATGGTGTCCGCTCCAAGGAAAACGCCATGCACAGTGCATCTATCAGAGGCTCTATTTACCGCGAGGTCGCCGCCATGCAACGCAAGGCATGGAACGTGTCCGCCGGGCAAATCTATTGGAGCTACCAATTACGTGGTAATCGTGATTTCTTGCCTACCATCGACCCGCAATCCGACACGTCACGCCTCGACCCCTGGGATCTCACTCACGTTTGGCACGCCGGTTGGATGGCGTAATGAGAACGAAATCGCTCTCTGATGGCATGATTCGAAACAATTGTGTAAGGTAGAGAGTGAGCTTCGTGACCCGGCCTATCCTTTGCGGCGGGGTGGGTTGCGGGTTCGAGATGAGAGGTCAGCTGCCGCTGGCACCTGATTCGTCTGCGCAGACGAATACCGCGAGAGCAGGGTGCCTAGCCCAGTGACTGGGTGATACGGTTAGGCCAACCGAAGTCGCTACTGATTCCACTTCGCTGGAAGTGGATGATAGTCATGCAGAAGACTGTAAAACATGGCTTTTCATCTCAGGGGGGACATCTGGCTCAGATGTCCCCCCCCCTTATTTTTCGGCAAAGGGGGAGCCGTGAATATAACAAAGATGAAAGAGTATGCATTGGCGCAAGCTCATGCTGCGGCTCTCCTGTACCATGAACGACTTGAAGGTCGGGCAACAAGAATTCACTGCGAAGATGGTTTGGCTCTTGTCATAGTTTGGGAGGGGATGCGGACGGAAAGTTGGACGCTTGGGCGTCCGGATTGGAGTCCGCATGTT